>Ga0255753_1000014_pt1 | contig 191547 bp, 188 predicted proteins | sample 041ome_10_FD_179953 | JGI IMG/M metagenome (GOLD analysis project Ga0255753, IMG submission 179953) | Coastal salt marsh microbial communities from the Groves Creek Marsh, Skidaway Island, Georgia - 041412US metaG (version 2) | ecosystem: Environmental > Aquatic > Marine > Intertidal zone >...
AATCTGAAAGCGAAAGGTCATTGGTCACATCTCCCCACTGATCCGCACAATCAGCACCGCCAACGGCCAAGATGCGATCACCCTTAACCGCTATATGGGTCGCAGTGGGGCGATTTGGGTCCATTGTGATTACTTTTTTCGCTTCAAATAGGATTATGTCACTCAAAATAAATTCCCCTGTTGATATGCTGCTGTCTTTATCAAAATTTATGAAGCTAAAATCAGTGTTTAGTGAAAATCTCGTAACACTTTGCCGGCATTAACTTTGGTACGTTTACCATTCAGCATAGACAACTTACCGTTTACAATGACATGTGCTATGCCACTGGCGTAGCGCCTGGGATTTTTCGCGGTTGCATTGCTTACAATTTGCTCAGCGTCGAATACACAAAGATCCGCGTGATAGCCTATTTTAATCTCACCACGCTTAATCAAACCAAGGCGCTTTGCTGGGATAGAAGTTATTTTTAACAGTGCTTCACGTAAACTCAGAATGTTCCGATCTCGCACATAATACGCCAAGAAGCGAGCAGCCCAGCCGTATCCAGAGAGTGATCCAACGTGATCCTTGAGAATGCCGTCAGTCGCAATTGCAACCGTGTCGGAAATGACGGCACATTCGTTTTGTTGCAAACACAAATCAACATCAGTATCTTTGAAACTTTTAGAAGACCACATACAACCCATCATCTCGTCGCCTTCTTCTAACAGTATATCCAATACGGCATCGTATGGATCACACTTTCTGATCCGACCAATCTCTTCAAAGGTTGCACCTATGAGATCTCGGTTGACGCTCGCACTTAACAAAATAATGTCGTCCCATTTCTTTTGCTTTACCAGAAGCCACATGGGTTTAGGATTAGATTTTATTAATTCTCTGGTCTCGGGATCCGATAGCCTCAACATTACATCATCAATTGTTCCTGCCTGCGCCCACTTCGGTAAAATCGCAGCCATTAGGGTATGATTCCAATCATGAGGTATGACATCAAATGAAACATCAACATCATTACGCCTAGCTAAGTCGATCATTTCAAGTGTGTGGTGCATTGCATGTGTTGGAGCGCCAAATTTTGGTTGGATGTGGCTAATTTGAAGTTTTGCACCTGATTTTTCTGCAGTTGTAATCGCCTCCATGAAGCCTTCTGCATAGTCTGTATCTCTATTTCTGACGTGTGTGGAATATAATCTGCCTTTTTTTGCGGCAATTTCGCATATTGGGGTTAAATGTGCCGGAGTAGATAATATCCCAGGGAAGTATTCCAGGCCGGAAGACAGCCCGCCGGCGCCTTCTTCAAAACATTGATCAGTTAGTCTGGACATTTTTTTAATATCGTCTGGATTACCAGGTTCCAGCGTATCGCCCATAACAGCTCTATGAATGGTTCCGTGCCCAACGAATGCCATCACATTAACGCCAAGCGTTGTTTCATCTAATGCGTCCAGATATTCTGAGAAGCTTAACCATCCTTTATACTTTGCTTTCGAGGTAAACCATGGAGATACATGCTTAATACTGTCTTTTGAAACAACTGGCGCACAACTTATTCCACACTGACCAATTACCTCAGTGGTTACACCCTGATGCACTTGGCTTTCCGCCCTTCCATCTGCAATTAATGTAAAATCAGAGTGTGTATGCATATCAATAAAACCGGGCGAAACAATAAGACCACTAGCGTCAATAGTTTGTTGCGCTATCCCCGTTAGATTCTTTCCAATATCAACAATCATGCCGTCCTGGATCGCAATATCTTGTCCACAAACAACGCGACCTGAACCATCATACACATCGCCATTTTTCAGTAGTAAATCAAACATCCATCTTAAACTTACTTTGGTGGTCCGTAGGCCCAATTTGGGAGAAACAAAGTTAAATCAGGGAAAAGTGCTAAAACAATCATACCCAATACATAAGCAAATATAAAAGGTATTACTGCCACCGATATTCTTTCTATGGAAATTCCAGATATCCTTGCAGCAACTGTCAAATTTGCGCCTAATGGCGGTGTTAAAAAGCCAATCTCACAAGTAATGACCGTAAATATTCCAAAGAAAACAGGATCAATTCCCAATGACGTCACAAGCGGTAAGAACACGGCAGTGAAGAGCACAATTTGTGCTAAAGATTCCATAAAAGTTCCAATAAAAATATAAAAAATTCCAATTAGCATAAGCACTAAAAATGGATTTGTGGTAAGTGATGTGATCCCCGTCTGCACTGCAGAAGGCACATCATAAAAGGCCGTCAATTGCCCAAATGCTAATGTGGGTGTGATAAGTATCAAGATCCCAGTCAACAGCGCTGTGAAACGCAACGCATCCAACAGCTTTTCTAAAGTGAGTTCTTTGTAGATGAACAATCCCACAAATAATGAATAGAAGACCGCCACTCCAGCAGCCTCCGTGGGTGTAAATGCTCCACCATAAATACCGCCCAGAATTAAGATGGGAGCACCTAATGACCACTTCCCCTCCCACAGGGCTCGAAGAAAAGGCCCCCATGTAAATGGGGCACCACTGCCACCATAATTCCTGCGTCTCGCAATTATATATGTAGTGAACATTAAAAATATCGTGATCAACAGGCCCGGTATTAAACCGGCCAAAAAAAGGCGTGGGATCGAGGTTTCTGAGACCAAACCATAAATTATCATTAAGTTAGATGGAGGGATCAGACTACCCAGCGCACCTGCACTGGCAGTTATAGAGGCTGCAAAAGGGATATCATAACCGTCACGCTTCATCGCTGGTACAGTCACTGAGCCAATCGCTGCAGTAGTAGCTGGACCAGATCCAGATAATGCTGCAAATAACATACAGGCAAAAACTGTTACCAAACCCATTGATCCTCGATATGCGCCTACTAACTTGGTTGCAATCGATATCATCCTGTTCGCCATCCCGCCGACTTCCATGAGACGTCCTGATAAGACGAACAACGGAATTGTTAGGAGTGGAAATGGTGTTAAGCTAGAATAACCTGTCTGAGCCATTAATGTATATGGGATGTCGATTAGATATAGTGCAAGCAAAGTGCTTGCGCCTACTGATACAAAGAGTGGCACTCCAATTATTGTCAATAAAACAAAGACAATAGCAATTAGTAGTAATGGACTCATGTTAACCTTTAATTTTTATATTATTTATCAAGGTCTTCCTCAAGAATTCCCGGCAAACCAGCTGCACCCCCTCGAATCCAATGGTAATAGGTTTCGACCAGCCTGATCGACATCAGGGCATAACCAAGGACTAATATTGTCTGTGGATAAAATTGATTAATGCCAAGGCTTGGACTCACTGATGGAAATTTCCACATCACGGCCAAGTACTCCCAACTAATTTTCACCATGAACAGGCTAAAGGTGATCCAAATAAAATCTGCTGCAAAAATGATGCTTTTCGAAAATTTTAACGGCAGATTCTGTACAAATACCATTATTCGGATGTGATATCTTTCTCTGACGCAAAGCGAAGCCCCAGTATAGACCGCCCAGACCATTGCAATGGCAGCAACCTCCTCAGTCCAATGTAAAGCAATTTCCAGTAGGTATCTTGCAATAACTTGCGCAAAAACGCTTATAGAAATTACTACCAAAGCGGTACAACAAACCACCTCTTCCAAGTGTTTAAAAAACCATCTCATAAGCATTAACATCAAAGCAATTGAAGCGGCGCCCTATCATATCACAGATCAAAGCGCCGCATTAAATGGTGTTAATTTGCTGCGGCTTGAATTTTTTGGACTAATTCAACAAATTCCGCGTCACGCTTCTGTGCAAAGGCATTTTGTACAGTCTTAGCAGCTTCAACAAAATCTGTTTTGTCAGGCGTTGTCATAGCCATTCCGCCTTCAGTCGCTAACCAATTACGAATTTCTTCCGTCTCAGTGGCGACTTCTTTTGCCAGCGCTGCTCCTGCAGCTGTCGCTGCCTTTTGTATTATGGCGATTTGGTCATCATTTAAACGTTTCATGAATGCGTCAGAAGCAAACAAGGGAGCAAAAGCGACAAAATGCTCTAAGATCACGAGATGGGGTTCAAATTCGTAAAACTTCATATCACGAATGAAAGATGTTCCGTTATCGCCACCATCCACGGTTCCTGTTTGTAGTGCAGTTGGCGTTTCTGACCAAGCGAGGGGTACTGGATTAGCTCCAAAGGCCTCAAACGTCGCAATCATTACTTCGTTCTTGGGAACACGTATTTTCAAGCCCTGCATATCTGCCATTTCATTAATTGGCCGGACAGAATTGTAAAAATCACGATACAATGCTGGGCCAAAAGCTAAAAGATGAACACTTGTGTCTTCTTGAAGCTTATCTTTCATAAACTGCCCAACTTCTCCATTTAGAACTCGATCAAGGTGTGCCGTGTTCTGGAAGATATAAGGTAGAACGGTTACATCCATTAACGACCAGTGCGGCGATACGTTATTTGCGGTAATGAAAAAACCGTCCACTGTACCAAGCTGCATTGCTTTGAATGCCTCGTCTTCAGTCGCAATTTGGTTACAACAACGGAGCTTCACATCAATCGACCCACCGCTGTATTCTTCAACAAAATTTTCGAAATGTTTTCCAAATCGTCCATATATTGAAGCTTCTGGCGCACCAAAACCTACATTCATGGTTACATCTGCAGCCAATGATGAAGTCGCAGTGACACAAAATGTCGCGATCGCTGCAGTCAGCCCTCGAATATTAAGAAATTTCATTAGTAACTCCCTGTTGTGATTTTATTATGACTATGGCGAGAGCGTTGCATAAGCAAAAAATTAAGTAAAATGTTTTTTAACTTGCGAGGTCTCGCTGGTAGATGGCTATTTTGTCTATGAAACTCATTAAACAATTTTACCATAATCTTAGTTCAATCGTTCTTTTTTTACCAAATTGGGAATTATGGATCGTTCAAATGGGACAATATGTTAAATTAATTTATCAATTCAAATGATATGATCTAAAATTTTGTAGAGATACTCAGCCAATTTATTGCTACATCTGATCATCGAAGACCAGATCGCAACTCAGCATCTTATTTATAATGTTCGCGCCGACGACCAAATGTGGCGACTCGTTTCCGCCAAGCTCGATAAGACCCTGTGCGCAACGTATTACGCATCAATGCGACCACTTCTTTCTCCTTGAGGCCGTACTGATGTTCAATATCTGAAAACGCAACATGATCCGACAAGGCCATCTGAACGATATCGGACACCTGCGCGTCGCTCAGGTCATGGACTGATTTCATTTACCGGGCTTTCATTATCTGACACAGAATTAGTCCTGCCGAACGTAAGGACAAGAGAACCTAGGTTTTGGATAATCGACCCGGTACCGCGGACTGCGCAGTGGAAATACCCACCGATGTTAGCATGTCCCACGCAAGCGCTTGATTTGAAGTGACGATTGCAATCCCCAGTTCATCTTCCAAATCGTCAATCACATCCACAGTGCGCAAGTTGGTGCAAGACACGAAAACCGCATCTGCCCCATCAACTGACGCAGCGCGTACTGCACGTTTGATGGCATCCGCGGTGATACGTGCAACAATCGCTTCTGTACTGACTTCGAATGAAACCAGCGCGGAAATTTCAAAACCGTTTTCAATCAACAGATTGCGCATCTCTTGGCTGACATCTGGTATATAGGGTGTCACCATCCCAATCTTTCTCGCACCAAGAGTGTTCAGCGCTCGCATTACAGCCGTGATTGGCGTGCAGACCTGCGCATTCGGATGCACCTTTTGCACTTCAGTCGCAACATTTTTGGGGCCAATCATTGTGGCTCCCGATGTACAAGCGTAACCAACGAGATCAACATTGAAACTGGGCGGGATCATCGAAGCCGACGTCGCAAGGCCTGCCTTCATTTCCATCAGTGTGTCTGGAGTCACCTCGGGTGCGGAATAAATACGCGTTTGAAACAGAGAGCATGATTTTGGCAGCATCGCTCGAAACTCATCCTCGATGGTTTCATCTGAACTCAGGACGATTAGGCCCAGTTTGATGGGTTCATTCGGATTTGTGTCAAATGGAAATGCCGTCATTTTTGACCCCTGTCTTTTGCGAAAACGCTATTCAGGTTTTGGGTGTGTGTAAACCCGCTTGACGGTTGAAAATAATTTTGACCATGCTGCAAACATGACCCTGATAAACATACAAAACCCGCATATTGGAACAGGCCTTGATTTATCCGAGGCCGTGCAACTAACAACTGAGATTGAGGCACTTGGACAGCTATACGCCAAATGTCCAAAAGCAGATAAAACACCGCTACATTGCATTGATGCGACTGCGGCCCAGATCGGAATTGGCGCCCTATATGTCAAGGATGAGCGCACGCGCATGGGACTGGGTAGTTTTAAGGCACTGGGCGCGGCATCCGTGATCGCAACCATCGCCCAAGACCGCGCCACAAATAGCGTTTTTAAAAATGTACTATCAGACATGACCTTTGTTACCGCCAGCGCGGGCAATCATGGTTTATCCGTCGTTGCAGGTGCCAATGCATTTGGCGCCAAAGCGGTGATTTATCTGGCCGAAACAGTCCCCGTCAGTTTCCAAGAAAAGCTGCGTTCGATCGGTGCCGATGTGGTGGTCGAGGGTGTCGATTATGAGGCCAGCATGTTGGCAGCCGAACAAGCGGCCAAGGAAAATGGATGGTTTTTATTGTCCGATTCCACCTGGCCAGGATATGCGGTTGGTGCAGATGTGATGAAGGGGTATATGCTGTCTGCGAAAGAGATTGTAGAGCAGTGCCCAGAAGCGCCAACACATCTATTTTTGCAAGCGGGCGTTGGCGGATTGGCCGCGGCCATGGCGCTATATCTGCGCGATGCGTATGGCCCAGATTTGCGGATCATTGTTGTTGAACCTGATCGCGCCCCTGCCCTTCAGGCGGCGGTGCAATTGGGCGCCTTGTGTGATGCGGGCGCAGGTGTGTCCAGTATGGGACGACTGGATTGTAAACGGGCCTCTTTGTCCGCACTTGATGCATTGGCCCGACATGCCAACGATTTCACGACCCTGACTGATGAAGATGTAGAAAATCAATTACCAAGATTGTCAGAACTGGGCTTGGACACCAGCCCCTCTGGCGGGGCGGGTTTAGCGGCAGCATTGATTGGTGCGGCACAGGGTGAATTTGGTCTGAACGCGACATCCCGCGTGATGTGTATTGTTTCCGAAGGGGCCGTGAATGACTGATTTTCCACGCGCAGAATACGAAGCACGCCTAGAGGCCGCAAACCGTGCAATGCACATAAACAACCTTGACGCCATATTGTTGGCGAGCGAGGCCGAGCTCCGCTATTTCACAGGATTTCGCACACAGTTTTGGCAAAGCCCCACACGCCCATGGTTTGTGATCTTGCGGCGCGATCAAACGCCATTGGCAATCATTCCCGAAATTGGTGCCGAGCTGATGGCACGTTCAGACATCGCCGAGATCGAGGCATGGCCCGCACCGCGCCCGCATGATGACGGCCTATCCCTGTTGAAGGATCGGCTCGCAAATTGTCAGCGCTTGGGTGTCTTAATGGGGCACGAAACCACATTCCGCATGCCATTGCGGGATGTGTTTGAATTACACGCAGCACTGCCTGCGGAATGGATCGATGCGACGGATATCATCCGCGACCTGCGCATGGTGAAGTCAGACCGTGAAATCGCCTATATCCGCCAAATTTGTGGGATCGCAAGCCAAGGATTTGCACGCGTTCCAGAAATCGCAAACGCGGGTCAATCGCTGTCGTCGGTGTTTCGAGAATTCAAACGAATTTTGCTGGAACTGGGCGCAGACGATGTACCCTATTTGGTTGGTGGTGTTGATCATCCATCTTATGATGATGTGATTTCGCCACCCGATGATCGACCCCTGTCCAATGGGCAAATTCTAATGTTGGACACAGGCGCAACACTAAACGGATATTTCTGCGATTTTGATCGCAACTATGCCGTTGGAACGCCAACAGCCTCTGCGCAGCGTGCCCATAGGAAACTATACGATGCAACGGATGCAGCAATGGAAATAGCCCGCCCCGGTGTGCGGGCCTGTGATTTATTTGCCGCCATGGCAAAGTCGATGGACACACAAAATTCCGACGTTGGTCGTTTTGGTCATGGGCTGGGAATGCAACTGACCGAATGGCCATCACTCGCGGCGTGGGACGAAACCATTATTCGGGAAAACATGGTTCTGACCCTAGAGCCAAGTATTGATGTCGATGGGGGCGGGATTATGGTTACCGAAGAAAATATCCTGATCACAGACGCTTCACCCATCCTACTTAGTACGCGCGCGCCCAAAGAACTCCCAGTTCTGTAAGTCGAAAAGAACGACAGGACCCGTCGGAAACGGGCTTGTGCGATTCTGCAGCAATCGTAATGCTGTGACCAAATTAGTCGGAGGCAAAAATGTACCCAATCCATTTTAATGAACTGCCCAACGGTTACGCAGCATTAGAAAACGAACCCGAGTTTGATCCAGCCATTCACTTGGCCCTGGAAAAACCAGAGACGCTCTATTCCTTGTCTGACTTGGGCTACACCGGCGAAACATTGGAAAGTGCCCCTGCGAAATTTGCCGCAACTTCTGTTTTTCGCGTGCTGTCAGCAGAAGGCGCAGAAACGCTTTATCATACGGTGAAACGTTTGGAAGAATTCGCCACATCCAATCCACGCATTGAACGCAATGTGCGTGGTGGCGTTTATCGTTCGAAATTCCTGCGTGATCTATGTTTATCGCCTGATATTACCGAATTTTTATCAGATATCGTTGGCCTAAAGCTTATGCCGCACACAATCCCGCATCAGTTGGGGCATCTGAATTTCAATCCGAAAGATATCGGTAAAAATGTCGATAAATGGCACGTTGATACACTGCGTTTTGATTACGTGATGTTTGTCACCGACCCAACCAAAAATCAGGGTGGGCAATTCCAGTATTTTAAAGGCACCAAAGAAGAGATGGCCGCGTTGAAAAAAGCAGGACAAGAGGTACCCGCAGATCGTGTCATTTCCCCCGCGATGCCAGGACCAGGGTATGCGGTATTGCAACAAGGCAATCTTGTTGTTCATCAGGCCAAGGGGCTAACGGCACCGGGTGAGCGTATCACCATGGTCAACGGATATGTGCCACATGATCCCCGCTTCCCCGACTATTCGCGTTATGATCAGCTGTGTCATGCAGACCCTGAGGATGTTGTAACCACCGAATATTCAAAACATATCGCGGTTCAAGCGAACAGATTTCTTGAACAGAATCTCGTGCAACAAAAATTCGGTGAAAATCCCGCCAATATTGCGCAGGATTTAGAACAAGCTGCGGAAATGTTGCAATTCGCCGCCGCGCAAATTCGCGCAGGCAAAGGCACAATGGAGCATTTTGGGGACTGATCATGGATTACGTGGGATTTGACGGCGAACAATTTCGCAATTTCAGAGATGTCCAGGATGATCGCCCGCTACATATGCTGAACCTTGTTAAATTCCACGAAACAGTCACATATCCCGATGGAACGGTGATGTCGGGGCGGGACGCCTATCGCAATTACGGGCGTGAAAGTGCCCCGATTTTTGCCGCCCTTGGGGGCCGCATTGTTTGGCGTGGTGAACACTTGGCCATGCTGATCGGGCCAAGTGATGAACAATGGGATTTATGTTTCATCGCGGAATATCCAAATCTTGACGCCTTTGTTTCAATGATCAAAAACTCCGATTACCGCAAAGCGATGGAGCATCGTCAGATCGCGGTGAAAACATCCCGACTGATCCGCACAGGCCCGTTAGAACTGGGTGCAAATTTTGCCGACTAGCGGATATTGTGTGAAAAAGCTTGCTATATACGAGTGAACACGATAGACGCCCCACAGCTTAGCGATACTCTTTCCAAACGTCATTGTTAAAATGACAAGGATCTTATAACTTCGACCCTTCCCTTTGTTTTGAGTTTTGCCACGTGGATGATTTCATCTGCGCAGTGCTAGTAACAAAAACAAACCGAAGGCGCGTGATCCAAACCTCACTCGTCCTTATGTACATTCGAGGTCACTTAGTATGACAACATTCCAAGATTTTGCGCTGCCAGAGGCACTGCAGCATAAATTGGATGCATTGGGTTTTGATAAACCCACTCCCGTTCAAGAGCGCGCAATCCCTGCCGCCTTGGAACATCGCGATATATTAGGGTCTGCACAAACAGGAACTGGGAAAACAGCGGCGTTTTCCATTCCACTTCTAACAAAGATTATGAACCACGCGGACGTCTATGGCATCATCGTCACACCTACGCGTGAATTGGCGCTGCAAGTGGATGAACAAATCCGTGCGTTCCTGAGTGCAAAATCCAAAATCCGCTCTGTCGTTTTGATTGGTGGCGCATCAATTGAACGTCAGGTTCAGGCATTGGGCAAAAGGCCAAAGATCGTAGTCGGCACACCTGGCCGTATCATCGACCATTTGGAACGTAAAAGCCTGGATCTTTCAGGGTTTAACTATGTTGTGCTTGATGAAACGGACCGCATGTTGGACATGGGATTTTCCGCACCCATCGCCGAAATTTTTTCGCATGTTTCAAAGGAACGTCAAACACTACTATTCTCTGCGACGCTGCCGAAGAATATCCAAAAAATCTCTGCACAGTATCTGCAAAACCCCGTTCGCATAGAAATGGGTCAGGTGAACAGCGTTGGGGATAACATTGTTCAATCAACACAGTTCGTCAGCAAAGACGGCAAATTTGAAATGCTGGTCGATGCATTGCGAGAACATGATCAAAGCGCAATTGTCTTTATGAACAGCAAGTTCGCCACCGAAAAAATGGCGAAACGTTTGAAATCTGCGGGTATCACCGCAGAGGCCATTCACGGCGATTTGCGCCAAAGCAAACGCGAACGCGTCATTTCAAATTTGCGCGACAATAAATTTCGCGTGCTTGTCGCAACAGATGTAGCCGCGCGTGGCATTGATGTGCCTCATATTCATCAAGTGATCAATTTTGACTTACCACGCCAAACGGAAGATTACATTCACCGCATCGGTAGAACAGGTAGAAATGGCGCGCAGGGGATCGCATTAAACCTAGCGACGCGCGACGATATGGAAAAATTGAATGATATTGAGCGGCTAATTAATCCTAATGCTGCCAAGTCAGCGCACAATCGACCCGCTGGGAAACCTGCACGTAAAAAACCACAGGCTAAGGGACGCTGGCGGAACAAAAAATCAAATCGCGCCCGCGCGGCGTAATTGAAAACAGAGTACAATTCCAAACCATACGGAGAATAAAATGGCAAACGGAACAGTAAAATGGTTTAATGCAACCAAAGGATATGGCTTTATCGCACCTGAAGATGGCGGCGCCGATGTGTTTGTGCACATTCGTCAAGTCGAGCAATCAGGCATGAGCGAACTGCAAGACAACCAGAAAGTCAGCTTTGACGTTGAGACTGGTAACAACGGCAAAAGCCAAGCAACCAACATTCAAGCTGTATAATCGAACAATAATTGTCGACTTAAGAAAGCGCTCAGGGTCACTGGGCGCTTTCTTTTTGCCTGAGTAAAATTTGGTTTGGAGATAGACCCCTCATCGGTTAGGTGATGTCAGAATAGACAAAGACAGGAATGAGCATGCCAACCCGCAGTATTGACCAAATTTTCGACCTGACAAAAAAGGCTCTGATCGCGCATGGTGCTGCCGAATGGCAGTCAGATGAAGTTGCTAAAGCAACCACGCATTCAGAATCCTATGGCAATGTCATATGCGGGCTGCAATATGTGGAAAGTTATTGCATTCAGTTGGCCTCGGGTCGTGTGGATGGGCGTGCCGATCCAATTGTGTCCAAACCGCGCGCATCCGCGGTTTTGTCTGATGCTCAGTTAGGTTTCGCACAACCAGCATTTGCCAAAGGATTGGAAACCGCCTGCAAAGTTGCGCGTGAAACTGGCATTGCGCTTTACTCTGTTAGCAACAGTCACACATGCACATCCTTGGGCTATTTCACGGAACAGATCGCCACCCATGGTTTGATCGGTCTGGGATTCACGAACGCATCACCTGTGGTTGCGGCACCGGGGGGTAAATCACGCGTTATAGGAACAAATCCAATTGCCTGTTCCGTTCCAGACGGGCAAGGCGGCATGGCCATGCATTTTGACTTTTCAACATCTGCAGTGGCCTTGGGCAAAATCACTATGGCGAAATACGCGGGTGAAAAAATTCCATTTGGCTGGGCAGTCGACGAAAATGGCAACCCCACCGACGATCCAGCGGCCGCCTTGAAAGGATCCCTATGCAGTGCGGGCGGCTACAAAGGTTGGGGTTTTGGTCTGTTGGTGGAACTGATGGCATCGGCGATGACCGGGTCCGTTAATTCATTGGATGTTGGTGGCCTAAAATTGGCAGATGGCCCGCCCCACCGCTTGGGCCAAACCTATATCATTATGGATACCACAACCTTTGGTGATAAATTTGGGGAACGATTCCAAAGACTAGCGGATGCGATTGCAGAAGATGAAGGCGCACGCATTCCAGGGGCACAACGTGATCCAATGACAAGCGTGCACGTCGATGACGCGTTATGGCAAAAAATCACTGATTTGGGCAATAAAACCTAATCATTGTCGGATGCACCTGCGCCCGCACCTGACATGCGCGATGCTTCGGTTTCTGGCACATAAGTACGTGAGCCCAGCTTGTCCAACTGCGCAAGCGTTTCCATGGATGTCTGAAATCTGCATGTCTTGTGCTTACGTGGGGGATCATTGTGTATGAGCGCACCAGCCTCGATCACAACATGACCGATAGGTAATGAACCCAACTGTTCGATGTGGCTACCCAAATCACTTGTCACATCAATTCGCAGTCCATTGGACTTTTCGCAAAGAAACAATCTATGTCCAACCAGATCAGCCGCTTGACGCAAAAAGGGTATCAGCAGGACTGGCATACGAATAAGACCCAAATCACCCCCCAGTTGCGCCTCGCTGTTTGGAAGCGGCGCGTGATCCATCACAGTCGCCCCAATCGTGATAGGGCAGTTTTCTGTGGAAGAAGCGTTAAATGCGCGGTCAAACCATGAAAGCGAATCATCACCAAATTGCCCGAGTTGGCAAAGGGCCCAACCCGCCTCTTCTGCCAACCCCCAACTTAGGCCAAAACCACGCGCAGCTTTCACAACAATCGCGGTCGCTTCACCTTGGGAAAGGGAGACACTCACGTTTGGTATTCCTGAACCAGTTGATAGGGGAACGGCATGTCTTGAAAAAGGCTAATGCGAACCCATTTGTCGGAACGCGGATCAAAACGCGATGCGCCAAAAAACGCCAATTTGCAGCGCATCATGTCGATGGGAAGTGTATCTTTGCCCACCAGATTGTCCTGAATTTCACCATAGGGATTAGATAGCGCCTGCTGCACACGTTTAACCGCCAGTCTGTGTTCAGGGAGGCGCATAAGAACCGCCGCAATGGGATCAGAGTTGTTCCAAGTTTCCAGATCACGGGACAAATCAGAAATTAAACGTGCAATGCCAAGTGGTTGCTCCAACTCATGGCCTTCATCAATGCCAACACGGCCTATGCGAGGTTCCAATTTTTCTTCTGAAACATACCAAAATAGCGCGTTTTCGTCTTTATCTTGGAAATCGGTCGACACGGCCCAGTTGAAATGTTCGCTTAAGATTTCTTTCATCTCAGCGACTGACATTGCGCCATCAATTTTATTATCCTTACCCAGCGCAGTGGATAAATCTGACGCCAGATCATCAATGATGCGTCCATGTGGCTCTAACAAAAGTGAAAGTAACGCTTCTTGCCCTTCGTTCGACAGATGCTGTTCACCCCAACGCCACAGGTGATCCCATGGCATTTTCGTGTCCCAATCAAAAGTGTGCACATGGGTATCAAGCATGGACAAATCATTTCGCAGGTCTGCCAATCGCGTAACCTGTAACGGATGCGATGTATTCCACAATTGTGCGTTTTCGATGGCTGCTGTCAGTGCCGACAAAAAACCTGTTTTGGCTTCCTGATCATATGCGTTCAGCGACCGCACCCTTGCCAATGCGGTTTCGCGTGTCGTGATCCATGCGTTTACTAAATCCGGGTGGCGCACCAAAAATGGAGCCATACCTAAACCCGTTGAATTCCCAACACCCAATCGACGTGCAAGCATTGGATCAAGTTCGACCGCGCGCTCTGCGCCCGCGCATTTCGCCATGTGGTTGACAATATCAATTGCAAACCAACGAATAAGCCAAACAGTCAACATTTCCGCCTGAAACGGTGCCTGCAATTCTTCGCGATGCTGGATTGCGGAATAATCCACTGCGCCAAATTTCCCAGATCCATAAACAGCGGTTGTACGCATCAAATATCCAACGTCGAACAATTTTTCTGCGTCTGGCTGAATACCTTGGCTGAGCGTATCGACAACGTAGTTGAACAATCGCACAGAACGGTTTGCACGCGACAAACAAATTTCTTTCTCGGAAATTCGCCCTGCCTCTTGATGCGGGACGTTTTGGGATAGTCGATGAATATCGACTTCGGTTGGGACACCGTCAAACAATGTAAATGTCGCGTCCCAAGCAGTGGCAATTACACGATCAGTGCGATCCTCGTCAGGTAAATCATGCGCGAACGCAATAAGGCTATATGTACGTTCGGGGCCACGTGCCTGATACACTGCGTGGCCAACGCCCTTGTCATCCACGTTCCATTCGGTTCGCGTGAATTGCCAATTTTCCCTTTGCGCACGACGCAGCAGTATACGCAAAAAAGACAATCGCATGGGATGCGCGGCACCCATTCTATCCAATCGCATCACAGAGGCCGGTGTGCGAAGCGCCACAGTATGTGTTTCTGAATGATCAATCTGCTGCGTCATGCTTAAACCCTATCCCAATGGGCCAAAGTTGTTTTCAAAGAAACGATACCAATTATCGCCCATGACGCCATCAATTTCTGATGGTGCCATGCCCAAGTTAGATAGTGCGTTTCTGATATTTCCAAAGTCTCGATTATCTTTGAACCAGTCTGGCATGGGTGGAAACCCGGGTTTATCGGCGCTGCCCTCACCATAATCTATGGATTTTGTCCAACGCCCCACACGCATCCATTCAACGATGCTGTCGGGTTGATCCTGACATAAATCCGTACCAATGCCGATGTTTTCCGCGCCCATCAGGTCCGCAGTGCGCGCAATCATTTCACAAAAGGATGTGATCGAACAGTCGCTGCCATTTTCAAGGTGATGGGGATAAAGAGAAAATCCCAACATACCGCCCGACTGCCCAAGTGCGCGCAGAACATCATCCGATTTATTACGCAGTGCAGAATGCCAAAAGGCTGGATTTGCGTGGGTTATGGCAATGGGACGTGACGAATATTCAATCGCCTCAAGCGTCGAACGCTCCGCCGAATGGCTCATGTCCACAACCAACCCAACGCGGTTCATTTCGCGCACGACTTCCTTACCCATGCGCGTCAGGCCCATGTCTTCCTGTTCATAACACCCAGTCGCAAGCAATGATTGATTGTTGTAGGTTAATTGCATGAACCGCAAACCCAGGGTGTGCAGCACCTCGACCAAACCGATATCGTCTTCGATACAGCTAGGATTTTGGGATCCGAAAAAGATCGCAGTGCGGTTGGTATCGCGTGCGGTTTTTACGCAGGCTGCAGTGCGCCCATGAAAAATAAGATCGGGATATTGTTCAAACCACCGATTCCAGCGTTCAATATTGTGCACAGTTTCGCGGAAGTTTTCATGATAGGTGATCGTAACGTGAACCGCGTCCACTGCACCCGTACGCATTTCCTTGAATATTTTTTCGGACCAGTTTGCGTACTGTAATCCGTCGATCATATAGGCCATAACGTTTTCCCCAATCTGAACAGCCGTACGTTAGCCGTGTTTTTGCAAGGTGCAAGACTATTAAGAGCAAACCTAAGTATTGATTATTTATGAAATATAACATTTCATTACGCAGACGTCTTACAAACAAAGCCTAGGTTTCGTGATGCCAACTGCCCCGAGTGATCCTACCATCCAAGTCAAAGATATGACGATAAACCCTTATCCTGTTTATCGACGATTACGGGCAGAGGCACCTGTGATGTTTGCTCCTGCGTTGAACCGTACCCTGATAACTAAGGCGGTAGATACGCGCGCAATCAAAGATAACCCCGCGCTATTCAGTTCAAATGACCCTACGACACCGATGGAAAGGGCATTTGAAGCCCATACTCTGATGCGCAAAGATGATGATGCACATCTGCGTGAACGAAATGCGATGATGCCCACATTTGCCCCCAAGTATATCAAAAATCACTGGCTGCCGATGTACGAAAAACTAGCCGATGAATACTTGGACCGCCTGCCGAAAGGAGAAGTGATAGATCTTTTCCCAGCGCTTGCTGGTCCGATCGCGGCAAAAATGTTGGGCGAAATGATGGGTATTCCAAACGCCACCGACGAAGAACTGCAACGTTGGTCACAAGCCTTGATTGATGGAGCCGGCAACTTTGGCTATTTCGATGAACCGTTTGCCCGCGCAGCGCAGGCAAATATTGAAATCAATAACTGTATCCGCTCGAACGAGGATCGCCTGCGTGCCGATCCGGATCCATCCGCGCTGTCAATGATGATCAATGTTGATGAACCAATTGAATATTCCCAAATTATTGCAAATATCAAAATCGCTATCGGTGGCGGCATTAATGAACCGCGCGATGCGCTTCTTACAATTTTGTATGGATTGCTGACAAACCCAGATCAACTTGAGCATATTCGCGGAACAGAAAACTGGGAGCTTGCCTTTCAAGAAGGCGTACGTTGGGTCGCCCCAATTCAAGTCAGTGGCCGTGTCGCAAGAGATGATACAATGATCCAAGGTATCGACATTCCAAAAGGCACAATTTTCATGGTGTGTCAGGCGTCGGCAAATCATGATGAGGACGTATTCCAGGATGGACACGAATATAACGTGTTTCGCAAATCGGCCCCACATCAAAGCTTTGGCAGCGGTCCGCACCACTGTATGGGCATGCATATCGCACGTCTTACGGTTGCCGGAATTCTTTTGCCAAAAATGTTCGAAAGATTCCCAAATATGCGGCTAGAAGATCCCGCAGCCGTGAATTGGCGCGGTTTTGGTTTCAGAGGTCCAATCAATCTACCTATCAGATTACATTGATAAAATTCCAATTTAAGGAGCAGAATTCTTTGTCGCAGAAAAGATAGTGACAAAGAGATTGTTATGTTTCATATTCATCTCTAGTTTGACCGTTCACCTGCACAATTAAACGTGAAAACGGTCGTAGGTTATGTTTGGGAGGAAACACAATGTACACACGTAAGAACTTTCTTGGACTGATGAGCGGAGCAGCACTTGCTGTTGTTGCAGCAGGCGCTGCGGTCGCTCAGGAAGTCACACTAAAGCTTGAGCACTTTCTACCAGCTGGCGCAAATGTGCCCGTTGAAATTCTGGACGTTTGGGCGAACAACCTTGAGCGCAACTCAAACGGTCGTATCAAAATTGAACGTTATGCAACTATGTCACTCGGCGGGACGCCCCCTGAATTGATCGACCACGTTCAAGACGGGATCGTTGATATCGGTTGGGTTGTTGTTGGTTACACACCAGGCCGCTATCCAACAACGGAAGTGTTTGAATTGCCGTTCATGGTAGAGGATGCAGATGCCGCGTCATACGCATTCTGGAAAATGCACGAACGCCACATGAAAGACAGCGAAACCAAAGACCTAAAAATGCTCGGAACTTGGGTACACGGTCCTGGTATGTTCCACACGGCCGACCCAGTTGAATCACCCGCTGACCTAGACGGTATGAAAATTCGCGGTGGATCACGCTTGGTGAATGACCTTCTGACACGTGTTGGCGCTACACCTGTCGGTATGCCTGTACCCGCAGTTGCTGAAGCACTATCAAAAGGGGTTATCGATGGAACAACAATCCCCTGGGAAGTTTCCGCTGCGCTTAAGGTTCCAGAGCTTGTGGAAAACCACACACAGTTTGAAGGACCAGCTCTTTACACTTTGACTTTCTTCCTTGCTATGAACAAGGCAAAGTTTGACAGCCTACCAGCAGATATTCAGGAAATGATCGACAATCATTCTGGTTTGATGTTCTCAATCTTTGCCGGCGCAACGCAGCAGGATGCGGATTGGCAGGCCCGCGCGGTTGCGGAGGAATTAGGAAACAACATCATCACAGTAACGGATACTTCCGAATGGCGTGATTTGGTGAACCCGATCTATGACACATGGATTGCTGATATGAATGCACAAGGCAAAGACGGTCAGGCCTTGATCGACGAAGCACGTGCATTAATGGCTGAATATTCAGCTAACTAATCTAAAACCGAACTCTCGGGCCGCTGGTGATGACTGGTGGCCCGTGCGCTATTTTAGAACCAGGGGGCGCCTTTGCACCGCTTTTTCTTATCTCTCTCGAAATTCATGGCAATCCTTGGCGGTCTTGTGCTTTCCGCACTTATTTTGCTGATTTGCGTATCGATCGTTGGGCGTACAATCGGAATTGGACCAATCAACGGAGACTATGAATTGGTTGAGGCGGGCATCGCGTTTTCAATATTTGCCTTTCTTCCGCTGACGCAAATTACAGCTGGCCATGCGACGGTCGACATTTTCACAAACTCTTTACCTCCTAAAATTCAGCGGCTTTTGTTGGCGGTAATCGAAATTTTCTTTGCAGGAATGTTGATCATGGTAGCGTGGCAACTCCGCGAAGGGATGTTTGACAAAATGGAACGCGGACAAACAACATTCCTTCTTCAATTCCCTGTTTGGTGGGCCTACGCCCTTAGCGTTTTTGGCGCATTTGCCGCCGCAATCGTTGCAACCTACACAGCATTCGCTCGCATTTTTGAAGCATTAACAGGTGTCGAAATTCTTGAAGCAGAGGGGGCGGAACATTGAGCAACCTTGAAATCGGTCTTTATTCGTTCCCGATCCTGTTATTCTTGATTTTCCTGCGAGTCCCAATTGGTTTAGCCATGTTCTCAACGGGCTTTGTTGGGCTGTCGATCGTAACAGGCGCGCCTGATATTCCTCTGGCTAAAATGAAATCAGAAGCGTTCACGACGTTTTCAAGCTACTCGCTTTCGATTGTGCCGATGTTCTTGCTTATGGGACATTTTGCAACACTTGGTGGAATGAGTCAGGCATTGTTTAAAGCGGCAGAAGGGTGGTTGGGCCATCGCAAGGGTGGTGTTGCCATGGCCGCCGTTGGCGCATGTGCTGGATTTGGGGCGATATGCGGATCATCTCTTGCAACTGCCGCCACGATGAGCCGTGTGGCCCTGCCCGAAATGAAGCGTTACGGCTATGCTGGCGGGTTTTCAACAGCAACTCTTGCTGCTGGCGGCACGCTTGGCATCTTAATCCCACCATCTGTTGTGCTGGTCATCTACGCCATCTTGACCGAACAAAATATCGCAAAACTGTTTCTTGCCGCCTTCGTGCCAGGGATCTTGGCCGCAATTGGATATGTGATTGTCATATCAATCTATGTTCGGCTTTATCCCGACTCTGCGGGCGTTCGTGAACGCGTGCCTTACCTTCAGCGCTTCAAAGATCTAACAGCAGTTTGGCCAGTACTGCTTGTTTTTGTCGCTGTTGTCGGAGGTATTTACGGCGGTATTTTCACACCGACTGAAGGGGCCGCTGTTGGAGCATTGGGTACTGGTTTGATCGCCTATTTCAACGGTGGTCTAACACGTACCTCTCTGGTCGAGAGCTTCACAGTCACCGCACGTTCCACTGCCATGATCTTTTTGATCGTGCTCGGTGCTGGATTTTACAACGGGTTCTTGGCACTGACACAAGTTCCACAGGAAATTGCAGAATGGGTTGTTGGGATGGGGTTTAACCCATGGATGGTCCTTGTCCTGATTTTGGTGTTTTACCTACTCCTTGGCTGTTTAATGGACAGCTTGTCGATGATTTTGCTGACGATCCCAATCTTCTTCCCTGTGATTACAGCGCTTGATTTTAACTTTACCTCGTTGGCGGAATTGCAAGCAATGAAGGCAATGGCCGTGATCAACAGTGGCGCAATCCCTGAGGCAGTTACCGGGGACATGTTGGCAAACATCAAAACTGCGATCGCAAACGGTGCCGAGCTGACACGTGATCAAATGCGCGCACTTGATATCCGCATGAGCAAAGGTATGGCGCGTCGCATAGAGTCCGAACAAGTTGCGATCTGGTTTGGCATTCTGGTGTTGATCGTTGTCGAGGTTGGTCTGATCACACCTCCTGTTGGGATGAACCTGTTCATCATCAATGCAATGGACCGAAAAACACCAATGATCGAAACATATAAGGCCGTAATCCTGTTCGTCGCATCCGATTTAGTTCGGGTCGCACTCTTGGTGGCCTTTCCCGCGATCACGCTGTTCTTGGTGCAATGGTAGCAGAAGGTGTATGCATTATTTTGCCTAAATTGCAGCTTTACTGCACTTTTTAGGCAAAATTTTTCCAGATACGCGATTTGACGCGTCTAGCATAATGAAAAAAATCATCATTCAATGATGAGAAACGCACCAAAGTGCGATGCTAGGGAGATACGAAATGAATGGCAATGCTGCTGTATATTTTGTAGACCGTCATATTGACGAAGGACGCGCCGACAAGCCTGCGTTCGTAGAAGTCGACGGCGCAAAAAGATCAATATCATATGGTGATTTAGCGCATCAAAGCGCACTCTTCGCAGGCGCACTTAGCCGTGCAGATATTCGACGCGACGAACGCATGGCCATGATCGTTCTGGATCAAATTGAATTTCCAATCGCTTTTTGGGGTGCGCTAAAAGCGGGTGTTACACCGATTCCATTAAATACGCTTTTGTCTACAGAGATTTACAACGGCATTTTGAAAGACAGCAGGCCATCTTGCGTCATGGTGTCCAAGGAACTGTGGAATACCGTTTCGCCTGCGCTGGCTGACATCGATTGTATTCGCCATATAGTCGTAATCGGTGATACGCCAGAGAACACCACAAATTTCGATAGCTTCGTCGAAAGTGCGCATGCGCTGACACCGATTGAGGCAAGCGGTGATGAATTAGCGTTTTGGCTTTATTCGTCAGGATCGACAGGATTGCCAAAAGGCGTGCGACATTTACATGGCAGCTTGCAAGCGACATCAGATACGTTTGGCCAAAAAGTCTTGGGCATAAAAGAAGATGATGTCGTTTATTCGGCGGCAAAATTGTTCTTCGCCTACGGACTCGGGAACGCGATGAGTTTCCCGATGTCGGTCGGAGCAACAACCCTTCTGTTTGCGAACCGTCCTACACCCGATGCGGTCACTGATATAATAGAAAACCAAAAACCGACTATTTTCTGTGGCGTCCCAACACTGTTTGCTGCGTTGCTTGCTTATCAAGATCAACGATCAGAAAACATTGATCATAATTTGCGTATCAACACCTCCGCGGGCGAGGCCTTACCAAGAGAGGTTGGCGAACGTTGGAACGCGATTACGGGGACAGATATCGTTGACGGTGTTGGCTCAACTGAAATGCTTCATATCTTTCTGTCCAACCGACCTGATGACTTGGTATATGGAACATCCGGCACGGCTGTTCCCGGATATACAGTAAGATTGGTCGACGAAGTTGGAAACGATTGCGCGGTGGGTGAAATTGGTGAATTGATCGTTAATGGACCATCTTCCGCTGAAAGCTATTGGAACAGAAGAGAAAAATCTAAATCTACATTTGAAGGCCATTGGACAAGAACTGGCGATAAATACGAACAGACCTCTGAAGGTCGCTATATTTACTGCGGACGCACCGATGACATGTTCAAAGTATCAGGAATTTGGTTGTCACCATTTGAGGTAGAGCAAGCCATTGTCGAGCACACAGCCGTTTTGGAGGCTGCCGTCGTCCCATATCGAGATGATGATGATTTGGAAAAACCGCAAGCTTTTATCGTTTTAAAAACAGGTAAAACAGAAGAAGATGTCAGCAATATAAAAGAGATGGTGCAAGAAAAAATCGGCAAGTGGAAATACCCACGAAAGATCACGATCGTTCCTGACCTGCCCAAAACAGCAACAGGAAAAATTCAACGATTTAAGTTACGTAATTAAGTGCGATGGATTGGTGCGAACGCGGGTTTCTGACGATTGATGATGTGCAACTGGAATACAGTTGTAGCGGTCCGCCACCTTCCGATGCACCGACTGTAATATTGTTACACGAAGGACTGGGTAGCGTCGATTTGTGGCGCGATTTTCCCGAACAGCTGTCCAAAACACTTGGTTGTGGCGTGTTTTCATATTCCAGACAAGGCTATGGCGCATCTGATCCAGTGCCACTACCGCGCCCTTTGAACTACATGACGCTCGAGGCGATCAATGTTCTACCAAAGATCGTTGAACACCTGTCACCAACCCAATTTCAACTGATCGGGCACAGTGACGGGGCAACAATCGCTGCGATTTATGCAGGTGACCTCGGACACGATAAACTAAGCGGTGTCACTCTAATCGCGCCGCACTTTTTTACTGAGGATATGGGCATCACCCAGATCAAGGCTGCTAGACATGTATTTGAAACAACTGATCTGCCAGAAAAACTGGGGAAGTATCATCGGGATGCAGAAAATGCATTTTACGGTTGGAACCAAAGCTGGCTACACCCAGATTTTCGTTCATGGGATGTTCAGGGCGTAATTGGAAAAATCACCACGCCCATTCTGGCCATTCAAGGGATGGAAGATCAATACGGAACGCTTCAGCAAATTGAATCGATAAAGGCACGTGCGCGCGTATCTGTGAGCGTGAAAATATTGCAGGATTGCAAACATAGTCCGCACTTGGAACATCCCACAAAAGTCTTGGACACGATCAAAACGTTTTCCGAAGCATTTAGGTAGGATGCAATGCGGCACGCGTTACCCCCACATGCCTACATCCCAGGTCAAACTCCTCGTCATCAAGAAACGCAATTTGATGAAATCATTTCATCAATCCCAAGCGCTATCAATTTTGAAACGCTGCAAACCTTGCCTGCGTTTCAAGCAGCTTTGAACTTTATGCAACATGGCTTTCACTGGGAGGCACATGAAATCTTGGAAGCGATCTGGATGAAGACTGCTCAGAATTCTATCGAACGTTTATTCACACAATGCATTATTCATTTGGCAAACGCGAACCTAAAACACGTCATGAAACGTGAGACAGCAACTCAGAAAATCATGACGCAAGCCAACGCTCTATCTAATGAAATTAGTCTGCGAGCCCCAAATTCTGTCGTCCACTTAGAAATTCAAAAATTATTTTTGAAATATGCATTATAATGCAAATTAATTGTTATTTTTTGATTTTTTAACGATATATTGCAACGTTCAGGTTTACCGCTCATCGCTATGTTTTAGGTTAGTTCCAAGAAATAAAGGAACTCTGATATGTCAAAGATCATCGATTTTCGTGTTGATCCCAACAATTACCGCCATTGGCGTGTTGATTACGATGGTGCGATCGCAAATTTGTATATGGATGTTGACGAGGACGGCGGTCTATTCGATGGCTATCAACTGAAACTGAATTCATACGATTTGGGCGTCGACATTGAGCTTAACGACATAGTCCAACGGATGCGTTTTGAACATCCGGAAGTAAAAGTGGTTGTAATGCGCTCAGCAAAGGACAAAGTGTTCTGCGCAGGAGCCAATATTCGGATGTTGGGCGGGGCCGCGCACAGTCACAAGGTGAACTTCTGCAAATTCACGAATGAAACCCGAAATGCATATGAAGCCGCCGAGGAAGAAAGCGGCCAAAAATACATCGCAGCGGTCAAGGGGGCCTGCGCAGGAGGTGGATACGAACTCGCGCTTGCGTGCAACCACATCATGCTTACCGATGATTCTCAATCCAGTGTTGCACTACCAGAGGTGCCTTTATTGGCGGTATTGCCCGGCACAGGCGGGCTTACGCGTGTCACTGACAAACGCAAAGTACGCCGCGATTTGGCCGATATTTTTTGCGCAACGGAAGAAGGCGTCAAAGGCAAGCGCGCCAAAGATTGGAAACTGGTCGATGATGTTTTCAAAAATAGCGTTTTCGATGAAAAGGTTGTGGAACGCGCAAACGAATTTGTGGCTGCGTCTTCAAAATCTGAAGTAAATGCGGGCGTCAAATTGAACCCATTACAACGACAGATTGATGAAAACGGAAGCGTTGCCTACAGCTGCGTCGAAGTAACCATTGATCGCGAAGGCCGCACTGCAACGGTTACCTTAAATGGTCCTGACCAGCCCGCGCCCAAAACGATGGACGATTTCCAAGCGCAAGGCGATCAAGCCTATCTGTTGCGCCTCGCAAGAGAATTTGAGGATGCTATCCTTCATCTGCGCCTGAACGAAATGGACATCGGCTTGTGGGTCATTCGCACCCAAGGCGATCCCGAATTGTTATTGCAACACGAAGAGCTGCTGGCAGAGAACGCGGACCATTGGCTTGCGAATGAAGTGCGCCACTATTGGAAACGCACGTTGAAGCGGGTTGATGTCACCTCTCGCTCGCTCATGGCACAGGTGGAACATGGATCATGTTTTGCGGGTGTTTTAGCGGAATTGCTATGGGCTGTTGATCGCAGTTACATGATGGAAGATGAATTTGAGGGGGATAATCGCCCGATCGCCACAATTACATTATCGAATGATAATTTTGGCACCTATCCGATGGGTAACGGACTAAGCCGCTTGGAAACCCGCTTTTTGGATGAAGCAGAACGCATAGAAGCGCTGAAAACCCACATCGGTGAACCGATGCAGGCCGACGACGCAAGCGAACACGGTCTTGTCACGATGATATTAGACGATATCGATTGGGAGGATGAAATCCGCATCTTCCTAGAAGAACGCGCAAGCTTTTCTCCTGACGCGATGACCGGGATGGAGGCAAATTTACGCTTTGCAGGCCCGGAAACCATGGAAACGCGCATTTTTGGTCGCCTAACAGCGTGGCAAAACTGGATATTCAATCGCCCCAATGCAGTCGGTGATGACGGCGCATTGCAGCGATACGGAACTGGACTACGTGGAAACTACAACATGGAACGGGTCTGAGACCCCTGAAATTGATTTCGGAGTAAGAAATGCTTGATCTAATCAACGTAAGTTACGACACACAAATTCCAAACAATGTTGGTCTTAGCCAAGATCGCAAAGTTTTAAAGGCGCTTGAAAAATGGCACCCAGGCTACTTGGATTGGTGGAACCGCCTGATCCCCCAAAATTTCCAAGAATCCATGGTGTATTTGCGCACTGCCGTCTCCGTCGATCCCAAAGGATGGGCAAAGTTTGATTATGTCAAAATGCCTGAATACCGCTGGGGTGTTTTGTTGGCACCACAAGCAGAGGGCCGTTTGATCCCATGCGGCGAACACGCTGGCCAGCCTGCCTGGCAAGAGGTTCCAGGTGAATACCGTAACATGTTGAAGCGCCTGATCGTCATTCAGGGCGATACCGAGCCTGGATCGGTTGAACAGCAACGCTTTTTGGGGCTAACCGCGCCATCGCTATACGACATGCGCAACTTGTTCCAAGTGAACGTAGAAGAAGGCCGCCACCTGTGGGCGATGGTTTATTTGTTGCAGAAGTATTTCGGTAAGGATGGCCGCGAGGAAGCAGATGAAATGCTGATCCGCTCATCAGGTTCTGACGAAGCCCCACGCATGCTGGGCGCCTTTAACGAGGAAACGCCAGATTGGTTATCGTTCTTTATGTTCACATATTTCACTGACCGCGATGGCAAAATGCAGCTGGAGTCATTGGCGCAATCGGGCTTTGACCCACTCAGCCGCACCTGCCGTTTCATGTTAACCGAAGAAGCACACCACATGTTCGTCGGTGAAACGGGTGTGGGACGTATTATTCAACGTACATGCGAAGCGATGAATGAAGCAGGCATCACAGACCCATATGCGATCGGACGTATTCGTGACCTTGGTGTTATCGACCTGCCGACTATCCAGAAAAAGCTAAACCTGCATTACACGCTTTCACTGGATCTATTTGGTCAAGAAGTTTCGACAAATGCCGCCAACGCCTTTAACGCTGGGATCAAGGGGCGGTATATGGAACATCGCATTGACGACGATCACCAACTACAAAGCGACACTTATGGTGTGAAGAGCATTGTAAACGGTGCCATCGTGGATCAGGAAGTTCCTGCGCTGACCGCAATCAATATGCGTCTGCGTGACGACTATGTGCGTGATGCATCTGGTGGCGTGGGGCGCTGGAATAAGATCATTCAAAAGACCGGGATCGAATTCCAATTGTCCTTGCCGCACGAGGCATTTCATCGTCAAATCGGTATCTTTGCTTCGATCAAGGCAAACCCAGAAGGCAATATCATTTCAGATTCTGAGTGGAACGCGAATGTCGATAAATGGCTGCCAACCAAAGAAGACGGTGCATTTATTCAATCGCTTATGGTGCCATGTTATGAACCTGGAAAATTCGCAGGCTGGATCGCGCCACCCAAGGTTGGGATCGATAATAAACCAGGCGACTTTGAGTATGTAAAACTGCATATGGCCTAATGCTTTGGGCGGGGGACCACCCCCGCCTTTCTATCTTTTGATCCTTGTTCCCAAAGGTTGCGCTATGACAAAACCAATCCGACAGCACCTAATTGACCCTGAAATCTGTATTCGATGCTACACATGTGAGATGACCTGCCCAATTCAGGCAATCCACCACAATGATGACAATGTCGTGGTCGATGCTGAGGCCTGTAATTTTTGTATGGATTGCATTCCCGTTTGCCCCACCGGATCTATTGATGAATGGCGCGTCGTACATGAACCATATTCTATGGAAGAACAATTTGAATGGATGGAGCTGCCAGAACAAGAGGACATCCAAGAAAGTGCCGATAACCCGTCGGATGAAGCAATTGATGATGCCGTCGCAGCACTTTTAGCCGAGGCACACAAAGGCTCAGGCGGTCGACCCGTTGCACCAAAATCTGCGGCAAAGCCATCAATCAATCTGCATAACCTTGGGAAACCCGCTGTTGCAAAAGTCACTGGCAACATTTCGTTAACCAATGATCCCGACCATGACGTGCGTCATATTATTTTGGATCTTGGCCAAACACCGTTCCCGGTGCTTGAGGGGCAATCCATCGGGGTTATCGCGCCCGGGACAAACGATGCAGGCCAAGATCACCTGCCCCGTCTCTACTCCGTATCTTCACCACGTGATGGTGAACGTCAAAATTATAACAACCTATCCCTTACCGTAAAGCGTGAAGCGAACGGTGTATGCTCTAACTACCTTTGTGACCTATCGGTAGGTGATGAAGTACGCGTCACTGGACCGTTTGGTGCAACTTTCCTATTGCCCGATGATCCAAATGCACGTTTGTTGATGATCTGCACAGGTACTGGGTCCGCACCGATGCGCGCGTTTACAATGCGTCGTCAACGCGCAATTGGTGAAAAATCTGGCGGCATGGTTATGTTTTTTGGTGCAAGAACAGCCGACAGCCTGCCGTATTTTGGGCCGCTGAAAAAGGTACCAGAAAATATTCTAGAGCAGCATCTGGTTTTTTCCCGCGATGGTGAAAAGGAATACGTTCAAGACCGCATGATGAAAGAAGAACATCGTGTTGCCGAGATGCTGAATGATCCCAATACGCACATATATATTTGTGGTTTGCGCGGTATGGAGGAAGGAGTAAACTTTGCTCTTACCAACATTGCAGAAAGCATTGGCCAACAATGGACCACTTTGCGAGATGTCATGCGGGACGAAGGGCGTTTTCACGTAGAGACTTACTAATGACTGATCAGGTGGTATTCACTCACGAAATTCGGGTGGGGTGGGGCGACTGTGATCCAGCCAAAATCGTGTATACAGGTAAGCTTCCTGCAATGGCGTTGGACGCGATCAACGCCTGGTGGGAAGAGCATTTGGGCCACGGCTGGTACCAAATGGAACTAGACGACAACCTGGGAACGCCATTTGTTCAACTGCAAATGAACTTTGAAAGCCCCGTTACACCACGGGCCAGATTGATTTGTCATGTATGGCCAGTAAAATTGGGGAACACTTCGATCACTTTTCGCGTCGATGGATTTCAAGATGGAAAACGGTGCTTTTCGTTTAGATCTGTCAGTGTATTTATTGTCGCTGATGAATTCAAGAAATGCGCTCCTCCGAAAAGTGTCAAAGACCTGATAACGCCTTTATTGGGTCCTGATTGGAGTGACGAACACAGGGGCGCCTGATGAGTGAAATTGAACCCAAAGCAGACTTATTGGCACAGGTTGGCCTGCGTATCCTAAAGGCGCGCACTAAGGCGGGAATTTCACGACGATTACTATCAGAAAAATCAGGTGTTTCACCACGTTACATCGCACAAATGGAAGCGGGCGCAGGTAACACCTCGATTGCGCTGCTGCAAAAAGTGGCAACAGCACTCGAAATGGGAATTGAATGGTTTTTTTGGCCTGAAGATCCATGGTTGTCGGAATTTCCAGCATTAACAAATAACTTTCGCGCGGCAGATGACACCAAACGCACACGCGCCTTACGCATTCTACGAAGCGCCCAAGAAGGGGAACATAAATCTAACCGCGTATGCCTTATTGGGCTGCGTGGTGCGGGTAAATCAACCCTTGGGCAGATGGTAGCAGAAGATTTGGAGGTACCTTTCATCGAACTGAACGCGGTAATTGCTAAGGAAGGCGGAATGCCCATTTCCGAGATCATCGCACTATATGGAGAAAATGGATACCGTCAGCTTGAGGCAGACGCGCTTGAGGCTTTGATCGCAGACCATGATCGCATTGTTGTGGCAGCATCTGGTGGGATTGTTGACAATTTGGAAACCTATCAAATGCTGAACGCAAATTTTCATTGCATCTGGCTGACCGCCTCTCCAGATGACCATATGAAGCGTGTTTTGGCCCAAGGCGACACGCGGCCCGTGATCGGAGAGGGGCAGGCAATGCAGAAATTGCGTGGATTGCTGGCAAGTCGTGAAAAATTATATGCGATGTCCGACTATAAGCTGGATACATCGCATAAACCGCTGGAAAAAACTGCAGCCCAACTCATTAAACTCATCCAATCTGAGCATCTTCTTGGATAACGAAGTAAGGAACGAACATGGCGCTTAACTTTAATCATGATGGTCGGACCGGGTATGTGGAATTAAACAATCCACCCGTCAACGCAATAAACGCCGCGATGCGCCAAGGACTTTTGGATGCCGTAAGATCAGCAGAAAAACTGAATCTAGAACGTGTCATTGTATCTGGTTTAGGTCGTGCATTTGCAGCGGGTGCAGATGCAAAAGAATTTGATGGCGACCCGATCGAACCACACTTACCAGATGTTTTGGACGCCATCGATCAAAGCTTTGTTCCGTGGATCGCGGCGATAAACGGGATCGCCTTGGGCGGAGGGGCTGAAATCGCATTGGCGTGTCGGATGCGGATCATGCACCCCAAGGCGCAGATTGGATTTCCCGAGGTCAGTTTGGGCGTTATTCCAGGTGCTGGCGGCACGCAAAGATTGCCCCGATTAATTGATCTGGAAACCGCTCTGGACATGATATGCTTTGGCAAACCGATCAGCGCGATGACGGCCCAATCAATTGGTTTAATCCAAGATATCGACGACGATGTAACCGAAGCGGCATATTTGGTTAACACCGAGGATTTGCTGTGCCGCGTACCAACATGGGAATTACCGTTCCCAGATTGGGACCAAGACATCGCCGAGAAAATCACCCAAAAAATAGATGAACGCATGGTGGGCCAAAATGCTCCTAAACGTGCGCTGGAAATAGCAAAACTTGGTTCTGAATTACCGTTTGAAACCGCCATGCAACATGAACGCAATGCGTTTCTAACCCTTCGAACCGAACCCCAGGCACGTGCATTGCGACATATGTTTTTCGCAGAGCGCGCCGCAAAACTACCAATCAAGATGGAAAACCAACCCGCTGACATAACAAAGATCGGCGTTGTTGGTGGAGGCACAATGGGCGCAGGGATTGCATATGCCTGCATTTCGGCAGGATATTCAGTAGTCCTATTGGAAGAAGATACTGATGGTATCGAACGCGCACGTCAAAATGTTGGACGCCTGATCCAAGCTGGCGTTGCACGTGGCATCCTTGATGAAGCCAAAAAACTGGCCCTTGAGGCCAGTATCACATATTCACATGACTATGCTTCGACAGCCGATATTGATCTGATGATCGAGGCGGCGTTTGAAAATATGGACGTAAAGAAAAGCATTTTCGCACAATTAGATGCACATGTGCCTGAGCATGCAATATTGGCCACAAACACATCCTATCTAGATGTCAATGAAATCGCAGACAGCACGAAAAACCCCTCTCGGGTCGTTGGTTTACACTTCTTTGCGCCTGCACACATCATGCGATTATTAGAAGTTGTCCACGGCGAGGCTACATCGGATCGCACATTGTCCACGGCCTATGCGATTGCGAAAAAGCTCCGCAAGGTTCCCGTTCTCGCTGGTGTTTGCGATGGGTTCATCGGTAATCGCATCCTTGCCCGTTACCGTGAGGCCGCAGATACCATTTTAATGGACGGATCGACACCTTGGGATGTGGACGAGGCCATGGTGAACTTTGGCTATGCCATGGGTCCATACGAGGCGCAGGATTTGTCAGGGTTAGACATTGCCTATGCAAATCGCCGCCGTCAGGATGCCACCCGTGATCCAAACCGTCGCTATATCCCCATCAGTGATCGAATGGTGGATGAAGGCCGATTAGGGAAAAAGGTGGGCGTGGGTTGGTATCGATACCCCGGAGGCAAAGGCCGCGTTGATGACCCCCTGATCGAGGATTTGATACGCGAAGAAGCACATTTTGCTAAAGTTACGCGGACAGAGATTTCTGAAGCAGAGATACAAGAACAGCTGCTACTCGCCATGATCAATGAAGCCTCTGATATCTTGGGCGAAGGAATTGCACATTCCGCCGCTGAAATCGATCTGGTTTCGGTGCTGGGATATGGCTTTCCACGATGGCGTGGTGGGTTGATGCATTACGCCGACGAACTGGGTGTTCCAAACATTGTTAATCGGATAACCAAACTAGCAGAAACGGATCAAGTCGCATGGAAACTCTCGGACGTGCTGCGACATTGCGAACGGACAGGCACAAAACTGTCTGAATACCACCTAAACCGTATCGACAGTTAAATCACCTTTTAGCGCATCATCAATTGCGGTTTGACCAAAGTGCAGGCCGCATTCGTACATACCGAACAAAAATTCCTGATTGGCGTTGGTGTTCAATCCTTTTTGAATACCTTCGCCAATAACGAAATCTTCATCAAATACGATCCGAATTAGTTCGTAATTTTTGTTCCAATACCGCTCTGCTTTTTCTGTTTTTGGCGCTTCTGGAATCAGCATCATACACTGAAATTTACACGTTCCCTGCCCCGTTGGGATAATTGTGTGGACGTAAACATGATCCGTCATCACTTGAACAAAGTTTGCGGGGAACAAATAATTCTGCGTCATATAGTGTGGGCGATAATCCCACTCTGCCTCGGGTTTTTCGCGCAATTCTTCGATCGATGGCAATGGAACTGCGTGACGAACATGCGGATAAAAATTCATGTGGACACTTTGATTGTCCAAGTAACTGGAACACGCAGTATCACGGTGCGCAGAGCAGAAATGATAGCTTTCCTGAAACCCTTCCAAGGCCAAGCGCCAGCTCATGTTGCGCTCAAGCGACCATTTTTTGAAGACGACGTGACCGCCTAAATCCAATCCGTTTAGTTGTTCACGCATTGGGGCAGTCCAAGCGTCAAAATCAATCGTTTGTTCGGTTTTGGATGGCACCACCCAGATCATTCCGAATTCTTCAAAGGCAGGTAATTCGACGAGTCCAAGTTTGGATTTATCCAGATCACCAAAACCAAATGGCTGTGGTAGGCCACGCAAATTACCATTCAGATCAAATGTCCAGCTGTGATAAGGGCAGGAAAACGTACGCGCCTTACCGCATGCCTTATCCTCAACCCGCGCACCACGGTGGCGGCAGACATTTAGAAACGATTTGACTTGTCCATCATTGTTGCGTGTTACCAAAATTGGAGCCTGCAGATCATCATAGGTCAGGAAACTTCCCGCTTCTGGTAGATCGCTGGAATGGGCTATTATGATGGGGAAGTTTTTGAACAATATGTCCATTTCAGCCCTGAGCTGATTTGGATCATTGTATTTGGCAACCGGATTATGCATCACATCATCCAGCATATGGGTTGTCCCATTTGCTTTGTGATCAAGTGTCTCTTTAATAATCTGGCGTTCTTCTTCGCTGATCAACGTGCAACCTCATCTGATACTCATCGTCATATTATTATGAAGTATAACTAAAAACAACTATACTGAGGCATACTAGGTTGAAGATGAATACTGACGTACTAATGTTTCCACCACGTCAGCTACACTTTCGGGTTCGTTCACCAATCCCACTCCTTGGCCTGCGCTCCACACATGTTTCCACGCCTTTGTTCCCGCGTGCATATCTTGAGAAAAATCAATTTTTGCCACCGCTTTCATAGCCTCTTCCGTCAAACCAGCCGCCTCAACACTTGCCCGCATCCAATTGCCCAATGCACCTGTGATCGCACGCGATGCAATCAGGTCTTCCATTTGGCTGTCCCAAACCATTTGACGGTAATCATCATTAATCAAAGATTCTTTGCATGCCAAAAAGCGGGTTCCAAGGTAGGCAAAATCAACTCCCAAGGCCTCAACCGCTTTGATCCCGCGGCCAGTGCCAATACCACCCCCCACAATAATTGGACCGTCGAAAAATGTACGCACCTCTTCCACAAACGGGATCATGGCGTATTCCCCGGTATGCCCACCCGCGCCCGCACATATTAGGACCAGTCCATCTGCACCCTTTTCAATCGCCTTCCGCGCGAATTTTGGGGAATTCACATCGGCAAAAACCAATCCACCATAACCATGAACGACGTCCGCAACCCGATGCGGGCCGCCCAGCGCAGTGATAACCAACTCTGGTTGATATTGGCGCACCAAATCAAGCTCTGCGTCAAAGCGTCCATAACTGTTATGCGTAATCATGTTCAACGCCCATGGTGCATCCGCTTTTGTGATCGACGTCGCAATTTGATCTAACCATCTAACCAATTGTTCTTCCGTGCGCGCATTTGTGGCAGGAAACGTGCCTAAAACACCCGATTTACAGGCGGAAACTACCATATCAGGTCCCGTGACCAAAAACATAGGCGCACAAATTGCCGGCAAACGTAGGCGGGATTTGATTGAAGCTATGCGCTGAGATGTGGATGAAGTCATCTTGGTCATGAAATGTTGGTTTCCCGTTCGTTGGTAATGTGTTCGATAAGAACGATATCAGCCTGCAACAAATTCTTAATATAATTCAACGCGCTTTCGCAGAGGACGACGTAAAGATAATCAGCGCGACCCATATCAATGGAAAGGCCACTTTCTTCGCCCATCCGAATTCTTCCCCAAACACGAACACAGCGACCAAGAATATCAGCGTTGGCGCGATATACTGCAACATCGCAATGGTGGAAAGCTTTAACAATTTCGCACCATTTGCATAAACAATTAGAGGAACCGCCGTAACCACGCCACACCCCACCAACAAGAGGGTTGTAGATACGTTAATTGATACAAAATGATTTTCGCCCATGGCGGACAGATATGACAAATACAAAATCGCAAGAGGGCAAAGCAACAAAACCTCAAGCAAAAAACCCTGATTAGGCCCGATTGGTAATGACCGTTTGAACAGGGCGTAAAAACCCCATGAGATAGTCAAAATAAGGGACAACCAAGGCAAAGAGCCAACTTCATATGTCAAAATAGCCACGGCCAGTAAGGTTAGGAAAATTGCGATCCACTGACGTTGTGTCAGTTTTTCTCCCAACAAAGCAAAGCCCAGAAAAACACTGAAAAGCGGATTAATATAATATCCCAGAGCCGCGTCTAAGGCGCGATCCGTGGCAATTGCATAAACGTAGGTTAACCAATTTACAGAAATCAGCGTGGCTGTCAGTAGCGCCATACCCATAACGCGTTTCGATCGAAGTGCATTTTTTAAATCAGACGTTCTGCGCAAAGCAACCAATACAATCATCGCAACAGGTACAGACCAAATAACACGGTGTGCCACCACTTCTGCCGCAGGGACGTGCGAAAGTGCTTTCATATATATTGGAAGGAAGCCCCACAGAAGGTATGCAACAATAGCAAAGGCGAAACCTTTGGGATGATCAACCTTGTCTATGGACATAAGTAGGCTCTTTCATTTGGATCAGCGGGATCGATTGGGGCGCAGTATCGTAAGAAAAAGCTCTTTTGAGCTGACTACAGCACCCCCAACGATGAACACACAACCCCAGAACACACTCCAAGTCAACGCACCCATGCCGAATGCAATCAAGACAATTGTTGAGATTAAAGGAGCAGCATAGGAAATGGCACCAAGAACCTGAATGTCTCCATGCTTCGTTCCATAATCCCATGCGAAAAAGGCCAAGCCCACGGGAAACAACCCCAGACCGATCACGGCCAACCATTCAGTCGTATTCGCGGGCATGACCGTCTCTTCAAATACCAAATGCGCAAGGAATGAAAGTACCGCAACCACAATACAAAACGCACCTACCGTATCTGTGGGAACAATTCCAAACCTACGGTTCAAAACAGAATACCCAGACCAGGTAAACGCGCAGGCCAAGGCAAGGAAGTAACCAAAATACGCCGACCGATTTAGTTCCAAACTTGCCGAACCAGACACCAACACAACTGTCCCAACCAATCCAGAGATCGCACCAATCACGTGAAACCAACGCAGTTTTTCGCCGGGCAATAACGCCGAAAACACAACAATAAGCAAAGGCCACAAATATGCGATCAAACCCGCTTGGACGGGTGGGGCACTTTTCAAAGCGAGGAAGTATAAAAAGTGATAACCAAATAAGCCAACAACACCCAAAACCCACGCTCCAACGGGTTGGTGCAGGTGTGTAACAATGTCATCGCCGCGAATGATCCATTTGCCGATCATCAATAATCCACCAATGGAAAACGCAATTGCCGTTAACAAAAATGGCGGTACATCACCCGTAAGTGTTGTGAACAGGGCCAAAACACCCCACATCAGAACAGCGGTTGCACCAACAGCCGTGGCGCGTGTTCGCGATATAGTGGACATTAAAGTTTCCTACAAACCGATGGAAACGCCGTCTTGGATTACCGCAGGATCATACGCCTTGCGTGAAAAAACTTCACGCACCATTGGTTCAAAATATTCTAGCGGTTTGGTTGGATAATCTGGATCAAATGATGATTGATCCCAGCGTTCACAGAATTTTGCACATGTATCAAAGCATGGGTGATCACGGTAACGATCACGCGCATCTTTGTCCCAACCGTAGTGGTGTGCATAGTATAGCATTTGAAAAATTCCGTGGTGTTCAATCACCCACGAAACTTCCCAACGGACAAAGGGACGAACAACTTCGGCGGAAAACCTGTCGTGGTTTTGGGGGGCCAATCCATCACCAATATCATGCAGCAATGCGCCAACAATCCAATCGATATCTACGCCGTCTTCCTCTGCACGCGTTGCAGATTGCAATCCATGTTGAAGTCGAGTGATTTTGTACCCTTCAAGCGTTGTTTCACCATGGCGACGCAATTCATCCATGACACGATCCGCTGTCATGGCCAGATATGGTTTTTCCAATTCATGAAGAAGTTCATATTCTTCCTTGGTGCCATCTTTCATCTGGGTGAATGAAACAGTTTTATTTTGAATTGTCATATCGCTCTCCCTTGGCTTAAGTGGCTGAGTACAGCCCTACATCAGTTGATGCACCCGCCGCAAGCGTTGCAGATTGATCTGCCAGAACCTGATCATAGAATTCAAGGTCACTTGCATCAAACAGGCCACGTGGGCCTGCAACATTGATCCAACCGCGTAGTGCATCACACCCGCGAACCAACATGGCATAATCATTTCCAGGTGCCTCGTGCCGAACCTCTGGCGTGACATACCGTATGGCAAGCCCAATGCGTCGATCATCTGATTTATTCGGCCCAGATGCGTGAAAGCAGCGCCCATGGTGCAACGACATCTCACCCGGGCGAAGTGCACCGTAAACGGCATCATTTTCGTTGATACCTGCAATCTCTTGACCGCGGGATAGCAGATTGTTGTCATCGTAGGTATCGTGGTGGGAAACGATTGGATTGCGGTGGCTGCCAGGAATAAAACGCATGCACCCAGCCCGAACCGATACATCACTTAGCGCGACCCAGGCTGTGACTTCATCATCCGTCTCGCCCATACCCCAGTACGTAATATCCTGATGCCACGATACCGTTTTAGTCGTTTGTGCTTCTTTGATGAATAGCTCAACCGACCAAACCAACAGATTTGGACCCAAAATTGTCTCGACCGCGTTCAGAATTTTGGGCGTCCGTGCCAAATCAGCAAGCAGCGGGATGACCAAATGACCGTTCACGCGAAAGAACTGATTTAAATCTTTAGTATCTGTTGGCTTTGAATATTGGGCCTCTAACGCTTCAATTTCGCCCCGTATCTCGGCAACAGATTGCGCCGAAAACACTGGAATGCCCGCCACAAAACCGTTTTTGCGATATGCTTCATATGAATTTGAATCAAGACCCATGCCAACGCTCCTACACTGCTAGAGGGATGTTCGCACAGTCCCTCTCCGCAGATACACGAGGTTTGCGACGCGAGTATTCAGTCTGCGACGCAAAATTTTCTTAGTTGCCTGAAAACGCTGCCGCAGCCCCAAACAACACCACAAGAAGCGATACTCGCACGGTCCACGCATAAACCGCCATGAGGCCCGCCCGCGGCGGAGTGCCAGCCCGCATTGAGCGCAAGGTTTCAAGATTTGCACCAAGCGAACAAATCAAAATCAATGTGGCACCCGTCAATTTCACATGAAACGCGCCAGAGGACGGCAAGTTGCCGTAGATCATCCCGCTTAACAAATAGCCTGTGATCCACAGCACCAGCACCGCAATAAGCGCGAGTACTCCCATCATCCGAATACTTTGTACCACCTCAACCGAGGGGCGCTGCCCATTGCGTTTATGAACATGTTGAAGCACCCATCCGCCAACCCCAAGGCCGCCTGCCGCCCACAGCGATATAAAGTGAAGTGTTTTTAGAAAAACCAGCATGTCGTCCCCTTACAAAAACGCATCCAACCTATCTTACACTGTGGGAAAGGTTAGCGGTGTGTCCAGATAAACTTTGGATTGACTGACAAAACTGCTGATCACATATTTGATGAAATCAGGAGGCGAATAATGGACGGTCAAAATTTACTTTATTGGCAGGAACGAATTGACCTTGCCGCAGCATTTCGTTGGGCTGCGCGTCTGAACATGCACGAGGCAGTTGCAAACCACTTTAGCCTGTCAGTGAATGACGATGGTACCCAATTTCTGATGAACCCCAATCAAAAACATTTCAGCCGCATCAAAGCGTCCGATATGTTGCTGTTAGATGCAAATGATCCGGACACCATGAACAAACCCGGCGCACCTGATCCGACAGCGTGGGGATTGCATGGTTCGGTTCATCGTAAATGTCCACATGCAAAATGCGTTATGCACGTGCATTCAATCCACGCAACCGTTCTCGCATCCCTTGCGGATAGTAGGTTGCCACCAATCGATCAAAATACAGCTATTTTTTACGAGCGATATGTCATCGACGAAGGCTTTGGAGGATTGGCCTTTGAAGATGAGGGCATGCGATGCGCAGGGATGCTTCAGGACCCAAAAATTAAGGTCATGATTATGGGAAATCACGGTGTTTTGGTCTTGGGCAAGGACATCGCAGATACATTTAATCGCCTATATTACTTTGAAAGGGCCGCAGAAACATACATTCGCGCACTGCAAACGGGTCAACCGCTTCGGGAACTGCCCCATGATATCGCAGCAAAAACAGCTGCCGAACTTGACGATTATCCAGACCAAGCGGAACGTCATTTTTCTGAACTCAAAGCAATATTGGATGAAGAAGGCAGCAACTACAGCTCCTGATTATATTGCATTTAAAATGTACAAATTCCCCAACATCGTGCATCACCCGTTCTGGAACTAGGGGAACAGAACGTTGGATCATGCATTTTCACTCAATCGCAGGCTCTTGGCCGAAGGTTTGGGCACCCTGCTGTTGGTCGCAACCGTCGTTGGATCAGGCATCATGGCAGACGCCCTATCGAATGATGTGGCTATATCGCTCCTTGGAAACACCATAGCGACAGGCACAATCTTGTTCGTGCTGATCACGATTTTTGGCCCTGTATCAGGTGCACATTTTAACCCTGCAGTTTCATTTGTATTTTATCTGCGCGGTGATTTAGCGGGGGGAATGACCCTGTTGTATATGATAGTACAGGTTTGTGGCGGCATATTGGGTACATGGACCGCCCACGCGATGTTTGAGGTGCCAATTCTACAAATATCGACTGTCGACCGTAGTGGATTTGGGAATTGCATAAGTGAAATTATCGCAACTTTTGGGTTAGTGTTTGTGATTTTCACCGCAATTTCACAGAATTCGAAATCTATTCCGATGTTGGTCGGGCTGTATATTTCGGCTGCCTATTGGTTCACTGCGTCAACATCGTTCGCCAACCCTGCAGTTGCGATTGCACGTTCTATATCAGATACGTTTGCGGGAATACGCCCGATCGAATTATTGATGTTTATCCCGGCTGAACTCTGCGGCGCCTATGTGGCGTTCATTCTTGTTCGCTGGCTGTATCGCGGTCAGAAATAAGGTTTTGCAACCACTGAAGTGACGTATCCGCAGGCCCATCAGGTCGGTATTCAGCGCCACAAAAACCGTTCCAATGTGCATCCAAGAATTTGAAAACTTTATCAAAGTCTAAATCGCCATCATCAGGCGGTCCACGATCTGGTACTGATGCAAATTGAACATGACCCACAAAGTTTAACGCAGCCTGAAATCTTGTTATTGCGCTGCCTTGCTGGCGTTCAACATGATAAAAATCAAACATCAATTTCAGATCGGGCGAACCAATTTCATTGATAATATCAATCGCCTGATCAACAGTTTTCAAGAAATACTCTGGCACGTCATAGGAATTAATTGGTTCAATCAATATCTGGACACCCAAACCCTGTGTAATATCCAACGCATATTCAAGATTTTCGACAAAGGTTTCATGGGCGTCCGGGCCTGATGCCTTGCCCGCCATGACGTGGATAAATTTCGCGTTAAGTACATCCGCCTGATCAACTGCTAAATCAATCGCAGCTTTGGCCTCACCTCTACGGTCTGGCATCGCGCACAGGCCAAAATCGCCATTCTGTTTCGTTCCAGGCACAGTGTTTAACGAAAGCAATGGCAGGTGTGTGGACGTAAGTGCGGATTTGATTTTTGAAATGTCTGCGGGATCGGGCCAGTGCATCTCGATACCATGAAACCCCGCTTCGACAGCGCGCTGAATTGCATGGTCAATCGGCAGCTCGGTCCACAAAAATCCAAGATTTGCCGAAAATTGCAGCCTACTCATTACATCCATTGAACGCCCGAACGTTCCAAACTTCGGATCATCGCATCCCAAGTGACGTTTACATAATCATGCGGACCTTCATCAGGTACAACGGTGTATTTGGTAAGTGACTCTATTGCGTCCTGATCTGGAATAATCGGCTCTGTTGAGGCGCTTAAAACATCCACTTGGATTTTGCAGGCGGCTTCTAGGATGTAGAGATAATAGAACGCCTCCGCGACGGTGCGCCCTGCGGCAAGCAAACCATGATTGTGCATGATCATAAGCCATTTATCACCCAAATCACACGCTAATCTGCGACATTCCTCTGCGCTGTCAGGTGCATAAGCGTACGGATGATAACAAGTTAACCCCAAAATTTCCATCGCGTGCTGCGACAATGGCAACAAACCCTCGCCCATCGCAGACACCGCCGCACCAGCCCGCGTGTGACTGTGCAATGCCACGTTCACATCTGGTCGCGCGCCCAAAATTGCGGTGTGAATGGCATGACCAGCCTGATTGTATGGGTAATCCCCCTGAACAACATTTCCGTCGAAATCGACCTTAATCAGATTGGACGCCGTGATTTCGTCAAACAACAGACCGTAGGGATTGATCAAATACTGATCCGTTGTCCCCGGTACCCGCGCACTTAGGTGGGTAAAGATTAAATCAGTCCACCCAAATTTGACAAACAGGCGATAGCATGCCGCCAAGTCGCAGCGCACCTGCCATTCTTCGTCTGTAATGTTCTCAGGTCTCGACATACCTTTAAAGCGTTATCCAACGCCCCTCATCGCTTGAATCTTGGATGGCTTGGATCGCTGTTTCAAACAAAAGGCCGTCCTTAAAGTTTGGATAGGCATGATCGTCTTCAAGGATTGCTTTCACAAATGCACCAACCTCGATGATTTTCATTTCGTTGAAGCCAACATGATGCCCAGGTGCTGGGCAGAAATTACCAAAGAATGGGTGATATGGTCCAATCAAAACAGTTTTATATCCGTTGGTGGACATTTCGGAATTACCGTCCATTTCGAACAGTTGGAATTCGCCCATCCGTTCCTGATCAAATTTAATCGCACCTTTGGTTCCTGTGATTTCAAAGCCAAGGTTCATTTTGTGACCCTGACCCAACCACGATGTGTGCATGGTGAACAAAGCGCCGCTTTCGAATGTACCAAGTGCGGAAAATTGATCATCCGTTTCAACCTGACGCATTTCACCCGTGGATGAATCGGGGCGTTCGGTGTGAATGGTTTGCAATCGACTGACCACCTCTTTGAACGGACCACATAGCCAGATTGCCATGCTGATCAAGTGGCTGCCCATATCACCCAGCGCACCTTTACCACCACCCTTTTTGGTCAAACGCCAAGAATGCGGAACATTCGGGTCGCACATGAAATCTTCTAAATAGATACCGTTAAAGTGGGTGATTTCACCGATACGCCCCGATGCAATCAGATCTTTGATCGCAAGAAGGCTTGGGCTTTTCATGTAGTTATATCCAAGCATGGTTTTGACACCATATTCTTGCGCAACCGACACCATTGCCCGCGCATCCGCCATCGATGTCGCCATTGGTTTTTCGCACCAAATGTGTTTTCCGGATTTCGCAGCCGCCTCGGCCATTTCCCAGTGAGTGAAATTCGGCGTACAGATACTTACCACATCAATATCATCCGCTTCGCAGACTTCGCGCCAATCACCCGTAACACGTTGAAAATCAAAACGGTTTGCGTGCAGATCACGCGTGTCTTCGTCCGTGTCAAACAGGGCAACCAATTCAACATCAATAGGCCAATTGAATGTTGCCTTGCCCCGCTGCCAGGCCTGCGTATGCGTTCCACCCATGAAACCCATGCCCAAAACGCCAACGCGTAATTTTTCCAGTCCAATTTTATTTTCGGGCTGCCCCGCAATGTGAATTTCACGTTTCATGTGTAATCTCTAACCCTGCTGTTGCACAAACATCTAAGATGTTTTGATAGCCTTTTTGTGAATATTCGTATGGTGGCGCCTTGGCTGGGTCTTGTTCTGCCTCAACAACAATCCAACCCTTATAATCTGCTGCCTTAAGTTTTTTCGCAACGGATAAGAAATCGATGCATCCATCACCCGGAACAGTAAATGCACCCGCGATCACGGCTTCAAGGAAGCTGCGGTTATTTTCACGAACATCTTTTACGATTTCGGGACGGATATCCTTGAAATGTACGTGATGGACACGGTCCATCCACCGATCCATAGTACGTGAAATATCACCACCCCCGAATAGTAAATGGCCCGTATCAAAACACAGGTTAACTTCAGAGCCTGAAAATTCCATCAACCAATTTACATCATCTTCGCTTTCGATCATGGACCCCATGTGGTGGTGATAGGCCATCGGCATGCCACGATCTTGCATCCATTTCGCAACCTCGGTCAATTTTTCGGCGTAGGCTTTAATTTCATCTCGCGTTAACTGCGGACGGTCATTGACGGGAACGTCAATCATACCCTGCACCGTGTTTGAACATTCGGCAAAGACGATACAGGGTGCATTCAATGCTATAAATTGATCAACCTGCTGCTGAACGGCGTCGCATTCTTCGGACGCGGTGTTGTTCAGCAAATTACCACTGCACCAGCCGCCGCACAGTCCAATATCGTATTTTTCCAAAAAGGCACGAAGACCGTCGGTATCATGCGGCATCCGCTGCCCACGTTCGACACCCGTGTATCCAATTTCACGCGACTCTTTTAGGGCCTGCTCCATCGTGAAATCTTTGGTCAAATCAGGCAAATCATCATTTTGCCAAGCAATTGGAGATATTCCAATTTTAATTGTCATGTGGTGATCCTTAGTAGATAGCGCGAAGCGCTGTTGCTGTGCATTGATAACGTCAGATGTGGCCAGATTTCTACTGAAATTTCATTGCAGAAAACATCACTGGTCACGGCGTTGATTTAGGGCATCAAGTAGATTTTCAAATTCCGAATTTTTCATGCCTTGATCAACTGCTTCCGTCAAAATTTGCGCCTGTGTTTTTGGCGCCAGACCACCTATGGGTGGGTCACTGTCTAGGTTGGTTGGAAACGAATAGCCTTCGGCGGTTGCTGAAATTGCGGCATGCTGCTGCGCTGGTGTCAACTGCGCGTCTTTCAATGATTGGAAAACCGCACGGCACATTGCGTCACGGTCAATGCTTTCCATCGCGCGACCAAAAGCAGAGGATACCTGAAGCAAATTGACCAAGCGTTGGATATCCGTGCTCTTATTTTCACCTGCAGCGTGAAAAATGGCAGGGCTAAAGAAAATGACATCGCCTTTGTTCAGTTCGAGTTGCACGTACTTCTTCTCAAAATACTCTTTGAAGTCATCTTGGTGGTACGCAAGGTATCCGTGCAGAAATCTCTGTGAAAACGGCAATAATTTGGTTGGGCCACTTTCAATAGGCATGTCACAATGCGCAATTCCCCCTTGTAACGTCAACACTGGGGACAATTCATGTACATGACACGGAAATTGCACCGATTTATCAACGCTTTGAAAACCGAGGTGATAGTCCCGATGCGCCGTTTGTGCCTGCCCACCAGGTCGGACCAAATTCACCTGTGCAGTCATCTGATAATGCGGACCAAGCCAGGCTTCGCACGCAGCATCAATAAATGGATTTGCGAAGTAATTCACATGCACATCAGGCGCATTCAAACAAAGTTTTTGCAATGAATTCCAAATACGATCATTCGCACCGGATGCCGCAAAATGATCTGCACCGGATTTTGCAGTTTGTTTTTCGTCAGCAATAATACGATGGAAAACATCGCTCGCGGCATCGATCACATCCGTATTATGATAAGCACCGCGCAAAACGATGACACCCGATAAAGCCATCAAAACCTTGGACCATTCCGCCATGATTTTGCGTCGTCCTTCGTCGGACTTGATGTTTTCGGCAAGCGCGGCGCAATCGTAAACTGGCACATTTGCGTTAATCACAGCAGAATGTGGCACATCTTTGGGGTCTAATTTTTGTGAACAAAGCGCTTTGAATGCATCCAAATTGCAATCTGAAGCGGATAAATAACCTTGCATAATATCACCCAATTCTGTTGTGGATTCATGATTAAGATCGCACAAATTCAGTGGACTTCAATTTCTAATTCATAAATTTTGCGTCCGCGAAGCATTTTTCGTTTAATAAGGCTGCAAAGCTATCGCTTGACCCGAAATCGAACTCAAGGATAGCGTTCACCTAAAACGGAGTGGATATGAAAGCGTTTCTTGATTCCCGTCAAACAGAGCATGATCCAAAATATTTTATGAGTTCGGGTGCAATTGCACCAAATCCCGAACAACCCAAACGTGTTGAGATACTAAGCGCAGGCGCAAAGAATGCTGGATGTGTTTTAGCCGAACCAACAGACATGGGGATAGGTCACATCGCGAAAATCCATTCGCCCCAATATTTGACCTTTTTGGAAAATATACACGAACGCTGGACGCGCATTCCAGGTGGCGGCGAAGAGGTCGTTCCAAATATCCATCCCAGAGCACGCGAGGATGGCTATCCCCGTTCCGCAGTCGGTCAAGCGGGATATCATCAGGCGGATACGGCATGTCCAATCGCGGAACACACATGGAAATCAGCCTATTGGTCCGCGCAAAGTGCCCTGAACGGCGCTGATTTCATCGCCAAGGGTGGCCAAAATGCCTATGCCCTTTCGCGTCCCCCAGGGCATCACGCCTATGCAGATCAGGCAGGTGGATTTTGTTTTTTGAACAATTCGGCGATTGCAGCTGAGTATTTGTTGGCGAACGGAATGCGCCCAACGATACTGGATGTTGATGTGCATCATGGAAATGGAACACAGGGTATTTTTTATCGCCGCGACGATGTTCTGACCGTATCGTTACACGCCGACCCCGAACGGTTTTACCCATTTTTCTGGGGGTACGAACAGGAAAAGGGCGAAGGTCAGGGTTTGGGGTACAATCTAAACCTACCACTTGCACGGGGAACGGGAGACGATGATTTTCTGAATGCCCTGGATATTGGCCTTGCGCGTGCCCGAAACTTTGGCAGTGATATCATCGTTGTGGCACTTGGCCTAGATGCATCAATCGACGATCCGTTTGAAGGATTGGCCATTACCCAAGACGGATTTGAACGCATCGGCACGCGCATTGCTAGTCTTGGCCTGCCCTGCCTCATGGTGCAAGAGGGGGGTTATATCAGCGACAGTTTGGGGATCAACCTGACACGGTTTCTAACCGGGGTTCAAAGTTAACGCGATTACCAGCGACGCTCAAACCGACGGCGTAAAATCACAGCTAAGGTATTCATCGTTAACAAGAAAATCAGTAGGATAATAATACCGCCCCATGCCCGCTCAATAAATGCGGGATCGGCACGTTTGGCCCATTCGTAAATTTGTGCTGGCATCGCCGAATTCGGTGAAAACAGACCCTCGGCCACTGATCCTGGCATATTGGTTGCGATATATCCGATCATCCCAATCAACAACAAGGGTGCACTTTCGCCAAGTGCCTGCGCCATACCAATAATTGTACCCGTCAAAATGCCTGGTGCTGCCAACGGCAGGACGTGATGGAACACCGTTTGCATCTTGGATGCACCCAAACCGAGAGCCGCACTACGAATGCTTGGGGGAACAGATTTTAATGATGCACGCGTTGAAATGATAATGGTCGGGATTGTCATCAGGGTCAGGACCAAACCACCAACAATTGGCGTTGATTGGGGCAATTCGACATAATTAATAAAGACTGCCAAACCCAGAATGCCGAATACAATTGATGGTACCGCCGCAAGGTTTGAAATGGTGATTTCAATGATATCCGTCACGATATTTTGCTTTGCAAATTCCTCAAGATAGATAGACGCTGCAACACCCAAGGGCAGTGATAGGCAGAGTACAACCAGCATAAGGTAAAGCGATCCTACCATCGCAACACCAATGCCTGCTGACTCTGGCCGCTGATCTGATGAGTCCGCGCCCAAAATGAAATCTAGATTAAATTTCTTTTCAATAACCCCAATTTCAACCAGTTTATCAGTCAGATCAAACTGCGCTGCGCTTGCAAATTTACTATTTTCGACACTCTCACGCGTATAGCGCCCCTTTAGATATCCGTCGATCCAACCATTCGTTAGAAAGCGAAATTCGACAGTCGTTCCAATAACAGAAGGATCGGCCAAAACATATTCGCGCATTTGTGCAGCCGCACTTTTTGAAATCATACCGCTTAGCGCTTTTTTCTTAAGGTCGGTTTCAATCCCGTTTTCCTTCAGTGCGTTCTGCATCGCGGTTGCCAGCAGGGGCGTATATCCAAATGTCGAAACCTTTTTAATATCGTCGATGTTTCGATTGCCTTTTTTATCAAGCTTCTTCTCCAGAAGCTCGACTTCCAACGTGATAAACGTCTGTTGAAACGCGCTTGTCCCGCGGTAAATGATCGTGGTGACCAGCACCAACAACATCAACAAACCAATGGCAATTGCGATAATTCCATAAAGGCGGAAACGCCCCTCTGCCGCATTGCGTTTCTTGGTACGCTCAGAAATATCGTAAAGAGAGCGTTTTGATGGGACGTCGTTCATCATTCGTATTGTTCCCGATATTTTCTGACGATGTATAGGGCAAGAACATTCAGGCACAGCGTGAGAAAAAATAGGGTTAGACCCAAGGCAAACGCCACTAGCGTTTCTGGACTGTCAAACTCCAAATCACCCGTCAATTGGCTGACGATACGTGTTGTGATTGTTGTGAGCGCCTCAAGCGGATTGCCCGCAAACTTTGCCACCGCGCCTGCGCCCATCACAACGATCATTGTTTCACCGATGGCACGCGATGTCGCCAACAGGATCGCACCAATAATACCAGGAAGGGCCGCGGGTAAAATCACACTGCGAATTGTTTCGGATTGCGTAGCACCCAGACCGTATGAACCATCCCGCAATGATTGGGGAACTGCATTAATAATATCGTCAGAAAGGGAGGATACGAAGGGGATCAGCATCATTCCCATGACGACCCCTGCGGTTATGACGGAACGTGAATCCGACATCCACTCAACACCCAAAAACCCACCATCGCCAAAGAGCATACGCAAAAACGGTCCGAACGTTGTAAGCGCGAACAATCCATAAACAATTGTTGGAATGCCCGCCAAGATTTCAAGTAATGGTTTCGCGACAGAGCGGACGGGTTTCGAAGCGTATTCTGACAAATAGATTGCCGCATAAAGACCAATCGGCACTGAGACCAAAAGCGCGACAAACGAGATGTAGAGCGTGCCCCACAAGAGCGGTAAAATTGACAACTGGCTACCATGACTAAATGACGGCGCCCAAACTAAGCCGAAAAAGAAATCGGTCCATTCATGCATGCTAAAGAAACGTGACGCTTCAAAGACCATTGACAGAACGATCCCAACACTTGTGAAAATCGCCAGTGTCGCAGCGGACGCGAGGATCAACAAAACGATACGTTCAACTTGGTTCCGCGCACGGAAATCTTGCTTGGCCTGTAAAAATGCGGTTGCAAAACCAATAATCGAAACAAAGATAACCACCCAATTTCGGTATTGGTTACCATCGGTTTGAAGCACATAGCGCGTTTGCGCAGCGGACATGAGTTCAGGACGGATGTCGCCCGACAGGAAAACATCAGCTTGCTTCAACGCTGCCTCAATCACGGTCAGGTCGTTGATGGTTGCCGATAATGCATCGCGGGACATCAAACCTATGGAAACAACCATTTTCAGGCCGTCACTCAGGCGTTGCACTTCGCTCATCAACAAATTCATATTCGCGTTTTCAGTAATCAATTCAGATGGGATTAACCCTGCCACATGATTTTCAATAAACAGCGACTGCAGATAGGTCCAAATCAGCAAGAGAATAAGAGCAGGGATCAGTGATAGTAACAGCCCATTTGTGCCATAATACTGCGGCAATGAATGAAGTTTTCTTTGATCGCCAGAAACGGACGATAAAGCCCGTGCACGTGACGCAAAAAACGCAACTGCTGAGATGATACAAATCGCATAAAGAAGAGTCACCAGCGTCATGTTTTTGCTCGTCCCATAATTACAAAAATGAGAAGCATGTGATTACAAGCTTCTCATAGCGCGTGTTACACGCGTTTAGTTGATTTCAGCAACCATTTCTTGTGTCGCTTCCAGCTCTGGGTCTGATACCAAGCCATACTCGGCCAATGGGCCATCAGGACCCGCAATTTCGTCAGAAACGAAAAATTCCAAATACTCTTTCATGCCTGGTACCTGTGAAACGTGCGCGTTCTTCACGTAGAACTGTAATGGACGCGACACAGGGTATTCACCAGATGCGATTGTTTCTGTTGATGGCTCAACACCGTTGATGTTCGCCGCGTAAAGTTTGTCTGTATTGTTCAACAAGAATGACAGGCCAAAGACACCGATGCCTTCGGGATTGGCATCCAGCGACGCCAATGTTTCTGTGTAATCACCGTCGATGTCGACTGATGCGCCATCTGTGCGCACTTTAAAGCATTCTTTTTCAGCTGCTTTTTTGTCACCACCATTTGCGGCAAAAACTTCGTCATAGGTTCCGACAGCCTTACAACCTGCCAACATCACTTTTGTTTCAAACACTTCACGTGTGCCATGCTTTGTGCCTGGAATGAATGCCTTGATCGCCAATGCAGGCAATGATGCATCAACATCTGCCCATGTGACAGCTTCAGATTTATCTGATAGCGCAAGGTAAATTTGTTCCGGGGTTAGATCTTCAAAACCTGTGTTCTCAAGACGTGTAGAGAATGTAATCCCGTCATAACCAATACGAACTTCGGTTACTTTGCCAACAGTCGCTTCACAAGTTGTCCATTGCTCTTCCTTCATCAATGATGATGAGTTAGCGATATCGATTGTGTTTAGGCCAACACCTTCACACATACGCTTGCGGCCTGCACCTGATCCTCCGCCTTCGACGATTGGTGTTGGGAAGTCAAAGTTCTCGCCGAATGCTTCTGCAACAATTGAAGCGTATGGAAGTACTGTTGATGAACCTGCGATGTGAACTTGGTCACGTGCTGCAGCTGATGTTGCTGATACTGCGATTGCTGCGACTGTAGCTTTTACAAAAGACATATTATTCTCCTAAAAGATCTTTCACCTTGGAACGCATCCTGCGCTTTGCCCTCTGTGTTTAACAATGCTTTGTTATGCTTTTGCGACAGCTTTGTAACAGTTTTATGAACTCTGCGAATTTGCGGGAAAATTGATCGATTTCGCGTCTAAAATAAAAAAGCGCCCCAAAAGTTGGAGCGCTTTATCGCGAAAGTACTATGGATTATGCGAGGTCGAAACGATCCGCATTCATCACTTTGGCCCATGCCGCAACGAAATCAGTAACAAACATATGACCCGAATCTACGCATGCATATTCTTCTGCAATGGCACGAAGCTGCGAATTTGACCCAAAGATCAAATCAGCGCGTGTTGCAGTCCACTTGGTTTCACCCGATGCGCGATCACGACCTGCAAAGTGGTTTCCTGTTTCATCTGTTGCTGACCATTCGGTCGCCATATCCAATAGATTGACAAAGAAGTCATTGGACAATGCACCAGCACGATCGGTCAAGACACCCGTAGCTGAACCACCGTGGTTTGCGCTCATTGCACGCATACCGCCAACCAAAACAGTCATCTCAGGCGCTGTCAGTGTCAAAAGTTGCGCACGATCCAACAACAACTCTTCAGTTGATGAAGTATATGCACCCTTTTGATAATTGCGGAAGCCATCCGCAATCGGTTCCAACACCGCAAAGCTGTCAACGTCGGTTTGTTCTTGCACCGCATCAACACGACCGGCCGCGAACGGTACCGTTACATCATGACCTGCTGCTTTCGCAGCCTGTTCAACACCAACGTTACCCGCCAACACGATCAGATCCGCCATTGAAACTTGTTTAGAGCCAGCGCCGTTGAACTTTGCCTGAACACCTTCCAATGCTTTCAGAACCCTTGCCAGCTGCTGAGGTTCGTTAGCATCCCAATCTTTTTGTGGAGCCAAACGAATACGCGCCCCGTTTGCGCCACCGCGTTTGTCCGAACCACGGAAAGTAGAAGCAGAACACCAAGCTGTCGCAACCATTTCAGAAACAGACAGACCCAGCGCAGCGATGTCACCTTTCAGTGCCACGATATCTGCTTCATCGATTTGATCGTAATCGGCGGCTGGTAGGGGATCTTGCCAAATCAAATCTTCTGCAGGGACTTCTTCACCCAGGTACAATGATTTTGGACCAGAATCGCGGTGGGTTAGTTTGAACCAAGCGCGTGCAAATGCATCTGCGAACACCTCTGGGTTTTCATGGAAATGACGTGATACTTTTTCATACGCTGGATCCATGCGCATCGCCATGTCAGCAGTGGTCATCATGATTGGAACGCGCTTGCCTGAACCATCAACTTCTGGTGCGTGATCTTCTTCTTTCAGATCTTTGGCATGCCAGATATGCGCACCTGCTGGGCTCTTGGTTAGTTCCCAATCGTAACCGAAAAGAACATCAAAATAACCCATGTCCCATTCAGTTGGCTTTGATGTCCATGCACCTTCAACACCACTGGTAATTGCGTCAACGCCTTTGCCAGATTTATGCGTGCTCATCCAACCAAGGCCCTGCAGCTCAATCGCAGCGCCTTCTGGCTCTGGACCAACGTGGGCGGGATCACCTGCGCCGTGCGCTTTGCCGAATGTGTGACCGCCCGCAACCAATGCAACAGTCTCTTCGTCGTTCATGCCCATACGTGCAAAGGTTTCGCGAATATCACGACCAGACGCGACTGGATCTGGATTTCCGTTTGGACCTTCTGGGTTCACATAAATCAAACCCATTTGTACAGCCGCCAGTGGATCTTCCAAATCACGCTCACCAGAATAGCGTTTGTCACCCAACCATTCTGTTTCAACACCCCAATAGATGTCTTCTTCTGGTTCAAAAATATCGGCACGGCCACCCGCAAAACCGAATGTCTTAAAGCCCATGGACTCAAGCGCAGCATTGCCGGCAAGAACTAACAAATCGGCCCAAGAAATTTGCTTGCCGTATTTTTGTTTAATCGGCCACAATAGGCGACGCGCCTTGTCCAAGTTGCCGTTATCGGGCCAACTATTCAATGGCGCGAACCGTTGCGCACCTGTGCTTGCGCCACCGCGCCCATCACCCGTACGATAGGTACCCGCAGCATGCCACGCCATGCGAATAAAAAATGGCCCATAATGACCGTAGTCGGCTGGCCACCAATCCTGACTATCCGTCATCAATGCATACAGATCTTGCTTTAGAGCTTTCAAGTCAAGCTTCTTAAATTCTTCTGCATAATTGAATTCTGCACCAAGCGGATTTCCCGTCACAGGGTTCTGGTGCAAAACACGCAAATTTAATTGATTAGGCCACCAATCGCGGTTTGTTGTACCGCCAGAGGTTACGCTGGATTGTACATGCATGACAGGGCATTTGCCGGCACTAGGGGTATTTCCGTCCATGAAAGCTCTCCGAATAAAAAGTAAGACTCACCGAAGCACACCGCGCGCTTCAGATGGGCATTATGACTTTAAGTATGATAAAGTAAAATTTATTATTTTGTTTATATTCATTAGTTTTTATTATAACTCTAGATCTACGTTAAATTGAGGGTAATTTTCCCCTGTAAATTTTCTGCTACACACCTAATTCTGAGACCGCATAATTAATTCTGCGGTAACACGAATCCATTTTCATGAAGAATTTCCGAAAATGTATTAGACAAGATGATATCGAAAAGGTTTTTCACATCACCATGTGTCTCAGTTCCAACGAGGGCAACATGATATTCAATTGAACTGTGACTGCTTGCGGGGAGTCGTTCGACAATTTGTACATCCTTTGATGCGACCGCATCACTGAGATAAACCAAACCAAAATCAACTTGGCCCAATTCCACAAGGCGAAGCGCAGAGCGAACATTGTCGGTTTGGACAACTTGATTTTGCAGTGTTTCCCAAAGGCCATAGTGTTCTAATGCTTCTTTTGCGTAAATGCCTGCAGGGACTGAGCCGATCATCGCTGTCACGATTAAGGAGTTTGAATCCCATCGCCCCTCCAAAACTGATACGTCACTGTCCACGCCAGTACGCGAGACCAAAACCATAGAATTTTTGGCAATCACTGAAACAGAGTTTGGGTTCAAAAGCTTGCGATTTAGCAGATGGTCCACCCAACTTTTATTTGCTGAAATGAATATATCCGCGGGTGCACCATGTTGAATTTGCCGCGCAAGCGTTGATGTTCCCGCAACAGAAACGTGAACTTTAATGCCTGTTTCATCGGCATAATTCTGAGCAAGCTCCGTAATCGCGTTTTGCAAACTTGCTGCAGCAAAAATAGTGATGGGTCGTTCGCTTGCGAAACCGAAGCTGGGGACACAACACAAACAAAAAACCAATGAATAGATGCGCCTGCCAATACCCATTGTTCGCCCTATTTCTCACCCGCGATATGTAAAGTCGTCTTTGATGTTTTCAGCACCTGCCTGACACGCTTATCTGGGCCAATGTCAGTGACGAAATGATCAATTGCCGCTACATCAGCAATCTTGATCGGCGCTGTGCGCAAAAATTTTGAACCATCTGCAACCAATATCGATGTTCGCGCGGATTGCAGAATGATGCGACTTGCCTCAACCTCTTGATCGTCAAAATCAAACAGCTCGCCTTCTTCACCCAGCGCAGAGCAACCAACAATAGCGTAATCGAATTTAAACTGCCTGATCGTTTGATTGGTAAACGGACCAACCAGACCACCATCGCTAGAACGCAGCGCACCACCTGTAACAATCACATCAATCTCTGGTGCGTCGCCCAGAACCGTCGCAATATTCATGTTATTCGTGACAACCAACAAACCTTCGTGATTTTGCAATCGTCTGGCAACGGCCTCAGTCGTCGTGCCGATATTTAGGAAAATGGAACATTCGTTTGGGAGCATTTGTGCGCAGTATTCTGCAATGACTGATTTTGCGTCACTGTTCAGGCTTCGGCGTTCGTCATATGCAATATTCGCTGTACCAGAAGCTAAAATTGCCCCACCATGTACACGTTCAATCCGCCCCATTGCGGCAAGATCGGATAAATCGCGTCGAATGGTTTGAACGCTGACACCAAAACGTGTCGCCAATTCCTCCACTTCCACGTGGCCAGACGTTCTTATTAAATCAAGAATTTCAGGATGCCTAAGGGACATCGACATATATGTAACCCTCTTTTTCAGCAGCATAATCTAAGTTTGCCAAGCGTCAACATTCGAACAATATAGACAACGTTACTTGCTTACATATACTCGCCCCGGAAAGGGAGTTGAAAGATGACATTTGTATTGGCAATCGATCAGGGAACAACATCAAGTCGCGCGATCTTGTTCGATCAAGACATGAAAATTTGTGGCATTTCGCAAAAGGAATTTACGCAACATTTTCCAAATTCTGGCTGGGTCGAACATAATGCGTTTGATTTGTTGAACACAACGTTGGAAACCTGTCGAAATGTCATTTCAGACGTCGGAATAAACCCGTCTGAGATCGCGGCCATTGGGATCACCAACCAACGTGAAACAACAATCATTTGGGACAAGTCAACGGGCCAACCCATTCATAACGCCATCGTCTGGCAGGATCGGCGCACATCCGAAATGTGCGAAACACTGCGTGCAGGCAATCATGAAGATATGGTAACCGCAACAACAGGTTTGCTGTTGGATCCCTATTTCAGTGGAACCAAAGTTGCATGGCTGCTGAACAATGTTGATGGCGCACGCGATCGGGCCAAAGCTGGCGAACTCCTGTTTGGCACTGTGGATTCGTGGCTGGTTTGGAACCTTACGGGTAGGAAATCACATGTAACGGATGCCACAAACGCCGCACGTACATTACTGTATGATATTCACAACGGAAAATGGTCTGATCAAATTTGCGATCTATTGGATATTCCAACCTGCATGCTTCCAACAGTGATGGACAGTTCAGCTGATTTTGGTGTGGTGTCAGATGATGTGTTCGGCGCTGAAATCCCAATTCTTGGGATCGCGGGCGATCAACAGGCGGCAACCGTAGGTCAGGCCTGTTTTGAACCAGGTATGCTAAAATCAACCTATGGAACGGGATGTTTTGCGCTGTTGAATACAGGGGACACACCCGTTCAATCCTCAAACAAAATGCTGACAACAATTGCCTATCAGCTTGATGGCAAACCAACCTATGCGCTTGAGGGGTCGATTTTTGTTGCAGGTGCTGTGGTGCAATGGCTGCGTGATGGTCTAAAGATTATTGAACGTGCGGCGGAAACACAGGCACTGGCAGAATCCGCGGACCCCATGCAAAACGTGATCATTGTTCCTGCCTTCACCGGACTGGGCGCGCCGTACTGGAACGCAGACTGCCGCGGCGCAACCTTTGGCCTGACACGCAATAGCGGTCCCGCAGAATTCGCAAAAGCAGCCTTGGAAAGTGTTGGATTTCAAACGCACGATCTTTTGGATGCGATGAAATCCGATTGGGGCAGCAGCGGGGGTCAGGTCGTACGCGTTGATGGGGGCATGTCTGCGTCCAACTGGACGATGCAATTTTTGGCCGATATCACGGGCGCCGTTGTGGATCGTCCAACAATCTTGGAAACCACAGCACTTGGGGCAGCTTGGCTGGCTGGGTATCGCGCGGGTATTTATCCAAATCAGGAAGAGTTCGCCAAAACATGGCAACGCGATGCGCAGTTTAATCCAAATATGGCAAATGATATGCGATCCAAACGTTATGCGGCATGGAAACGCGCTGTAAACGCGACATTGTGTGTTTAAAGCGGATCAGTACGATGCAGTGTCACCCGTTTTCCACCATGCGGAACGGGTGGCAGGGAAGGCAGAAACGGCAAACCCGTTGCCTTGGCCAAACCGCCATCTGTCGTCAGAATGCCAACTTTCCAACCCTTAAAACGCGTTTTTAGTGTTTGACCCATCGCACCATAGAGCGAGAACAACATTTTGCGTTCGCCGATACGACCGCCATAGGGTGGGTTAATAATCACAATTCCCGCAGGTGCATCTGGCGGTTCAAGATCACTGATCGTAGCATTTTGAAACTGTATCATGTCGCCAACTGCTGCGCGATGGGCATTATCCTGCGAAAGGCGGATTGCACCCATATCGCGATCAAATCCGAAAAACCGGCCCAAAACTTGCGTTGGCTTTGCGTTTTGTTTCAGTTGATCCCATTTACCGTGATGGAATGAGGCAAGTTTTTCAAAGGCAAATGAACGCGATCGTCCTGGGAACAAACCCGCCGCTTGCTCGGCTGCCTCAATCGGAAATGTCCCAGAACCGCACATAGGATCAACTATAGTCTGTGATCCGTCGTATCCCATTTGTCGCAAAAATAATGACGCCAGCGTTTCGCGCATGGGCGCTTTGTTCAATGCTTCTTTATGTCCACGAATGTGAAGTGCGGGGCCACTTGTATCGATTGAGAATGTGCAAAAATCATCAAAAATCCGCACTTTTAAAACCAGCTCGGCCTCTGGCGAAATCCCAACACCTGCTGTTTCGTTTATGGCACGTTCAATGCGCTGTGTGGCCGCGCCCGCATGATAAATCCGTGATTTTCGCGATGTTGTTTCAACACGAATTGGAACATCGGAACGCAAAAAATCACCCCACGGAAATTTGCGTGACCGTTTATCAAGTTGGGCCAAATGCATTGCCCGAAAACCACCCAACCGCACCAATACACGGGTGGCGCCGCGCAGACATAGGTTGGCGCGCCAAACGTCCTGCCAATTTCCGTCAAATTCAACACCGCCGCTGACGACTTCGGCGCTGGGAAAGCCAAGTTCAACCGCTTCTTCCAGCAGCACATGTTCCAAGGATGGGGGCGCCACCAAGAATATTTTCATCGCAGTATCCATAGGCGTCACCTAACAGGGTCTGCAGAAGTTGACGAGAGATAGTTAGTCAAAAGTGATTGAAACACGACCAAATGCACCAAAATCTGCGTCAATCTTTGAACCAGAGGGGCATTCAATTGGTCGGATAAAGGACCCTGACAAGACAATATCACCTTTGCGCAGACCCTGGCCATATCGCGCAAGGCGGCGTACTAACCACACCATGCTTTCAACTGGATCGTTTAAGACACCAGCACCCAGGCCTGTTTCCTCAATTTCGCCGTCACGATGAACAATGGCACCAACCCAGCGCAGATTAAAATCAGTAATGTTGTGTTTTTCTGCGCCCAGTACCACACCGGCATTTGCGGCATTATCGGCGATTGTATCAAACACAGTGCGTGTTTTTCCCGTTGCTGGATCAATGCGTTTTATGCGTGTGTCCAAAATTTCCAAACTTGGCGCGACATAGGCGGTTGCTGCAATAATATCCTGTCCCAAAACATCAGCACCCGCAATATCATCTGACATCACAAATGCGATCTCTGCCTCAACACGCGGCTGTATGAAACGCCCCGCTGGAACATGTGCACCGTTTTCAAACGCCATATCATCAAACAAAATGCCGCTATCAGGAATATCGATATTCAATGCGTATTGCATCGCCTTTGACGTCAGTCCAATTTTCCATCCAATGATACTGCATCCAGATGCCTGTTTATGATCCACCAAGGCGGATTGTATGGCATAGGCGTCATCCATATCCATATCAGGATGTGCCAACGATAAAATGTCGATCTGTGACCGCTTGGCTTCTGCTTTGAAAAGTTGTTCGGCGACGGCGCGAATTTCTGCGGGCGACATCATGCCTGTTCATCCGCAATCGTGTTTGTCAGAGTTCCGATTCCTTCAGCAGTCACCGTTACAATATCGCCAGGTTTCAAAAACTGTGGCGGGTCCAGGCGGGCACCAGCACCTGTCGGTGTTCCAGTGATGATAATGTCACCTGGCATCAGGGTCGTGAATGTTGAGATATATTCGATCTGGCGTTTGATCGGGAACAACATACGGCTGGTGCGATCGTCTTGACGAAGTTCACCGTTCACATGAGTTGTGATGCGGATATCATCCAACTGTGATGGGTGCGTAAATGGCACCAACCACGGGCCCATCGCGCCAGAGGATTCCCAATTCTTACCCTGGGTGACATTGAATTTGGCATGACGCACCCAATCGCGAATCGTCCCCTCATTACACAACGTGATCGCAGCGATATGATCATAGGCCTGGTCCTGCGGAATGCGGCGACCCTGTTTTCCAATGACAATCGCAATTTCGCCTTCGTAATCCAATTTTTCTGATTCAGGTGGACGGATCAGCGGCGCGTTTGCTGATGTAAAACTGCGCGCGAAACGTGGAAATAACGACATGTTGGGCGGGGCTTCAACCCCGTCTTTGTACTCTGCGTTTCGATCTGGGAAATTCACGCCAACGCATATAATTTTTTCTGGGTGTGCGACGGGTAGTTCATATTGAATATCATATAGTTTGAAATCAATCTCGCGCCCCACCGCTGCCTTGGCCAAGTCCTTTAACGCACCTGCAACCACAACATCCTGTAGGGATGAAAATTGTGGAAATGCCGCGTTCATCGAGATCGCACCAGCATCGGTCACAATGCCAAAATGAAGCTGTGCGGCGGCTGTAAAACTGGCAAAATGGGTCATGTTATATCCTTTGCAATCTGCAATATGACATCATAGGCGGTTTCGATGTCCTGTTTTTCGCAATCAAATTGACCAACCTGAAAACGAATAACCTTTTGTCCTTTGTGGATCGTTTGAGTCAGATAAATGCGGCCATCATCATTGATTGCATCGACAAGTTTTTGATTCAAAACGTCCAAATCTTGATCCGTGTCGGGGACATATCGGAACGTAAACAGGGACAGAATTGGATCTGTGACGACTTCAAAATCTGGGGTGCTACGGAATTTGACTGCAATCTCACACGACCAATTGACGTGATTGCGAATGCGTTCGCGCAAATTTTCCAAACCATAACTGCGCAGTAAAAACCAAATCTTCAGCGCGCGAAAACGCCGACCCAAGGGAACGGACCATTCTGAATAATTGATCAATCCGTCCTGTCCATGTGTTTTCAGGTACTCAGGTTGAATTGCCAGCGTCCGGACCAAATCATCAGGATCGCGCAAGAAATGCGCAGAGCAATCAAATTGGGCGCCCAGCCATTTATGGGGATTGAAAACAATGCTATCAGCATCTTCAACACCGCGCCACAGCGTTTGAAATTCGGGACAAATCATGGCCGACCCTGCCCATGCCGCATCGACATGAACATAAAGATCATGTCGTTTTGCCACGGAAATCACGCCCGCAATATCATCACACGCGCCAATGCTGGTCCCACCCGTACAGGCGATTACACCAATAGGAATATGACCCGCGGCAATATCTGTTTCAATCGCATGGTTGAGTGTATCACAATCCATCGCATATAGGGGTCCAGCACTTGGGATACGTACAATGTTTTCGGCACCAATGCCCGCAATCCAGACTGCACGATCAATCGACGAATGCACCTGGTCACTGCAATAAATGCGTAATTGCCCCTTGTTGTTTAGGCCTGATGTATTGCCCGTCCATGCGATTGCACGTTCGCGCATTGTCAGAACCGCCGCTAGGGTTGCACCCGATGCGCTGTCTTGGATTACGCCTTTAAATGCATTTGGCAAACCTATTGCCTGACGCAACCAATCAATGACCCTAGTTTCCATTTCGGTTGCCGCAGGTGAGGTTTGCCACAACATGCACTGCGCAGCCATCGTCGATGTGATGATATCCGCCAACATTGACGGTGGGCTGGCGTTTGCGGGGAAATACGCGAAAAAGCGTGGATGCTGCCAATGCGTCATTCCGGGCATCACAATGCGTTCGAAATCAGACATAATTTCCGTCATGTCAGTGCCCGTTTCAGGCGCGCTTTTCTCTAATTGCTGTGCAATGTCACCAGGTTTGGTTTGGGCGCGCACGGGGCGATTGCGCAGTGTTTTATGATATTCTGCGCCCCACTCACCAAGGTGTTCGACCCATTTTTCGTATTCATCCCAATTCATATCTGGTCCTATGGTGCGATAATGGGCTGCGCTTTTAACACAGGGTCAACGGGGGTTGTGCCATCAAATAGGCTACCCTCTTCAAACCAGGATTTTGGTGCGGCGGCACCCCATAATGTTTGACGCTGCGGATCGGTCAAATCCCATTTAATGGGCTCCAAATCTGGATCAACGGTTTGATAATCACTGCAATAGATTTCAATGCGGTGGCCATCAGGGTCACGGACATACAAAAAGAAGGCATTTGAAATGCCATGGCGACCCGGACCGCGCTCAATGTTGGCGACATATCCCGTGGTGGACATCAAATCCAATAGATCGATGATGTTCAGCGGTGTCGGCACCCAAAACGCACTGTGATGAAGCCGCGGCCCAATTCCATTTGTAAATGCGATGTCATGCACGCCCCCTTTGCGGTGCATCCAGGCCGCCCATAGACGACCTGTTTCGCTGTCTTCAGTATATTCAGTGACGCGAAAACCCATGTCGTTATAGAAATTTACGGATGCATCAACATCGCTGGAAAACATGTTGAAGTGGTCAATTCGTAAGGGTTTGACCCCCCGATACAGCGCATATTTTTGATGGATTGGGGCCAAACGCTTCATCTTGGCATAAAACTCAAGCGGTATTCCCCATGGATCACGCGACCGTAGAATACGGCCGAAAAACGGCTTTTCAATCCACTCAACAGGTAGCCCGCGTTCCGTAAAAAAATCGCTTAAGCGGTCTAAATCTGCATCTTCCCAAACCTTAAACCCCAAGACACCAACAGATGCCGTATCGGACTTAATCAGATGAATACAGTGGTGGCCACGCTCCTCCATCGCACGCAGGTATATGGCATCCTCTGTTTCATGCGTAATTTGTAGGCCAAGGGTGTCCACATAAAACGCACGCGACGCCGCAAGATCACGTACGTTATATTCCACATGACTTAATCGGACGACATTGAAATCGGGGTTTAAATTGGGTGCTGGTACGGGCATTACAGTTTTCCTAGTTTTGGGATAGTGTGCGATCCAGTGGCAAATCCAATATGTTTTTGTTCCATATAAAACTCAAACGACCAATCGCCGCCATCACGACCGATGCCGCTAGCCTTAACACCACCAAAGGGTGTGGGCAGGTGTCGCACGTTTTCCGAATTCACCCAAATCATACCTGCTTCTAACTTATCACTAAATCGCAGTGCTCGGGTCAGATCATTGGTCCAGATATAGCCCGTTAAGCCATAATTCACGTCATTGGCCATCTGTAACGCTTGATCTTCATCAGTGAACCGAATGGATGTTAAGACAGGTCCAAATATTTCTTCTTGTGCAATGCGCATGTCGTTTGTCGCATGTGTGAACAGGGTTGGTTTTACGAAAAATCCAATATCACCGTCACGCGCACCACCTGCTGCGACTGTTGCACCATCCGTCTTTGCAATATCAAAGTATGAGGAAACTTTGTTAAAGTGGGCGGTGTGAATAAGTGGGCCAACTTCGGTCGCTGGATCAAGGGGATGACCAACCTTGATCGCATTTACACGTTCAATCAATTTCGCCTCGAACGTATCTGCAATTGTGTCTTGCACCAACAAACGGGACGACGACGTACAACGTTCGCCATTCAACGAATAAATCATGAATATCGCTGCATCCAAGGCGCGGTCCAAATCCGCATCATCAAATACAACGACAGGGTTTTTACCGCCCAGTTCAAAGTGAACACGCTTTAACGTATCTGCACCCTGTTTCATAATTTGGCTGCCCGTACGGCTTTCGCCGACAAATGCAATCGCCTTGATATCTGAGTGTTCGCATAGAGCTTTGCCAGCCTCTTCTCCAATCCCATTTACCAAATTCCAAACCCCATCTGGTAAACCTGCCTCCTTTGCAATCTCCATCAGAATGCTGGCTGTTACCGGACTTAGCTCTGCGGGTTTGTGAACAACGGTGCAGCCTGCGGCTAATGCGGGCGCGATTTTCCACGTGGATAGCATAAAGGGTGTGTTCCATGGCGTAATGACACCAACGGGACCAATTGGAACACGCGTTGTTACATTTATAAGTGTTGGGGAAGGCAGGCTTTGGCCATCGCGCGCGGCAGGTGCACGATCAGCAAAGAACCGAAAATTCTCGGCACCGCGGATCGCGGCCTTGGCCATAAATCGAATAGGTTGCCCTGTGTCCCAACTTTCGCACAATGCGATCTCTTCGGCGCGGGCAACGATGCCATCCGCGATCTTGTGTAGGATTTTTTTCCTCTCGATTCCCGTTAGATCACGCCATTCAGGAAATGCGTTTTTCGCGGCATCCGCTGCCAATGCAATTTCTTCGGCACCTCCCTTGGCAACATCGCAAATAAAGGATTCATCAACTGGTGAAATAGATTGAAATGTATCTCTGCTTTTGGACCAAAGATTTTTACCATTGATATGGTGCGACACACCCGTCGATTTAAAACGTTCAAGGTATCCAGAAAGTTTTTCTAAATTCGAAGTTAAATCTGACATTTATAGCTCCAGGTATTTTCGGATTGATCCAGATTTTGGTGAAAGCGCTGCATCGATATCGCGCAGCTCTAGGGACAACGCCAGCGATCGGCGCCGCATAACGTCAGCAACAAATTCATTGGCAGCGTCAAATATTTTCTGGGCTGCATTTTGCTTGGTTTCCATATCACGACCTTCGCGGATACGAACGGAGATATCGATAAACCCATGTTCGGGGTTTCCGTCTGCTATTGCATAATGTTCAACCCGCACCGCGCGAACCTTTACCCCAGCCAATGGAAATGCATCTATTGACGCCGCGACGCCGCGTAGAGTGTTACACAATCCGCCTATGTCCACGTCTGGTTCAACATTCGCAGAATAGTCGATCATTAGGTGTGGCATAGAAATATCCTTAACATCGAAATCATTAACATGTTAAATATATTGCATCAATCGAGTCAATTGTTATTATACTCACATGAAGCAACTACCCTCGACACAACGATCATTACCAATCGCGCTTATTCGGGCGCGTGAGAATGTGATGTCCCCAATTCGTCAGATGTTGAGCGAAAGTGGTCTGACGGAACAACAATGGCGTGTTTTACGTGTTCTAAACGAACACGGCGCGTTAGAACCCTCTCAACTATCCAAGCATGCAGCACTCTTACTGCCCAGCCAGACACGGATCGTTCAATCCATGGCACAAAAGGGGTTCGTAGTGCGGCGCGAACACCCCAATGATCGCAGACGCACAGTGATCGAAATTACAGATATGGGTCAGGCAATAATTAATGATAATGCGGCCAAAGCTGCCGAAATTGCCGCGCAAATTCGCGATAAACTTGGCCCACGGCGGTTTGAAACGCTGTTAGATATACTTGATGATTTACGAGATCTAGAGTGATTGGAACCCAGACCGCAATGCCGCCAAAATTGTGTCCACGTCCTCAGCCGTCAGAACCAAGGGGGGTGATAAAATGACATTCGGCCCCGATACACGGATCATTGCACCACTTTCATAGGCCGCCTTTTGCAACTTAACCGGTGTCACCTTATCAATTGGTTTTTTTGTTGCACGCTCAGACACCAGTTCAAGTGCGCACATCAATCCATGTCCACCACGCACATCTCCAATCATGTCAAAATCGTCATACAGTTTTTGGAGACCTTCAAACAACTGTTGACCAAGCGCGGCGGCGTTGTCTTTTACATTTAAACGCAGTGTTTCCGTGACACATGCAATTGCCGCCGCTGCCCCAACTGGATGACCAGAATACGTATAACCATGCCCAATGGCGGCTTTGCCCTCAGTGTCGCCCTCAAACACCTCAACAACATGATCAGCAATCATAACCGCGCCAAACGGAAAATATCCATTGGTGATCGCCTTGGCTGTGCACATGAGATCAGGTTTAACACCCCAGTGCCGTGAACCCGTCCAACTCCCCGTGCGCCCAAAGGCCGTGATAACCTCATCCGCGATCAGAAGGATGCCATGTTGATCACAGATTTTGCGCACGCCTGGCATAAAGCTTTCGTGTGGCGGAATAACGCCCCCTGCGCCCAAAATTGGCTCCATTATCAGTGCGGCAATCGTATTGGCACCTTGGAATGCAATTTCATCCTCTAGCGCTTGCAAGCATAACTGCGCAAGGCTTTCTGGGTCCGTTTCATTAAACGGATTGCGATACGTGTAGGGCGCGGGAATATGAAAACATCCCGGCATCAGCGGTTCATAGGCGGTGCGAAAATTCGCATTTCCGTTTACAGATGCGCCGCCAAAATGCGTACCGTGATACCCCTTTTTCAACGACAAATATTTCGTACGCGATTCTTGCCCTTTGATCTTATGGTATTGACGCGCAAGCCGCAGCGCCGTTTCAACCGAGTCTGATCCACCAGAGGTATAAAATGCCCGCGTTAATCCATCAGGTGCAAAGAAATCCTGCAACATGTCACCCAGTTCGATGACACAGTCGTTCGAAGTTCCCCGAAAAATCGAATAGTAGGGAAGGCGATCTAACTGATTTGCGATTGCGGCCTTTACGGGTTCACATGAATACCCAAGGTTCACATTCCACAAACCGCCAACCGCATCAACTACCTGATGACCGTCCACATCCGAGATACGCGTCCCTTCAGCCTCTGTTACAATGGTTGGAGGGTTATTAAGGCTATCGGCAGGATGCGCCATAGGGTGCCAAATCGATTTTGCGTTCCGCTCTTTCAAATAGTTTGAATCTTTCACCGAAGCGCCTCCTTTATGTTAGGGTGAATCAAGTGACACAGGCATTGCGCCAGCCATCAAATCGGTAATCATTCGAGCGCGTTCCTGTACAGCCGCGATCATCCTGGATCGCAACGCCTCATTCACGCGTCCCACAGGTGCAGCAATGGCCAAGGCACCACAGACGGTTGCACCACCTGCAAATATTGGCGCGGCAACACTGTGGACATCTTGTTCAAATCCACTAACGGATTCTGCATATCCACGCGCAGAAATACGCCCAAGTTCATCCCTGATTTGCGAGGGGTCCACCATTGTATGGCTCGTGCGTTTATCCAAAGGTTTGGACAAAATTGCATCAACCAACGCTACTTTTGAATAGGTTAGAACCGCTAGACCCGAACTGGTCGCATGAAACGGTAAACGTTCGGCGTCTTCCATCGTCACCCGTGTGCCGTGCTTTGCGCTATAGGCATATGTCAGCGTTGACAATTCATCTCCAGATACCTGTGACACATGCGTGGTCTCCCCAATTTCTTCGGCCAAGGCACGCACATGCTCTTTCGCGATACTGCGCAAAGGAACGGTTGTTTCGCGCAGAACCGCCAATCGCATTATTCCTGGGCCGATGCGGTACATCCGATCCGCACCTACTTGCTCAACAAACCCATATTCTGCCAAATCGCTCATCAATCGGTAAACAGTCGCCTTATTCATTCCCGATTGGCGCGATAATTCGGTTAACCCGATTTCAGGCTGACTATTCGAAAACAATCTAAGCAGACTCAGTGCCTTAGATGTTGTTCCCATGGAATTTACCCTTACTGATAGTTCGGCGTTGATGGATTTGTTGTGTCTTTTTCGGTAGGCCCTATTTTTTGTTGACAGAAAGACGTAGGCTCTGTCAATCTGAAAAAGAACCATTGGTTCATATAATAAACCGATATGGTAAACAGGGAGACTACTATGACCGCAACGAAACTGCTTTGCGGAGCAGCGGCACTTGCAATGTCTGCGTTGGCAGGCACCGCAATCGCAGAATATCCAGAAAAACCCGTAACCTTCGTCGTTCCATGGCCTCCAGGCGATTTGGAAGATGTGCTGACACGTATGATTGCCGAGGATTTCCAAGCAACATACGGAACATCCGCAGCAGTCGTTAACAAGCCAGGCGGCGGTGGCGGACCGTTCCCAGGCGCGATTGAAGTGGCAAACGCACCTGCCGATGGATACATGGTCGGCTCTTTCGTGATTGGTGTGCCTGTTGTTGGCCACCAGATCGGCATCGACGATCTCACACCCGAACGCTTTGACCCGCTTGGCATCTTTTTGACCTACCCATTCGTGATCGCAACAGCAGGGGATGCACCGTATTCATCGATGCAAGAACTGGCAGAATACGCAAAATCAAACGATGTTGCGCTTGGCCACTTTGGTGATCCATTGACACCGACCCAAGTTACAAAAGCATTTGCAAAAAATGCAGGGTTTGAGTGGGGATCAGACGCAGCATTTGACGCACTTGATTGTAACACATTGGCATCTGGCGATGCGGATGTAATCAACACAACACTTCAACTTATCCTACCATGTTTGGATAGTGTGAAGGTTCTGACATCAATCACAGATTCGCGCATTCCATTGGTGCCAGATGCCCCAGCGATCGGTGAACTCGACCCAGCGCTGAACATCGCCTTGTGGAACGGACTGTTTGTTCGCAAAGAAACACCACAGGATGTGCGCGATAAGATCATCGCTGTCGCCAAAGAAACTGTAATGTCAGACCGTGCACAAGCCGTAGCCAAAGAAACAGGTGCATTGGTGTATTGGCAAAGTGCAGATGACAGTGCGGCACGCGTTGCAAATGACATTGCAACCATGGACCGTATCGGTGCATTGCTAGATTAAACAAAGACGGTCGGGCCATGCCCGACCCCATCCACCATGGGCAGATTACATGCGCGGAGATTCCGTTGAAGAGCGTCGTTTTAAAGGGCCCATTCGCGGTCAATTGATTTTTGCGCTTCTCTTTTTGGCTTTATCAATCTTGCTTATTTCGCAGTTGGGCGATCAAACAAAGTGGATCAAAAAAACCAAATTTGCCGCCCAACCCCGACTTTGGCCGATGATTGCCCTGACTGGCATGGTGTTTTTCACAGGCTTACATTTGTGGCGACTGCCACGACGCAGGATTTTGCAAGTTGATCTGCAAGAGGCCAAGCGGTGGTTACAAGTTGTTGAATACTGTGTTTGGTTCATCGCCTATGTTTGGGTGGTCCCGGACCTAGGATATTTGATCAGCACACTCATATTTTTGCCTGCGCTTGCATATCGCGCAGGATACAAAAATAAGAAAATGATGACCTATGCCGCCTGTATTGGGTTCAGCATTGTCGTTATTTTTAAATCGTTCCTCGAGGTGAAAATACCGGGGGGCGCGATTTATGAACTCTTTCCAAACGCCATGCGCAGCTTTTTCATTCTAAATTTCTGAGGATACCGATGGACGTTTTAGTTTCAGCCTTAGAAATCTTAATGCGGTGGGATGTGATCCTCGCGCTGCTTGTTGGTTCTGTCGGTGGTGTTGTGATTGGCGCAATTCCGGGTGTTGGCCCTGCTGTTGCAATTGCAATCCTATTGCCCGCGACATTTTCCATGGATCCAATTGTGGGTTTAACCACACTGTTGGGCATTTACGGATCGTCAATGTACGGCGGCGCGATACCAGCAATTCTGATCAATACACCAGGAACCGCCGTTAATGCACTAACCACCTATGATGGTTTCCCCATGACCACCCGAGGAGAGGCGCGGCGCGCGTTATCGCTTGCCTATTCTGCGTCATTTTTCGGGGGCGTGTTTTCGGTGATCTGTTTGATTTTGTTTGCACCGACTTTGGCAAAAATTGCGCCCCTGTTTGGATCGCGTGAAATATTCTTGGCTGCACTGCTGGGATTGATTTTGGTGATTGTTGTGCACCGTGGACAAACCTTAATCGCCGCCGCGCTCGTTTGTTTTGGGATATTCCTGAACACAGTGGGTCTTGAACCCGTGAAATACACAAAACGGTATACGTTTGATCAGTCGTTTTTATCAGGTGGCATTGATCTGATCGTTGTGGTCTTGGGGCTTTTTGCACTTTCTCAGGCGTTTTATCTCTTGAACGGGGACGATGAAAAAATCCGCCTCACAAAACTGCGCGGTGGCATGTTGCAGGGATTACGCGAATTGGCCAAGCACCCCCGCATCGCTGCCGTTTCGGGCAGTTTTGGTGTCACAATGGGCATGATCCCAGGTGTTGGGGAATTCACTGCACAGTTCCTAAGTTATTCCTATGCCCAGCGCAGTTCAAAGCGGCCAGAGGATTTTGGCCGAGGATCAAGCGAGGGTTTAATCGCGTCCGAAACCGCAAATAACGCTGTACCCGCTGCTGCCATGGTGCCTCTGCTTGCGCTTGGTATCCCTGGTGAGGCGTTAACGGCCATGATGCTATCGGTGTTCTATGTGCATAACGTTGTACCTGGTCCGCAACTGTTCGCCAATCAGATGGATTTCGTAGTGGCGCTCTACATCGCGCTTTTGATCCTGAATGTACTGGTCTTGGTCTTTCTGATTTTTGCGACAAACAGCATCATAAACGTGGTGAAAATCCCCAACCGCTTTTTGGGCGCCATCATCCTGACGCTTAGCTTTGTTGGGGTGTATTCGCTTCGCAATTCAATGACGGATTGCATCATCGCAGCACTTTTTGGGGTGATTGGTTTTGCCTTAAAACGCCTTAGCCTGCCTGTCGTCCCCATTATCCTTGGAATGGTGTTGGGTGGCATTATGGAAGTAAAGCTGCGCGCAGGAATGGCACGTGTGAAAGAGCCAATTGATTTCATTGATCGTCCAATCGCATTTATCCTGTTTATGATGATTGTTGGGGTTCTGATCCTACATGTCCGACGTGTTTTGGCAGAACGTCGAGAAATAAAGGCTGAAAAATTCGCACACAAACACGTATCAACGAATTTTGGTTTTTATCTAAACAACCGCCAAACCCGCATCATGCACACACGATCAAAATCTGTTCGACGCTCTCATCTAAGGTATTCACGCCGTGACAAATAATCTGATCGATAAACGCAGACGCCTGTTGGGGCCGAATATGTCCCTATTTTATGATGATCCAATCCATTTGGTGCGGGGGCAGGGAGTTTGGGTATATGACGCAGATGGGCGCAAATACCTTGATTGCTATAACAACGTCCCCCACGTTGGGCATTGTCACCCACATGTGGTTGAGGCGATTGCAAAACAGGCCGCCACGTTGAATACCCACACTCGTTATCTACACGATGGGATCCTGTCATATGCGGAGCGTTTAACCGCAAAGTTTGATGATCCACTGTCCAGTATGATCATGGTTTGCACGGGATCAGAGGCCAATGATATCGCCTTGCGTATGGCCGAGGCGGTTACAGGCAAACGCGGAATTATTGTGACGGATCACACCTATCACGGTAACACAACTGCGGTTGCGGCCCTTTCATCGACCAATCGGGCCAGCACATCGCAAACGGACCATATTCGCTTTGTTACCGCCCCCGACAGTTACCGCCCACCGCGAGATATGATGCCAGAACAACATGCCGCCGACTTCGCGCGTCATGTGGAAAATGCTATTGATGATCTGGAACGCTCTGGGATCGGGTTTGCAGGGCTGCTGATTTGTCCATTCTTTGCAAACGAGGGTTTTCCAGATTTACCTGAAAACTGGTTGGCCCCAACCGTTAGGGCCGTAAAAAATGCAGGGGGCCTGCTCATCGGGGATGAGGTTCAACCAGGGTTCGGGCGGATTGGTTCGCACATGTGGGGTCATCAATATCAGGGATTTACCCCTGATGTCGTTACATTGGGAAAACCAATGGGTAACGGCCATCCTGTTGCGGCAGTTATCACGTCAGATGATATCATTTCGGCATTCCGCACATCCTTCAGATATTTCAATACATTTGGTGGCAACCCTGTTTCTGTGGCCGCAGCGAACGCAGTATTGGATGTCATTGAAACTGAAAACCTGATGGATAATGCAGACCGAGTTGGCGCTTATGCCAAAGCAGAGCTTTCGCGGTTATCCGAAACACATCCAGTCATCGGCAATGTGCGCGGCAAAGGTTTGTTTTTTGGAACAGAGTTGGTGTTGGATAAATCAGACAAATCACCCGCGACAGACATCGCAAATCAGGTTGCAAATCTAATGCGCCAAAATGGGATTTTGATGAATAAATTGGGCATCCATTACAACACCACAAAAATGCGTCCGCCCATGCCCTTTTCCATGGAAAACGCTGATCTCATGATCGAAGTTTTTGATCATGTCCTTACCCAAGTTGAAAGCACATTGTGATGGACAACCTTGGCCCAGAACTGACGCAATACTGGGACTTTGATCCGGACAGTTTCCAATTACTTGCCGCGCGCGAAAACACGATCTATTGCGCACAAACCGAGCGTGGTAAAATTGTTATTCGTAAACATCGAGCTGGGTATCAGGATGCGACGAGAATTGAATCCGAACTGTGCTTAATGCACGCGATGAAGGCAGCAAACTGCAGCGTGCCCAATGCAATTGCTGCCAAAAACAATCGTTTTGTCATCGCTCATGAAGGCGACCACTTTACCGCAGTCAGTTGGGTTTCGGGAAAAACAATGTCGGATGTTTTGTCATCGGACCCGAATGTCGACAGGATCACACAAATCTATCATGACCTGGGTGTACGCCTAGCCGAATTCCATGATACGGCGGACGCGTGGTCCCCGCCCAAAAACTTTTCACGACATTCTTGGGACCGCTTGGGCCTGGTTGGGGCGCAGCCGTTTTGGGGACGGTTTTGGGACAATCCTGATCTGTTGCCTGATGAACGTTATATCTTTACCCAAATCCAAGACCAAATGAATGAGGCGCTTTCACATTTAGAGGACACGCTTGATTATGGCCTGATCCATGCGGATCTGATCCCTGACAACGTGATGATTGATGAAAATGACATCACGTTTTTGGATTTCGATGACTGCGGGTTTGGATTTCGATTATTCGACATCGCGACCATTCTGTTGAAACAAATCGAAACCCATGATTTTCAAGATAAGGCCAAAGCGCTGATGGAGGGGTATCGAACACGACGGGATTTAGATCCGCGATTTGTTCTGATGTTCCTTGTGCTGCGTAGTCTGACCTATGTGGGTTGGATCGTTGACCGTCCAAATATTGAAAATGCGGCCGCACGATCACGACATTTTATTGAACGCGCTCGGGTTTTGTCGGAACAATTCATGGGAAACGAAAATAGCGATTAAGGGGATTTCTATGTTTGATAAAACGATCCTAGTCATCGGAACATATGACACAAAAGATGACGAATTAAATTATCTATGTGATCTCATTCGTGCCCAAGGGGGCGGTGTTTTAACAATGGACGTTAGCGTTCTGGGTGATCCAAGTGTTCCTACCGATATTTCAAAACACGACATCGCGAAATCCGGTGGCAGCACCATCGAGGCCGCAATCGCAAGCGAAGACGAAAACGTCGCGATGCAAATCATGGCAAATGGCGCAGCGGCGAAGGCACTCGAACTTTATCTTGCGGGTCGCATTCATGGTGCCATCATTCTGGGCGGCAGTATGGGAACAGACTTGGCATTGGATGTTTGTCAGGCGCTCCCTCTTGGTGTTCCAAAATACATCGTTTCCACTGTTTCATTTTCGGCAATGCTGCCCCCGGAACGATTGGCCGCAGATGTTCAGATGATCCTGTGGGCAGGGGGATTGTATGGTTTGAATTCGATCTGCAAATCATCCCTGTCCCAGGCCGCTGGCGCCGTATTGGGTGCCGCACGCGCGGTTGAGGCGCCCAAACGCGAAAAACCCCTGATCGGAATGACTTCGTTTGGCAAAACGATCCTACACTATATGGTGACACTCAAGCCAGAATTGGAAAAACGCGGGTTCGAAGTGGCCGTGTTTCACGCCACTGGAATGGGCGGGCGGGCGTTCGAATCTCTCGCATCGCAGGGACAATTTGCAGCCGTAATGGACTTTGCCCCACAAGAAATTTGTAACCAGATTTTTGGCTCTGGCATAACAGCGGGGCCTGACCGTATGACAAATGCGGGCAAAGCAGGGATACCACAAATTATTGCACCTGCATGCTATGATTTGGTCGATTTGATCGGATGGCAAGACATCCCAGCACACTTCCAAGAACGCGACAGCCATGCCCATAATCGTCTGATCACTTCAATCGTTTTGAACGATGATGAACGTCGCAAAGTTGCGCGGGAATTCAACGAACGATTGGCGGGGGCGCAAGGCAAAACAACATACATCCTGCCGACCCTAGGCTGCAATGAATGGGACCGAGAGGGCGCACCACTACACAACAAACAGGGGTTGGACGCCTTTATTCAGGAAACGCGAGAGACACGTCCCCAAAATGTAGAGTTGATAGAGTTGGACTGCCATATCAACGATCCAGAGTTTTCAGAAACAGCGCTTGCCATTCTGGATCATTGGATAGCCGAGGGTGTAATCAAATTATGATGAACGTTTGGACGCGCCATGTTCAATAAATTGGGCAACCCACTGTGCAAATTGCTCACGATCCGCACGGCGGGTGCTCAGTTCAGTTCTGGCGTGTTGGGTGACGTCGTATCCAACATAGTCTTGCAATTCATCAACCAAGGCAGAAATGAAATTATGCGTCATTTCGGGGTGATGTTGGATCGTAAAGATATGATCACCCAAAGTGAACCCCGCGTTTTCGCACCCCTCAGAAGACGCAATTCTGCGGGCGCCGCTCGGCAGTTGCGATACTTGTTCAATATGCGAGGCGTAAAGATCAATTTCCCCCATTTGATCACCCCATGGAAATGGTTCCATGCCCCGGGTACGCAAAACGCCGTGACCCCATCCTTGCGGATTTCGCATCAAGGTGCCACCCAAGGCAACAGCAATCGCCTGATGACCAAAGCACGCTCCAAACATGGGAATCCTGCTCACATGAATATCTTGGATCAAGGACAACAACCTATTGATCCAATCAGCACTATCCCCAACCGATGCGGGGCTACCCGTAATCATAAACCCATCAAATTCACCAATATCAGACGGGAAATTGCCATCCTTGACAGAAAAGACAACTGTTTCCCATTCTGGGCGCACGAGTTGGATAAAATCGGTGAACTTCTCGCCATCTTTGGGGTGACGCTGCGCAAAATCGCTTTCATCCGTATTCGTCATCAAAATGGCAATTTTCATCGACTTCCCTCTCTTTGCGGTATGCTTACAGTAGTGTGGGGTAAAACAACAACACAACAGGAATGCGTATGACAACTTGGACACCAACAGATGATGGATTTGCGGATTTGACGGATCACGACACGTTTACCAATGGCGTTCCACACAATACGTTTCGTCGTTTGCGGGATACGGACCCAATTCATTGGACGGATTACAACGATGGGATTGGGTTTTGGTCCATCACACGGCATCAAGATATTTGTGAAATGAACCGCAACACCGCTGTGTTTTCCTCGGCACGCGGGATCCGAATGGAGGATCAAACCTACGAAGAATATCTGGCGCGGCGAACATTTCAGGAAACAGACGCACCTGAACATATGAAAACACGGATGAAGGTCGCCAAGGCATTTTCAGGCCCTGTGATCGCAAAATTCGAAGAGGACATTCGCACCCTATGTGCAGAAATCTTGGACGATGTTTTACAATTAAACGAATTTGACGCGACTAAAACCATCGCACGCGAATTACCTATGCGTATGTTGGGGCGCATTTTGGGCCTGCCAGAAGAGGACCTACCTTGGCTGGTGGAAAAGGGTGATGCGCTGATTGCGAATACAGATCCCGATTTCACAGATCACGTTTTGGATCAAATGGATACCGATGAATTTCGCATGATGCCCTTTAATTCACCTGCGGGTGCCGAACTATTCCTATACGCAAAGGATTTGTTAAAGCGGAAAGAGGCATCTGGCGATGACGACGGCATTTTGCATATGATCCGTCAGCCAGACAAAGATGGGAATGTCATTTCAGAGGAAGAGTTCAGAAATTTCTTTTGCCTTTTGGTTGCGGCGGGAAATGATACCACCCGATATTCCATTGCCGCTGGCATGCAGGCAATGTGCCATCAACCCGAACTATTGGAACAAATGCAGACTGACCCCAAGGTGTGGGAAACCGCAGCGGATGAAATCATCCGTTGGGCCACACCTGCACTGTATTTCAGGCGTACTCTGACCCAAGACTATGACGCACATGGCAAAACCATGAAGGCTGGAGACAAAGTGTTATTTTGGTTTGCATCCGCCAACCGTGATGAACGCGCATTTGACGATCCGTTTCGTGTGAACTTGGCGCGAATGCAAAATAAACACCTGTCCTTTGGACAACAGGGACCGCATGTTTGTTTGGGCATGTGGTTGGCCCGGCTTGAGGTAAGAGTTTTGTTTCAAGAACTCTCAAAACGGATCACGTCCATCGAAGCGACGGGACCACATCAATTTTTGCGATCAAACTTTGTCGGTGGCATCAAATCGCTGCCTGTCCGCATCACAACAAAATAAGGGGAGAGATTATGAACACACGACTACGCGCAATGTTTTGCGACCACCTTTCCATCCTGCGTGGAAAATACCTGCCGAATTCCAAAATTGGGACGGACAGTTCCCGTTTTTGTCGATCTACCTTTGGGGTGCATTATGACAAGGACCTATTGGACGCCCCAGGCGCAATGATGATGCAGGGCCTGCCCGATATGGAACTGCGCTGGGCAGAGGCGGATATTCGGGAGGGGTGGGAGCGTTCAACCCATGTTGTTTTAGGTGATCTTTATGACGACGCGGGTGCACCGTTAGGTTTGTGCCCAAGGGGGGCGTTGAAACGTGCAATCACCGCTTGGGGCGCACATGGGCTGCGGCCAAAAGTCGGGATCGAACTTGAGGCCTTCGCACTACAGGCGGATGATACAGGGCGATTACGCCCCTATGATACGCCAGGTGCCGTAGTTTATGGAACAGGCATGATGTCAGATCCCCTACGTTTCAATGATGCGATTTGGGAATGCGCGGAACAGTTGGGATTTTCGCTGGATATGATCACCAGCGAATACGACAGTCCCCAATTTGAATATACGTTGACATTCGATGATGCGTTAAAGGCGGTGGATGATATCGTATTATTCCGCCAGATGGCGCGCGAAATCGCCTTAGAGCATGGTTTGATCCTGTCATTTATGCCCAAACCTATCGCAGAGGCAGGCGGTTCGGGGATGCATATTAACTTTTCGTTTGTTGACGACAACGGGAACAACGCGCTGTCCTCTGGTCCTGTTGGCGGACCAGATAATATGAACGATTTGGCCAAGGGATGTGTTGCTGGTCTATATCGTCATCACAAGGGATTGGCTGGATTGATCGCACCAACGGCAAATTCCTATCAACGATTGCAACCAGGATCACTGTCAGGGTTTTGGCAAAATTGGGGGGGTGATCACCGAAATGTGACAACGCGCGTCAGCGGCGAAGGCGGCAAGAAAGCACGCCTAGAACACCGAACCGCGGATGCAAGCGCCAACCCGTACACTGCAGTTGCAGCCGTACTACAGGCGGCGCGGCTGGGGTTGGAGAACGGTTATGAGTTGCCCCCTGCCGAATCAGGGGATGGTTTCGAAAAACAAGACGCCAAAGAGAGCAGCGGAATTGATTTGAAATCAGCGATTGCAGATTTGCGTGCTGACACGGATCTGTGTACCGCCGTAGGTGCGGAATTGGCAGATAATCACATCTTTATGAAGGAAAAAGAGCACCGCAAAACCCGCGATTTAGAGGGGGAGGCATTGCGCGATTTCTATGTTTATTTCGTCTAGGGTTTTGCAGTTCCAATCTGATCCAAAACTGCGATGTAAACATCCCGTTTGAACGGAACAATGGCATCAACCATTTCAGACTGGTCGATCCATTTCCATTCAACAAATTCTGGATGGTCCGTTTCAATATTCACCTGAGCATCCGAACCTAAAAACCGCATGCGGAACCATTTTTGTTCCTGCCCGCGATATTTTCCGCCCCAAAGTTTATCCAACAATTCAAGCGGCAAATCATAGGCAAGCCAATCTTCGTTTTCGGCCTCGATCCGAACCAAATCACGAGAAACACCAGTTTCTTCCTCAAGTTCACGCAGCGCGGCTTCTTTGGGGCTTTCACCTGGGTCAATTCCGCCTTGTGGCATTTGCCAATGTGGACCCTTCATATCAATGCGGCGCCCAACAAAAACCCTGTCGTCAGAATTAACGAGCATGACGCCAACATTTTTACGATAGGGCAGTCGTGCAATTTCTTCGGGTGTCCGCGTCATAATCATTCGGCACTGATTGCTGACATACCGCGCAAGATATCAATTGCATAGGCCAACTGATAGTCATCATCGCGCAAACGGGCAGCATTTTCTGCCTTTTCACGATCCTCTTCCAGCTGACGAATTTCTTCTTCGCTTAGGCTGTCATTAGACAATGAACCACGCAGGTCTGCTTCGGAATTGAAACGAATACCCTCTTCTTCGTTTTCCGCAACTGGTCGACGGCGTGGCTGTTTCACGACAATATCAGGTGTCACACCCAAATTTTGGATCGAACGTCCAGAAGGTGTATAATAACGCGATGTGGTCAGTCGCATCGCAGCGCTGCCGCGCAATGGCATGACGGTTTGAACCGAGCCTTTGCCGAAACTTTGAGTTCCAACAATGACCGCACGACGATGGTCCTTCAACGCACCAGCAACGATTTCAGAGGCAGACGCGGACCCACCATTGATCAAAACAACAATGGGTTTTCCATCAATGATGTCGCCTGGTTTGGCGTTATAACGCTCTCCCTCTTCTGGATTGCGACCGCGTGTTGATACAATTTCTCCTTTTTCTAGGAAATCATCCGCCACTTTGATCGCCTGACTTAGCAGTCCGCCTGGATTGTTACGCAAATCCAAAACCAAACCGTTGATATTATCCAATCCACCTGCTTCTTCGAGCTGCTTATTCAGCCCATCAACAATGTTTTTACGGGTGTTATCGTTAAAGGTTGTGACGCGCACCACGACAGTGTCGCCTTCAGTACGCGCACGCGCTGCGGTCAATTCGATTACATCGCGGGTAAGTTCCAAATCAAACGGCTCTTGTTCACCCTCGCGTACAATCGTGACAACGATATCTGATCCAACAGGGCCACGCATCCGTTCAACCGCTTGGTTCAATGTTAAGCCCAGAACGCTATCGCCATCGACATGGGTAATAAAATCGCCTGCTTCAACACCTGCATCAAATGCAGGCGTACCATCGATTGGGGAGACCACTTTTACAAATCCCTCTTCCATCGTAACTTCGATCCCGAGACCCCCAAATTCACCACGTGTTTGGGTTCGCATGTCTTCTGCAGCTTTGGGCGCAAGATAACTGGAATGAGGATCAAGCGATGTCAGCATCCCGTTGATCGCGGCCTCGATCAATGCGCTTTCGTCAACTTCTTCGACATATTCCGCGCGAATGCGATCAAAGATATCGCCAAATAAATCAAGTTGTTCATAAATTTCCTTACGGTCATTTTCTGACTGTGCCAACACAGGACCCGCCAACTGAAATGACGTTACGGCCCCCAACGAAATCCCCAGCCCAACTGCGATTAATGTCTTTTTCATCATTTAACTCCGAATTCTTCGAACCACGTCAGTGGATTTTCTGGTGCTTTGTTGACACGCACTTCTATATAAATTGTTTCACCGCGCAATCCACCAGACTCATTAAGTGTTTCAATCAAATTTTTTTCATCAAATAGTTCACTCATGCCCATAAGCCCAACGGGACTGCCCGCTGGCAAAACCTCACCAATATCACCGTAGACGGTACTCAGCCCAGCCAAAATGTAAAGGATGTCTTGTTGTGGTTCTAAAATTGAGACCAAACCGTAATCCAAAAGCGGCCCACGATATCGAATGGTTGCAGCGGTCGGGGTACGCACCAAAGCGTTGTCGGAGGTTGCCACAACGATTCCAGGGCGCTTTATCCCTGCGGCATCTGCCTCATTAAAATAACGAATGACTTTACCCTGCACTGGCATCGGCAGCGTGCCTTTGCGTGTGGTGATATCGGGTAGGCTCCCCTCTGCTTCATTTTTCGCGATTAGGGATAGGCCATCTGCAAAAATATCCAATGTATCTGCCGCGGCTAATAAAATCGCCGTTTGTGCAGGATCTTCGACAAACCGTTTTGGTAAATCATCCCTGTCAGCAATCGCACGTCCCAGCACAGCGCGCGTTTCCTGAAGCGCGACAAGACCCGCTTGTAGGTCCAGCGTGACCTGATATTGCAATTCACTTAGATATCGTGCCGCCTCAAGATCAGAACGCAGGGATTGTACCTTTTCCTCTAGCGCGGGCAGCAGATCCGCAATCAACATTCCACCTCGTGCTGTGGCCATGGGACCATCGGGGTGCAGTAATTCTGCCTGAATCGGGGATTTATCAATGCTCAACAAAACGCCTATTAATTCGGCGTAGGCTTCTTCTTCTACCGACAGTTTTTGTTGTGCGCGTGCTTCAAGAACGGAGATTTGGCGCAAACTATCACGCGCCAGACTTAGACTTTCTTCGAAACTAAGAATTGCATCTGTTAACGCTGAAATTCGAGCCTTTGCCGATTTGGACCGCTCCAGCTTGTCCCATGCATTATCAAGTGATTGCTGTGCCTGTCGTGCCTGAAATTCCAGATCACTTTGCGCCAATAGGGGCGTCGCCGTCCAAAAAATAGCGACAATCAAAATTCCTATGCACGCTGCATACCTCAAACTAACAGGCTCTCTCCAGTCATTTCAGTAGGCTTATCAAGCTGCATCAAATCGAGCAAGGTAGGCGCCAAATCCGCAAGCCGACCACCATTGCGCAGTGTGGTGTTTGCATCACCACCCACCAAGACGGCTGGGACCAAATTGATGGTATGCGCCGTATGTGGTCCGCCCGTTTCAGGATCAATCATGGTTTCGCAATTTCCATGATCTGCGGTCACAATCATGGCGCCGCCTACGTTTTCCAACGCGGCCAAAACACGTCCCAATCCTTGATCAACGGCCTCACAAGCTTTGATCGCCGCGTTCAAATCACCAGTATGTCCAACCATGTCTGGGTTTGCGTAATTCGTGACGATCAAATCATACCCTGCCTCGATTGCTTGGACGAACTCATCGGTCACTTCACCCGCAGACATTTCAGGTTGCAGATCATAGGTCGCCACTTTGGGTGAAGGTGCCATATAGCGTGCCTCACCCTCTTCAGGCTGCTCTTTTCCGCCATTAAGGAAAAACGTGACATGGGGGTATTTTTCTGTTTCTGCGAGTCTGAATTGTGACTTGCCCGATTTCGCGACCCATTCACCCAATGTATTGACATGCTTTTGTTTCGGGAAACAGGTGCGCATATAGTCATTATGGGACGTTGAATATTCCACCATGCCCAACACCATTGACCACTGGGGACGGGTACCCACATCAAATTCGTCAAATTCGGTTTCACCAATTGCACGCAAAATTTCGCGGGCACGGTCGGCGCGGAAATTCATACAGAAAAATGCATCCCCATCTTGGGCCCCTTGATAGTCGCCTAAGACGGTTGCTGGGATGAATTCATCGCTAACATCCGCCGCATAGTTTGACTTAATTACCTCTTCCGCGGTGTCCGCACGCACATCAGATACACCATTAACAATCGCATTATAGGCGGTTGCGACGCGTTCCCATCTATTGTCGCGATCCATTGCGAAATAACGGCCTGTTACGGTGCCAATCACCACACCGTTTGGCAGATCACCGATCAAGCGATACAGAAAATCCGCAGCGGATGATGGCGCAACATCGCGTCCGTCCGTAATGGCATGCAAAACAACAGCAACGCCCGCATCGGTTAAAATACGCAACGTAGCGATAAGATGCGCGATATGACCATGTACGCCCCCATCCGATATCAATGACATTACATGCGCACGACCATCTGTTTTTTTAAGCGAGCCGATGTAGTCCATCAACGCAGGATTGTTCGCATATGACCCATCCTCAATCGCCAAATCGATTTGCCCAAGGTCCATTGCAACAACACGTCCTGCGCCAATGTTGGTGTGTCCCACTTCGGAATTTCCCATCTGTCCAGTGGGTAGGCCGACATCACGTCCATGCGTGATAAGTTGCGTATTCGGGCACTGCTGCATAATGCGATCAAAGTTTGGCGTGTGGGCCAATACGGGCGCGTTCGCCTCTGCATCAGATCGTGCGCCCCAACCATCCAAAATACATAAAACAACGGGTTTTGGTGCCATATCATTCGCCTCTTAATTTTATGAGGGTTCTACGTAGAGAGGTAAATAAGAGCAAGTGCTAAGCGCGGTGATAGGGGGAACCTGCCAAAATTGACGCCGCCCGATAGAGTTGTTCACTTAGCATCACACGAACCAGCATATGGGGCCAAACCATGGAACCAAAGCTGATCGACATGTCAGCACGTGCGCGCAGCGACGGATCAATCCCATCCGCACCGCCAATTATGAACGCCAAATGGCCCTGTCCCTGATCCCGAAAATTTGCAAGACATTTGGCAAATTCAGGCGAGGTTAACAGTTTTCCACGCTCGTCCAACGTGATGATTTTTGCGCCATTTGGGATTGCACGATCCAACAGATCTGCTTCTGCCCGCATGCCAATGTTTTTCTTATCCTCAACCTCAATAACATCTGCGGGACCCAACCCCATTGAACGGCCCTGTTTGTTAAAACGATCAAGATAATCAGAAAGAAGCTCAAGCTCTGGGCCCCGCCGCAACCGGCCCACCGCACAAATCGATACCTTCATTACTCAGCTGTTATGCTTGCCCAGCAGGCAACCACATTTTTTCAAGCTGATAGAATTCGCGCACCTCTGGACGGAAGATGTGGACAACCACATCCCCTGTGTCGATCAAAACCCAATCTCCTGCCTCTTTGCCTTCAACCTTGCAGGCACGACCATGCTCTTGCTTTAGACGATCAACCAGCTTTTCAGCCATTGCTGTGACCTGACGGGTCGAACGACCCGACGCAATAACCATGTAATCGCCAATCGAAGTTTTCCCGCGCAAATCAATTTGCACGATCTCTTCGGCTTTATCTTGGTCAAGTGAGGTTAAGATACGATCCAACAGCGCTTCGCTTGTAAGATCCTCTGCCGCGGGATTGGCAGATGTGTTTGCAGCGCGAACTGCTTCGACAGATACTGTCAGAACTATGTCCTCCGTTATGCGTGTATGCCGAATCTAGCATGGGTTCAAAAAAATCTCAATGACGCGTAATTGAAATGCGACATAGCCGCAAGGGTGCGGCAACACTTGCGAGCATGAAGATTCAGGTGTATGCGAAATGTCATGGAAATGATCTTTGACATGGATGATCGTTCGCGCCTGCCTTGGCGGTTTTATGGAGCAACGATGACAATTCTAGCACGCGGCTGATTTGCCGCGACAAAAGATTTGCACCAAACGTTCATCACAAAAATCGGGAGAGGATGGAAATGACCGCCCCCAAGACACTTTATGACAAAATCTGGAACGACCACGTCGTCCACGAAGCAGAAGACGGGACATGTCTTCTATATATTGATCGGCACTTGGTTCACGAAGTGACATCACCACAAGCGTTCGAGGGTCTGCGTATGGCAGGCCGTACCGTGCGTGCACCAGAAAAAACAATCGCTGTGCCAGATCACAACGTTCCAACAACATTGGATCGCGCAAAAGGCATCGACAACGAAGAAAGCCGTATTCAGGTTGAAGCGTTGGACAAAAATGCCAAGGATTTCGGCATTCATTATTATCCCGTATCTGACGTGCGTCAGGGGATTGTGCACATCGTTGGTCCAGAACAGGGTTGGACATTGCCCGGTATGACCGTTGTATGCGGCGACAGCCACACCGCGACACACGGTGCGTTTGGCGCGTTGGCACATGGCATCGGCACATCTGAGGTTGAACATGTTCTTGCGACACAAACTTTGATTCAAAAGAAATCAAAGAACATGAAGGTCGAGATCACAGGCAAACTTCGCCCCGGCGTGACCGCCAAGGACATTACATTGTCCGTTATCGGTGAAACGGGCACTGCAGGCGGCACGGGCTATGTAATCGAGTATTGTGGTGAAGCGATCCGTGATCTGTCAATGGAAGGTCGCATGACCGTGTGTAACATGGCCATCGAAGGCGGCGCGCGCGCTGGCCTGATTGCCCCAGATGAAAAGACATTCGAATACTGCAAGGGCCGCCCACACGCACCAAAAGGTGCAGAGTGGGAAGCAGCCGTCGCATATTGGAAAACTCTGTTCACTGACGAAGGCGCACATTTTGACAAGGTCATCACCATCAAAGGCGAAGACATTGCACCCGTTGTAACATGGGGCACATCACCAGAGGATGTATTGCCGATCACCAGCACTGTTCCAAGTGCCGAAGATTTCAGTGGTGGTAAAGTCGATGCGGCGCAACGTTCGCTGGAATACATGGGTCTGACATCTGGACAAAAATTGACAGATATCGAAATCGACACCGTGTTCATCGGTTCTTGCACAAATGGCCGTATCGAAGATTTGCGTGCAGCTGCCGAGATCCTAAAGGGCAAAAAGATCAAAGACGGTCTACGCGCCATGATCGTTCCAGGCTCAGGATTGGTACGCGCCCAAGCCGAAGAAGAAGGCCTTGCAGACATCTTTAAAGAGGCCGGCTTTGAATGGCGTTTGGCGGGATGTTCAATGTGTTTGGCGATGAACCCTGATCAATTGACACCAGGCGAACGTTGTGCAGCCACATCAAACCGTAACTTTGAAGGCCGTCAAGGTCGAGGTGGACGTACGCACCTCATGTCACCAGCAATGGCAGCCGCCGCGGCGATCACAGGCCGCCTAACAGATGTTCGGGAGATGATGTAATGGACAAATTCGAAACATTCAGCGGCATCGCCGCTCCAATGCCATTGGTTAACATCGACACCGATATGATCATCCCAAAGCAATTTTTGAAAACGATCAAACGCTCGGGTTTGGGTGTGCATGCGTTTGATGAAATGCGTTATGATGATGACGGTAACGAAATCCCTGATTTCGTGTTGAACCAAGCCGCGTATCGCGAGGCATCTATCCTCATTGCAGGCGACAACTTTGGTTGTGGATCGTCGCGCGAACACGCGCCATGGGCCTTGTCCGATTTTGGGATCAAGGTTGTTGTTTCAACATCATTCGCGGACATCTTCTTTAACAACTGTTTCAAAAACGGAATGCTACCTATCGTGCTTCCGCAGGAACAGGTTGATCTGTTGATGAGAGACGCCGAAAAGGGTGCGAATGCGCGGGTTGAAGTCAATCTTGAGGAACAGACAATCATATCGTCAGATGGGGACGTGATCAAGTTTGACATCGACCCATTCCGCAAACACTGCCTATTGAACGGGTTGGATGACATTGGTTTGACCCTTGAAAAAGCGGCCTCAATCGACAGCTTTGAAGCCAAAGCAGGCGCCGCACGCCCTTGGGCATAACATAAAACTACTGGTGTGCCCAAGGGCGCACCAGTGATCTGTAAAAATATTATCAAAGTGTAATTATTGCGGTCGCACACTTATGTCCGTCGTTTGCGAACAAGATTTCTAAGACCACAAGATGTTGGTTTTGTTATATAAATTTTGGGCGATGTGCGGCTTGGATCATCATTATGTGGGGGGTGCTGCCGACGTTTTTAGCAATGCGCGGAATCGCAATGTTACGCATTGCCGAATTGATCATCGAAAAGCGCCATTCAAACAACGCACACAGCATTCTGCAAATGGCGTAAATTTCCCACGCTTTCTTGACCATTTACGTGGAAATCGCTAACCCGCTTGGGACAGTATAACCCAAGGATTCATAGCATGAGCAACCCATCAATTCTTATCCTCCCTGGTGACGGTATCGGACCAGAGGTCATGGCCGAAGTTCGCAAAATCATTTCATGGTACGGAGACAACCGCGGCCTTGCATTTGATGTATCCGAGGATTTGGTTGGCGGCGCGGCATATGACGCGCACGGCACGCCATTGCATGACGACACAATGACCAAAGCCCAAGAGGTAGACGCCGTTCTGTTGGGTGCCGTTGGCGGCCCAAAATATGACAACCTTGATTTTTCTGTGAAACCTGAACGCGGGCTTTTGCGCCTGCGCAAGGAAATGGACCTGTTCGCGAACTTGCGCCCAGCGCAATGTTTTGACGCCCTTGCAGATTTCTCATCTTTGAAAAAAGATGTGGTCGCTGGTTTGGACATCATGATCGTGCGCGAACTGACATCTGGCATCTACTTTGGTGAGCCACGCGGCATTTTCGAGGAAGGTAACGAACGTGTTGGTATCAACACACAACGTTACACAGAATCAGAAATCGAACGTGTTGCACGTAGCGCATTTGAATTGGCCCGTCGTCGTGGCAACAAGGTGTGTTCAATGGAAAAAGCCAACGTTATGGAATCTGGCATTCTTTGGCGGGAAGTTGTGCAAAAAGTTCACGACGAAGAATATGCGGATGTTGAACTATCACACATGTACGCAGACGCAGGTGCCATGCAACTTTGCCGCTGGCCCAAACAGTTTGATGTCATCGTAACCGATAACCTATTTGGTGATCTGCTTTCAGATGCGGCGGCAATGCTGACCGGATCGCTGGGTATGTTGCCATCTGCGTCGCTGGGTGCCCCAATGGCAAATGGCCGTCCAAAGGCACTATATGAACCCGTACACGGGTCGGCACCTGATATTGCGGGTGAAGGCAAAGCGAACCCGATCGCCTGTGTCCTGAGTTTTGCAATGGCATTGCGCTATAGCTTTGACCAAGGCGCAGAGGCAGATCGCCTAGAACAAGCGGTTGAAAAAGTGTTGGCCGATGGCGTTCGCACAGCGGATCTATTGGGCGAAGAGGGTGTGACACCTGTTTCAACATCTGAAATGGGCGACGCGATTATCGCGGCGCTAAACGCATCATTATAAGAGAGTTTTAATTTAACTCTTGCATGAATGACCCGCAGTGTGATTTTGCTAAACCAATAGCATTATTCCTGCGGGTTAATTTATGTCTGCTAACGCCAAAGGCGCCCTTTTCGCATTACTTGGATTCGCACTCTTCTCGGCACATGATGTGGCGGTGAAATATTTAGGCGGACAGTATTCGACTTTTCAAATCATCTTTTTCTCGGTCTTGTTCAGCTTTCCAATGGTGTTTTTGATGCACCTTCGAGAACGCAATGCGGACAATTTGTTCCCTAAACATCCTTGGTGGTCTCTACTGCGCGTCGTTGCAACCGTGGTTACGGGGATATCGGCATTTTACGCATTTTCCGTTCTTCCTTTGGCACAAACCTATGCGTTTCTGTTTGGTATGCCTTTGTTGATCACGGTTTTATCTGTTCCGATGTTGGGCGAACGTGTCGGGATCCATCGGGGCAGCGCGGTTATTGTTGGCATGATTGGTGTTTTGGTGGTTCTGCGGCCCGGGTATGTTGAACTTGGATTGGGCCATGCGGCAGGTTTGACGGCAGCCGTTGGCGCCGCAATTTCATCGTTGATTGTGCGAAAAATCGGGAACGAAGAACGCAGTACCGTTTTGATGATTTATCCAATGTTTGCCAATCTGTTGTTGATGGCCGCATTATTACCTGGCCGCTACGTTCCAATGGCACTGTTTGATTTGGGGACTGTGGCGACAATGGCGATATTGGCATCGCTCGCCTCTCTATGCATCATCTTGGCTTATAAAAACGGTGAAGCCAGCGTCGTGGCACCCATGCATTATTCGCAAATGATATGGGCGATTATCTATGGATATTTCTTTTTTGCCGAACTGCCTGACAGGTTCACGTTGATTGGGGCATGTATCATCATCTCAAGCGGTTTGTATGTTGTCTTTCGCGAAAGCCGTGTCACAGTTTCCGAAAACACCCCCGTCCTCAGAAACAAAAGCCGCGCAGAAACAGGAACCACGCCCAGGATCTCAACGCTTATTAATTCGACGGATTAGGCATCAAGGAACATCCGCAATTTTTGTTCCAATGTTTTGATTTCGACGGGCTTGGCGATGTAGTCATCCATGCCCGAGGCAAAACATTTGTCGGCATCCCCCTTTAGAGCATTGGCCGTGATCGCGATAATGGGGGTGCGGTTCATGAATTCAGCCTGTTCAATATCTCGCAGTGCGCGCGACATTTCAAAGCCATCCAATACAGGCATATGACAATCCGACAGGATCACATCGTAATCGCCTTCTTGCCACATGGTTAGGCCCTCTTGACCATTGCGAGCAATATCCGCGTTAAAGCCCAGAATTTCCAACTGTTTCAGCATAACGATACGATTGATTTCGTTATCTTCGACGAACAGGATTTTCTTTTCACCGCGCACGCGCATATCAGGCTGCGTTTGGTCCGAATTTACAGGTAGATCAGTGGAATTCTCTGTCTTTAGACGCCCTGCCAGTAACCCAAACGCCCGATGCAGTTCTGTTGGCAGTGCAGGAAACAACTGCGTTCGGAAAACGTCGTCCTGCAACACACCCAAACGTTCTGCACGGTTGGCTGTCATCATCAGAAACCCAGGGTTTTCAAAACGTTCACGCAGCTGTTCTTGCCAACCCACGATGCGATCAGGAGAACCGCTGCTCAGGACAAAAATCTTTTGGCCCTTAGTCGGGATGTTCAAAGCGTACAAATCACACTCTGCATCATGCGTTTGCACATCAACGCCCTGCGCAGTTAGATATCGTTTAATCTCTTCATGCTCATCCGCGGTCTCATCCGCGATCCAATCCACAAACAACCCAGAAATATCTACCAAATTCGATGGTGCCCGAAGAGTTTCAAGTGGAAGGAAAACGGAAACCTCGGTTCCGACATCTTGTTCGCTAATCAATTGAATACGCCCATCCATTCTATTGACCAAATGAAGCGAAATAACCAAACCCAATCCCGTGCCCCCGACGCGCCGCGTCGCAACTGGTTCATCCTGCATAAAGGGTTCAAACAGATTTTTCTGTACCTCTTGGCTCATGCCAATGCCATTATCTTTGACGTCAATCCGCATTTGGCCCGTGGACGTCATCGACACACTGAAACGGACATGACTATCGCGTTCTGTCAGATCATGCGCGGAATATTTTACGGCATTACTTAATAGGTTCAGCATAACTTGACGCAAACGCCCACCGTCAATCATTCCAAACTCTGGAACCTTCGGATCGATAAACAGGTGGATTTTCACACCCAAATCATCGGCCATATGCTGTAGGGTAAGGGCCACACCCTCGATTGTGGCGCGCATGTCTGTTTTTGATCGACTGATTTCCAGCTTGCCTGCATCAATTTTGCTGGCATCCAGAATGTCATCAATGATCCGCAGCAGCGAAAAGGCAGAATTGCGAATAATACCCAAAACACGCTGTTGTTCTTGGGTAGGTCGCAAGGTTTCCATAACCTCAATCATGCCAACCATGCCGGTCATGGGCGTTCTGATTTCATGGCTCATATTCGCCAAAAAATCGCCCTTGGCATTCGCCGCCTCTTCTGCACGCAAGCGCGCTTGGTGCAGTTCATCTTCTGTCTGTCCAGCAAGGATTGAGAAATAGGCAAGTTCAGCAACCAACAAAACCGCCATCGTCCCCATAAGTAGATAGTTAATAATTTCCGTTGAAAGCAAATTTTGCATTGGCGGAATCCCGAATAAGCGCTCAGAGCTGGAAGCCAAATCAAAATAGATCACACAGGCCCATGCAATAGCGCTGTAAGCCATGAAGCCATACAAATAGCTCCGCTCTGTTTTCCATGAAAACGCCAAAAACGGCAGGGCCAAAATAGGAAAGAACAAGAGATCAACTTGCGTGCCATGTTCAGAAACGATGATCCCGAACACCGTTGTCAAAATGGCATTGATCAACCAAAACGCGCGGGCGATCGTGTCAAAGCGAAACAGAAACAACAGCAAACTAAGACCATAAACACCTGCCACCGATCCTGCGATGGCAAATCCCGCCATATCGCCCAACACAATCATCATTACCGCCCAACAGGTCGCAACGATAACAATCACCTGAACCGCAAGTTGACTAATGCGCACACGGCGTTCGCGATCAGTCTCGATCATGTTAGGAAGTTCAGAGGCCGACATCCACTCTACCACTCATAGTATCGTTAAATCACCTGTATTCATGATCAACGACTTGCACATAAGTTAATTTACATACAAATTCGCCACAAAATCTAGCGGGTTAATGCAATATGAAACATGCTCTTTTGATAATTGATGTTCAAAATGATTTTTGTCCTGGTGGATCGCTGGCAGTGACGAACGGCGATCAGATCATTTCAGGGATCAATGACATCATGAATGATTTCGATTACGTGATATTGACCCAAGATTGGCACCCCGCAAACCACAGTTCATTCGCAAGCAATCAGAATGCCGATCCATTCAGCGTGATTGAAATGCCATATGGCCCACAAGTTCTGTGGCCTGATCATTGTATCCAAGGGTCATTCGGCAGCGCGCTTCATGACGATTTGAACACAACACGTCCCGATTTGATTATTCGTAAAGGTCAGAACCCTGATGTGGATAGTTATTCTGCGTTTTTCGAAAATGACCACACAACTGCGACTGGCCTGCATGGTTTTCTTACAGAACGATCTGTGTCCAAGGTGACGCTTGTCGGATTGGCTACAGATTATTGTGTTAATTTTTCGGCACAAGATGCCGTAAAACTGGGGTATGAAACAAATGTTCGCATTGATCTGTGCCGTGCCATTGATCTTGATGGATCATTGGATCGGGCACGCAGTGATTGGGATGCGTTAGGGATAGGAATTTCATAATGGTGGATATCGCGACACGCGTTTGGAACCACAAATGGCGCATTGATCCCATTGTCAGATCACTGATCGACACGGATTTCTATAAACTGTTGATGTGCCAATCGATCCATCGTTACAAACCCGATACGCAGGTTACATTCAGTCTGATCAATCGTTCAAAACATATCCGCTTGGCCGAATTGATCGACGAAGGGGAATTGCGTGAACAACTGGATCATATCCGCAGTCTATCGCTCAGCCGCGGCGAAAGTACGTGGTTGCGCGGGAATACATTTTACGGCAAACGCCAAATGTTCAGATCCGATTACATGGAGTGGTTTGAAAACCTGCGTTTGCCCGATTACCACCTTGAAAAACGCGATGGTCAATATGAACTGACGTTCGAAGGCAGTTGGCCTGAGGTTATGCTATGGGAAATCCCAGCACTTGCCGTATTGATGGAACTGCGCGGTCGCGCCGTATTGAAAGATATGGGGCGTTTTGAAATCCAAGTTTTGTACGCGCGCGCGATGACAAAACTGTGGGAAAAGGTGGAACGCCTAAGGCAATTGGAACATCTGCGGATTGCCGATTTTGGGGCGCGTCGTCGTCATTCCTTTTTGTGGCAGGACTGGGCCGTACAGGCCATGCAAGAGGGGCTTGAAAACAAATTCATTGGCACCTCAAACTGTTTAATCGCGATGCGGCGCGATATCGAAGCGATCGGCACCAACGCGCATGAATTACCGATGGTCTATTCAGCGCTGGCGGAAACTGATGCTGATTTGGCACAAGCCCCCTATCAGGTTTTGGCAGACTGGCATGAAGAGCATGATGGCAACCTGCGCATCATCCTTCCCGATACCTATGGCACAGACGGTTTTTTTAAGAATGCCCCTGATTGGTTGGCGGGTTGGACAGGTATCCGTATCGATAGTGGTAAACCCGAACTTGCTGCGGAAACTGCGATTCAATGGTGGAAAGACCGTGGTGAGGATCCGACACAAAAACTCGTCATCTTCTCTGACGGGCTCGACACCGACGAAATACAGACGTTATACCGACGTTTTACCGACAGGGTAAAAGTGTCCTTTGGCTGGGGCACAAATCTGACAAATGATTTCCGCGGATTGGTACCCGATGCGGGGCTTGAGGCGTTTTCGTTGGTCTGCAAAGCAGTGTCAGCGAATGGAAATCCAACCGTCAAATTGTCCGATAACCCGAATAAAGCAATGGGTCCAAAAGAGGAAATTGAACGCTATAAACGCGTGTTTGATGTTGGCCAACAACTGGCCGTCGACGTAACTGTTTAGGCCCCACTTCACCCCAGTATGTCATTGATATTCTGCGTCAAAATCGCAGCGAAAGGCAAATTTTATGTATCCATTTCTTAGACTTATCAAAGAAGTATTCAAATTTCGAAAGGCACCGAAATTGGGGTTTGGTGATGTTCACATATCCCATCATATGTGCATGCCATGGGATTTGGACCCATGGGTCGAATTGAACAACGGCCGCACACTAACCCTATATGATTTGGGGCGCATCCCTCTTGCCGCACGCTCTGGTCTATTGAATGTGTTGAAAGAACGCAGATGGGGAATGACCATGGCCGGTGCCTGCGTCCGATACCGCCGCCGCATCCGTATGTTTGAACGCATCGAAATGCGATCCCGCGCCCTCTGTTGGGACGACCGATTTATTTATATCGAACAATCCATGTGGAAAACCAACGGCGACTGCGCAGGTCACATCGTTTATCGCGGTGCATTTGTTGGGCACGATGGCATTGTTTCACCAGATCGCATTTGGTCAGCATTAAGTGAAACAGCGGATCGACCCGAAATTCCTGAATGGGTCGCTACCTGGATTGCGGCAGAAGATATGCGCCCTTGGCCGCCTATGCAGGACTGATAGCTTTGGGTCAAATTGCATTCCATGGCCACTTAATTCTTGACCCTCAATAAATACTTGCGTTTTGTGAGTAAAAAATGAGGGAGCACATGTCACAGAGAAAAACGATCTGGGGTTGGTACTGGTTTGATTGGGCATGTCAGCCGTTTTTCACCTTATTACTAACCTTCATTTTCGCCCCATTTTTTGCGCAGGTTGCGACAGAATATTATGCGTCTGGCGGGCTATCTGAACAATCTGCGGATGCTCGCGCGCAAACGCTCTGGTCAACGGGTATTACGATTGCAGGCCTTATCATTGCTTTTTCTGCCCCAGTGCTGGGTGCAATCGCGGACTCTTCTGGGCGTCGGATGCCATGGATTTCCTTTTTCACCGCTGCAGCAATTTTTGGGGCCGCCGCGACTTGGTTTATGGATCCCGCGGGATCCAACCTAGTGACAATGTTGGTAGCCTTTGTGATCTGCTACATTGGCGCTGAACTGGCATTTATTTTTGCAAGTGCGCAATTACCAGACCTAGGGGATGACGACAGCGTAGGTGGGATTTCCGGATCAGGGTTGGCCTTTGGCTATGTCGGTGGCGTATTGTCTTTGGTCATTATACTGCTGCTTTTTGTTGGCCAGGAAAACGGCAAAACCATATTCCTAAATCTTGATCCACTGTTTGGATTTGACCCTGCAGAGAAGGAAGGCACACGTTTTGCGGGCCCCTTTGCCGCATTATGGTGCTTGGTTTTCTCAATCCCATATTTCCTGTGGGTGCGTGAAGGGCACCTTCCCAATCGTAGGCCCAGCCTAGGCGGCGCAATGAGAACCCTGTGGCAGGCGATCAAAGGCGTCACAAATAGACCCAGTCAGGGTAAATTCCTGATTTCATCAATGTTCTACCGCGATGCATTAAACGGCCTTTATACATTTGGCGGGATTTATGCGGGCCTTGTTCTGGATTGGAGCATTGTTCAAATTGGAACCTTTGGAATCGTTGCCGCGATTTCCGCAGGTTTGTTTAGTTGGCTGGGTGGTAAGTTGGATAATCGTATCGGACCCAAGCCCGTCATTTACCTAACGATTTTCATTCTAATGGGTGTTTGTGTTGTCATTATCGGGATGAGCAAGACGCATTTCTTTGGAGTCGAACTGGCCGCAGGATCAACACTTCCTGATAATTTGTTCATGCTGTGCGGATGTTTAATCGGGGGCATGGGTGGCATGTTGCAATCTGCCAGCCGCAGTTTGATGGTGCGCCATGCAATGCCCGGAAAAGAAACGATTGAATTCGGCCTTTATGGCCTATCGGGTCGGGCCACAGCATTCTTGGCGCCATTGTTAATCACAATCGCCACAACCATCACTGACAGTGCGCGATTGGGTGTATCCCCCATTGTAATCCTGTTCGTAGTGGGCCTTGTGTTCCTAATTGGTGTGAATGCCAAGGGTGACGCAAGATAGGCAAGGCTTTGCACTTGGTTTAGAAATGATTTGCCTTCAACCGCTTCCTTGTTAGGGTTTGTCTAAAGGAATGCGTTTATGATTTTCAGATTTCTAATCCTATCCAGCCTGATCTGGCTATCCTCCTGTTCAAATTATGATCCTGAGTTGGTGGCCCGTCTAAGTACGAAAGAAGCCAAACATTTGTTTGGCACAGTTGAACGCGGATCAGAACAGCGTCCCGCCCCCTATGGTAGTTATGCCAAAGGATGCGTTGCTGGGGCCGAACAACTGGCAGAAACTGGATCAACATGGCAGGCGATGCGATTGTCACGCAATCGCAACTGGGGGCACCCAATCGCGATTGATTTCATCCAAGACCTCTCTGCCAAGGCGGCACGGCAATCAGGATGGAACGGTTTGTATATTGGCGATATCTCTCAACCGCGTGGCGGTCCGATGTTAACGGGCCATGCAAGCCATCAAATTGGGTTGGATATCGACATCTGGATGCGCCCTGCCGACGATCTGGCACTCAGCCCGAAACAACGCGAGGAGATATCATCCATTTCAATGCGCCGTGCGAATGGCGCCTACGTTAACGATCAGTGGACCAAACAACACCACAACATCGTCAAAGCAGCCGCATCCGATCCGCGCACCGCCCGCATCTTTGTTTTCCCAGGGGCCAAGGTTCAAATGTGCAAAGATGAAAATGGGGATCGGGCATGGTTGAATAAGGTGCGTCCGTGGTGGGGACACCATTATCATTTTCATGTACGCCTTTCCTGTCCAGTGGGCGCAACAAATTGCAAAAATCAGGCGCCACCACCGCCAGGTGATGGATGTAAGGATGCAGAACGTTGGGTCCGTGATATTTTGAACCCGCCGCCCCCAAATCCCAATGCGCCCAAACCGAAACCAAAGCCGCCCCTAACATTGGCGCGACTACCACAGCAATGTGTTGGAGTTTTACGGTCGAACTAAGTGGGCTTGCCATTTCATCCAAGTGACTTTAAACGCGTCTCGTTTCCGATTGGGAACCGAGTCTCCGAACACCTTCGATAAAAACGGATAAAGCTATGACAAAACTTCTTCCTGGCGTAATCGCCATGGCCACGATTGTGGTCGCCTCAAATATCCTTGTTCAATTTTTGCTATTGGATGGCCTTCTCACATGGGGTGCGTTTACCTATCCATTTGCCTTTTTGGTCACTGACCTGATGAACCGTGTTTACGGACCAGCTGCAGCGCGCCGTGTCGTATTTGTCGGCTTTGTAACGGGTATCATTTGTTCCCTGATCGGTAGCCAGATCATGTTTGACAGCGAATATGGCCCCTATGCCGCCGTTGCGTTTCGCGTTGCAATTGGGTCAGGGATCGCATTCCTGACCGCGCAACTGGTGGACGTTGCCATCTTTGACCGTTTGCGTAGCGGTGCGTGGTGGCGTGCTCCATTGGCATCAACTGTAATTGGATCTGCGCTAGACACTGCGATCTTTTTCACCATCGCATTTTCAACATCCATTCCGTTTTTCAGCGAAGCACAAAATGCAGAAATCAACTGGGCATGGGATAGCGCGCCATTGTTGTTGTTCGGCGGTGATGCACCCCTATGGGTATCATTGGCGATTGCCGATTGGGGCGTAAAACTGTTGCTGGCGTTGATTGCGTTGGTCCCGTTCCGTGTCTTGGTCGCACGTTTGCAAGCAAATACAACATCTGTTGCGAATTAAAACATTTTGACTTTTTTGGAAACTGTGGCACCATCACTAGTATTGAAACATAGTGAAAGGAGGTGGTCCAGTGTCTAGAGAGGTATTGGAGAGAGGTGTCGGAACAGTTTGGGAGGTCCTTGACTAAGGCAACCCTTGGTCATTGACCAAACGAATTGGTGAAGCCTAACCGGCCCACCTCCGAAATTCTCGAGGGTCGTCCGCAACGGGCGGCCCTTATCAGTTGGCGATATGATAACGATAAACGATAATATCAGCATTCAAGATTGGGAAATCACCGAACAATTCGTGCGCGCGTCAGGTCCGGGTGGACAGAACGTAAACAAGGTTTCGACAAAAGTGTCCCTGCGCTTTGAGGCAAACCGCTCCCCGAATTTGAGTGCTGCAGTAAAGGCCCGATTAAAGAAAATCGCAGGCACCAAATGGACAGTGGACGGCGCAATCATCATCCAATGTGATGAAACACGAAGTCAAATCCGCAACCGCGAGATCGCGCAAGATCGCCTAAAGGATTTGATAAAGAAAGCCTTGGTCGTTCCCAAACGGCGCCGCCCGACGAAACCAAGCCGTGGAGCAATAGAACGGCGGTTAAAGTCCAAGAAAATACGGGCAGAGGTAAAGTCACTACGTTCTGGGAAAATTGAATGAGGGGGTTTCAAATGCTGGTTAGGGCCGCAGTCGTAATTTCACTTCTCTGTTCTGTCGCTGATGCGCAAGAAGCAGGACAAAAAGCACGATCGGCTTACCAACACTTTTATTGTCATCATATCATCCCACTCATGGCAGAAGCAGATAGTGCAAAACTATTGGAGCAGCACGAAAACCATGTTTGGGCCGGCATCAGAGATGCCCGCAAAATGATGACCGAGATCGAAAAGTTCAAAGGTGCAAACCAAGAAGGTTGGTTGGAACACGCACCCGCAAATTGGGGATATTATTTGAATTCTGGTCCAAGTGAGGACTTTGTCATTGGGATGCTTTATGAACAAGTGAGGGGTGTCGTAGAACGACAAATCCTTCAGGAAGAAGATGGCCGCTATATATCGAATACGACGCTTTACCAAGAAAGTGCCCGAGCAAGCTATTACGAAAAAGGGTGCAAGGATTTGAAATGACAGGACAAGGATTGGATCACTACCAAAAGTTGGACGTTGATAAGCAGGACAATGATGATGCCCTGCGCGCGGTTTATGACGAATGGGCCAAGGAATACGATCACGATAACGATGCAACATTGGGCACAATATCCCAGCCAAAGACCGTTGAAATTCTCTCTGCGGTTCTTGAAAAACATGCCAAGATCCTTGACGCAGGATGCGGAACTGGGCTCGTCGGAGCAGAATTGGCAAAACGCGGATATGCTGCGTTCGACGGTGTCGATCTATCGGCCGAAATGCTGCGATACGCAAAAACACGCGGGTACACAAAGCTTTTTCAATATAGTTTGAATGATCCACTACCCATATCAGATGGTGCATACGATGCGATCATCAGTGCAGGTCTATTCACACATGGACACGTCAAAACCCATGCTATTCGTGAATTGATTAGGATCACAAAATCAGGTGGTTACCTATGTTTTACCATCAATGAGGGCGTTTATCGCAGCCAAGCGTTTGATAAGGAAATACAAAGCATCACTGATGATAAGCTGTGGGATATCGAAAAATTGGAAAAAGAAGCCTATATGACCAAGGAACAGGTGCAGGCCTACTACTGCCTGGCGCAGGTTCGTTAAGTGCTATTTGGCGTGCGTTTTTACCAACATATCGATCTGTTGTGCAGGCATCGCGCCTGATTTACGAAACACCTCCTTCCCGTCACGATAACCAATCAACGTCGGGACACCGCGAATGCCCAATTTCGTTGCGACGCTTTGATATTGCTCAGTATTCAGTTTGGCCAATCGTGCCTTACCTGATAATTTTGATGCAGCCTTTTCAAACTCTGGTGTCATCGTTTTGCATGGTCCGCACCAAGGAGCCCAAAAATCAACGACAAGCAAAGCGTCATCAAGATTCTTTGCCTTTTCAAATATCTTTGGCGACAATTCAGACACTTTGGATGGCATCAAACCTGCGCCGCAACTGGCACATTTTGGACCCTGATACACCTTATCTTTGGGAACACGGTTCCCTTGTCCGCATTTCAGGCATGCAAGCTTGATATAATCCATAGGTGTCGTCCCAGATACACTATGCGAATATCCATAGGATGTTTCACGCAAGCTTACAAATCTGATTAGTTCAGTGGTGCACTTTCTTGTTCGGCAGCACCGTTCATCATTGGCGCTATCTGAGATACGACAGACTGATCAGGACGCATGGTCGCGACCAATTCAGCAATTTTTATCCCAAATTTACGCATTTCGGATCTGTTCAAAATCGCCCCATTCTCGGCCAAGTACAACCAATCCGTAACATCCAACGTATGCCCACCAGATTCCTTGGGCAGGACAATGCGATATTTTAACTGAATTGAAGATCCCGAAACTTCACCCTGTGCGGTTCCAATGATGTCATCTGCAGTTGCGGTAAAAGTGTTACCAGGGCCCTTTTTCAGGAACCATTTTCGTTCTTGGGTTTTCCCATTTGAATACGAAAAACTTTCTGAGAGGGTTCCGCTATCTCCGTCCCACGTCCCCATCATGTTAGCGACAAAAGTCACGCCCACCTTACCGTCAGGACCATAAATAAGGCCTTCGGACAAGATGGGTCCATTCAAATGTTTATCCAAAACAAATAGTGGGCCAGTTTGCGAATAATCCTTAGGTGACTGCGACGAAAAGCTAAAAAACCGCGATTTGACACCGATCACGGCAAGCAAAATTACTACTAAAATCGTAAGAAATTTCATCGTTACGATACTCCGATTTGACTGTGGCTACAAAGTCGTCTTTTAGTGAATTAGGCTGAACGATATTTTATTCAAGCACTCTCGGCGTGTGCCAATTCAACTTGAACAACCTGCGTGTGACCCACCGAAAATGCAGCGGCGCAGATATCAAGGTAAAATTTCCAATGCCGCAAAAATGGATCGTCGTACCCCAGTCCTTTTATTTTGTTGGCTTTGGCCGCCAAACGTTCGGACCATGTTCGACAGGTCAACGCATAAGATTGGCCAAATTCAAAGTTGTCTTTCACAGTCAAACCAACATTATTGGCCTGTTGTGCAATGTGCGCACTTGAAAGCAACAATCCCCCTGGGAAAACATGCTGGCGGATGTAATCCGAACCCTTGGCGTAATAATCAAAGCTATCATCTGGAACAGTGATCGCCTGAATCAATGCACGTCCACCTTCAGCCAAGTTTTGTTTGATCGCACGAAAATAACTGGGCCAGTAGCGCTGGCCAACCGCTTCAATCATTTCGATTGAAACGATATTATCAAATTTGCCTTTCACATCACGATAATCACAAAGTTGAATGTCGGCACGACCATCTAAACGCGCATCTGCATAGTTACGCTGTGCTTTTGAGACGGTAATTCCTGTAACGTGACGCCCTTGATCGGCCGCGCGTTCGGCAAATCCGCCCCACCCACAACCAATTTCCAAAATACCTTCTTTATCGGTTAGGCGTGACAATGCGCGGTCATTTTTACGATATTGTGTGGCCGTCAAATCATCACCGGGATCATTATAAATCCCCGATGAATACATCATCGTTTCTTCCAACCACAGTTGGTAAAATTCGTTCCCAACATCATAGTGCGCGTAAATATTTTTTTGCGATCCAGATTTGGAATTCGCACGCACGACACGATCAATGATTTGATATTTTAGCGAATTCAACCACGTCGCGTCGTCAAAATCAGAAAATGTATCGCGATTTGCAAGACCAACACGAATGATGCTTTCGATTGACGGCGTGTCCCACAATCCATGTACATAGGTTTCGCCTAGTCCAATTTGGCCACGTGCAGCCATCGCGCTGACCACGGCCCAATCGTGAATTTCAAGAACTGCTTCTTCACCTGATGATCCAAAACGATGCGTTTCGCCCTCAGGTGTTTTGATGACGACAATGCCAGAGGTAACGCCCTCACACGCCGACAGAAACCGAGACTTCAGCGCGTTGTCCGTGAATTTCATGGCGATCACCTTTCAATAGTTCTGGCGCACTCATCGCGCGGATGACTCTCATGGCGCTTGCAATCCCGTCCTCATGGAAACCATGGCGGTTATAAGCGCCGGCGAACCATGTACGATTTGCACCTTGCATATTCTTAATCATAGTTTGCGCACGAATTGCTGCTGCGTCAAACAATGGATGCGCAAACTGCACATCATCATAAATCAATTCATCTGGGATATCGTCCGTCGGGTTTAGTGTAACGAACAATGGATCGCTTTCGGGGATCCCCTGCAGGAGGTTCATCCAATAGGTGACACCAATACTTCCTTGTTGAGAGCGATAAACCCAACTGGACCAACACGCGCGGCGTTGAGGCATTTGGCGCACGTCCCGATGCAGCACGGCGCGATTTTCCTGATACTGTACGGATCCAAGCGCAGTTTTTTCATCCTTGGTTGCATCGGACCCCAGAATGCGCAGCGCCTGATCAGAATGGGTGGCAAAAATAATTTCATCAAACCCATCAAAGCTGTGACCGCTGATGTGCACCGAACAGTCCAAGGGTCCACGCGTCACGCCAAGTACCGGCGCATCCAATTGGATGGTCGCCCCATTTTTCAAAAGTGCCGCTTCGATACGTGCCACATATTCGCGACTGCCACCATCAACCGTCCACCATTCATGCGTTTGACCACCCGCCAACAAACCATGATTTCGAAAAAATTGAACAAGCGATTTTGACGGAAACTTATCAATGTCTGCAAGCGGCGTTGACCAAATTGCGCCACTCATGGGCAGCATGTAATATTCTTTGAACCACTTACCCAAGCGCAGTTCATCAATAAACTCGCCAATAGACTTATCATCACTGGCGACATCCTCTGCACGAGCGCCAAAGCGAAAGATATCGCGGATCATTTTGTAAAACTGCGGACGAATAAGGTTGCGTTTCTGCGCCACAAGAGAGCCAATGCCGTTCATTGCATATTCAAGGCGACCGTTATCGATGGTGGCGGCAAAGCTCATATCGCTTTTCTTGATTGGCACGTCTAATTCATCGAACAAGCGCGTCAGATATGGATAGGTTGCAAAGTTGAAAACAATAAATCCTGTATCCACGGGCTGATCACCGTTGATACCAGAAACCTTAGTGCGTGCATGGCCGCCTAGACGATTTTCCGCCTCAAACAGTGTGATATCATGGTGTTTAGACAGATAATATGCACTAGATAACCCTGAAATTCCCGCTCCGATGACCGCGATTTTCTTGCGGGAAATATTAGGATTATCAAACATGAGTGCCTCGTTTAGTTTACACTTTTATACGAATACACCTCTGAGGCAGATCAATGTTTTTTGCAAACAAATAATAATAATCATTGAAACCACCCCAAAACATGATCCATTTGCCAAATAATTGCGTAAAAATACCACTATGTTGAAGATAATTTCAGGTCACACCTACCATGCACGTCGCGGCGAAATCAAAAACGCGTTTCGCTATAGTGTCGATTATTTGTTACACGATTTTCAAAAAACACCCGACACTTGGTTGTTTTCGTTCGACCGTTTTAATCTTTGGTCTCTACGCACGTCTGATCATGGCGGCATGCCCAAATCAGGCAAGGGTATTAAATGGTTTGAACAAATCTTGACCGAAAATGGGTTTGACCCTGAAACGTGCGATACGTTTTTAATAACCGCGCCACGTTTCCTGTGGTTTGAATTTAATCCTGTTAGCTTCTGGATTGCCACGCAAAACGGTTCACCAGTTGCGATGGTAGCAGAAGTGAACAGCACCTTTGGTCAACGACACTGTTATTATTGCGCCAAACCAGACCAGAGTGTCATCACACCAGCGGACAGTTTGAAGGCGCAGAAACTGATGCATGTATCGCCGTTTCAAAAAATATCTGGGGAATATACGTTTAACATAGGCTTAACCCCAGAAAAATTTTCAATGCGAATTGATTATCGTGACGGCCAGCAAGGTGTATTAGCTACACTGGATGGAGCGATCACAAACGCCAGTGATACAACATTGGCATATGCTGCCCTGCGCCGACCATTCGGAGCGATGCGCGTTCTAACACTTATACATTGGCAGGCGGTCAAGTTATGGATCAAAGGGGCCCCATTTTTAGGGCGTCAAAAACCGCCATCAACCTTGGTGTCAAAACGCGATGCGTAGTTTTAAAAACAAATCAATCTGGCTGATCGGTGCAAGTGAAGGACTGGGCAGAGAAGTTGCCAAGTTGCTAAACGCAGAAGGTGCAAAACTTTTCCTGAGTGCACGAAATGAAACATCACTTCGTGATCTGTGCCATGAAATGCGCGATGCTACCCCGCTTCCTTTGGATGTCACGAAAGCCGATAGCGTCCGCGCGGCCTATGATCAGATCGAAAATTTAAACGTCATGATTTATAATGCGGGCGCGTATGATCCCATGGCAACTCAGGATTGGGATACGGAAAAAGCCTTGCGCATGATTGATGTGAACCTAAACGGTTGCATTCGCGCAGTTGGAGAGGTCTTGCCTGACATGTTGGCAAGTGGATCTGGGCATGTAGTTTTGATTGGCTCGCTTTCTGCCTATGGCGGGCTGCCCAAAGCGATTGGATATGGAGCAAGTAAGGCAGCAGTCGCCAGCATTGCAGAAACCATGCGACACGATTTGCAGGGCACCGGGATTGATGTTCAATTGATCAACCCAGGATTCATCAAAACCCGCCTTACAGACAAAAACGATTTCAAAATGCCCCAATTACTAGCCCCGAGCGAGGCCGCGAAACACGTGATCAAAGGCATGCGGAAAAATACATTCCGATATGATTTTCCGTGGCCATTTTCACGTGTCATCAAATTATTTACGAGTTTGCCAGATTTCATTCGATTTCGCGTCTGATTATGACAAAAATACACTTCGTGAACGTCAAAACATTTCAAGTCACGTGAAATAATTGAAGCAGCGAAGCAAATACGCTAATCAAGTTTTGCGAAATAAACATTCGAAAAGCTGTACCCAATCCGTCTGTAACAAACTACGGAGCGGTGCCGATAGATGTTAGACCTAAATCGAAAAATGTGCTCTATTTTAACAAAAGGCGCACAATATCAATTCACGATACGTGAATTGGTCAGTCTTTTTACACGCAAAGAGTTTCTTTCGCTCGCGTTTTCGATGATGTGAGCCTCCCCATCTGACCTGGTCCACCGCTATGTTTAGCAAACTATGGACGCGACAGATTCGCTGAACCAGACATTGCCAGCACGCCATCGTCACGCCTGATCCAAATTTCTACTTCTGACGTGGATGTTTGCAGCCCGCAGACTTTAAACTTCATTGTATCAAACACAGGTGCCAGCGCGCGGAATTGAAAATATTTTACCGCCGCATCAGGAAAATTTTTCCAGATCAAATCAAGCATCAACGTGGCAAGCAGTGGACCGTGTACAATCAATCCCTGATATCCTTCGGTTTCAATGCAAAACGGCTGATCGTAATGTATGCGATGGCCATTGAACGTCAGCGCGGAATAGCGAAATAACAATACGGGATCGGGGTTCACCGCATATGAAAACTCGGGCAGCGTTTCGGATGTTTGATAAACTGGTGCCATTGCGTTTTTGTCAGGCGCACTTCGATAAACGATGTCGTGCTCTTCCTCGACACAACAGGCTTCATGTTGAAATACCTTATGCGCAACTGTGACAAATACCAAATCTCCAGATTTCCCCGATTTCTGTTGAATGGATTTTATTGTCGAAACTTTGCGTGCCTCTGCCCCGATCACCAAATCGTTCAAGAATGATACGCGACTACCTGCCCACATACGGCGTGGCAGTTTTACAGGTGGCAAAAACCCACCAAGCGCTGCGTGACCATCATAATTTGCCTGATCAAGTCGATAAATCGGTAAGAAATACAACCAATGCCAAAGCGGCGGCAAAGATGAACCATCGACGTACTGTGTATCATGGTTCAAGGTCGCCGATAACGCATTGGCTGGAAAGGCCACAATTTGATCGTGGCGCTCTTCACTGTTTCCCAACCAATCCGTTAAATCGTCCACAGGTATTCTTATCCTTCGGGCATCGTTTGTTTAAATACGTCCATCGCCTGCATTTTCGCCTGCCATTCCGCCATCTTAGGATGACGAGATTGCCAATCGCGAACACCGTGGCGGAAATCGATATAATCCAATGCACACGCAACAGATATCTGTCCCGCATTCAGCGGACCCTGTACTTCTGCATATGCGCCCGTTTCCAGCGACGCGATGGCATGTTCCACTTTGGACCACTGTGCCTCTATCCAACTGGGTGATTGTTCATTTTCTGGGCGTAACCGTTTTTCGTATGAAATCGATACACCCGACTCCATAATGCCATCGCCCAAAGCCTCAAGCGTTAAGACTTTCCAAATATTATCCGCAGGATACATGCCCAATCCCGCCAGATCATCCAAGTAACGGCAAATAACACGACTATCGAACAGTGTAGAGTTATCATCCAATATCAACGCTGGGATTTTACCCAATGGATTTGCCGAACGCGCATCATCAGCCACGTTCAATGCCGTCGTCGCAACGGGTGTAAACGTAATCTTATCAGTTAAATTTCCCAAGTGTGTATATACCGCGACCTTTCGCACAAATGGCGACGCAGGCGAATAAATGAGTTTCATAATGTTCTCCGCTATTTTTTGTGATGTTAGCTCAAACCGACGCAATTGAAAGATTTATTGCGGCAGATCTTTCATCAATTTTGCAAGCGCTGGAACATGGTCAGCCAAGGCATCTGCTGCGTCCAAACGTGCTTGTTCTGGTTTGTTTTGACCCAGCTTCCATGTGCTGTGCAGTTCAGAGGTTTCAAACTTAAACGGTAATATCTGACGCATCATTCGCTTTTTGACGTCATCGGTCATCTTTTCCATCGTCCAAATCGGTTTGGGATGTAATTGTGACTCAAAATGATCCGATAGACGGGACAACAACGGTTCCAGCACATCATCCTCCAATCGCATCAACTGACCCGTTAAATGGATAGCGACATAGTTCCATGTTGGCACTTGGTCGCCTATGCGATACCAGTCTGGTGAAATATATCCATCTGGACCGTTCACAATTAATGTCGTTGGAACCGCTTCACCAACCTCAACACGCGCCATTGGGTTGGATCGGACCAAGTGCAATTCAATGTACGATTGGCATGCAGATAGCAAAAAGGGAACGTGTGAGATGAGTGGCAAACCGCTGGTTGATTGGACAAGTGTTCCAAAACTGGTTTGTGACACCAATTCCCAACCATGCCCGTCTGATGTGTTTCTAAAGCTTGGGTTTGGATGCATGCGAATGCTCTAATCCTGATATGGAAAATATGTTGGCGCGTCCCCGTTCACCCATTTTGGATATTTATCCATAATCGCCGCGAACCGAGCTGAGTCTTTAAAACTCTGTAACCATACAACGGTTTTTTCCCATGGTTGTGCAGAAAACCAATCCAAATCCACATGTGCGAATTGTCGAATAAACGGCAATATCGCAAAATCTGCCAATTTTGGGTCTGGACCAAACAAATTGCCATCCAAACGCTGTTCCAATTCTTGAATGAAACTTGACGCTGCATCACGATTTACAATTGGATCTATCTCAGGATACCTGGTTGGGTATTTGTATCGATCCAGTGCGTGTTTAAATGTTCCATCGCATGTCGACATAAGCGAATAACCCACAGTCGGCATTTGCATCAGGTTCTCAGGATCGTTCTGCCCCAGCGCCCAGGCCATGATGTGCAAACTTTCATCAACAACGCGTTCACCTACCTTTAGACAAGGCACAGTCGCAGTGGGCGATGTTTCTAAAAATTCTGGCGTCTTATCGCGCAGAACAATTTCACGCAGCTCAACTTGAATTCCACTGCTTGCAATCGCAAGTCTCGCGCGCATCGCATAGGGGCATCGGCGAAAACTATATAAAATGGGATAGGTCATGGTGTTACGGGCGCTGCAAACAACTTGCCATTTACGATATCGGTAATTTGGGCTGTAACTATTTCGCTTTCCTGTTGTGAAGCATCGAAACATACCTCTGTAAATTGCTCGGTACGCCCCATGTTAGGGTTTTCCATCAACACCGCGTGGACCTTGCCAACCTGATCACGCAAATGCGTCTGTACTTTTTCATCACCCTTTTGCCGGAGTATCGCGGCACGTTCCTTAATCAACCTACCGTCAACAGCTGGCATGCGTGCCGCAGGCGTTCCCTGACGCGCAGAATAGGGGAAAACGTGTAGCCAAGTAAGATCGCACTCGTCCACCAACTTTACCGAGTTTTCAAAGTGGGCTTCGGTTTCGGTGGGAAAGCCCGCAATGATATCCGCACCAAAAACCATATCAGGGCGTAATTTGCGCGCCTCTTCACAAAACTGAATGGCATCATCTCGCAGGTGCCGACGTTTCATGCGTTTCAGTATTAGGTCATCACCATGCTGCAAACTTAGATGCAGATGCGGCATCAAACGCGGTTCTGTTGCGATGGCCTGCATCAGATTTTCATCAACCTCAATTGAATCAATCGAACTAATCCGAAGTCTGTTCAAATTAGGAACCAATTTAAGAATACGCATCACCAAATCGCCCAGCTTTGGGGCGGCAGGCAAATCAGCGCCCCAACTGGTTAAATCGACACCTGTCAGGACAACTTCGTTGTATCCACTGTCCACAAGCCGTTTGATTTGATCAACCACGACGCCCGCTGGAACAGAACGCGAATTTCCGCGGCCATAGGGAATGATGCAAAATGTACAGCGATGATCGCAGCCGTTTTGAACCTGAACATACGCGCGGCTACGTGTGCCAAAGCCATCAATCAAATGTTCTGCTGTTTCGGTCACGGACATAATGTCATCAACTTGGACGCGTTCGGTTTCACCAATAAAACCGTTGGATAAACCACGCCACGTATCTGCGGATAGTTTTTCTGTATTCCCAATAACTGCACTGACCTCCGCCATTTTGGCAAAACTATCTGGGTCAATTTGTGCAGCACATCCCGTTACGATGATTTGTTTCTCTGGAAACTGCCGCTTTTGTTTTCTGATCTCTTGTTTTGACTTTCGGACGGCTTCGGCTGTTACAGCGCATGTGTTAATAACATAGACATTTTCTACGCCTGCAGTCTGTGCCAATTCCTTCATCGCCTCGGTCTCATATGCGTTCAATCGGCAACCAAGCGTTGTGAAAATCGGCGCATTACTCATCATACGCCTGCCAAGAATTCTAAAGTGAACACACCGTCAAAAACATGCGCTGTCGGACCCGCCATCCAAACACCATCATCACGCCAATCAACCTGTATTTGACCGCCATCCAGATCAATTGTGACAGAGCGACCTGTCAGCCCGCGGCGTGCGGCTGCAACAGCAGTTGCACATGATGATGATCCTGATGCAAGCGTTACACCGACACCCCGTTCCCATACGCGCATACGAAGGCGATTGGGTGCGATCACAGTTGCGAATTGAACATTTGTACGCTCTGGAAATAACGCGTGATGTTCGGTTTCAGAACCACGACCTTCCAAGTTTACCTGCTCTGCATCATCGACAAAAAACGTGCAATGCGGGTTTCCCATTCCCGTGGCGGTAGGGGCGCCGTCAATTGGTAACGACAACGTATCGCATTCATACGCCAACGGAACCTCGTTCCAATTTAACATGGGGGGTCCCATATTCACGGCCGTAATTCCTTCGCCCTGATCAATAGCATGCAAAATCCCGCGATCGGTTTTCAGATCAAGCGTGGTTTTGCCAGTTTCATTCATCAAAAATCTGGCGATGCAACGGGTTGCATTCCCGCAAGCGGCAGATTTTGAACCATCTGAATTGTAAAAATCTAGGTGCGCATCAACGTCACTGGGTAAAATCACAGCAAGCTGGTCGAACCCAACTCCACGGTGTCGATCAGCAACAGCCGAGATGAGAGAATCTGTTAATTCGAATCTAGAATCACGTCCATCCACGACAACGAAATCGTTGCCGAGCCCATGCATCTTCATAAACGGAAGGCGGATCTTGGATTCAACTAACATATGCACGCATATACGTACCAAATCGCCCTGAATCCAGAGATAACGACAATTAATTCACTTTCGGGGTTGACCCTACCCCCAGTTCTTTTTATGCAGCCGGCCAGTGGGCCGTTAGCTCAGTTGGTAGAGCAACTGACTTTTAATCAGTGGGTCACAGGTTCGAATCCTGTACGGCTCACCACTGTTTTCAATGACTTAGCAGAAATACTGGTCAAATGTGCTCCTCTTGGGGAAACACAGGAGAAACTTTATCTCAATTATATCAGAGTATTATCCAAGCTAGGATTGCGAGTGCGATAAATACACCCACCACTAGAAACACTGGCTGAGACGCACTTGGTTTAGCTTCACTCTCTGTATTGGGCTTAAGTTCTGGTACTTCGGAAGCTGCCTCTAGGCGTTCTGAGGTAGTTGCATTCTCCAACAGATCGATCAGTTCGGCTTTCTTCATAGATGATTTTGCGTCGATGCCTTGTGATGAAAGCATTTCAAGAAGTTCAGCTTTAGTGTGCTTGCTTAGCGACATGTCTTTTCCTTGGCTACAAAGGTTGCGGGCAAAGCTAAGCAAATGAATTGTGAAACATCAAGAAAAAGAGAAGGGGGGGTCAAAAACTTGACCGTTTCAGTTGCTAGTTATCCCGCTCTCACAATTTTTCTGAAAAAGGTTCGAGGCGTTAGCTTTATATTTTCAGAAGATGGACAGTTGATCCGAACTTTTCAAATTCATGGGAGCATCTTGTGCGCGTTAAGGAAATACTTAACAATTATGAACTGTGTCTTGCTGACATCGAAGTGATACTGAACGGTGAGACCAGATCAGCACCGACCATGTGTGTGACTGATGGACATGGGGTGATCCCTTTGAATACTCCCGACGGGAGACCCATTCAGATGAACAAAGCGAATGCTATACAGCTTGGTGGTGGGAAGAGGGTCTAGTCGTTCCAGTCTTGGAAAAGATTTATGTCGAATCCGTACCTAGCTGTCGAAAAAGTTACAGAATCTGTATGCAGAAGTTTCACAGTGCTATTGTCGTTGGGTTTAGCGGCTAACGACAAACGCAGGGAAGGGGTCGCTTGTGGTTGAGGGCCTCTTCTCACTTACCTTCCTTGTGTCCAACAGGAACTGAGACCTCTGCTTTTTATCCCCTGCATGGGTCTTTTTTCATGAGTTTCCATAGTAAGTATTCCAGACATTCTACTTTGCCTCGATTCACTATCGGTCAAACTCAAAAAAGAAAAAAGTTGACGTTGATCAGCCATAAATGCAAAGCCAACTTTTTTACCAGTTAAATTATTCTGAGGCATCTGCTTCTGTGTCAGAAGAACTACCTAGGTAATCCATGGGGTTCAAACTATATCCACCAACACTGCCACAAGCAGAGAGCGACAGCAATAATGCTACAATACCAAGTTTCTTCATCTTAATGCTCCATAATTTGGTCATCTTAAGCAAGCGCAATACCAACCGAGATGCAAGGGGTTCATTGAAAGATTTAATTATAACTCTTTTCCAAGGCTTCGCTTGTTATCTATTCCAGACATTGGACTTAGCCTAAATTTTGCAGGATGTTTGATGCATAATGGTATTTCTACAATCTTTTAAAAGATTGCCCAAGAAATTATGGCAATTAATACCACGTAGAAGATGCCTCTAAACCAAACGGGTGCTTGTTTGTTATCTGAAATATGTCCTCACCCACATTTCCAGTATAGCCTAAACTCCTTGTCACCCTTACGTCCACACACTGTGCACCGGGCCTTATCGGCGACTTGGTTAACCGTTGTGTCGGGCCGCAAACGCTTTAGCAACTCTTGCACAACAAACGCACAGTCATGAACTAATATATGTTTTTTGGGCGCCTATCCTTGGGCGGTGATCCAACTTCTATGAGTATCCGTAATACACTAAGAACGGATGCACATTAGGATGACACATGTTTGCGAAACTATTGTTATTGTTGTTCGCTTTGGCATCTGTGTGTTGGGGCGGTGCGGTGATAGCTGACGATTTATCTACATCGGGAAATTGGGTCTATTTTTCAGACACGGTCATGGGAGGTAGATCAAGCGGCATGGCCGAACGCGTGAATGTCGATAGCCGCGCTGCAATAAAGCTTACCGGAAATGTCACAACCGAAAATAATGGTGGATTTGTTCAAGTCAGGCGGGAAATAGACGCAGGACGCGCATCTGAATTTGAAGGATTATCGTTTAAAGCGAAAGGGAATGGCGAAACCTATTACATCCACATCAGGAATGGGTCTTCGCGATTGCCCTGGCAGTATTATTCAGCCAGTTTTCAGACATCTGACAACTGGGAAACCGTGAAAATTCCATTTTCTAAATTCGAGCGTTCAGGGTCATTTATGGCAAAATCACTTAAGAAAAACACAATCAATTCAATTGGACTGGTCGCCTATGGGAAGGATCATCAGGCGCTTGTCCTGCTCTCAAACCTCTCATTTTACTAACTTAGGATTTTTAAATTATGCGATCCTCGACAGTCTTCAAAACCTTGCTGTTTGCATCAGTATTATCCAGTTTTCCATTGATGGCAGCAGCACAAACAAATGAATGGATCAAGGAAGAAGATCGCTTCATAAATCTTATCGACGGTAAAAAATTAAAGCGTTTTTTGATAGAGTTGTCTGTTCAAACCGACGGTACAATAACCGGGATGGGTGCAGGCACCGCCGTGAAAGGAAATTGGAATTGGCAAGATAATTATTTTTGTCGCAACCTGTCCTGGGGCAATCGGGACCTGGGGTCTGATTGCCAAAAAGTTGAGCTAAAAGATAAAAAGCTATTTTTCACTTCCGATCGAGGTCTTGGGACAACCGCAGGATTCATGATCCAAGTATATTAGCCTTAAATTTCAATGAGTGCAGGCAATCATTACGGTTAAAGAGAAAATTTCGCACGGTACTTGCGCATCGTTAGATCATCGTATAGCACAACGTCAGTCTCCGGCGGGTTGGCGGAGTGGTGACGCAGCGGATTGCAAATCCGTGTACACCGGTTCGATTCCGGTACCCGCCTCCACAATATATTGTGTATTTCCCTTAAAAAGTGTCACCTGAAACAAGATGTTGTTCGCAAATTTTTGTACACAATTTGTACACAAAATGTCAGTTTAGATTTGATATTGTGTAAATTGCTTGTTGCACAAATGTGACTCTGAATTTTTCATCTCGATATGAGACTCTAATGGAATCATTATAAGTGGTATCTGTATGTCTTCGGAGGCGAAATTATGTTTGCTTACAGCGAAGACGGGCAACATTTTTTAGGGTATCGCATCACTTCATTTGGCAAGGTGCAAGTGGTGTATGATTGTGCGGGTGCAAAGCATAAAGTTTTCACAGTCGAGACACCTGATGTTTCTGGACAAGTGATTGGTGATGCCATCAAAGCGGCGATACGAACCAAGCGGGTGCTACCAACGTTCATATCTAATCTATCATCACAAAAGATACACTTGCGAGAATCGCTTTAGACAGTCACCATTAGTGAGCTGCCCCATTAACCGCCGTGAGCGGAATGGTTACATTTAAGCGAGTGGCAGATGCAGTTAGTATTTGAGAAAGTGGAAGTCGTTAACCTCGAAGCAGATTTAAGAAAAATAGGATTGAGTATTGGCGATGAACTCAATTTACAATTAGATGAACTTGGAAGTTGTCAGGCCTATTTCACTCCAAAGCAAAGTTGGCTTGGGAAAATTTTTATTAATCGCAGAGACCAAAGATTGGGGGATCTGTCTAAAAATGATGCCCTGTATCTGGCTCAACAAGTGCAGGATGCATCAAAGGCTCGAGTAAGAGTAGTTGACGCAATCCCCAAGCATCTATCTTCTGAAAATAAGGACAGCGTTTTTATCTCTGTTTGGTTGAAGCGATGAATTTAGGATCAAAACTTACAAGCTCTTGGGGGAGATTTATATTTTTTGCTGGGCTTTTGCTCCAACCGACCGTTTCATTTTCTGATGCTACATTGATCTGTGCGGATAAAATCATGGAGGTGGGTTCCAAGGTGCGGATGCGATCTGCAGAAGTCAGCGTGCTCCCAAATGGTTTACTGCGGCATAATTGGTCTTCTGAGGAAATTGAGTGCGATACCATTGATGATCAAATCATAAACTTAACGATCAAAGGCAAGAAGATCCTGCAAAACGGGTTTTCAAGTGCAGAAGCAGAAGCGTTATTTAAATATATGCAGAGCGAAAACTCCAAGATGTTCGCTGAATGCAAAGACCGCTTTTATGGTACCAAGGAAACATTTGCGAACATCTATTTACCCAAGTTGCAATCTTTGGATGCTGATGTTGAGGAAATCAAAAATCAGTTTGATGAAAACTTTTCAAAAGTCAGTCGAGAATTCTTCATTAAGAAATACTATGAGCATAAAGAGCCTCTTGCTCGTCTAGAAACATACGAAGAACTGCTCAGAAATGATAATACTAACCCAATAGATACTGAAGAATGTATCAGTGTCGCCGACAAAGCCCTGGCACGTGAAACAGATTTTAAGAGGCGCATCGAAAACCTAGAAGCCCAAGTTACTCAAAAGGATGAAGAGCTCAGCCAAAAATCAATTGAAATTGCAAAATTGAGACAAGAAATTCAGAGCTTAGAAGACATTCGTACAAGCTTTGCTGCCGAACTTGCTGTTTATGAAAAGCCTCGTAAACTTAATAAAATCATTGATTTGATCAAAACCGCAGACTTTGCCGAAGCCAACCAAATCTATAAAGAGATGATCTCAAAGTTTACGCTCACTGCAACAGATCGAAAGAGACTGGAAATTATGGCCATAGAAAGTGTCAGGCCCATTCCTGCGTCAGATAAATCAAGCAATCGGGCTGGGTACCAGTTCTTAATGAATTTATTTCCAGAGAATAAGTATTATCAGAGTAAACTAGCCTCTTATTCAGAGTGAGTGCTGCGTCTGTACATTGGCCTTAACATGGTAAGGCATCTATTATGGCTTAACTACTTCAATCCATTGGTCAAACTGGCGAGTAGATTTCGAATGCCTTTTGAAGAAAGTCGACATTCTGGGTGGTTTCCTAAAGTTAACGCCCATTCCGATGCTTAATCTATAACTCGGACTGCGAAATCTGATTTTCCAACTTGCTCAACCATCGCATACAAGACCGCTGCATTTTCTGGATGTAACCTAACACAACCTGAGGACGCTGGTGTTCCTAGTCTACCAATCTGATCTGTTCCATGGATGGCAAAGTTACCGTGATAGAAAATTGAGTATGGCATTGGGGCATTATTATAGATCGACGACTTGTGATGTTTTGAAAGCCACTGTGCATTCCATGTTCCTGTAGGAGTGACTTTGCCTTTTCGTGCTGTACTCACTTCCCATGAGTACTTTTTAAGACCGTTTTCATAGAGATGAAGTTTTTGATCTGACTTATCAACGACTGCAATGATGATTTCATCCAAGTCATCGACCTCGGCGAATAAGCCTTCCGTGTCAAGTTTCGTATGCGTTTTAGTATCAGGTTCCTGCTGTGGAACTTGATAAGTTAATTGGTCAATCGTTGGACCTTCTTCAGCTGCTAAAGAGTATTGCAGCTTAGCCGGTGGAGAAACGAACTCAATCTTTGAAGATGCGTATCTCATTTCTGGTGCGCTCGGAGCGCTAAGCGGCCAGAGTTCTGCCGTGGGTATGGTTAGAAGTGTTCTATCTTTAAATTCGTCACGAACTTGAAGGTTATCAGGGTTTTGGAGGCGAGAATAAGTGAGCTTAAGATTAACTGATTGCGCACTAACAAACGGACCCAGATCATCAAATGTATCTGTTACCGGGTACAGAAAAAATAATGCAGCGCAAATGGGTTTGAGTAATGTATGAAATCTTCTCTTTGAAGTTGTAGGTTCCGGACAAACACTAGCCTCCCTGTTTAAAAAAATTAGGCGTTCTCTTATTTGCTCAAATTGCTTATCAAGATCTCGCTTCGCCATTTACTCCTCCCACCAAAGAGTAAACGGCACAGAGGAAAAGTATTTAAGTCTTCAAAGTTATTAGCTCACGATTTCCCAACTTCCATCTGGTTGTCTGCAAGCGGTCCCATAGCCGGTCTGTATCTGACCACCAATGATAATTTCTTGAGTATACTCACGGCAGTATCTACCACTTATGGTGTAAGTACGGGTTGGAGTGAAGCTACCAGAATTCCCGCTGTCTGGATTCACCCAGTCTGTAGAAACATCTGAGCGATTATATTCGAGGGCTTCATTATATGCCGATTGTGCCATCAGGCGATCCAACTCATCAAGCTGTGATCCAATGCTTTGCCCCATAACGCCACCAATAAAGGCTCCAAGCACTGTTGCTAACCCTTCATTCTTACTGCCCTCGGCCATATCATTTGCAATAGCGCCACCCACGACCATTCCGGTAATTGCTCCAATCTGCTCTTTTGGGCCGGGATCGCCTGAGGTCGTAGAAGTTGTTGATACGTTGCAAGCACTAAGTACTATCATCGAGCCAGCTAGAAGAACTCTTTTCATTTTTCACACCTATGATCATCACTTGATTTTAATTTGAGAGCTTTTGGACCATATTACAAGAAACCCAAGACGATTTTTGATTTCCTTTAATTTACACTTTCAATCTATGTACACAAAAATGTGCACAGATAAAATCTTACTATCTATCTAATTGATTTTAATATGATTAATTTGATGTAATTATATTGCAAATCCGTGTACACCGGTTCGATTCCGGTACCCGCCTCCAGAATTCTAGTTATTCGAATAGAGATATTTCCATACCGATAACGTAATCGCCCTGAAAACCAGTGGGCGCGCCATAAATCATCATGCGGCTGTTCAATTTATACGTAATTCCAAAAAACGGTTTCGAGATAAGCTTTGATCCAGTGCCAAAAACACGACCACGGTATCCAAAGGCAGCACCGGCCATATAGCCCCATTTCCCATGCGTGTTCTATTGGTAGGTAAAGATCAACGCAGGTTCATTATATGAATTGCGAATAACAGAGATGGTTTTGTTTTCATCCCAATCACATTTCACGACGGGGTGTGATTCAGTGAAATCTGTGTCGATATTCCCGTGATAACTCACCGCGAAAATCGGGCTGCATCGATCAAGCGACAGACCCGCATGTGATGCACCAGAAGAAAGCACAATCGCAAAGAGCGAAAGGCAAAGAATCCACAATTTTTTAATATCGAACCATTTCTTTAACTTTTGTGAGCAGTCTACGGAATTCTTTGATTTTACAACATCTATCATTGTTCAAAAAATGTGTTGCGTTGTGGATAATCTTTGGCAGGTTTAGGACAGTGTTACAGTGGGGAGTGATCCAATGGAGAAAGCGCCAGTTAAGGGTTGGAATTATGCACCCAATGTTCCAATCAAAGTTTCACCTATTTTCACGTGGCCTTGGAAACCCTTTGAAATCGTCAAATGGGTTTGGAATTCGTGGTTTTTGATCACTGAAAAGTTAATCATCGTGGGTTTGGCGTATTGTTCATTTTACTGGTTTCAACCGCCTTTGAGCGACATGAAAGCCCTATCCATTGATTGGGTACTTGTGCTTTATCTGCGAAACATGGCGCTAATGATTACCGTTGCTGGTGCGCTTCATCTTTATTTCTATACGTTTTCGAAACAGGGTCAGGCGCTTAAATACGATAAGCGGCCCCTGATGAAAAACGGCAAACAATTTACACTTGGCGGTCAAATTAGGGACAATATGTTTTGGACGCTGGGTAGCGGCGTTACCATTTGGACCGCATACGAAGTGTTGATGTTTTGGGCAATGGCGAATGGATATGCCCCCGTTCTAAGCTGGGCCAACAATCCGATTTGGTTCATTGCGCTATTCCTGATGATACCACTTTGGGAAAGCTTTTATTTCTATTGGATTCATCGGATGCTGCACATCCCATTCCTGTATAAACACGTCCACGCGCTGCATCACCGTAATATAAATGTTGGCCCATGGTCTGGACTATCCATGCACCCTGTTGAACATATCATTTATTTAGGAACCATTTTAGTTCACTGGGTGGTTGCGGCGCACCCTGTGCATATTTTGTTTCACATGCAGTATTACACTTTGACCGCGGCGACCACACACACGGGATTTGCGGGACTGTTGATGAAGGATGAAAATCGCCTCAAACTGGGGACGTTCCATCATCAGATGCATCATCGTTATTTTGAATGCAATTATGGGTCTTTGGAAATTCCATGGGACAAATTTTTTGGATCATTCCATGATGGAACACAGGAATGCGATGATCGCATAAAAAAACGGCCCTAAAACTAGGGCCGTTTTCGTTTACCAGATGGCTAGTTTTATCCGAACATGTCAGATGTGATACCTGCATACCAACCGATGGACTCTTCATAAGTTGCCTTACGTAGCGCCGCATCTTCACCTGTTTTCGAAACAAAACCGTCAACTTTTGCAATCTTCTCATCGGTCGCTTTGTATGTCGCGCCCACTTTGATGCCATCATCGGTATCAACCAATGACCAACATGTGTTTGAGAATTTCGCAGGGAAGACTTTTGAACCTGTCAATGCGCCACGAACGGCCATTGCGGCAACTTTCGCCTGGCTATTCGCAGAGAAGCCAGATTTTGGCATATCACCCTGTGCAGACGCGTCACCAAGAACGTGAATATTCTCGTCGATACGTGACTGCATTGTGTGCGCTGATACGGGTGCCCAGTTACCTTCTGTAATGCCTGCGATTTCACAGATACGGCCAGCTTTCATCGCTGGGATAACGTTACAAACGTCAACTTTTTCAACACTTCCATCAATCGTAACTGTCATTGCACCCGCATCAACGGAAACATTGTCACCGCCGAAATCTGGCCCAATACGTTCGATCATGCCACCGTAATGCTTTTGCCAACCTTCTTCAAACAAGCCTTGCTTTGAGAATTTTGGCTTCGGATCTGCGATCAGAATTTTGGCTGTTGGGTTAATTTCTTTCAACAGGTGTGCAACCATTGAAACACGCTCATATGGCCCTGGAGGGCAGCGATATGGGTTAGGGGGCGCAACCATCGCATAAACACCACCCTGTGGCATTGATTCGATTTGTCGCTTTAGCAATTCGGTTTGTGAACCTGCTTTATATGCGTGTGGCATTGCGTTTTGTGATGAAACGTCCCAACCAGGAACTGAACCATCGATAAAGTCGATACCAGGTGACAGGATCAAACGGTCATAGTTTAGTGTTGATCCACCTGCCAACGTCACTGTCTTCGCGCCACGGTCGATGCCGACAGCCCAGTCGTGTACAACGTTGATACCGTATTCAGATGCCAATGTACCATAAGAATGGCCAATGCTGTCCATTGAGCGGAAACCGCCCAGGTACAAGTTTGAGAAGAAGCAAGTGTAATACTGACGTGATGGTTCTACCAATGTGACGTCGATTTCACCTTTGCTGTCTTTTGCGATGTAACGCGCTGCTGTTGCACCACCTGCACCACCACCGATTATAACAGCTTTTGGACGTCCGTGTCCGCCAGCGTTAACCAATGGCGCGCTTAGCGACGCCGCTGCGGTCGTTCCGATAAACGCTCTTCTTGTTAATTTCATAAGGTCCTCCCTAAATGCCAGAATTGAAAATCATTCCAATCCTTCAAAATATGCAGCCAAGGCTGCAATCTCTTCATCGCCCAATCCACCAGCCATCATTTGCATAACTGGGTTTGGACGAACTTTTTGTTTGTACGCATGCATCGCATAAACAAATTCAACGCGTGGCCATCCAACAATCGCTGGCACGCCACCATCACTTGCCCCGCTGACTTGGTGACACGTTTGACAATCGCTTGCCAAATATTCGCCATAGGCGACATCACCTTCGATAGACAGTGTTGCATCAGAAAGTGTGACTTCACGTTCATCTGCGGCGACCGCGGCAAGTGTATCAGTATCTGAAAACGTCGCCAAATACGCGATCACATTTTCCCGATCACTTTCTTTCTTCAGCCCTGAAAAGCTCATCTTGGTACCGGGCATGTATGCCTTAGGCTTTTTCAAAAACTCAGAAAGTGCTGCTTCATCCCAAATCAGACCCGCATCCGCCTGTGCAGCGAGCGCTTTGGAATACTTATAGCCTTCAACCGCACCTGCAGCATTGCCAACGATGTTATTAAGCTGCGGACCAACCTTGTTTTTTGCCCCATCACCAACGGCATGACAGGCTTTGCACTTCTTGAACACCTTCCCACCCTTCTCAGGGTCGCCCGCAACCGCTACAGAAGCGTACACTCCAAACAAAACTGTGGCCGCCATCGAAAGCAACGTTTTCATGTTTACCAGAATCCAGATTCAAACCTCGTTGTATTCTATTGTATTCATATATATGCATTCGATCAATGAATTTTTGTGGCCTGAAATAGCCAAAACATTACAAAACACCCGCCAGTACCTGACGGGTGTTTTACCTTTTAAAACAAATGCTTAAGCCTGTAATGGTTTAACCGTCAAATCGCCTTCATTCCGCGCCTGCATCGCCATCACAGCGGCAATCGCAGCGGCGGCAGTCGTGAAATAAGGGATTTTATCGAATAGTGCGACCGAGCGAATCTCGCGGCTATCGTTGATGGATTGTGTGCCTTCTGTTGTGTTTACGACCAACTTGATTTCGGCATTCTTCAAATGATCAACAATATTTGGACGACCTTCGTAAACCTTATTCACCTTTTCACAAGGGATACCAACACCAGCTAACCATCTGCTGGTTCCTGAGGTTGCAACAATCTGAAAACCTAATTCAACAAGGTTTGTTGCGGCTTCTTTCATCTCATCCGTTTTGTCATCGTCTTTGATTGAGAAGAAGACTTTACCAGATTTTGGCAAATCCATCCCTGCGCCCATCTGCGCCTTTAGGAATGCACGACCAAAGCTACGATCCCATCCCATGACTTCACCAGTTGAACGCATTTCTGGGCCCAAAATTGTGTCGACACCGGGGAAACGCGCAAAGGGCATCACCGCTTCCTTCACGCTGAACCATGGCAACATCGGGTCCGCCAATGTCATTGGGTCTGCTGAAGGAATCGTTTCGTCATACGAAACATCACGATATGGTTCACGCTTTGGGAAGTTGGTGAGCGGTTCGCCCGCCATCAAACGCGCAGCGATGGACGCAATGGCGCTGTCGGTTGCTTTTGCAACAAAGGGAACAGTACGCGACGCACGCGGGTTCACCTCGATCAGATAAATTTCGTTATCTTTCACCGCAAACTGAACGTTCATGAGACCAACAACATTCAATGCCTTTGCCAGCGCGTCAGTTTGTTCGATCAATGCGTCTGTGATCTCTTTTGATAGGCTGTGTGGCGGCAACGAACATGCACTATCTCCCGAATGCACACCCGCTTCCTCGATGTGTTGCATGATACCTGAAACATGCACATTTTCCCCATCACACAATGCATCAACATCACATTCCACAGCACCAGATAGATAACTATCCAACAAAACAGGACTATCCCCTGACACCACAACGGCGTCCGAAATGTATCGCTTTAATTGATCCATATCGCGCACGATTTCCATCGCGCGGCCGCCCAAAACATACGATGGGCGAATAACCAGTGGGAATCCAATTTCGGTTGCGATTTCCAACGCTTGTGCGTCTGTGCTGGCGATCCCATTTTTTGGTTGTTTCAGGCCAAGCTGGTTGACCAATGCCTGGAAACGTTCGCGGTCTTCTGCCAAATCAATTGCATCTGGTGACGTCCCAAGGATCGGAATTCCCTCTGCCTCAAGCGCTTTGGCGAGTTTCAATGGTGTTTGTCCGCCAAACTGAACGATTACACCGTGTAGCGTTCCGTTTTCTTGTTCTATCCGCAGAATTTCCATCACATGTTCGAATGTCAGCGGTTCAAAATACAGACGGTCAGAGGTATCGTAATCCGTTGAAACCGTTTCTGGGTTACAATTGATCATGATTGTTTCGTAACCCACATCGGTCAACGAAAAACACGCGTGACAGCAACAATAGTCAAATTCAATACCTTGGCCGATACGGTTCGGGCCACCCCCCAAAATAACGACCTTTTTCTTGTCTGATGGTCGCGCTTCACACTCTACTTCGCCCATCATCGGGGCTTCGTAAGTTGAATACATATAGGGAGTTTGCGCCTCAAACTCGGCGGCGCATGTATCGATGCGTTTAAACACGGCTGTGACGCCAAGGCCGTGACGCGATTTACGCACATCCGCTTCGGTAAACCCAGTTAGTTTTGCCAAACGCGCATCGGTAAAGCCCATCATTTTCAATCGACGCATATCTGCGGTTGCTGTGGGCAGGCCATTCTGACGAACTTGTTCTTCAGCCTCGACAATTTCGCGAATACGATCAAGGAACCAAGGATCAAACTTGGTCACACCGTGAATTTCATCATTGGTCAATCCATGACGCATGGCCTGAGCGATTGTGCGCATGCGGTCAGGTGTTTGTTTGCTGATCGCTTTGATCACGGCTGACTTCTCGGGGGCGTCTTCGATCTCGACCTCATCAAAGCCTGTCAGGCCCGTCTCCATCGATGCAAGTGCCTTTTGAAGAGATTCATGGATCGTGCGGCCAATTGCCATTGCCTCGCCCACTGACTTCATCGCTGTCGTCAAATAGGGTTCAGAACCTTGGAATTTTTCAAATGCAAACCGTGGGATTTTCGTGACGACGTAATCAATAGTCGGTTCAAATGACGCAGGCGTAACCTTGGTTATGTCATTGTCCAATTCATCTAGCGTGTATCCAACCGCCAATTTCGCGGCGATTTTTGCAATTGGGAAACCTGTTGCCTTTGATGCAAGGGCCGATGAACGCGATACACGCGGGTTCATTTCGATGACAACCATACGGCCATCTTCTGGGTTGATGGCCCACTGAACATTTGAACCACCCGTTTCAACACCGATTTCACGCAGAACAGCAATCGACCCATTCCGCATGATTTGATACTCTTTATCAGTGAGAGTCAAAGCAGGCGCAACAGTGATTGAATCACCTGTATGCACGCCCATCGGATCTACGTTTTCAATTGAACATACGATGATTGCATTGTCCGCTTTGTCGCGCACAACTTCCATCTCGTACTCTTTCCAACCTAACAATGATTCATCAACAAGGATTTGGTTAACGGGTGATGCGTCCATCCCTGTACGACAGTAATATTCATAATCTTCGCGGTTATAGGCAACACCACCGCCCGTTCCGCCCAATGTAAACGCAGGACGAATAATCGCAGGAAGGCCGATTTCGTCCAACGCATCAACCGCCATACGAACACCTTCATTCAGGTCGGTTGTTCCATCTTCTTTTTTGGGTGCGGTTACGATTGTCGCCTTTGGGTTTTCCAACCCGATACGATCCATTGCGTCACGGAACAACGCGCGATCTTCGGCCATTTCAATCGCATCGCGTTTCGCGCCAATCATTTCGACGCCAAATTTGTCAAGGACCCCCATTTCCTCTAACGATAGCGCGGTGTTCAGACCCGTTTGACCGCCCATTGTCGGCAACAATGCATCGGGGCGCTCTTTCTCGATGATCTTGGCCACAATCTCTGGAGTAATAGGTTCAATGTAGGTTGCATCCGCCATACCAGGATCCGTCATGATCGTGGCAGGGTTTGAGTTGACGAGGATGACCCGATATCCCTCTTCGCGAAGCGCTTTACACGCTTGTGCGCCTGAATAATCAAATTCGCAGGCCTGACCGATCACAATTGGACCAGCGCCGATGATCATGATGGATGAAATATCGGTTCTTTTGGGCATTGGAGACCTCGGTATGTAAGCAGCAACAACATTGCGCGAAAATCTTCGCGCGCAAATTGTCCTGCGTTATACGCATCTTGATCCAAGGTTCAAGGCCAATCCGCATAATATAAAGCGTTTCGCGAATCTTTTAACGCCCGCAACCTCTGGTGCAGTAAAGGCAACGCTGCTTACCCATCACCAGAATACATTATAATTTATCCGCCAATTCCATTGCGGACCGCCTGATGTGACATACGGGTGGCACGCTAAACCCGCGTATCGCGTTTAATAGCGCATTACCCGCGGTGTCGTATTCCACAACGGAAAACGTAAAGGTTACTGTTTCATCGTTTTCATGTTGCCCTCTGTAAAACCCAATCGCTGAGTCGACCAAAAATTCGGGCAATTCCACGCGAATAAATTCAACCTCTTCCGAGGAAAGGGAAACGGTTGGCAGCGATAGGTCCAAAACATCTATTTCATGTTCGCTCAGTGATACGTATCCTTTGGCCTTGCTAATCTCGATTTCTGCTTGGATCTTGGGCCAATCGGGCGCACCGCGTTTTCCATTGATCAGACGCTGACCAATACGGCCCTCTTTCACGACGATAGTCCCCTCTGATGACAAATAAATTTTTGCAAAAATCGCATCATGGACATGCTTACACAGCAATTGATAGGTGCCATCGTCCTGTTTACGTTTGCCCATCTTGGCAATTATTAAGCGTCCTTTTGATTTCAAGGATGCAATCAACAGGGGCAAGGTTGCAGTTTTTTGGCAGAGACAGCCGGCGCTCGTAACGGGGATCGATCACCAATTTTCCTGGTTCGCATAAGAATCCTCATTCTATTGTATTCAATTTATGTTCCAAGGAATGCAAAGTGAATTTGTTATGAATGAGGCGATAAACACATTATTCATGTTTCCACAGGCAGGATTTGTTCGGAAATACTGCAATTCGCTTGACATCAATGCGACAACCTAGTGTATCCGTGCCAGCCGAAATAGTCATATGTCAAAGGGGCAAAGATCATGCACGCCTATCGCAGTCACACCTGTGCAGAGTTGAACAGTTCAAACGTAGGTGACACCGTACGGTTGTCAGGGTGGGTACACCGTGTACGTGACCACGGTGGGGTTCTATTCATCGATTTGCGTGACCATTACGGCATGACCCAAGTTTTGTGTGATCCGGATAGCCCAGTATTTTCACAAGTTGAAACTGTGCGCAGTGAATGGTGCATTCGTATTGACGGTAAAGTTAAGGCGCGTGACGAGTCCTTGATTAACCCCAAACTTCCAACTGGCGAGATTGAGGTTTTCATTCGCGACATCGAGGTTTTGGGACAATCAAGCGAACTGCCCCTAATGGTATTTGGTGATCAAGAATACCCAGAGGAGACACGCCTGCGGTATCGTTACTTGGACCTGCGTCGTGAAGCGATGCAAAACAACATGACACTGCGTTCGGATGTTGTTGCATCGATCCGCCGTCGCATGTGGGACAAAGGGTTCCGCGAATATCAGACGCCCATCATCACAGCATCAAGCCCTGAAGGCGCGCGTGATTTCCTTGTGCCGTCACGTTTGCACCCTGGAAAATTCTACGCCCTACCTCAGGCGCCGCAACAGTTTAAACAGTTGATCATGGTGTCAGGGTTCGACAAATATTTCCAAATCGCACCCTGTTTCCGCGACGAAGATCCACGCGCAGATCGCAGCCCAACAGATTTCTATCAACTTGACCTTGAGATGTCGTTTGTCTCTCAGCAGGATGTGTTTGATACAATCCAACCCGTGATCACAGGAATATTCGAAGAATTTGGCGGCGATCGGCGCGTTGATACGGATTGGCCTCAGATTTCATACAAGGATGCAGCGGTTTGGTATGGTTCTGACAAACCAGACCTACGCAACCCAATTAAAATGCAAATTGTCTCGGATCATTTCCGTGGTTCTGGATTTGCCATTTTCGCCAAACTGCTTGAGCAGGAAGGCACAGAAATTCGCGCGATCCCCGCGCCCACGGGTGGTAGCCGTAAATTCTGTGACCGCATGAATGCGTTCGCTCAGAAAGAGGGTCTGCCCGGAATGGGTTATATCTTCTGGCGTGACAATAATGGCGAAACGGAAGCCGCAGGACCATTGGCCAAAAACATCGGTCCAGAACGTACAGAAGCCATCCGTCAGCAATTGGGTTTAACCGTTGGCGATGCGGCCTTCTTCTTGGGTGGAAAACCAAAAGCGTTTGAGAAAGTCGCTGGCAAAGCGCGCGATGTTATCGGTGAAGAGCTAGGGCTGACGGATAAAGAGCGTTTTGCATTTGCGTGGATCGTTGATTTCCCAATTTACGAAAAAGACGAAGAAACTGGTAAAATCGATTTCGAACACAACCCATTCTCGATGCCACAGGGTGGGATGGATGCGCTTCTGGGTGATCCGCTAGAGGTGAAGGGATACCAATATGACCTTGCCTGTAATGGATATGAACTGGTGTCTGGTGCAATCCGAAACCACAAACCTGAGATCATGTTCAAGGCGTTTGAAATCGCAGGTTACGATGAATCCGAGGTGCGCAAACGGTTTGGCGGGATGGTAAACGCATTCCAATATGGTGCCCCCCCCCATGGCGGATGTGCAGCTGGGATTGACCGAATTGTGATGCTATTGGCAGATACCGTGAACATTCGTGAAGTCATCATGTTCCCGATGAACCAGCGCGCCGAGGATTTGATGATGGACGCACCATCAGAACCGTTGCCGGAGCAATTGATGGAACTAAATCTGCGGGTCATCCCGCAAGATTAATTCCACCTTTATCAATTCAAAATGGTGGTACCAATTTGTAAGTGCCACCATTTTTACATCGCAGTCAAAAAAACCGACCTTAACCGTCAGAGAATTAGACATAGCACCACTTCTTGTCGCGAATGCAACGCGCAGCGAAATTGCGCGGCACCTTAGGATTTCCGAAGAAACCGTCAAACATCACACACGAAACATTTTGCGAAAATTTGAAGCTACGAACGTGGGAGATGCATTCGAAGCGCTAAGTGAGTATTTATATGTGTTCAGCAAAGACGGGTTGGACGTTAATTATTTTTGCCAGCGCTTTGAGCGTCACTTGTATCTGAAACAAATTCGCATTGATGCATTTGTAAAAGAAAATATTACGTTCGAGGGCATTTATTCTCCAATGATCGAGTTCGTTACTGACCATTATGTGACCAATGGAAGCAAGGAAAACATACGCGTCAATGGCGAACCGTTCGACAAACACGAACGGATCGGGGTGAAAATTGCATCTGTAAAGAAACGTCCCAACCAAGTTGCGTTCGGGAGGCTAATTAAGAGTTAACAAATTTAGCTGCGCGGAACTGTCCCCTTTGAAATTATCCAAAAAATCTGCATATAGGCGAAAACGAAAGAGGTTACCAAATGATCGGAAGATTAAACCATGTGGCGATTGCCGTTCCCGATTTAGAAGCGGCCGTAGATCAATATCGCAGCGCATTGGGTGCGAACGTCGGCGCACCTCAGGACGAACCAGATCATGGTGTAACCGTCGTTTTTATTGAACTGCCAAACACAAAAATTGAACTTTTGTACCCGCTTGGCGAAAACAGCCCGATCCAAGGTTTCTTGGATAAAAACCCGTCGGGCGGAATTCACCATGTATGCTACGAGGTTGATGACATCCTAGCCGCGCGTGATCATCTGAAATCCACAGGCGCACGGGTGTTGGGAACAGGCGAACCAAAGATCGGCGCACATGGAAAACCAGTATTGTTTCTGCACCCAAAGGACTTTAATGGCACGCTTATCGAACTAGAACAGGTCTAAAATCGGGGTATCGTTATGGGAATCACATCTGCATTAGTGTTGTTTGCTGTCATTTGGTTCATGACATTTCTTATTGTGATTCCATTTAATATCGAAACCCAGGGTGATCTGGGCGACGTTGTCGAAGGCACCCAAGCAGGCGCACCAGAAAATCACCACCTGCGTAAAAAGGCATGGATCACAACGGGAATTTCCGCTGTGATCTGGGCAATTGTGGCAGGCATTATTGTTTCGGGTGCAATTACCGTGGATGATTTAGATTTCTATGACCGTTACGGTCCGCCATCCACCCTTGAAACAAATGGGTAAAACTGGCCGCGGCAAGAACAGGAACCAATAGGTTCAATAACGGAACGCTCATCGGTAGGACCAAAATCACACCGCACATCCATACGCGATAACGCTGATCGCGAAATGCGGATAACGCATTGTCGCGCCCCAAATGGCGTTTCGCAGCCATATAAAAATATTCGCGTCCAATCAAATATCCGTTCAATGCCCAAAAAATAATCGGCGCAAATACGGTAAATTGTGCGTAAAAAATTAACGCGACCAGGTTTGCCACCAACATTGTCCCCAGAAACCCAAGGCTCTCTCTCACATCTTCAGACAGTTTTGAACGATACTGCGCTTGGGTAATAGGATAGTGGCGATCTTCAACGGCGCGGGCGACATCATCGACAAAAAATGCGGACATTGCGGAGGCAACTGGAACCATCAAGAACATCGATAATCCCAGTATAATCCAAAATGTCCCCCAACCAATCAGTGAACCGTTAAATGTGATCGGGCCAATCCATGGGAGGGTTAAGTCGCCACTGAACAGCCATCCCAAAACACTGCCACCGCCCGCAGCCAAGGCCCAAAGCGCAAATATCGCAAGAACGATGGATTTAAGTACTACGCGTTGAAATCGACGATCAGAAAACTGTGAAATCGAAAGCGCGATTGCGCGCGTAATTTGCGTCATTCCCAACTCACAATATCGACAAGGTTGGGGCGCGGACGCTCTGGTGGTGCGGCGCGCTCTGTGCCCAGATAAATAATTCCCGCAACGCGTTCATTTTCTGCCAAACCAAAGCCAGACTCGACAAATCCGCGGTCATGCGATGGCCAACCAGAAATCCAATTTGCCCCCCAACCAGAAGCAAGTGCTGCATTCAATAACGCAAGGCACGCGGCACCCGCAGAATAGGTTTGTTCAATCGCTGGAATTTTCTCAGAGGGTTTTTGAACCTCAATAACTGCGACGGCCAGGTGTCCCGTGTTATAGGCACCCTGGGCCTTTTCAATTTTCTCGGGCTCGTATCCCAGCGCGGCACCACGATCAGCAACCAAATCTGCCAAACTGCGCAATTTATCTTTGGACAGAACAATGAAACGCCACGGCTCTAACTTGCCATGGTCTGGAGTACGCGCGGCCGCCGTCAATAGCAACAATAACTCTGTCCGATCAGGAATAGGCAGGTCGAGCGTTTTTGCGGGGCGCGACCGGCGCGTCATCAAAAATTCCAGTGCAGCTTGATTTACTTCGGGCATGTCCATTCCTTTTGGTTTGAACATATGTCGGAACGATCCGCCGAAAAACAACCTATTTCATCCAAATCGGATTAAAATCGCAATTTATCCATGATTGAAACCAGTTCCGAACTTATCTTGGGTTCGGACATCGCATGTCCTGCATAGGGCATAATACGTAGATCGCATCGTGGCCATTTCCGCGAAAGCTCGTACGCCATTGCAGGTGGACAAATCATGTCATAGCGACCTTGCACAATATATCCCTGAATATGGCGAATTTTTTCCATGTTATTCAGGATTTTTTGATCCTGATTTAAAAAACCATCATTAATGAAATAGTGGTTTTCAATCCGCGCGAATGTACGTGCATAGGCAGGCGGGCAATGCCCACCAAACCCATTTGATTGAAACGATGCGAGTGCATTTTCCCAATGTGTCCATGTGGTGCCGAACCGCATTTCTTCGCGCATGTCACCAGAAAACAACCGTTTGTGATAGGCAGCAATCAGGTCATCACGCTCATCCTCTGGGATGACAGAAACAAATCGCTGCCACAGCTCGGGCCAGAATTTTCCTGCGCCCCCACCGTAAAACCAATCCAACTCAGGCTGTGTCATCAGGAACACACCACGCAGGATCAGGTGACTGACGCTATCGGGATGGGTTTGTGCATAAATCAACGATAGCGTCGCGCCCCAACTCCCCCCAAACACAGCCCATTGCTCCACGTCCAGGTGGGTTCTGATTTGTTCCATATCGCGCACCAAATCCCAAGTGGTGTTGTGCTCGATGCTGGCATAGGGCAGTGACCGACCACATCCGCGTTGATCAAACATGATGATGCGATATTTGGTTGGATCGAAATATCGGCGCATTGACGCGCCGCACCCTGCACCAGGTCCGCCATGAACAACCACCACGGGATACCCATCCCGCGCGCCGGATTGTTCCAAATAAACCTTATGGCCATCCCCCACATCCAACATTTGCTGCGAAAACGGGTCAATCGCAGGATATAACGGAGAATTTTCTGCTTTTTGCTCTGATCGGTTGTCCATATACGTCCTATATGTGATCTAAACTCAAGAAAACCAGACGGAGATGAAAATGCAACCCTCAGAGACGACCGTTGATCCAGCAGAAGTTGCAAAGTTTGAGGCAATGGCGGCAGAATGGTGGGACCCTCATGGGAAATTCAAGCCACTTCATATGCTAAACCCATGCCGTTTGGATTATATCACAACGCAAATTGCAGGCGAATTTGATCGTGATCTGAAAACATCTAACCCGTTTCAGGGCCTGCGCATTTTAGATATTGGGTGCGGTGGCGGGTTGTTGTGCGAACCGATGGCGCGTCTGGGTGCCACTGTGGTTGGTGTGGATGCAGCAGCACGAAACATTCCCGTGGCCGAGGCACACGCCCGCCAGTCGGGGTTAGACATCGACTACCGTTTTGGAACGGCTGAGGAATTGGCCGAAAACGGTGACGCATTTGATATCGTTCTAAATATGGAAGTTGTTGAACACGTGGCTGATCCGCTTGCCTATTTGACAGCTTGTCAAAAATTACTGCGCCCGGGTGGGTTGATGGTCTGTTCAACGATCAATCGCAATCCCAAAAGTTTCGCAATGGCGATCGTGGGGGCGGAATACGTAATGCGCTGGTTGCCCAAGGGGACACACGAATGGTCCAAATTTATCACACCCGATGAACTCTATACGCTGATCTCAAACGCGGGACTGGAACCTGTGGATCGCAAGGGGTTTGTGTTTAATCCAATCACTTGGGGCTGGAAATTATCTGATCGCGATCTGTCGGTAAATTACGTAACGGCCAGTATCAAATCTGCCTAAAACGAACATCGGTTTCACGTCGGTATCGTGTCGGTATAACGTCGGTGCGAGTGTTACCTAATCGTTAATCAACATATACCCCGCACCACGCACGGTTTGAAGGTATCGCGGTTCTTTCGGGTTGGCCTCTAACTTACGACGCAGCCGTGTAATTTGAACATCAATCGCGCGATCTTGGGCTTGGCTGTCATCACGACCCAGTTCGGACACCAACTGGGCCCGCGAAACAGGCTCATTCACGGACCCCGCAAATATCTTCATCAACTCTTGCTCTGTTCCTGTCAGTCGCACCAGTTGATCACCCTGCCACAACTCACCGCGGGAAATGTCATATCGACAAATCCCCAAATGCAAAATTGTTGGTGTGAGTTGGGAAATTTTTGGTTCGGGCACACGGCGCAGAATGGCGTTGATCCGCAACAACAATTCTTTGGGCTCAAACGGCTTGGCTAAATAATCATCTGCACCCGCTTCAAGCCCAACAATGCGATCCTCTATTTCGCCCTTTGCGGTCAGCAGTAATATAGGCGTCTGACGGGTTTCGCGAATGTATTTTGTCAGGCTGACGCCATCTTCCCCCGGCATCATGACGTCCAATACAATCATATCGAAATCCAAACCAGACAGAATTTTTCGGGCATGCATTGCATCCCGTGCAGCGCTGACCAAAAATCCGTTGCGCAACAAAAATTGTTTTAGCAGCGACCTAATGCGTTCATCATCATCGACAATAAGAAGGTGGGCATTCATTATTCCGTCCCCTCATTATCGCGTAATTTCCAATAGGCGCGCTTCATCTCTGGGTCCATCATTGCCTCTAACACTTGACGAAACCCAGAAACGGCATCCGCCCCCACATCGCGATAGGCACTGCGCATGCGCGCGCGTTGGGCGTTTGACAATTCTTGTTCCAAGGATTGTCCCGTTTCAGTCAAATACAAATGTCGTTCACGACGATCCTTTTGACCAACCTGCACTTCGACCAATCCATCTTCGATCAGGGATCGCAGGACACGGTTCAGGGATTGTTTAGTGACACCCAAGATGTGCAACAGGTTATTCACCGTCGTCCCGGGAACACAATTGATAAAGTGAATGGCGCGGTGGTGGGCGCGTCCATACCCATATTTATCCAAAATACGATCTGGATCAGCGGTGAAACCGCGATAGGCGAAAAACATCGCTTCGATCCCCTGACGCAGCTGTTCATCAGTTAAAAATAACAGGGCCTCGCCCGTGGAACGATTAGAGGTCGCCATATTCAGCATCCTTTTTACTCAGATCCATTTTATGTCAGTGTTGTTGACATTCCAAGTCCGAACTGGTACCGATTCTCAGTTTTTGCGCAATATTATGACCGAAACGGACATAGTTTGTGAAAGATTACGAAAGATTGACCCACGAAACACAGCAAGAGGATACTACGATGGCTGGCAGTTATGAAGATCGCGATGGCAAAATTTGGCTTGATGGTCAATTGGTTGAGTGGCGTGATGCACAGGTCCACATCCTGACGCATGCGATGCACTATGCCAGCTCTGTGTTTGAAGGCGAGCGTTGCTACGAAGGCAAAATCTTTAAAAGCCGCGAACATTCAGAGCGACTCATCAAATCTGGTCAACTGATTGATTTTGAAATTCCCTACACCATTGATGAGATCGAGGCCGCGAAACTAGCCGCACTCGATGCCAATGGGCTAAAGGATGCCTATGTGCGCGCAGTTGCATGGCGCAGTGCAGGCAATGATATGGGTGTCGCATCCCGTGGAAACCCCGTTCGCATGGCCGTGGCCGTTTGGGCCTGGGGCAATTATTATGGCGACGCTAAAATGAAAGGCGCGAAATTGGATATCGCAAAATGGCGCCGTCCAGACCCCGCAACCGCCCCATCACAGGCCAAGGCAGCAGGCCTATATATGATCGCAACCATGTCCAAGCATGCCGCAGAGGATAAAGGATGTTCTGACGCTATGATGTTTGATTACCGTGGATATGTTGCCGAAGCGACAGGCGCGAACATCTTTTTCGTAAAAGATGGAGAGGTTCATACGCCAACGCCCGATGCGTTCCTAAACGGGATCACACGTCAAACTGTGATCGACATGCTGAAAGACAAAGGCATCAAGGTAAACGAACGCCACATCATGCCAGAAGAGCTGGAAAGCTTTGAACAATGCTGGCTAACTGGAACAGCGGCCGAGGTGACGCCCGTTGGTCAAATCGGCGATTACAATTTCGAGGTTGGCGCACTGACCCGCGATATTTCCGAAAGTTATGAAAAGCTGGTTCGCAGCTAATATCGACACTAATATGGGGCTTTCGGGTCCCTTTTCATTTAATCATGTTCCCGCCACTCGCGAGAGTGGCGATGCGCCGACCGCCCCCATGGGCGGCGCATTCTGTTCCGCCGCTGGGGGCGGTCGGCTTACTTACCGAAAATTCTGTCGAAGCAATCAGGCTTCAGGAAACGCCAAACCGATCCTGAATATCCTTTAGGTCTGGAATAACGTCCGCTGTACCCTGACGCGAGACCATGATGGATGCGGCTTGCGATGCAAGGCGGATCGCCTGTTCCATCGGCATTCCACGGTCCAGCCCCGCCAAAATATAACCTGTAAACGTGTCCCCAGCGCCCGTTGTATCAACCACATCTGTCGTGATCGCGGGATAGTCATTGACGTAGCCGTTTTGATTATCAAACCAACGGCATCCATCGGCACCAAGGGTAACGATAACATCATTCACATCCAACTGATCGGGGCGCAGACCCAGCGCGTTCGTTAATTGATCGGCCTCAATCTGGTTCAAGATCAGCATATCAATATATGGCAGAACGGCCTGAACCGCCCCCGCACCAAATGGGGCCGCGGCATAGGCCACGCGCAACCCCAACCGTTTTGCCATTTCACAGGCTTCTTCTTGGGCATTTGTTTCGTTTTGCGTGACGAAAATATCGCCTGTCTGTGCCTCTGACAGGCTGGACCCGATCAAATCAGATGTAATTTCGTGATTTGCCCCCGTGAACAAAGTGATGGCGTTTTCACCATCCTCTGCCACACAAATAATCGCGTGACCCGTGCGCGTGCCATCAACAATAAACCGCGTATCAACTCCATACTCCGTCAATCGATCACGCGCCCATGCACCTTCGGCGCCAATCGCACCAATATGCACGACACGCGCGGCACCGCGGGCGGCGGCAACGGACATATTCGCACCCTTCCCCCCAAGACCCACAGACATATGTCCCGCTGCAATGGTTTCCCCAGGCGCCGGAATGTGCGGCACCTGATAGAAATTGTCGATGTTGATCGAACCAAGATTATAAATCGCCATAGGACGATATTAGCCGACTTTACACGCTGCCAAAACTGCCATGTTCAAAATATCTGTCGCTGTGGCAACGGACGGGCAAATTTGGATGGATTTATCAACCCCTGATAAGATCGGACCAATCACGGTCGCACCTGCCATTTCCTGCATCAGTTTCACCGAAATACTGGCAGAGTGGCGGGCGGGAACGACCAAGATATTGGCAGGCCCACTAAGGCGTGAGAATGGATATTGCGCTTGCGCCTGCGCGTTCAGGGCAACATCAACCGTCATTTCACCTTCGTATTCGAAATCAACGCGGCGCTTACCCAAAACCCGAGGGGCAATGTGCATTTTTTCAGCCCGTTCAGAAACGGGATACCCAAAGGTAGAAAAGCTAACGAACGCCACGCGCGGTTCAAGGCCCAAGTGTCGCGCCACACCCGCGGCGCGTTCGGCGATATTTGCCAGATCTTCGTCATCCGGCCACTCGTGCACCAATGTATCGGCCATCAGAACGATCCGACCCTTATGCAACAAGGCCGTGACACCAACCGCGCCATGATCTGCATCCGCATCAAACACATGGTTGATCAGGTTCAGAACGTGAGCGGATTTTCGTGTCGCGCCCGTAACCAAACCATCGCCATGCCCATGTGCCAACATCAGCGCGGAAAACACGTGACGGTCACGAGCGGCAAGGCGGTGCACATCAGCGCGGTCAAATCCCTTGCGCTGCAAACGTTTGTATAGCAATTCTTTGTAGGTCTCTAGATGCTGCGTATTGGCGGCGTTCACAACCTCAAGCTCGCGCACAGCATCGCCAAGACCTGCGGCCTCCAGCTTGGCTTTAACGTCGGCGGAACGGCCCACGACCAAGGCCTTGCCCATACCCTGACGTTGATATTCCACGGCGGCGCGCAACACCCGGGGGTCATCCCCTTCGGCAAAGATCATCCGCGCCTGCGCCGCGCGGGCGCGTGCGTTCAGCCCGCGAAGAATGCTGGCCGTTGGGTCCATACGCGATTGCAAGGACACCTCATAACCGTCCATATCCACGATAGGACGACGTGCAGCACCTGTTTCCATACCTGCCAGCGCAACCGCAGGTGGGATGCGGTGGATCAGGCGTGGGTCAAAGGGCGTTGGAATAATATAATCACGCCCAAAGGTCAGTTTGCGGCCATAGGCCACGGCAACCTCATCTGGAACATCCTCTCGGGCCAATTCGGCCAAGGCCTGTGCACAGGCGATTTTCATCGGATCATTGATTGCACGGGCATGAATATCCAACGCGCCACGGAACAAATAAGGGAAACCCAAAACATTGTTCACCTGATTTGGATAATCACTGCGCCCTGTTGCAACGATGGCATCTGGACGCACCTCATGCGCTTCTTCTGGCGTGATTTCGGGATCTGGATTCGCCATGGCAAAAATGACAGGGTTATCCGCCATCGATTTCACCATTTCCTGCGTCACGGCACCCTTAACCGACACACCCAAAAATACATCGGCGTTCACCATCGCCTGCTCCAATGTGCGCAAATCCGTTTTCACGGCATGGCCTGATTTCCATTGGTTCATACCCTCAGTACGGCCCTGATGAATCACGCCTTTGGTGTCGCAGACGATACAATTTTCATGCCGCGCGCCCATGGATTTCAATAGTTCGATACAGGCGATGCCCGCCGCACCCGCGCCGTTTAGGACGATTTTCACATCCTCAATCTTTTTCCCTGAAATATGCAGGGCGTTGATCAAACCCGCCGCACAAATCACGGCCGTTCCATGTTGATCATCATGGAAAACGGGGATGTCCATTTCCTCTTTCAGACGCTGTTCAATAATGAAACATTCGGGCGCCTTGATGTCTTCAAGGTTTATGCCGCCAAATGTTGGGCCGATCAGTTTAACCGCCTTACAGAATTCATCAGGATCCTCTGTGTCCACCTCGATGTCGATTGAATTCACGTCGGCGAACCGTTTGAACAAAACGGATTTCCCCTCCATCACAGGCTTGCTGCCCAGCGCACCCAAATTACCCAAACCCAAAACCGCTGTTCCGTTTGAAATCACAGCAACCAAGTTGCCCTTGTTTGTGTAATCGTAAACCAGCTCTGGATTTTCCGCGATCTCTTCACAAGGAACCGCAACACCCGGGGAATACGCCAGTGACAAATCCCGCTGCGTGGTCATTGGGACGGTTGCGCTGACCTCCCACTTGCCTGGTGTTGGTTCAAGGTGGAAATTTAGGGCTTCTTCACGGGTAATTTTAGTTTTCGTCATATATGGCGTCCTTTGTTGCGCAAAACCTCCTTACAGCGCAATTTTATTAGGCGCAACCTGATCGTTTTTGGCTTTTCTGTAGAGTCACGGATATGTAAGTTGGCAAGGCAAATACTAGGAGCAAGCCCGTGACACCAATGATGGCACAGTATCTGGAGATTAAGGCAAAATACCCAGATGCATTGTTGTTTTACCGCATGGGTGATTTTTACGAATTGTTCTTTGATGATGCGGTTGCGGCGTCAGGCGCTTTGGATATCGCCCTGACCAAACGCGGAAAACACAGTGGCGAAGATATTCCAATGTGCGGCGTGCCCCATCATGCGGCCGAAGGATATTTATTAACCCTGATCCGCAAAGGGTTTCGTGTTGCCGTATGTGAACAGTTGGAAAGCCCAGCAGAAGCGAAAAAACGCGGGTATAAGGCCGTGGTACGCCGCGATGTTGTCCGATTGGTGACGCCAGGCACCCTAACCGAAGACAGTTTGTTAGATGCGCGGCGACATAACTATTTGGCCGCCTATTCATTGGTCCGTGATGAAGGTGCGCTGTCGTGGGTGGACATTTCCACAGGGGCGTTTCATGTCATGGCGCTGCCTTCGGTTATGTTGGGGCCAGAGCTTGCACGTTTGTCTCCAAGTGAGGTTTTGGTTTCTGAAACAACCGAGCATCGGTTCCGCGAATTGGTTGAAGAGTCGGGGGCATCCATAACCGCATTAGGGCGTGCCGCATTTGACAGTCAGAGTGCGGAAATGCGTCTAAAATCCCTATTTAGCGTCGCATCACTAGAATCTTTTGGTGGATTTGATCGCGCTGAAATATCGGCAATGGGTGCGTTGATCGAATATCTAGATATCACGCAAAAAGGTCAGCTGCCCCGGCTGCAGTGGCCAGTGAAAGAATCGACCCAGCGCGTGATGCAGATTGATGCCGCGACACGGCGCAATCTGGAAATTACGCAATCTATCCAAGGTGGTGGACGCGCTGGGTCCCTATTGGCAACAGTGGATCGCACCGTAACCGCGGGTGGCGGGCGTTTGTTGGAACGGCAGATTTCATCGCCTTCTATGAATGTGCGATTAATCAACAAACGGCTTGATTGCATCCAACATATGCTCGATCACCCAACAAATGCCGATACATTGCGCGAAGCCCTGCGTCAGGTGCCCGATCTGGACCGCGCCCTGTCACGGATTGCCTTGGATCGTGCTGGACCGCGCGATTTGGTTAGCATTCGGTCGGGATTGACTCAAGCCTCTGATATTTCAATGAAATATGATCGGGATGCTTTGCCCGATTTGATGAATGATGCATTAAAAACCCTGATCGGGTTTGATGAATTGGTCGCACTGCTGCACAATGCATTGGTCGATGAACCCCCGCTATTGTCACGCGATGGTGGTTTTGTCGCCGTAGGCTATGATGCCGAGCTGGATGAAACCCGCCAACTGCGGGACGAAGGCCGCGGTATCATCGCAAAAATGCAGCAGGAATATATCGAGCTGACCGAGATTTCATCGCTTAAGATCAAGCATAATAATGTTTTGGGCTACTTCATCGAAACTACCGCAACGCACGCGGACAAAATGATGGCACCTCCATTAAATGAAACCTTTATTCACCGTCAGACAACGGCCAATCAGGTGCGCTTTACAACGGTTCCCTTATCGGAAATCGAAATCAAAATTCTGAACGCAGGCAATCACGCGATTGAGTTGGAAAAGCATATATATCAGTCTCTAATTAGGGAAATATTGAAGCTTTCTGATGAAATTTCCACTGCCGCAAGTGGTTTGGCGGAGTTGGATATTGCCACAAGCCTTGCAAAAATTGCGCAATCAAATGATTGGGTTCGTCCAATCATTGACGACAGCAAGGCATTTGAAATCGCGGGCGGGCGGCACCCCGTCGTTGAGGCCGCGTTGCAATCGGATGGGGCGCGTTTTGTGGCAAATGATTGTGCGCTGGATAATGGTAAGATTTGGTTGCTAACGGGTCCAAACATGGCAGGTAAGTCGACATTCCTGCGCCAAAACGCATTGATCGCCATATTGGCGCAGTCAGGTTCCTATGTTCCTGCGGATCATGCGCATATCGGGGCCGTTAGCCAATTGTTTAGCCGTGTTGGCGCATCCGATGATCTGGCCCGCGGACGGTCCACATTTATGGTGGAAATGGTAGAAACTGCGGCAATCCTAAATCAGGCAGATGACCGTGCCCTAGTTATTTTGGATGAAATCGGCCGCGGGACCGCAACATATGACGGCTTGTCAATCGCTTGGGCAACGTTAGAGCATATCCACGATGTCAATAAATCAAGAGCGCTGTTTGCCACGCATTATCACGAAATGACGGCCTTAGCGGATAAAATGGACAACGTTGAAAACGCAACCGTCACCGTCAAGGAATGGGAAGGCGATGTCATATTTCTGCACGAAGTGAAAAAGGGGGCCGCAGATCGTTCGTATGGTGTTCAGGTGGCCAAACTGGCTGGATTGCCCAGCGCTGTGGTTGAGCGCGCGCGCGTTGTTTTGGATGCGTTGGAACAAGGCGAACGGGAAGGAAGCAACACTCCCAAGGCCATTATTGACGATCTACCTTTGTTTGCAGCGACACCAAGACAAACCGCGCCAGTTGCATCGGAAGCCAATGAACTTGAACAAATGCTAAACGAAATATTGCCTGATGAATTGACACCGCGTGAGGCATTGCAAAAGCTATATGAATTAAAAGAGGCGCTTAAATAAGCGCCCCTTTCAAATTAACTTGCTGGTGTTGATGACACGCCAACCTGTGCGGGCCGCAACAATCGATCGTGCAACATGAACCCCTCTGCGGACACCTGAATGATGTCCCCTGCTTTTGTTCCTGGCACGGGAGCCTCAAACATCGCTTCATGCTGTTGGGGATCGAATTTATCACCAACCTCGGGCGCGATAATGGTGATGCCGTGTTTTGAAAACACGTTCAACAGTTCGCGCATCGTCAGTTCAACACCTTCGATCAATGCAGCGGCCGCTTCGCGTTGTTCGTCCCCCACTGCCTCAATCGCGCGTTTCATGTTGTCATAAACAGGCAACAAATCACGGGACAGTTTTGATCCGCCGTAGTTTTCAGCCTCTTTACGATCTTTGTCTGCACGCTTGCGTGAATTTTCAGCATCCGCCAAGGCGCGCATGAATCGATCTTTGTATTCGTCACGTTCGGCGCGTAATGCATCAATTTCATCAAGCTCTGCCGCGGCTTCATCGATGTCGATCATTTCATCTGCATCTTGCTCTGCTTCTACATCCGCAATGTCATCCAAAAATTCTTGTTCTTTTGGCTCTGCCATCATTCACCTCTAACTTTGATCCGCGATCATCTTGCCAACAAGCTGCGCGGTGTAATCCACAATGGGCACAATCCGCCCATAGTTTAGGCGCGTCGGTCCAATTACGCCGACAGCACCAATAATCTTTCGATCAGCGTTCATATACGGAGAAACCACCAAAGAGGAACCCGATAATGAAAAAAGTTTGTTCTCAGACCCAATAAAAATGCGCACTCCGTCGCCTTGTTGGGTCAATTCCAGAAAATCGGCAATATCGCGCTTGCGTTCTAGGTCGTCAAACAGCTCTTTTATGCGGAAAAGCTCGGCTTCTTCTGCTTCGTTTGCCAAAAGATTCGAACGCCCCCGCACGATCAATCGTTCGTGACGCTCTCCCTCGTTCTCCCAAAGAGCGGCTCCTGTTTCAACCAACTCTTGTGCTAGCGTATCCAATTCTTGACGGCGGGTTTTGATTTCGGCGTCAACAACGTTTCGTGCTTCGGACAGGGTATGGCCCTGCATGATAGAATTCAAAAAATTGGCCGCCTCTCGCAGCGAACTGGGTGTTTGGCCAATTGGCGGTGTGAATATCCGATTTTCGACATGACCATTGGCAAATACCAAAACCACCAATGCGCGATCTGGGGACAAGGACACAAATTCAATATGCTTTATCGGCGCTTCCTGTTTGGGGGCCAATACGATTGATGCGCCTTGGGTTGCGCCAGACAAGGCCGTGCTGACGCGGTCCAACATATCCCCAACATTGGACGAATCACGATCAGTGGATTGGTCAATCATTGTGCGGTCTGTATCAGTGAGTTCACCAACCTCTAACAATCCATCTACAAACATCCGCAAACCAAGTTGCGTTGGAATGCGCCCCGCACTGATATGCGGCGATCCCAACAACCCCATATATTCTAAATCTTGCATGACGTTTCTGATGGTCGCGGCACTGATTTTTTCGCTGAAATCGCGGGTCAATGTACGCGAACCAACAGGTTCACCATTATCCAAATATCCTTCGACCACGCGACGGAAAACTTCACGTGATCTGTCGTTCATTTCTGTCAGAATGGCGTTCGAGTCAGTCATGGTACTGTCCTTTGTGGCGCACAATTAAAACCTGTGGATCTAATTCGTCAATCGGGCTTGCGTAATCTATATAGGGACAGGTATCCAGTCCACAACAAACGAAAGGAAATTCCCATGCGCCCTTCTGGTCGGAAACTTGATGAAATGCGTTCAATTCAAATTGAAACCAACGTGACAAAGCACGCCGAAGGTTCGTGTTTGATCAAGGTTGGCGATACTCATGTCCTGTGCACCGCCACGGTTGAAGATCGCGTGCCGCCCTTTATCAAAGGATCGGGTTTAGGTTGGGTTACTGCGGAATACGGCATGCTGCCCCGTTCCACATCATCACGTATGCGCCGCGAGGCTGCATCGGGCAAACAGGGCGGACGCACTGTGGAAATTCAACGCCTGATTGGTCGATCATTGCGTGCGGGTGTTGATCGTGTAGCGATGGGTGAAATGCAAATCACAGTCGATTGTGATGTTATTCAAGCCGATGGTGGAACACGGTGCGCGTCAATTACAGGCGGTTGGGTTGCGCTAAAGCTGGCGGTGAACAAATTGATGAAGGCGGGCACGCTGTCGAGTGATCCACTTATTTCACCTGTTGCTGCGGTTAGCTGCGGTATTTACGCGGGCCAACCTGTTCTTGACCTGGATTATCCAGAGGATAGCGATGCAGGCGTTGACGGAAACTTTATCATTTTGGCAAACGGTCAGATGATTGAAACGCAGATGAGCGCAGAGGGCGCGACATATTCGCGTGACCAAATGAACCAACTATTAGACTTGGCCGAAAAAGGTGTGAGTGAGTTGGTTGAACATCAACTTGCAGCGGTATCATGACTCGCAAATTCACAGACACAATCTTGTTGGTTGCAACCCATAACGCGGGCAAGCTGGAAGAAATTGTAAGTCTTCTTGCCCCCTATGGTATTTCGGTAAAGGGTGCTGCTGAACTAAACCTGCCAGAACCAGAAGAAACCGAAACCACATTTGTTGGAAATGCACGGATCAAGGCGCATGCCGCGGCAAAGGCAACAGGCCTGCCTGCGTTGGCAGACGATAGTGGGATCACAATCGACGCGCTGGATGGCGCACCGGGTGTATACACCGCGGACTGGGCGGAAACCAAAAATGGGCGTGATTTTGTTATGGCAATGGAAAAAACCAATGCAATGTTAGATGAACGTTCAGCGCCCTACCCTAGAATATCGCAATTTCGCAGCACTCTGGTTTTGGCGTGGCCAGATGGACATGATGAAGTTTTTGAGGGGAGTGTGTCTGGTCAATTGGTGTGGCCCATGCGCGGTCAGATTGGCCATGGGTACGATCCAATTTTCCAACCAGACGGCTATGATGTCACATTTGCCGAAATGCCGTTTGAGGAAAAAAACCGGATAAGCCATCGTGCAGACAGTTTCAGAAAATTCGTCGCGGGGTGTTTTGGTGGCTGATTGGCGTAACGGCGGTTTTGGAGTCTATATCCACTGGCCCTTTTGCGCCGCCAAATGCCCCTATTGCGATTTCAATAGCCACGTTGCCAAATCCATCGACCAATCATCATGGAAAAACGCATATTTACGCGAAATTGACCGCTACGCTGAATTAACCAGCAGGCGGGTTTTGAATTCTGTCTTTTTTGGTGGTGGCACGCCCAGTCTTATGCCCCCTGAAACAGTGCATGATATATTGGAACGAATTCATTATCATTGGCCCAAGGCCAACAATTTTGAATGCACCCTAGAGGCCAATCCAACATCCGTTGATGCAGGGCGATTTGTGGGCTATGCGACAGCGGGCGTAAATCGTATTTCCATGGGAATTCAATCACTTAGGGATGATGATCTCGTTGGGCTTGGCCGCATGCACACGGTCGCAGAAGCCAAGCAAGCCTTTGATATTGCAAGAGATAATTTTGATCGTGTCAGCTTTGACCTTATCTATGCGCGTCAACATCAAGAGCCTGAAAGCTGGCGAGTTGAGCTGAAAGAGGCGCTATCCATGGCGGTCGATCATATATCTGCCTATCAGCTGACCATTGAACAGGGAACGGCCTTTGGTGATCGGTACAATCGCGGTTTACTGAAAGGATTACCAGAAGATGAAAATGCCGAGCGTATGTATGACATTACACAAGAAGAATGCGCCGCTGCAGGTATGCCACGATATGAGGTTTCAAATCATGCGGCACCTGGTCAGGAAAGCATCCACAATCAAGTCTATTGGAAATATGGCGACTATATCGGCATTGGTCCCGGTGCCCACGGCCGATTAACAACACAACAGGGACGATACAGCACAGAAACGCACCTGGCCCCTGAAATTTGGAAAAACAGTGTCTATGAGGGAAAAAACATAGATTCTTGGACGCATTTATCGGCTGATGATCAATTATCAGAATTCGTGCTAATGGGGATGCGAATGGCGTCTGGTATTAGCGTGCACCGCTTAAACGGGTTAAGCAGTGGGTCGTTTAAGCTCTCAAAATTAAGTGATTTAATTGAAATGGGCATGATTGGCGAAAGCAACGGTATGTTGTTCGCAACGCAGACCGGCACAAAGTTACTAAACCAAGTCATCTATCACATATTAGATGCATGCGAATGATGCGGTTTTTTTGGATATCTGCGGGATTAATCGCGCTTTCTGTTGGCGTCGCTGGTATTATCCTGCCACTCGTGCCTACGGTTCCGCTGGTTTTACTTGCCTCTTTTTGTTTTGCGAAATCGTCTAAACGCCTACACAGCTGGTTGATATCACACAAAACATTTGGCCCCATGATCCATGACTGGAACAGAAGCGGTGCGATTAGCCGAAATGCAAAACGCGCCGCAACTATTTCAATCATCGCGGTCATTGGAGTCTCTGTTGCGGTACGCGTTCCACAACATGTCATGATCATTCAAATTGTGACTCTAACATGTGTATTACTGTTTATTTGGACCCGTCCAAATTCGTAGCACTCAAAAGCGCACACAGATCATCCAACTGATCTAGCGTTTTATAGGATATCGTTATCGAACCGGCTTCAGTTCCCATTTTATGATCAACAGATACGCGCATTCCAAGGGCCGCGGACAAATCCCCTTCTAGCGCTTTTGAATCAGAATCCTTGTCGATCACGGGTTTCAACTTGCCAAGTTGTGCACCTGCGCGGTCATCATTGCCCTGAGCCGCTTGTTTCACCAATCGTTCCGTTTCGCGAACAGAAAGGCCGCCGGCGATAATTTTCTTCGCCAACTCCGATGGGTGATCCGATGTGATCAGCGCTCTCGCATGACCCGCGGATAGTTGACCAGACACCAGATATCCCTGAACATCATCTGGCAAATTCAGCAACCGCAGTAAATTGGCGATATGGCTTCGACTTTTACCCATCGCTTCTGCCAGTTTTTCCTGAGTATGGCCGAAACGGTCCATCAATTGACGATAACCCGCTGCCTCCTCGACAGGGTTTAAATCCGATCGCTGAATGTTTTCTATAATTGCAATTTCAAGAACTTCTGTATCGGTAAATTCTCTAACAATAACAGGGACTTGATGCAATTTTGCCCGTTGTGCAGCACGCCAGCGACGCTCTCCTGCAACGATTTCAAATTGTTGTTGATTTCCAGGACGCTGCCGGACGATCAACGGTTGGAAAATCCCTTTGGATTTAATGGACTCCGTCAGCTCGTCTAATTTTTCTTCATCAAACGTACGACGCGGCTGATCAGGATTTGGGAATACCAATTCGATTGGCACATACCTATCTGACCTGGATACATCTGCACTTGATACTGGCTCTTCTGCTTTTGGCGCAACGTCCGCCATTAACGCAGACAGACCGCGGCCCAAACCTCTGCTTTTCTTATCAGCCATGTCGTCTCCTTATGCCGCTGCTGGCGCTGGCTTTGAAATACCCAACAGCTCTTTGGCAAGGGCACGATACGCACTCGCCCCTTTTGATGCGCTATCATATGAAATTACAGGCATGGCAAACGATGGCGCCTCACTCACCCGCACGTTACGAGGAATAATCGTTTGGAACACCAATTCACCCAAATTGTCACGTGCATCCTGCTCAACCTGTTGTGACAGGTTGTTGCGTGCATCGTACATCGTTAAGACGATCCCTTCGATCCGCAGTGATGTATTCGCGCTACTTCTCACCTCTCGGATCGTCAGCATCAGCTGTGATAAACCTTCAAGTGCGAAAAATTCACTTTGCAGCGGAATTAGGACAGAATCGGATGCAACCATCGCGTTTACAGTCATCAAATTCAAAGAAGGTGGACAATCGATTAGGATATAATCAAACTGAAAATCTGTCATCGCCGGCTGACGCAGGGCGTCATGCAATAAAAAGCTGCGTTTTTCGTTCGAAACAAGCTCCATATCAGCCGAACTTAGATCCACTGTCGATGGAACAATAAACAACCCTATCTGATCGGTTGGGTATATCACGTCGTTTAGTGACACATCACCCAACAATAAGTCATACGTGGTTAGGTTACGGTCCTCTACTTCGATACCTAATCCGGTGGACGCGTTACCCTGCGGATCAAGGTCAATAATCAAAACTCGTTTCCCTAGTTCCGCAAGCGCTGCCCCAAGGTTTATTGTGGTCGTTGTTTTTCCAACACCACCCTTTTGATTTGTTACCGAAATAACTTTTGGCCGATTTGCTGCCAATATATTAGACACGCGAAAATCCCCTGATTTTTAGTATCACCGCATTGCTATCTGTTTCACTTTTAATCGCATCGTAATCAAAAGACCAATGATTCTGAGCCATTTCAATTTCCGAAGCCCAGTTTTCTCCCTTCTGAAACAGAAATGTTGTGTTTTGATCTGAAAACTCCCATGAGAGCGTAAAAAGGTCTGTTAGCGGCGCCAACGCCCTTGCCGAAACGATATCTGATATTGGGATCGGGGCGCTTTCTATACGCTCATTTATGACTTTTGCACTCGATAGACCCAGCTCTCTTATCGCAGTTCTAAGAAAAACCGACTTTCTTTTGTCCGATTCAACCATCGTTACATTAATTTGCTGATCTGCGCCCTGAGCCAGTGTGGCGATGACGATACCCGGCAATCCGCCACCAGAACCAATATCCGTCCAAATTGACGGTTTTTCGCCAAAAGCAGCAAAGTAAACTTGCGCAGAATCGATAATGTGCCTGTTCCAGATATCCGATAACGTGCTTTTAGCGACTAGATTTATTGAGGGGTTCCATTTCTGGATAAGCGCCTCGTAAGCTCGCAACTTATCATATGTTTCACGTGAAACATTTTGTCCGAATAATTCATCACTCATGCTGACTTCCGCTGACGTTGGCCTTTTTTCAACCTTGAAAGCAGAAGCAGCAGCGCTGCTGGCGTAATTCCATCAACTTTAGCAGCTTGACTAAGGTTAATTGGTCTTGCGCGCGAAAGTTTCATGCGCAGTTCAGAGGAGAGCCCCTCAATCGCCTCATAATCGAAATCATGCGGGATTTTCAGACCCTCATCCTTTTGGATCGCCGCGATATCAAGTTTTTGACGATCAATATAATTTGCATAAAGCGCGTCCTTGGAGATCTGATCTGCGATTTTAACGTCTACATCATGAAGATCATCATCCAACGCCTTCAGGTCATTGAACGTAACATTTGGGAATGCAAGAACTTGGAGAAGGTTACGACGTGTGCCGTCCTGATTAATGTCTATACCTGCGTTTTGGATTTCTTTTGGGGTATATGATGAGGTTTCTAGTATTTCACGACATTCACTCAACTGATTTGATTTTTCTTGGTACGCACTGGCACGCAGTTCGGAACAAAATTCTCTTTCAATCGCCAGTGGCGTCAATCTTTGGTCAGCGTTATCCGCGCGGAGCGATAATCTAAACTCGGCCCGTGATGTGAACATGCGATACGGCTCTGCAACACCCCGTGTAATAAGGTCATCAACCATAACACCAATATAACTGGTTGAGCGTGAAAATTCGACGGGTTCCAATCCCCTTGCGGCCGCTGCCGCATTCAAGCCTGCGACCATACCCTGTGCCGCGGCCTCTTCATACCCGGTAGTACCATTTATTTGTCCAGCCAAATACAACCCACACACATCCTTTAACTCTAAAGTCGCTGTCAGCGATCTGGGATCGACATAGTCGTATTCAATTGCATAACCTGGCTGAAGGATTTCTACCTGCTCTAGCCCACGGATTGATCGTACATATTCATTCTGAATGTCCACTGGCAAAGACGTTGAAATCCCATTCGGGTAAATGGTGTTGTCATCAAGACCTTCTGGCTCTAGAAAAATTTGGTGAGACGTTTTATCCGCAAATCTTACAATTTTATCCTCGATCGATGGACAATATCGCGGACCAACGCCATCAATGTGGCCACCATACATTGCAGATTTGTCCAAATTGTTCCGAATGACATCATGCGTATGTTGATTCGTGTGAGTAATTGCACATGCAACCTGACGCGCAACTGGTTTATCGTTCAGAAAACTGAACATCACAGGATCTTCATCGCCTGGCTGTTCGTCCAAAATATCCCAATTGATCGTTTTCTTGTTTAGCCGAGGAGGTGTACCTGTTTTCAATCTACCGAGTTGAAGGCCAAAATCGTCGATACGCTCGGCAAGTTTGACAGATGGGTCATCTCCCATACGCCCAGCCGCATACGACTCATCTCCAATAAACACCTTCCCGCGCAGAAATGTCCCTGTCGTTAAAATAACTGCATCGCAGGTGATTTTTTCACCAGAACCCAAAACAACGCCGCCAACTCGGTCACCTCTTAATATCAAATCAATGACCTCCCCACCAACAAAGGTGAGGTTTCGATAATTTGAAAGGATGCTTTGAATTGATTGCATGTACCGCTTGCGATCTGCCTGTACGCGTGGACCCTGAACCGCCGGTCCCTTTCGTCTATTCAAAAGACGAAATTGGATTCCAGAAAAGTCAGCAGCCGTGCCCATGATCCCATCAAGGGCATCTATTTCGCGAACCAAATGACCCTTACCTAATCCACCAATTGCTGGGTTACAGGACATCACACCCATATCTGTTGATTTGAGCGATACCAGAGCAGTATTCGCGCCAAACCGTGCAGCCGCTGCTGCTGCTTCGCAGCCAGCGTGACCGCCCCCAACCACAATCACATCAAAATGTTTCACGTGAAACACTCCTACTTTCCAATACAAAAGCTTGAAAAAATCTCATCCAAGAGGGATTCAACGTCTACCCGTCCGATAAGCGTATCCAAAACTCTACATGATATCCGAAGCTCTTCTGCCCCAATATCATACATCTCTGGTCCTTGCTGAACAATCGATTCTGCATTTAACAGGTGCACCAATGCTTCATGCATCGCTATGCGATGGCGTTCACGGGTCGCAATTCCAACATCGCGCGTCATGTCGCCAAAACGCTGGGTCAACTGCTGAATTAAGCCCTCAATCCCGTTTCCGGTTTGTCCTGATATACCATCTAAATAATCACCAAAATCATCTTTTGCGCGTAAACGAATTACTGCTTCATCACCTTCGAAAGCCGCTAATTGCGATGTATCATCGTATAGATACACAATAGCATCCGCCACAGCAGCCCGATCCAGCGCGCGCGAAACACCTATCCCTTCGACAACATCATTGGTATCCCGAATACCCGCGGTATCAAGAAGTGTTACTGGAACGCCGCCTAAGTCCATTCTAACCTCAATGACGTCACGGGTGGTACCCGCAATTTCTGATGTTATTGCAGCCTCTCTTCCTGCTAACGCGTTAAGCAAAGTCGATTTTCCCAAATTTGGTGCGCCAACAATTGCAACTTCGAAACCACTTCTTACGCGTTCCGCAATGACGCTGCCATCAATCTCTTTGGTAATAGAATCTCTAATTTTTATAATAATATCAATGACTTCACCTGTAACATCTACAGGAACTTCTTCATCTGCAAAGTCAATTGTCGCCTCGATCAAGGATGCGGCGCGAACAAGCTTATCTCTCCAATAATTTGTAAGTTTACCAAGCTCTCCTGACAATACACGTAGGGCCTGCATTCTTTGCGCTTCAGTTTCCGAATCGATTAAATCAGCAAGTCCTTCAACCTTAGAAATATCCATACGATTATTTTCTAACGCTCTACGTGTAAACTCACCTGCATCCGCATGACGTAAATTTTGGATTGTGCTCAGTTCACGCAAAACTGCCTGAACCACAGCGATACTTCCGTGAACATGCAACTCAACGACATCTTCACCGGTAAAGCTGTGGGGTTTTGCGAACCGCAACACCATCGCCTCATCTATGTGTGTGCCGTCCTTGCCAACCAACGATCGCACACTGGGCCGACCGGTTGGGACAGGCAGTGATGACAAAGCATTCAGCGCATTTTCAGCATCTGGTCCAGAAATCCGAACGATAGATACCCCAGCCTTACCTTGTGCTGTTGCTAACGCAAAAATGGTATCCATGACCTATTCCAATACACCTAGGTGTTCATCGAGTCGAAGAATTCGCCATTTGTTTTGGTCTGTTTCAACTTTGACATCAGGAATTCGATCGCATCCGTGGTTCCCATCGGATTTAGAATACGGCGCAACACGAATGTTTTTTGGAGATCAATCTTATCCACAAGAAGATCCTCTTTCCGCGTACCAGATTTAAGAATATCAATCGCTGGGAAGACTCGTTTATCCGCAATCTTGCGATCCAGAACAATTTCAGAGTTACCAGTGCCCTTAAACTCTTCGAAAATAACTTCGTCCATTCGGCTGCCCGTATCAATCAAAGCGGTTGCAATAATCGTAAGAGAACCACCCTCTTCAATGTTACGTGCCGCACCAAAGAAACGCTTTGGTCGCTGCAGCGCGTTTGCATCAACACCACCTGTCAAAACCTTACCTGATGATGGAATCACCGTGTTAAATGCACGGCCCAGACGTGTGATCGAGTCTAGCAAAATCACAACGTCCCGTTTATGTTCAACCAGGCGTTTTGCCTTCTCTATTACCATCTCGGACACCGCGACGTGACGGGATGCTGGTTCGTCGAAGGTGGATGAAATAACTTCGCCTTTAACGGAACGCTGCATGTCTGTAACTTCTTCGGGACGTTCATCAATCAACAGCACGATCAAGTAACACTCAGGGTGGTTCTGTTCGATGCTGTGCGCAATGTTTTGCAACAGAACAGTCTTACCCGTTCTGGGCGGCGCCACAATCAGCGAACGCTGTCCTTTACCGATTGGCGCAACCAGGTCGATAACACGCGCTGAACGGTCCTTAACCGTTGGATCCTCTATTTCCATCTTCAAACGCTGATCAGGATATAGAGGTGTCAGGTTATCGAATGCGATTTTGTGACGTGCTTTTTCTGGGTCTTCGAAATTAATCTTTTCCGCTTTGATAAGCGCAAAATATCGCTCGTTCTCATCAGGAGCTTTGATAAATCCTTCAATTGTATCACCCGTGCGCAGCGAATATTTACGGATCATATCAGGTGACACGTAAATGTCATCGGGCCCAGCAAGATAATTTGCCTCGGGTGAGCGAAGGAAACCGAAGCCATCTTGCAGCACCTCAAGAACGCCATCACCAGAGATTTCCCAGCCTTCATCCGCGCGCTCGCGAAGAATTTGGAACATCATTTCGCCTTTACGCATTGTAGATGCGTTTTCGATGTCTAAATCCTCTGCCATGGCAAGCAGGTCTTTGGGGCTTTTCGCTTTTAGCTCGGATAGGAATAACCGCTCAATGGACATATCTTGCCCCTTCACAACTTAGAAATTTTAAAAAGAAGAATCTCACTCGGACGAGTAGACCGTTGTCGTATACACCGATACTGGCCAATACGTCAATTCGATCAGAATTTCACAACAACAGATACGACAATAATTAGCATCAAGATTGTTGGTACCTCATTCATCATTCTATATTGACGCCCTGTTAAGGTATTCTGTGACGCTTCAAAATCCTTCCTCCGAAGGCCAAGCCAATGATGAAACCAAGTCATGCCAATCACAGATGCGCCTTTTAACCAAGGCCAATACGCCGACCAATCTACGATCCCAGGCGTGAAGACCATCAATAAACCGCAAACCCAAGTCACAATCATTGCTGGGTTCATAATAACCCGTAGTAGTTTAAGCTCCATTACCTGAAACACCTGATCAACATCAGAACCAGTCGACGCGCGTTCAACATGATACACAAATATTCTAGGTAAATAAAAAAGACCTGCCATCCATGATATGACAGACATGATGTGTAAGGATTTTACCCAAGGATATGATATTGAGAGAAGTTCAGTCATAAGTGTTATTCATCTCAGATAATAATAATAATAAAGTATATATATATAAAGAAGAAGATGTTGTAAGAGCCTGCATTTTCTGTGGATCAAATGATACCCACTAAGTTATCCACATCACCATGATCAATATAATAACCATCATAAAAATTATTATATTATAAAATCAGATAGTTAATAGATATATAGAAGTTCCAAAAATAAGTTTTCCAAAGATGAATAACCAAGATTTTATTCAAATCCACAGTGTATAAAATGCATAAAATTGTTTAATGGGTATCGTTGTTTTACACAGTGATTGGCGAAGTAAAATTATTCGACTAGTTATGTGCGCAACAATACTGAAGGTACTCACAAACTTATGCACAGCCAATCCGTTTTAATCCTGGCCTCTGGATCAGAAATTCGCAAACAATTGCTATTGAACGCAGGTCTTTCCATCGATGTTGTAAAACCAATGGTAGATGAAGAGGCGTTAAAATTGGCTTTACAGGCGGAAAATGCATCCCCGCGGGATATAGCAGATGGTTTAGCCGAAATGAAAGCAGCCCGCATTGGGAATAAGCACCCAAATTCTTTGGTATTAGGATGTGACCAAGTTTTAGAGTTTGAAAAACAGATTCTGTCTAAACCAGTCAGCAAAGAAGACGCTAAAGCACAATTATCCAAAATGTCAGGAAAACGGCACAGTTTGCTAAGTGCAGCGGTAATCTTTCATGAATTACAGCCAATTTGGCGTCATGTCGGGCAGGTACGATTATACATGCGGACGTTATCAGATGCATTCATTGAACAATACGTAGAACGGAATTGGCCGAACATTGCCCATTGCGTAGGTGGTTATCAAATTGAACGCGAAGGCGCACGCTTGTTTTCGCGGATTGATGGCGACATATTTAATGTTATGGGTTTACCTCTATTAGAGCTTTTGAATTATCTAACCCTAAGAGGAGATATTGACGGATGAACACAGCACCCGTTGTTGCAGTTTTGGGGTATCCCATTCATCATTCAAAATCCCCAAAAATGCATAGGTACTGGTTGGGTCAGGCTGGTTTGTCGGGATATTATGTTCCTTTGGAAATACATCCAGACAATTTTGAAGACGCCTTGAAAAACATGCCTAAATTGGGCTTTCGCGGTGCAAATGTTACCATCCCGCACAAAGAACGCGCATTAGAGATTGCAGACTTTGTTTCAGAACGTGCCCAACGTATCGGCGCGGCAAACACCTTGTATTTTGATGTAGATGGTAAAATTCACGCGGACAATACAGATGGATATGGATTTATAACGAACCTAAAAAAAGGTGCGCCAGAGTGGAGTGCAAAGGCCGGTCCCGCACTCGTTCTGGGCGCCGGGGGTGCGGCGCGGGCAATTTTAGATGCCTTGATTACTGAGGAAACGCCAGAAATATACCTGACAAACCGCACGAAAGGACGAGCTCAGGATCTGGCCCGTGAATTCGACAACGGTATCGAGGTTTTGGATTGGGACAATAAAAACTCTGTCCTTTCGGATGTAAAAACACTCATTAACACCACATCTTTGGGTATGAATGGCGAAGGCGACTTGAGATTAGACTTTTCACAACTTAGCAACGTTATGACTGTAACCGATATTGTATACACACCGCTTGAGACAGACCTGTTGAAACATGCGAAACGACGTGGCTGCACCTGTGTTGATGGATTGGGGATGCTGATTTATCAGGGCGTGCCGGGGTTCAGCAATTGGTTTGGTGTAAATCCTAAGGTAACGGATGAGCTTAGAGAATTGCTTTTGTCATGACCTTTAAATTGGGCCTTACTGGATCAATCGGCATGGGAAAATCGACGACTGCCAAGATGTTTGCAGAGTTGGGCATCCCTGTCTGGGATGCAGATGCCGCGGTTCATAAGTTGTATTCCACAGGCGGCGCAGCCGTTTCCGCGATTCAAGAACTGTATCCAGAGGCGATCGAACATGGAGAAGTTTCACGCCCAGCACTGAAACGCCTTATTCAATCTAACGAAAACGTCCTTGGTGAGTTAGAACGTATCGTACACCCACTTGTAGCTGCCGATCGCCAAAATTTCATTGGGACATCGGACTCAGATATTGTTTTGTTGGATATCCCGCTATTGTTTGAGACGAACGGTGACAAAGATATGGATGCTATAGCATGTGTTGATATCGACCCTGAAACACAGCGCGAACGGGTGCTTAAGCGTAATACAATGACAGAAGAGCAGTTTGAACAAATCCTTAACAAACAGTTACCAAATGACATAAAGTGCAGCCAATCTGATTTTGTGATAAAAACTGACAACCTCGATCATGCAAAAGAACAAATCGCTCATATTATTGGGTTAATTCGGAAAGACTACATCAATGCGTGAAATCGTAATGGACACTGAAACTACAGGGTTTGACCCAGAAAGTGGTGATCGTATTGTTGAAATTGGCGGCGTGGAACTGTTCAACCATGTTCCAACGGGAAATGTATATCATCAATATATCAACCCAGAACGAAGCATGCCACAAGAGGCGTTTGAGGTTCATGGTTTGGGTGATGACTTCCTGCGCGATAAGCCTGTTTTTTCAAAAATTGCACAAGATTTTTTGGATTTCGTTGGTGATGCAAAGCTTGTCATCCACAATGCATCATTTGATATGAAATTCCTAAATGCAGAATTGAAATGGATTGGAAAACCCGCCCTCCCGTGGGAACAGGCCATTGATACATTGGCCATCGCAAGAAAAAAGTTCCCTGGATCCCCGGCATCCTTGGACGCCTTATGTCGGCGGTTCAATATTGATAACTCGTCCCGAACATTGCACGGCGCATTGTTGGACTCGGAAATTTTGGCGGAAGTTTATCTAGAGCTTATCGGCGGAAAGCAGCCAGATTTTGCACTTGATACAAGTGCTGCGCAAAGCAAAACAACGCTGAAAGATGCAGGCCATCAGAACTGGAAACCAGTGCCAAGGCCCAATAAATTACCCAGCAGAGTTTCTGAAAAGGAAAAGGCAGCTCATGCTGCCTTTATTGAGAAACTTGGGGACTCGTCACTTTGGTCAAAATGGTCCAATTAGATCAGTTCATCGACTCAGCGGGCTGTTCCGCCTGACGACGCTCAAGCTCTTGCCGGTAAAGCTGTAGGAAATCGATTGTTTCCAAGTTAAGCGGTGGGAACCCGCCATCACGTGTCACATCACTTACAATACGGCGCAAGAATGGGAACAACATGCGTGGGCATTCAATAAGTAAGAATGGGTGCAATTGTTCGTCAGGCACACCAGTGACCAAGAACAATCCAGCGTATTCAACTTCAAGAAGAAATAAATTTTCTGTTGTGCCCTTGTTAACTGAACTCACCTTCAGCTTAATCACAATTTCAAATTGATTTTCTACCGTGCGTTTTTTCGCATCGATATTCACCTGAATTTGCACATCTGGTTCCACCTCACCGCTTGCACCCTTTTGCGAAAGGATGTTTTCAAACGACATGTCGCGGATATATTGCGCAAGAATTTTCATTCCTGGCTGCGCGGGCTGTTGTGCTTCTTCTGCCATCATCGGCCTCCTAAAAATAAAATTTGATGATACCTAGCATCATCTTTTACTGGCCTCAATCCTTCGGTTTGGCCTCATTGGACCAAGGCGAATTTTCGGGATTTAACACAGGCTCATACTCGCCCTCGTATACGTTTTGAGAAGATGAAAACCGCGTTTCAAAATCTGCTCTTTGAGTATTTATACGTTCTTTTATCTTTTGAAAAACAGTGGTGCGGATATTTGGGATCAGCAATAAAAACCCAATAAAATCTGTAAAAAACCCAGGGGTCAGAAGCAGCGCACCGGAAAACAAAATCATGGCCCCGTGCGCCAGTGGTTCTGATGGATCGTTCATTTCGCGAAAACGCGATTGTAATTGTGATAAAACCGAAAGCCCCTGGGCCCTCACCAAATATGTGCCAGCGATTGCTGTTAAGACAACAATAGCTAATGTTGGAAACAACCCAAGAAAGCCGCCAATCTGAATAAATAAGGCGATTTCGATTATCGGTACCGCGATAAAGGCTATCAATAGCCACATATTTTTTACTCCAATTCGTTGCGTTGGTGGACTCATCCAACATTGTTACCTACATAAGGACTAACGTTGAAAATTTCTAGAAAGCTGACGAGGCAACTTATGAGCCCTGCAATTATTGAACTCTTGGTATTGGCTGGCATCGCGATTTTTTTGATCATGCGGTTGCGCAATGTTCTTGGTACGCGGGAAGGATTTGAAAAACCTGCAGTGCAAGAAGCGCCAAAGGCAGAACGCCCCAGTTTCAAAGTGATTGAGGGAGGAGAGGATGCCGATATCCTGGACAATGCGGAAAAAGGCAGCGCCACTGCAGAAGCGTTAGCCCTGATGAAGCAAAGTGATAGTAATTTTACGGTAAATGATTTCTTGGCGGGCTCGAAATATGCGTATGAAATGATTTTAATGGCGTTCGAAAATGGAAACATCGATGATGTGCGTGATTTTATTTCCGAGGAGATCGAGGATGTTTTCGATCAGGTTATCGAAGACCGCAAATCAAAAGGGCTTGTCATTGAGGCGGAATACCTAGGCACACGTGAAACCCGTTTGACGGATGCCACATTTGATCGTGAAACAGGATGGGCCGAAATTTCGGTTTCATTCTCAGCTGAAATGACATCAGTGGTATTGGATAATGACGGCACTGTTATTGAAGGCGATTCAAAACAGGTTAAGCGGCAAAAAGACATCTGGACATTTGCGCGTGATATTTCATCCAATGATCCAAATTGGCAACTGGTCGCAACAAGTGAATGATGCGTTATTAGGCAATATTTAGACAAACTATGCCACGCAGAAAATTAAAATCTGATGAAGTGGAACTTTGGGAGCGGGTTGCAAAAACTGCGACACCATTAAGTTTACCCCAATACGTTAATTCTGTGGCCAAACCTAAGCCAAAAGTTAACCCCAAAAAGAAAGAGAAATTTGAGCTTAACAAGTTTGAAATTGGGGCAAACGCCGCACAAAAAAGTGTAAAAAACGATTTAAAGCCCAGTATATCAACTGTGCTCGAAAGTGCCTCAGTCCAGATGGACTACAAAGCATTCAAAAAAATGAAGCGGGGAAAAAGCACGCCCGAAGCGTCGTTTGACTTACATGGCATGACAGTTGCACAGGCACACACAGCCTTGATTCATTTCTTGATGACCTCTTATTCGAGAAACATGCGTTTGGTTTTGGTCATCACTGGAAAGGGCAAATTTCAAAAAGATAAGGGGCCAATTCCCCGACAAGTTGGAATCTTGCGCCATCAAGTTCCCCAATGGCTCCGTATGCCACCACTTCGCGATAAAGTTTTGCAAGTGAGCGAAGCACATGGAAAACACGGTGGAAGTGGCGCGTACTATGTGTACTTGCGAAAATAAAAACACCAATGGGCAACACACATCGACCTATTCTAAAAAATAAAAAATATAAAATAGCACTGGACAGTTCGTCCTGATTTTTGAAGACTGACATTTCAGGTCGGTAAGATTTTGCAAAAGCTGCTTTTTGGCTAAGCTTAAATTTACGGGAAAACTACTGTTTTAATGAAGTTGGAGACTAACCTTGAACCTTAAAGATTCTAAACTGATTGCAGCTGATCGAAACGAAGTTTGGCAGGCATTGTTGTCGGCAGAGGTGCTGCAGCAATGTGTTCCTGGCTGCAAAGAGATGAGCGGAAGCCCAGAAGAAGGGTTTGAAGCAACAGTTGTACAAAAGGTCGGACCCGTAAAAGCGACGTTCAAAGGTGCGGTCACCCTATCCGATATCGTAGAGGGCGAAAGCCTGATGCTGTCGGGTGAAGGCAAAGGCGGCGCAGCAGGGTTTGCCAAAGGTGGCGCCAAGGTTGTCTTGACGGATGAAGAAGGTGGTACATTGTTATCGTATGACGTGGAGGCCAAAGTGGGCGGAAAACTTGCTCAGCTTGGCAGTCGCATTATCGATGGGTTTGCTAAAAAGATGGCGGACCAGTTTTTTGAAGAATTTAGAAATACTGTCCAAGGATCTTCAGAGGAGGCTGAGGGTTTTGAGGGTAGAGAGAATAAAAAAGGTTGGTTGGGACGTCTTGTCTCAAACCAAAACTAGATCTCACTAGGGAGGAGAAAAATGACAAAAATTACTATGACAGTAAACGGCAAATCCGTTTCTGGCGAGGTGGAGGGGCGCACACTGCTCGTTGACTTTCTCAGAAACGATTTGCGTCTAACGGGGACGCATGTTGGTTGTGACACTAGTCAGTGTGGCGCGTGCACAGTGCACGTCGACGGAAATGCCGTTAAATCGTGCTCAATCTTGGCTGCAGAAGCAGATGGCGCTGACGTTTCTACAATTGAATCGCAAGCAAATGCAGACGGCTCACTCAGTACGATCCAAGCAGCGTTTCAAGAACACCACGGACTACAATGTGGCTATTGCACACCAGGGATGGTGATGGCAGCGGCAGATCTACTTAAGAACAATGCAAAGCCAACAGAAGCAGAAGTCCGTCACCACCTTGAAGGCAACATTTGCCGCTGCACAGGGTATCACAACATCGTCAAAGCGATTATGGCGGCATCTGGACAAGATGTTAGTCAATTAGCTGCGGAGTAAATAAAACTAGGGAGGAAAGAATGCCAAAAGATAGTGGTATAGGCGCAAGTTCGAAGCGCCGTGAAGACGTCCGGTTTTTGACAGGTCAAGGTCAGTATACCGACGACATCAATATTCATGGACAAACGTATGTCCATTTTGTGCGCTCAGACGTTGCACACGGGAAAATCAATAGCATCGACACATCCAAAGCTGAGGCGATGCCAGGCGTTGTTCGCATTTTCACAGGTGCAGACTTTGAAGGTATCGGTGGTCTACCCTGTGGTTGGCAGGTAACGGACCGCCATGGCGAAGCTATGAAAGAGCCAGCGCACCCAGTTCTTGCACAGGGCAAAGTGCGCCACGTTGGTGATCCAATTGCTGCCGTAATTGCAGAGTCGTTGGAGCAAGCGCGCGACGCGGGCGAAGCATTGGATATCGACATCGAAGAATTGCCAGCAGTTGTCGATATGAAAGCCGCACTGAGTGAAGGTTCAGCAACCGTTCATGACGACCTAGGTGATAACTTATGTTATGACTGGGGTTTTGTTGAGGAAAACAAAGGTGCAGTTGATGAGGCGATCAAAAATGCGGCGCACGTAACCACATTGGAATTGGTCAACAACCGTTTGGTTGCAAACCCAATGGAACCGCGTGTCGCTGTAGGGGATTACAATCGCGCGAACGATGAAAGCACGCTGTACACAACTTCGCAAAACCCACACGTCATTCGTTTGCTGATGGGCGCGTTCGTCTTGGGCATTCCCGAGCACAAGTTGCGTGTTGTTGCACCTGATGTGGGTGGTGGATTTGGAACAAAAATCTTCCATTACGCAGAAGAGGCATTTTGCACATTTGCATCGCGTCAAATCAACCGTCCAGTTAAGTGGACCGCGTCACGCTCAGAAGCATTTATTTCGGATGCCCACGGTCGTGATCACGTGACAAAGATTGAATTGGCACTGGATGCCGATAACAACTTCACAGCGGTACGCACCGAAACATTGGCAAACATGGGCGCTTACCTATCCACATTTGCGCCGTCTGTTCCAACATGGTTACACGGTACATTGATGGCGGGTAACTATAAGACGCCGTTGATTTACGTAAATGTGAAAGCGGTATTCACAAACACTGTTCCTGTTGATGCCTATCGTGGCGCAGGTCGTCCCGAAGCAACATATCAGCTTGAACGTGTGATCGACAAAGCAGCGCGTGAATTGGGTGTTGATCCGATTGCATTGCGTCGCCAGAACTTTATCACAGAGTTCCCCTATGCAACACCAGTTGCTGTCGAATATGACACTGGTAACTACGTTGCTACAATGGATAAACTAGAAGAGATCGCAGATATATCTGGTTTCGAAGCACGTCGCAAAGCATCAGAAGCGAATGGCAAACTTCGTGGTCTTGGTGTCAACTGCTACATCGAAGCTTGCGGTATTGCACCATCAAATCTGGTTGGCCAATTGGGCGCGCGTGCGGGTCTATACGACGCCGCAACAGTGCGCGTAAATGCGACAGGTTCAATCAGCGTGATGGTTGGTGCGCACAGCCATGGCCAAGGCCATGAAACTGCATTCCCACAAGTGGTTGCAGAAATGCTTGGCATTGACGAAAGCATGATCGAAATCGTGCATGGTGACAGCTCAAAAATTCCATTTGGCATGGGCACATATGGATCGCGTTCAATCGCGGTTTGTGGTTCTGCAATGGTTCGCGCAACTGAGAAAATCATCAATAAAGCGAAGAAAATCGCCTCTCACCTGCTAGAAGCATCTGAGGCAGACATCGAGCTTAAAGATGGTCACTTCACAGTTGCAGGCACGGATAAATCATGTGCATGGGGCGATGTCACATTGGCGGCATATGTTCCACACAACTATCCGTTGGACAATATTGAACCAGGTCTAGAAGAAACTGCATTCTATGATCCGTCAAACTTCACATACCCATCAGGCGCATATGCGTGTGAGGTCGAAGTTGACCCAGATACTGGTAAGGTCACAGTTGAGCGGTTCTCTGCTGCAGATGACTTTGGCAACATCATTAACCCCATGATTGTTACAGGTCAGGTGCACGGTGGATTGGCGCAGGGTATTGGCCAAGCGTTGATGGAAAACTGTGCGTATGACGAAAATGGTCAACTGCTAAGTGCATCATACATGGATTATGCAATGCCACGTGCATCGGATGTTCCGTTCTATGCGGTTGATCACTCTTGCCAGACGCCATGTACGCACAACCCATTGGGCGTAAAAGGCTGTGGCGAGGCGGGTGCCATCGGTTCACCACCCTCTGTTGTCAATGCGGTTGTAGACGCGTTGCAATCAGCGGGTCATAATGTAACTCATATCGATATGCCTGTATCACCTTCGCGTGTTTGGGCAGCGATGAACAGCTAATCGGAGGCAAAAAAATGTATAACTTTGAGTTCGAAAAACCTTCGACAATTGCAGATGCAGTTTCTGCAATGGCCGCTGAAGAGGCACAAGCGCTAGGCGGGGGTCAAACATTGATCCCTACCCTAAAGCAGCGTTTGGCCAGCCCCTCAAAATTGGTAAGCCTTTCAGGTATTGCCGAAATGAAGGGTGTTTGCGAAGCTGATGGCGGGATTTCTGTCGGTGGTGCAACAACACACGCGACTGTAGCAGCTGAAGCAGGCGCCTATCCTGCACTTGCCGCACTTGCGTCAAACATTGGTGATCCAGCTGTCCGAAACCGCGGAACAATCGGCGGATCATTGGCCAATAATGACCCAGCGGCGTGCTACCCATCTGCAGCCTTGGCATCAGGCGCAACAATCGAAACAAACTCTCGTGCGATTGCGGCAGATGATTATTTCCAGGGTATGTTCACAACCGCGCTAGAAGAGGGAGAGATCATCACAAACGTTCGCTTCCCAATTCCAGAAGCGGCCAGCTATCAAAAATTTGAACAACCAGCGTCACGTTTTGCGATGGTTGGTGTTTTTGTTGCGAAATACGCAGACGGTGTTCGTGTTGCTGTAACTGGCGCGTCAGAGGACGGCGTTTTTCGTTGGACAGAAGCAGAAGAGGCGCTTAGCGGCAACTTCTCTGCGGATGCTATCGAAGGACTGTCTGTCTCGGGCGATGGCATGATCAGTGATCTGCATGGCTCTGGTGATTACCGTGCACACCTTGTTAAGGTGCTAACAAAGCGTGCAGTTGCTGCAGCAAGCTAAGGTTCGAATAAATAAAATAATGCGGCCGCTGAATGATCAGCGGCCGTTTTAGTTTACACAGAAAACGATTTTCTGATCGCATCCATGTTTTGTCCGTACACCTCAGGTTTATCGACGGACCCGCCTTTGAATACAGCTGATCCAGCGACCAAAACATCTGCGCCTGCCTCGACCAATTTCGGTGCTGTATTTGGATCTACACCGCCGTCGATTTCAATATGAACAGGACGATCACCGATCATGCTGCGCAGCGCGCGCACTTTATCCGCCATATCGATAAATTTTTGACCACCAAATCCGGGGTTAACGGTCATCACACAAATCAGATCGACCATGTCTAGCAGATGTTGAACAGATTCCGCAGGTGTTCCAGGGTTTAATGCAACACCTGCCTTCATCCCTGCCGCTTTGATTGCCTGAACCGTACGATGGATGTGCGGCCCTGCCTCGATATGGGCGGTCAGGACATCAGCACCCGCATCAGCATAGGCATCGATATATGGGTCTACTGGGGAAATCATCAGGTGAACGTCCATCACTGTTTTCACATGTGGACGGAACGCCTTTACCGCAGGTGGACCGAAGGTAAGGTTAGGAACAAAATGCCCATCCATGACATCCACATGAACCCAATCTGCGCCGTGATCTTCGATTGCACGGATTTCAGCACCGAAATTTGCAAAATCTGCTGACAAAATTGATGGGGCAATTTTAACTGAACGATCAAATGCCATGAAGCACTCCAACTGGTGATTTTCTGCGTGCATAATAGGCTTATCCCTCGATGTCGAGTGCGTGCGTATTGTCGAAAGCGAAACTTGGATTGTCCTTCGCACATTTTCAAATTATAGCATCCCCAACATTTATTGGGAGAATCCGACATGTCGAACGAACAATTGGAAGCAGCAATTGAATCCGCATGGGAAAATCGCGACGCGATTACACCTGCCACGCAGGGTGAAACACGTGAAGCCATCGAAGCTACGCTAAATGCGTTGGATAGCGGTTCATTGCGTGTTGCACAAAAGTTGGATGACGGTTCATGGCACGTGAATCAATGGGCCAAAAAGGCGGTTTTATTGGGTTTCCGTATCAAAGATATGGAAATTCAATCTGGAGGCCCACAAGGCAGTGGCTGGTGGGACAAGGTTGATAGCAAATTTGTGGGTTGGGATGAAAACCAATGGAAGGCCGCAGGGTTCCGCGCGGTTCCAAATTGCGTTGTTCGTAAATCTGCATTTATCGCACCTGGCGTTGTTTTGATGCCATCTTTTGTGAACCTTGGCGCATATGTTGACGAAGGAACCATGGTTGATACATGGGCAACTGTTGGATCATGCGCACAGATTGGTAAGAATGTGCACCTATCTGGCGGTGTGGGCATCGGTGGTGTTCTTGAGCCTATGCAAGCTGGGCCAACAATTATCGAAGACAACTGTTTTATCGGTGCGCGTTCAGAGGTTGTTGAAGGCTGCATCGTTCGCGAAGGTTCCGTGTTGGGAATGGGCGTTTACATCGGCAAATCAACCAAGATCGTTGATCGTGAGACGGGTGAAGTGATGTATGGTGAGGTTCCACCGTATTCAGTTGTGGTATCGGGTTCGATGCCATCGAAAAACGGAATTAACCTATACTGCGCCGTGATTGTAAAACGCGTAGACGAGCAAACACGCAGTAAAACGGGCATCAACGAACTGTTACGCGACTGATATTTCGTTTGCGGGTTGGTTCAGTAAAATCTGCAAAAACGTATTATCAATGTTAGAAATCAAAAGGCGCCCAGTGATGGGCGCCTATTATTTTAGTCGACTACGCGTACCGCACCTTGGGCCGCGGAGGTTGTCAGCGCTGCATAGGCCTTGAGCGCAGTGGTCACTTTGCGTTTACGTGGCTTTGAAGGTTTCCAGCCGTGCGCCTCTTTCGCGGCGCGGCGCTCTGCCATAACTTCGTCTGAAATGACTAGGTTGATCGAGCGGTTTGGAATATCGATTTCGATAGTGTCACCATGTTCCACCAATGCAATCGCGCCACCTTCGGCCGCTTCGGGCGAGACGTGACCAATCGACAAACCAGATGTGCCGCCAGAGAAACGTCCATCTGTTACCAATGCACACGCCGCACCCAGTCCTTTCGATTTCAGATAACTGGTTGGATACAGCATTTCCTGCATTCCGGGGCCGCCACGTGGACCTTCGTAAAGGATCACAACGACATCGCCTTCTTTGACCTTACCTGTCAGAATATCGTTCACGGCATCATCTTGGCTTTCTACAACATATGCAGGGCCGGAAAACTTCAGGATGCTTTCGTCAACACCTGCAGTTTTTACGATGCAACCGTCTTCTGCAATGTTGCCGAACAAAACAGCAAGTCCACCATCCTGAGAAAAGGCGTTTTCTTTGTCGCGGATCACGCCACCCGTGCGGTCCATGTCAAGTGTGGTGTATTTGTTGGATTGCGAAAACGCTTGCGTCGTGCGAACGCCACCTGGTGCAGCACGATAAAAATCATGAACATCGGGGTTGTTTGTACGCATGACATCCCAGTTGTCTAATGCATCGCCCATTGTTGGTGAGTGCACAGTTTTGGTGTCGCGATGGATCAATCCCGCACGATCCAATTCGCCCAAGATTGCCATGATGCCACCCGCGCGATGGACATCCTCCATGTGAACATCACTTTTGGCTGGTGCGACTTTACTTAGGCATGGAACTTTGCGTGACAATCTATCGATATCTTCCATGGTAAAGCCTACCTCACCTTCGTAAGAGGCCGCCAAAAGGTGCAGAACTGTGTTCGTTGATCCGCCCATCGCAATATCCAGCGCCATCGCATTTTCGAAGGCCTCGAATGTGGCAATGTTGCGGGGCAGTGTACTGGCGTCATTTTGTTCATAACAGCGACGTGCAAGATCAACGATGCGTTGACCTGCCTCAAGGAACAGCGCCTTACGATTAGAATGCGTTGCAAGCGTTGAACCGTTTCCTGGAAGGGATAATCCCAAAGCTTCGGTCAAACAGTTCATTGAGTTCGCTGTGAACATACCAGAGCATGATCCACAAGTTGGGCACGCGGCCTCCTCAATCTGTTGGACCTGTTCATCTGTGTACTTGTCATCTGCGGCAGCAACCATTGCGTCGACAAGATCGAGCGCGATTTCCTTGCCATCAATTACCGCTTTGCCGGCTTCCATTGGACCGCCAGAAACAAAAATTGTTGGGATGTTTAGGCGCATTGAGGCCATCAACATACCTGGAGTGATTTTGTCACAGTTTGAAATACAAACCATTGCGTCGGCACAGTGGGCATTCACCATGTATTCGACTGAATCCGCGATGATTTCACGGGATGGTAGGGAATAAAGCATGCCATCATGGCCCATCGCAATTCCATCATCCACAGCGATGGTATTGAATTCCTTGGCAACGCCGCCTGCAGCCTCAACCTCGCGGGCAACCATTTGTCCCAGGTCTTTCAGGTGCACGTGGCCCGGAACAAATTGCGTAAATGAATTGACGATCGCGATGATTGGTTTGCCAAAATCGCTATCTTTCATACCAGTGGCGCGCCACAATCCGCGAGCGCCTGCCATGTTACGACCATGGGTAGAAGTTCTTGAACGATACATTGTTTGATCTCCTTCGTTGAAACCAGAAACAAAAATCTATGCTTGAACGCAAGCCCAATAGGAAAAAAATGCGCATGAAATTGATATTTTGAAGGTTTGCATTCCCTAATTGGCATGGTTACATCGGAGTGAAACCCAATAAGGCTGCCATAATGTCAGAAAAACGCGAAAAAAAGCCAAAGAAACATCAGGTTTACACTTTGCTTGTTCAGGTGGGCCGTTCACAGAATGATGGCTTCCCCAAAAAGGCGACGGGTGCCGCGTTGATTTGTTATTCAAGCGGCGTGGACGAGGCAGAGGCCGTGCGTGAGGCGGTTGCAATTTTGAAGCAGGCCGATTTAGCACCATTGGATGTCACTGGGTATGGAACTTTAGACGAACGCTTGTCAGAGGGGCATGAAATTGACGATGCCGAGATCGAGCTTATGAACCGAGCCCTAGAGGAAAATTCAGTAATTGTTGCGCAGATGACACCTTTTTTTGGAGACGAAGCACAATCGGGGACAGAGCATTGAGTAAGGTCATTTTCCTTGACCTTGACGGCACGCTGACGGACGCGGGCCCTGGCATCAAAAACTGTTTTAATTATGCCTTGGAACGAATGGGGCTGCCAGAAATCAGGACGAATAACGATTGGATTGTTGGTCCGCCTTTGTGGGACAGCTTTGCCAAAGTCGGCGTTGCAGACGACCAACTTGATCACGCTGTTGACCTATACCGTGAAAGGTATCGTGATATCGGGTACCTTGAAAACGCATTGTACGATGGTGTACTTGATCAATTAAGTCGACTGAAAGATCGTTCATTCGCTTTGTGCTTAGCCACATCCAAGGCAGCAGAATACGCTGTTAAAATAACCGCGCATTTTGGCGTTGATCGATATTTGGACCATCAATTTGGATCCGAGCTTGATGGAACTAGATCTGCCAAGACTGATTTACTGAAGCATGGTTTGAATGTAACCAGTAGCAGCGCACAAGATGCCGTAATGGTTGGGGATCGTAGTTTTGATATAGTGGGTGCACATGCAAACGAGATGGCGGCATTTGGTGTGTTGTATGGGTACGGCAATCAAGATGAACTGGAAGGCGCTGGTGCAGATGGATTAATTCAGGACCCATCTGAGCTTGCACACTCGTTAATCACGTTTTTTGAATAGAGACTGAAATGAAGAATATTGACGCATTCGAGTTAACTGCGAACCTGATCAAATGCCCATCTGTGACCCCAGACGAAGGTGGGGCGATCACGTTATTGGACGAATTGTTGTCGCAAAACGGGTTCGAATGTACGCGCATCGAACGAGGTGGTGTCAGTAATCTTTTTGCGCGTTGGGGCGGTGGCAATAACGGGCGCACCTTTGGGTTTAATGGTCACACGGATGTTGTTCCGGTTGGCGATATCGCTGCATGGAGTGTTGATCCATTTGGTGCCGAGGTAAAGGATGGATTTCTTTATGGGCGTGGTGCTACGGATATGAAATCTGGTGTCGCGGCTTTTGTTGCAGCGGCAATTGATTTTACGTCCAATACCCCGCCTGACGGTTCGGTTGTCATTACCGTAACGGGTGACGAAGAAGGCGATGCCATTGACGGTACGACAGCCATTCTTGATTGGATGAATAACAACGGTCAGTCGATGGACCATTGTTTGGTAGGTGAGCCGACAAGCCCAAATCACATGGGTGAGATGATGAAAATCGGCCGCCGTGGATCATTGACCGCGTTCATAACAGCGCAAGGTGTTCAGGGACATTCCGCCTATCCCCATCGCGCCAATAATCCCGTTTCGGCAATGGTGCAATTGATGACTGCGCTTGAAGAGACCGCTTTGGATGACGGAACCGAGCATTTTGATCAATCCACGCTTGCAATCACGACGATCGACGTAGGCAACACAGCAACAAATGTTATCCCAGAAAAATGTCGGGCGACCGTGAACATTCGATTTAACGATGCTCATTCGGGACAGTCACTTATTGATTGGCTGCAACATCATTTGGATTCAGTTTCTGAAAAAACAAAAACCCGCTTTCAGATGAATGTGAAGATTTCGGGTGAAAGTTTTATTACGCCGCCTGGTGAACTATCCGATCTTATTTCCCAAGCGGTGCAAGAAGAGTTGGGTGTGACACCAGAATTGTCCACAACTGGTGGTACATCTGATGCCCGGTTTGTCAAAAATTTATGCCCTGTCACCGAATTTGGACTGGTCGGAAAAACAATGCATGCTGTTGATGAACGGGTCGAAATTGCCCAAATTCATCAATTAAAAAGCATATATGGGCGTATTCTAAAGAACTATTTTGCCTGATCGACGCCCGATATTGATCGTCATGGTCAAGGCCCCAGTGGCAGGCCGCGTCAAAACGCGACTTGGCCGTGATATCGGAATGACCAATGCGGCCTGGTGGTATCGTCATCAAACTGCACGATTATTGCGTCAATTATGCGACCCAAGGTGGCTTATTGTTTTGGCGGTTGCAAAAACACCTAATCAACCTGATCCACCGATCTGGCCCAAAGAATTAAAGAGAGTGGATCAGGGAACTGGGGACATTGGTCAACGAATGAAACGGCTTCTTGCCCGTTTTCAAAAGACACCCGCTATTATCATTGGTTCGGATATTCCATGGATCAAAAAACGTCATATTGCCGAGGCGTATAAACGTCTGTCCAAAAACCAATTTGTGTTTGGGCCATCAACCGATGGAGGTTTTTGGTTGGTCGGTGCGCCGCGGTGTACGTCGCTCCCAAACTCAATATTCACAAATTGTCGATGGTCGACTGAATTCGCTTTGATGGATGCAAAGCGGAGCCTATCTGATAGAAACAGTGAAGATGTTGCAACCCTGTCCGATGTTGATGATGTAAACGATTTGCTTGAATTCGGATTTGCGATGACGACAAAAAATATTCGTGTTAGTGAGCCACATGAATAAGTTACCATCAAAGAAAGATATCCTAGATTGGATTTCGGATAACCCAACGCTGACTGCGAAACGTGATATTGCAAAGGCGTTTGGAATTAAGGGCCCAGATCGAATTGAGCTAAAGAAAATTTTGCGTGAACTTGAAGCCGATGGCCACCTAAGTAAGCGAAAAAATTCTTTCCGCGACCCCAACCAATTACCGCCTGTCAGTATCGTTGAAGTGATGGCTCCGACATCTGACGGCGATTTGTTTGCGCGGCCGCTTGAATGGGATGGCGACGATGTAGAGCCGATTATTTTATTTATGACACGTAAATCGGACCCAGCGCTGGGTCGTGGTGATCGAATATTGGCGAAGCTAACGAAGGTATCTAACGAACAATATCAATATGAGGGTCGTTTGATCCGCAAAATAGGGATCAGCCCCACACGTGTCCTCGGTGTGTTCAGGCAAACGTCTGAAGGTGGTCGCATTGTTCCAATTGATAAAACGGGCAAAGAATGGACTGTCCCCGAACAAGGGCGGCGCGGGGCGAAAGACGGAGAGTTGGTCTTAGCCGAACAGATTGGTCCGAAAGCGCGTATGGGATTACCCAAGGCGAGTGTCGTAGAGAGATTGGGCAACCCTTCAGCACCAAAAGCAGTATCACTGATCGCGATCCATCAACATGGCATTCCAGATCATTTCCCGGATGATGTCGTTGCCGAAGCGGACAATCAAAAGCCAGCTCCACTGGGCAATCGGACTGATTTTCGCGATGTACCATTTGTCACTATTGATCCTGCTGATGCGCGAGACCATGATGATGCATGTTTTGCTGAACTTGATCCTGATCCAAAAAACAAAGACGGATATCTAATCTGGGTCGCGATTGCGGATGTTGCCCACTATGTCACGCCCTCGTCAAAATTGGATCAAGAGGCGCGGTTGCGGGGGAATTCAACATATTTTCCAGATCGCGTCGTTCCAATGCTTCCAGACCGTCTATCTGGTGATTTATGCTCGTTGCACGAAGGCGTTCCGCGCGCATCAATCGTTGTGCGCATGCAGATCGATAAAGATGGTCAAAAACTGGGACATAGGTTTTTTCGGGGACTGATAAAATCGCATGCATCGCTAACTTATGAAGAGGCGCAAAGCGCAGTTGACGGTGCACCGAATGATAAATGTTTACCCTTATTAGAGACTGTTATTCGCCCATTATACGATGCATATCACACATTGGTGAAGGCGCGCGAACTTCGTGCACCCCTAGATCTTGAACTGCCCGAACGTCGTGTTGAATTGAGCGACGAGGGCAAAGTGATATCCGTCAATTTCAAAGATAGGCTTGATGCGCATAAGTTGATCGAAGAGTTTATGATTTTGGCTAATGTGTCTGCGGCAGAGGTTTTGATCGAGAAAAAGTCGCCTTTATTATTTCGTGTTCATGAAGAGCCATCAGATGATAAACTGGAGTCATTACGCGAAACCGCAAAATCGGCCGGATTGGTTCTTGCCAAAGGACAGGTTCTTCGCACGAAACACCTTAACATGTTATTGCGGCAAGCGCGCGACACAGAGCATTCAGAACTGATCAACATGTCAACGCTGCGATCGATGACACAAGCCTATTATAGTCCCGAAAATTTTGGACATTTTGGTTTGTCTCTTCGTTCGTATGCACATTTTACCTCACCCATTCGACGCTACGCAGATTTGATTGTGCATCGTGGTCTAATTTCTTCGCATGGATGGGGTGACGATGGCCTGACGGCATTTGATATCGAAAACCTGGCTGAAACGGCAAATAAGATTTCGGAAACGGAACGTCGATCAATGTTGGCAGAGCGGGACACAACGGATCGCTATTTGGCGGCCTATTTGTCCGAAAAAATGGGATCCGAGTTTCAAGGTAAAATAAGCGGAATTGCCAAATTTGGGATATTTGTTCGATTGGATGAAACAGGGGCTGACGGCATCATCCCCATTCGTTCGTTAGGGCGTGAATATTTCGATTACGATCAAACAACCAACACTTTGATGGGCAGCGAAACAGGCATCACATTTTCATTAGGATTGCGTGTTATGGTGCGTTTGACCGAAGCAGAGCCAACTGCGGGCGGCGTCGCATTCGAACTCATATCAATTAACGATGAGATATATAAGCGCACAGGCGGACGGCGGGGTCGCGGCGACCGACCCAAACGCATGCTGGTCAAATCCAAACGAAAAGCTGCAAAATCGAAATTGAAAGCGCGTCGTAGACGGACGGGTTCATGAGTTTTGATCAATGGATTGATGCGCATTTTCCAAAACTGATGGGGCATGTTCAGTTACTTCCTGAAGTATTGGAAAAAGATAAACAGCAGGCCGAATTCACACTGCCGCCATGGGATTATATTGATCGGCTTGCGACACCAGAGCGGATGATCCTTGGGCAAAAATATTTGGTTGAATTTGATACAGAATTAAACCGCATATTTGATAGTTACGGCGTTTCACCTTCGCTGTTATTGGCGATCTGGGGCATCGAAACAAATTTTGGTAAGGCCCCAGGCACCTTTCCAATTGGTTCGGCACTGGCAACACTGGCTTTTGCAGGCCGCGCGCGACGCCGAACATATTTCACAGCACAGTTACGGTACTATTGCTCGGAAATTCGTCCATTGCAGGGTGAGGGGCGGTCTATCTACGGCAGCTGGGCTGGTGCGTCTGGGCATATGCAGTTTATGCCAGAAACATACGCCAAATTTGGGGTTTCATATCGCTCTACCGGGCCCGCGAATATTTGGGCTTCGATCCCCGATGCATTGATGTCGGCTGCGAATTATTTGGCCGCAGAAGGGCTTCACGAAGATGACTATCTTATCAAAAAGACTGATATAGAGACTGAGGTCGATTATTCTTGGGATGGTACTAATTACGCTGCTGAGGCCATAGTCTGGGATGAGCGCGGTCTGAAGATTGAGGGTGCGAAAGACGGGGAAAAATATTTTTGTGTATCGCCCGTAGGTCGACATGGACCGCGGATTTTGTTGGGTGGACAGGCGTTGGCCCTTTACAAATATAATCGCTCAATTAACTATGTGTTGGCGGTTTCAAAACTTGCGACCATGATTGATGGTGGACATATCGATTGGTCCTGGGATCGTACAGCCAGACCGTTGGGTAGATCAGAGCTCACAGAATTACAGTCAGTTTTGACTGACCTGGGTTACAACGCAGGTGCATCAGACGGAATTATCGGGCCAGATACAGTTCGCGCAGTGATGCAAGCACAAAATGGGCTGGGAATTGAGCCGGATGGTTATCCAGATTTGGAACTGCTTGCGCGCCTAAAGACCCTAAAAGATTAACCTTCGCCCCAGGGGATCCAAACCGTTTTCTTTTCTACTGCGTGATCCAAGAATTCGCGGATCTCCGTCGCTACGTTCACTTGAGTCCAAGTGCGTTTTAAGTTTGTTGCTGAATGTTCTTCGATCATAGATGAAATTGCTTCGGTTTCTTCACACCAAACGGCATCGATACCCATGTGCATCGCAGTGTGTTTTGCAACATCGCTGTGGTCTGCAAACAATATATTCACCGCTCCTGCTGGAATATCAGATGTTTCAATCACTTGGATCAGCTCTCCCGCAATGACTGGATTGATCTCTGATGGGAATATTATCACACGGTTTCCAACCGCGATGGTTGCGGCGATCATACGCACCAAACCCAGCAAAGCATGTTCTGCGGGCGCAAATGCGGCAATCGTCCCGATAGGTTCGTTCAGAGACAAAGCAAGGCCGCGCATCGGGACATTACGCACGTCACCATCAAATTTGTCAGACCATGCTGCACATTCAAAAATGGTTTCTAGTGTCGCTTGCACCTCGTCCACGCCTGACATGCCGCGTGGTTGGAAGGTGTCGATTAGTGCGGCGATTTCATCTGCGCGCACTGAAAGATTTTCGGCAAAGTAATAAAGTATTTGCGATCGTAAATGACCAGTTGAAGATGACCAACCAATGGCTTTATTCGCCGCTTCAACAGCATTTCTAAGATCTTTTCTGTTCGAGATTGGGATATCGTATGTTGCGGCATTGGACGAATCAGATATCTGTTTTGTATATCCACCATCTGGCCGTAATTGTTTTCCACCAACATAATTTTTATAGGTCCGATTAATGGAAGCGGCGCGATTTGGAGTTGTTTTTTTGGTTGAATAATCAGCGGGTTCCTTAGGTACATTGACTGGGCGCGTGTAGGCCATTAGCCCTTCCCATCCACCTTCGCGTCCAAACCCGCTTTCTTTGGTCCCGCCGAACCCAGCGGCGGCATCAAAGAAGTTTGTTCCATTTACCCAAACAACGCCCGCTTTCAGTTTTGGCGCCATTCCAAGGGCAAGGTTTATATTTTCACTCCAAACCGATGCGGCTAGGCCATATCGAGTGTTATTTGCCAACGCGACAGCCTCAGATGGTGTTCTGAATGTGGTGGATACTAGGACGGGGCCAAATATTTCTTCTTGCATCAAAGTATCGCTTGTTTCCACGTTTCGAATTAAGGTTGGAGGGTGATAATACCCATCATCGGGCATCGTCGTCTCTGCGGTCGTGATTTTTGAGGGGGCGCAGGACGACAGCATGGACTTGATGCGATCTAATTGTGCCTGACTGTTTATCGCACCCATATCAATTGATTTGTCTAATGGATCGCCAATCCGCAGCTTTTTCATTCTGTTTACAAGTTTGGAATAAAATTTATCCGCGACACCTGCCTGCACCAGTAATCGTGATCCCGCACAGCAGACTTGCCCCAGATTAAACCAAATTGCATCAACAACCCCTTCCACTGCGCTGTCTAAATCCGCGTCATCAAAAACGATGAAGGGTGATTTTCCACCAAGTTCAAGGGTTAGCGATTTCCCTGAACCCGCTGTCGCCTGTCGGATTTTTCGGCCCACATCGGTTGATCCAGTGAATGCGATTTTTTGTACGTCTTTGTGACGCACGATCATGTCGCCAACATCTCCATCCCCTGTTACGATATTTACAACGCCCTTTGGTACACCGGATTGCGCGCAGATTTCTGCGAATAACAAGGCAGTAAGTGATGTTGTTTCCGCAGGTTTCAAAACCACTGTATTACCCACGGCAAGCGCGGGTGCGATTTTCCACGCTAACATAAGCATAGGAAAGTTCCATGGAATAATTTGTCCGCAGATGCCGATAGGTTTGCGATTTGGCAGCTCTTTGGACATCAGCTGCGCCATCCCAGCGTGATAATAAAAATGCCGGTGGACAAGCGGGATATCAATATCACGCGACTCCCGAATAGGTTTACCGTTATCTAGTGTCTCCAAAACACTGAAAAGGCGTGCATGTTTTTGGATGTTCCGTGCGAGCGCATAGAGCACTTTTGCGCGTTCAAACCCTGAACGTGTTCTCCACTCCTTAAATGCACGGTTCGCAGCGGCAACGGCGCTATTTACATCTGCCGATGAAGCTTGGCTCATATGTGCCAAAGACTTTCCAGTGGCCGGATTTATTGTTTCGAAGTGATCTGTTCCAGAAACGAATTCACCGTCGATAAAGTGACCGAAAATCCGATTATTTTTATCCAGCCACGCGTTTGCTTCTTCGGCGCTTTCAGGGGCGGTTCCGTAGTCCATATTTTGGTAGATTTCCTTGATATCCATTTGATCACCCCATTGCATGTCTAAATGATGCTGAATATGCGCCAGTGGCAAAGTGTTCGAGTTGACGTTCTATATCCCCCAGCAATGATGATGCGCCAAAACGGAACAGTTCGGGGCGGGTCCATTCGACATCCAACTCTTCTTTCATCATCGAGAGGTAGACCAAGGCGTCTTTTGCTTTTGAGATTCCACCTGCAGGTTTGTAGCCAACCTTGTAACCAGTTTGTTCATAAAATTCACGGATTGCACGCACCATGACTAAAGAAACGGGCAGGGTCGCGTTAACGCTTTCTTTTCCTGTCGAAGTCTTTATAAAATCAGCACCCGCCATCATGCAGATTAAGGATGCCCGCGCGACATTACGCAATGTCCCAAGCTCACCTGTCGCTAAAATTGCTTTGACGTGTGCTTCGCCGCAGGCTTCTCGGAACAACTTCATTTCGTTGTAAAGAGCTTGCCAATCTTGGTTAAGGACATGTCGGCGACTTATCACAATATCGATTTCTGTTGCCCCCGCCGCAACGCTTTCTTCAATTTCTGCAATGCGCAGCTTTAGCGATGAGAGGCCCGCTGGAAATCCAGTTGATACCGCCGCGACAGGGATTTGGCTTTCTGATAAGGCAGCAACAGCAGCAGGAACCATTTCATGATATACGCAGACCGCACCAGTAGTAAGCGGATCTATACCCAGGGATTTCGCCAGATCGGCTTGCAATGGATGTCGCGCTTTGGCACATAATCTTCGCACGCGGTCCTCGGTATCGTCACCGGATAATGTCGTCAAATCGATGCAGGAAATGGCGCGCGCCAGCCAAGCGGCCTGGAATTCTTTTTTAACGCTTCTGCGCGTTCCAAGGGTCGCTGCGCGTCGTTCTATCGCGGATTGGTTTGCTTGGGCCGCCATAACCCAATCTAAATCCAGTTCGTGACAGATATTTCTGTTGGTGGTGTTTGAAATATTCATCTCAGTGTCCGTTCGCCAATATTCGAAATGGATTGCAGATAACGGATATAAACACAAATCTAAAATACGAGATTGAGAGTCATTCGCAATTAGGTTGACTTTATGCGAATGACTCGCATATTCAAATACGCAAGGTAAGGAGTCATTCTTTGAACATCAATCGCCGTCGTTTTATGGGCTTATCTACCGCTGCTATTGCTGCGCCGCATATCGCATTGGCGGGTCAGTCATTGAATATTGTCTGTACGGTCGGAATGCTTGCAGACACGGCCAAGCAAATTGCCCCTTCAAACGTCACAATTCGTGCACTAATGGGGCCTGGAACAGATCCCCATGCGTTCCGACAGACACGTGGCGATGTTGTCGCGTTAACAAAGTCGGATTTGATTATACGTCACGGATTGTATCTTGAGGCGCAGATGGAGGATTTGTTTGCCAAATTAGGCAAACGGAAAACAATTTTGTCGGCTGGCGAAGCTGTCCCCGATCAGCATCTGTTGCCATATGATGATGCATCGGCGCAGTATGATCCGCATGTTTGGATGGACCCAGCGCTGTGGACCCATGTAGCAGACGCAATTGCAGCAGAATTATCGTCTAAATTACTGAAAAACTCTGCTGAGATCGCCGAAAACCATGCACGTTTCGTAGCCAATTTGATACGATTAAAAGATTATGGCCATGACATATTGGCCAGCGTTCCTAAACAAGAGCGTGTGCTGTTGACGGCACATGATGCATTTCGCTATTTTGGATCGGCGTATGATTTTGACGTTATGGGGGTCAAGGGTATTTCCACGACGAGTGAGGCGGGACTTTATCGGATCGAGGAATTGGTAGATCTGATCATAGAACGTCAGATAAAGGCAGTGTTTGTTGAATCCTCACAATCAGACCGTAATATCCGTGCTCTGATCGAAGGAACCGCTGCCCGCGATCATGATTTGAAACTTGGTGGGCAATTATTTTCTGATGCGATGGGACCGGCCGGAACCTATGAAGGAACATACGTTGGGATGATGGATCACAATCTAACCACCATCGCGCGCGCACTTGGCGTCGATGCCCCGACGCGGGGCATGAATGATAAATTGAACGTGTAACATGTCTGCTGATGCAATTTCCGCAACCGAATTGAGCGTTGATTACGATGGAGTAACAGCGATCCAAGATGTCGATTTTACCGTCCGCGCTGAAAAACTGACTGCAATTGTTGGCCCGAATGGGGCGGGGAAATCGACACTAATTAAGGCTCTTTTGGGGTTAATCCCGAACCGTAACGGAACAATTTCATGTTTTGGGACGTCACCAAAACAGTACAGAAAAAACATTTCATATGTCCCACAGCGTGCGCAAATCGACTGGGAATTTCCAGCCAATGTATTCGACGTTGTTGCAATGGGTTTATACGGTGAATTGGGCCTTCTGCGCCGCTTTTCATCCGCACACAAAGATAGGGTGCAAAGTGCATTAACGGATGTGGATATGGCTGATTTCGCAGCGCGTCAGATTTCACAACTGTCAGGTGGCCAACAACAACGCGTATTTCTGGCGCGTTCTATTGTACAAGATGCTGAGCTTATTCTGCTGGATGAACCGTTTGGCGGGATCGACTCAAAATCTGAAGCTGTGATTGTCGATATTCTGCGTCGTCAGAAGCAGCATGGAAAATCAATAGTTGCTGTTCATCACGATTTGTCGACTGTCAAAGACTACTTTGACGATGTAATTTTGCTAAACAAAACAGTTACCGCCTTTGGTCCCATCAATGATGTCTTCACCAAGTCAAACATCGAAAAGACCTATGGTGTATCCAATCTGGATTTTTTGACAGGCCGTTCATGACGGAACTGATTGGTTATAATACCGCGCTCGCACTTGTTGGCGCTTTGTTATTTGGCTTTTCAAGCGGCCATGTGGGTGCGTTCGTTTATCTGCGCAAAGCAAGTTTGCTAAGCGATTCACTTGCCCACGCAACGCTTCCAGGATTGGTCATTGGTTTTCTTGTTTCAACTTTTTTGGGAATGGAAGAGAAGAATTCTTTGGTGTTGCTCTTGGGCGCTGGGGTATCGGCACTCTTTGGCGTGGTCGTCATTCAATGGATTACGGCGCGTACGAAATTGGGATTTGACACTGCAATTGCAGCTGTACTTTCGGTCTTTTTTGGCTTTGGGATTGTGTTACTGACGGGTGTTCAATCCGTGTCAGTTGGTCAACAAGCGGGGCTTGAGGATTACATTTTGGGTTCGGTATCAGGGATGCTGTTACAAGATGTGGTTGTGATCGGTTTGGTTTCAATCATGTGCAGCGCGGCTGTGGTGGTATACCGCCGCCTATTAACTGCATTTATTTTTGATCCTGTCTTAAGTGAAATGGCAGGATACGCTCAACACAGAATGTCATTTCTACTCAGCCTACTGACATTGGTAATAACCATAATCGGATTGAAGATTGTTGGTTTAATTCTGGTCGTCGCAATGTTGACGATTCCTGCAGCAACGGCACGCCTTTGGACAACTGGCGTGTGGTCGATGTCGTTACTATCGGCCTTATTTGGTTCGGTCGCTGCTGGCATCGGCGTGATCATTTCCGCGCTGCTTCCAAGTTTGCCGTCTGGAGCAGTCATTGTAGTACTCATGTTTATTGCACTGGGCCTATCTATTGTTGTCACGCACCTTAGGGGTTCAAATGTTTGATGACTTTTTTCTAATCAGCTTTGTACCGATTTTAACGGGTCTTTTTTCGGCTCTGTCATGTACATTGGTTGGAAATATTTTGGTTCTACGAAAACAGGCGATGTTGTCCGACACGATTAGTCACGTAGTGCTACCAGGCATTGTTATTAGCTTCCTAATTTTTGGAAACCTTGGCTCCCATTTCATGTTGGTGGGCGCAGCGATCGCTGGCCTAACAGCTGTTGGCACAATTGCGGTACTACGAACATATACGTCAATGGATAATTCTGCTGCGATGGCCACCACATTATCGGTTTTCTTTGCTGCAGGCGTCCTGATGATTGAACTAACCGCAGGCGGAAACGTTCATTTAGATGTCGAACATGCGCTTTACGGGAATTTGGAAAGTTTGATCTGGATTGATGGGGAAAGTTTGATGTCCGTCTTCGATTCAGTCTCACGCCAAACGATACCTGTTGAACTGACCCGTGCCATAATTGGTTTTGTTCTTATCGCGTCAGTAATGTTTGTATATTGGAGATTTCTTATCGTTTCGACGTTTGATCACACATTCGCCGAAATTTCAGGCGTGCCCGTTGGGGTTGTATCCGCTGGTGTAGCATTGGCAGCAACAAATGCAGCAGTTATTTCATTTGATGCTGTGGGTTCAATCATCGTTATTGCAATGTTTGTTTGCCCGCCTGCCGCCGCGCGTGTTCTAACCCACAGCCTTCGAGATCAAGTTTGGCTGAGCCTGTTATTTTCCTCATTATCCGCTGTCCTGGGATACGCGGTTGCTGGATATGTCCCAATCTTATTAGGATTTGAAACTTCAATCAGTGCTGCGGGAACAATCGCCACCCTAAGCGGTGTGATTTTGGCAGTCGCCATATTTTACGGCAAACGCCAACGATCTTATGATTTTTTGGACGGACACCAAACATAACCGTCATGACATTGAATAAACGCTTCTCTCAACCCATGAGGTTTCTTAAGCGCGGGTTCTAATCCGTGATATTGGTGTTCTTCTGCGTTTTTAACAGCCGTATCGGGATCACAATCACACAGTCGAATTTCAATTCCTAATCCGTGTGGAGGGTTGTCGGGCATCAGATTGATCATTGGATGCGAATGGTATGTATGATCCGCATGTAATTGCAACACATGATTTCCGTGAGATACGGTTGCAAAGTCATCGCTTACCTGATGACATTTCAGCGCGAAAACACTTTCCAAAAATATACGGTTCTGCGTACATCTTTCACCAATATATTTACTCCAACGCCACTAAGCGATCTGCCAAATTCGTCTGCTGAAATAGTGTCATAACTCATTTGGGCCTCTAATTATTGTGCTATAATTTACATATGCGCTGTTATCAGCCAGCATGATGCAGATAGGTCTGTCGATCAAAAAATTGTACTGCAACAATTGGGAAATTACATGCACGAAACGCCAAATAGAATTTTGACACCAGAACCCATTGAAACAAAACAATTTCACAACGCGAATGACGCGTGGGAACATGTTAATAAGATATATACGTCTTCCATCTCTTTTCTGCGCTCAAAATTTCAGGCAGTTTTATCTCATCAATCGGGGCATCAACGTTATCGGGCATTTTATCCAGAAATCCGGATTACAACGACAACGTATGATCAAATTGATAGCCGTCTAAGCTTCGGTCACGTTCCAGGTCCCGGTCGGTATTCCATCACCGTGACACGCCCTGATTTATTCAAGAACTATTTGACGCAGCAAATGGCCTTGTTAATTGAAAATCACAAGGTCGCCATTGAAATTGCAGTTTCTGAAACGGCAATACCTATTCATTTTGCGATGATAGGAGCAACCAATCTTGAGGTTCCATCAGAAAGTGCGGGAAACCTTAGTTTACGGGATATTTTTGATGTTCCCGATTTGGGTACGACCAATGATGATATTGTGAATGGGTTAAACACAGGGGAAACAGAGGAAGAGGCGCTGGGGCTATTCACAGCGCAACGGGTTGATTATTCTCTCGCACGATTGGCACACTACACTGCAACTGATCCTGAACATTTTCAGAACTTTGTGTTGTTCACTAACTATCAATTTTATGTGTCGGAATTTGAAAACTATGCGCGCAAAATGCTTGCCGATCCGTCGTCTGAATACACAAGTTTTGTTAGTACTGGGAATGTTGAAATTAGTGATCCAGATGCCGAGATAACTTATCCAACTAAGCTACCGCAGATGCCCAGCTATCATCTGAAGCGTCCCGATGGGAACGGTATCACGTTGGTCAACATTGGTGTTGGCCCATCAAATGCGAAAACGGCCACGGATCATATCTCCGTTTTGCGACCACACGCTTGGCTAATGGTGGGCCACTGTGCGGGTCTGCGCAATAGTCAGAGTTTGGGTGACTTTGTACTGGCGCATGCCTATCTACGCGAAGATCGCGTGTTGGACGATGATCTGCCCGCGTGGGTCCCCGTTCCGGCCTTGGCAGAAGTACAAATCGCCTTGGAAAAAGCCGTTGCTGACATTACCAAGGTTTCAGGTTTTGAGCTTAAGCAAATAATGCGGACCGGAACCGTGGCGACTGTTGACAACAGAAACTGGGAATTACGCGACAACAGCGGCCCTGTTCATCGTCTAAGTCAATCGCGCGCCGTTGCGCTGGATATGGAAAGCGCAACAATTGCTGCCAACGGTTACCGGTTTCGCGTACCCTACGGAACGCTCTTATGTGTGAGTGACAAACCTTTGCATGGGGAACTTAAGTTACCTGGGATGGCATCATCATTCTATAATACACAAGTTTCGCGGCACTTGCTGATCGGAATTCGCGCCATGGAATTGCTTTGTGAAATGCCTCTTGAGCGTCTTCAAAGTCGAAAATTGCGCAGTTTTAACGAAACAGCGTTTCTTTAGGCCTGTTTTTTGGGAAAAAAAGGATGAATTTGTCAGAAAAAGTCCACTATTTGTTGTGTTTCGTCGCAACATTCAGTTAAATCTGTTTTACGAGGCCCAAACAGTAGGGCAGTGTAAGGAGTATAAGAATGTCTAAACCAATGACAAAGACACAGCTTGTTGCGGCGCTGGCCGAAGAAATGGGCGCTGACAAGAAATCTGCAGGCGCGGCTTTGGACGCGATCTGTGGAATTATCACACGTGAAGTTTCTGGCGGCGGTGCTGTCACTTTGCCAGGCGTTGGCAAAATCCAATGTCGTGAACGTCCAGAGCGCATGGTGCGCAACCCATCAACTGGCGAGCAGTTCAAAAAGCCAGCTGACAAAGTTGTTAAAATGACAATCGCGAAAGCATTGAAAGACAGCGTAAACGGTTAATTCGAACGACTGTAGATCAAAGTTTTTGGGGTCGCGTTTTTCGCGGCCCCTTTTCATTTGGGATTAGGCGTGAAATGAATTCCTACGAATAGTAATGGAGTGCGACATGGACGGCAGGGCGTTATTTTTGGGATTGGCCTTTGCGCTTATGTGGTCCTCTGCCTTTACCTCGGCTCGGATTATTGTGGCCTATGCGCCGCCGCTCTATTCACTCTCTGCACGATTTTTGATTTCTGGCTTAATCGGAGTGATCATTGCGCTGATATTGGGGCAGAGTTGGCGGCTAAGCAGAAAGCAATGGATATCTGTCGCTGTCTTTGGGGTTTGCCAAAATGCGCTATACCTTGGCTTGAATTTCGTCGCGATGCAAACGGTAGAGGCCTCTTTGGCGGCGATCATTGCGTCGACCATGCCGTTGATTGTTGCATGTGCGGGCTGGATCATCTTTAGGGAACGTTTATCGGCACTTGGGATTTGTGGACTAATCGCTGGTCTGATTGGGGTTGCATTGATTATGGGATCACGCATTCAGGCGGATGTGGATTTATTTGGCATCGCGCTTTGTGTTGTTGGCGCAGTGTCTCTTGCCGCGGCCACCCTATCCATGCGCGGTGTTTCATCATCTGGGAATTTTTTAATGATCGTCGGTCTTCAGATGCTGGTTGGAAGTCTGACTTTATGGGTTCCTGCAATGATGCTGGAAACGCCAACTATCGTTTGGACGAACGCCTTCGTATATGCGTTTATTTATACAACGCTTGTGCCAGGGCTTTTGGCAACGCTTGTTTGGTTTATTTTGGTGGATCGAATTGGTGCGGTGCGCGCGTCAACATACCACTTTCTTAATCCCTTTTTTGGGGTTGCAATTGCGGCGGCGATACTGCGTGAAGGATTATCACCCCTCGATATCTTGGGTGTCGCTATTGTTGCAGGTGGAATTTTGGCCGTCCAACTCGCGAAACGATCCTAGCCGATCATTCCTTGGTTTTCACCAATTTGACCACGGTGTAGCAGCATGTGATCCAGAATGACACATGCCATCATCGCTTCGGCAACAGGAACTGCCCGAATACCAACACAAGGGTCATGTCGTCCCTTTGTGATGACTTCGATTGGTTCACCACTTTTCTTAATTGAATTCCTTGGCGTCAGAATTGAAGATGTGGGTTTTACAGCAAATCGAACAATCAGGTCTTGGCCTGTGGAAATTCCGCCCAGAATACCGCCAGCGTGATTAGAGCCGAAATAATGACCATCGTTACCCATGTAAATTTCATCGGCGTTTTCGGACCCTGTCAGGGCCGCGGCTGCCATTCCATCGCCAATCTCAACGCCTTTTACGGCATTGATCGACATCATCGCCGCCGCAAGATCAGTGTCTAACTTACCGTAGATGGGCGCGCCCAAGCCAGCAGGGACGCCACGTGCAACAACCTCGATCACGGCCCCAACAGAATCGTGAGATTTACGCAGTTCGTCTAAGTAAGTGGCCCAGTCTTCCGCTGACTTTGCATCAGGTGTCCAAAACGCATTTTTCTCTATTTCGTCCCAATCAAAGTTATCACGGTCAATTGTCTTGGTGCCAATTTGGGTCATGTACCCAGTGATTTGAACGTCAGGGCACAATGATTTGATTGCTTCACGTGCAACGCCACCTGCTGCAACCCGCGCGGCCGTTTCGCGCGCTGATGATCGACCGCCACCGCGATAGTCGCGAATTCCGTATTTTTGCCAATAGGTGATATCGGCATGACCTGGACGAAATGTCTCGGCTATATCGCCGTAATCTTTTGATCTTTGGTCGGTGTTTTTGATCATCAGCTGAATGGGTGTTCCCGTCGAAACACCATCGAAAACACCAGACAGAATTTCAACTTCATCTGGTTCGCGCCGCTGCGTGGTGAATTTGTTTTGTCCTGGCTTTCGCTTGTCCAACCAATGTTGAATCATCGCGGCATCAATCGCCACGCCTGGCGGGCACCCATCAACAGTTGCACCGAGTGCCGGACCATGGCTTTCACCCCAAGTGGTGATGCGAAATAAATGTCCAAAACTGTTCATACTCATTTTGATGCTCCTTGCTCTGGGATTAACTAATTCCACAACATTCAAGGTGCAAGGTATACTTGTAATTGCCTTCAGGTATCAGAAATGCGATTGGACTCTTATTTTCCTTGTCTTTGCCTCTGTTGCACACTAAATCTCGCCTCACCTCGGGGTGCCTTTGGGCTGAGACGCATGTGCGGACCCGTTGAACCTGATCCGGGTAACTCCGGCGGAGGGAAGGTCCAGTGAACGTCTGGGTCCCCTCTTCACCAAGAAGGGAATGTTATGAAAAATACTCTACTTATCTCTACCATGTTGTCGGCAACTGCGGCATTCGCCGAAACACCAGTATTGACCGTATATGCACCTGACTATTTTGCATCTGAGTGGGGCCCTGGCCCTGCAATTGAAACCGAGTTTGAAAAAGCATGCGGATGCGATTTGCAGTTTTCTGCCGGTGATTTGCTGCCGCGTATTATGCTTGAGGGCAGCTCTACCGATGCGGATATCGTCATAGGTTTGAACACCGATGTTACGAAAAAGGCACGTGAAACGGGTTTGTTTGCCGAACATGGCCAAAACAATGCGGATCTGAAACTGCCAATTGAATGGACGGATGGCACGTTTTTACCATTTGATTGGGCCTACATATCGTTCGTTTATAATGCTGATAAAATGTCCACCATGCCATCCTCATTCGAGGATTTGGTAAATCTGCCTGCTGACCACAAAATCGTTATTCAGGATCCGCGCAGTTCGATTTCTGGGCTCGCACTCGTTTTATGGGTTAAGGCGGTCTACGGAGATAAGGCCGCGGATTACTGGACACGCCTGTCACCGAACATTTTGACAGTCACCAGCGGTTGGTCAGAGGCTTACGGTTTGTTCACAGAAGGTGAAGCCGATGTGGTGCTATCATTCAATACATCGCCCAGCTACCACATCGTCGCGGAAGAGGACGAAACCAAAAAAGCGGCAATTCTCGAAGAAGGTCATTATCCTTATTTTGAATTGGTCGCCAAAGTTTCATCAACGGATGTACCCAATTTGGCAGATGCATTTATGGATTTTGTGATGTCTTCTGAATTCCAGTCGATCATCCCATTTACAAACTGGTCATACCCTGCGGCCCAATCATCAGATGAATGGCCAGAGGTTTTTGCAAATCTACCTGCGCCTACAAAGACCGTTTATTTTAATGAACAACAGGCAGCGGAACTTCGAAATTCTGCGGTTGAGGAATGGCGCAACGCGTTGTCCAAATAAGTACAAGCATTTTGTATTTGCTTGTTTTCGCCATGCCCATTTTGGGCCTGGCGACTTACGGTGGGGTGGATTTGCAATTCACCGCGGCTGATATCGCTGCAATTAGATTTACGGTTCTTCAGGCGATTTTGTCAGCTGCCCTGAGTGTAGCTTTAGCTATCTCCGCGTCACGTGCATTGGCACGCCAAAATTTCAAAGGGCGCGAAGTGCTGATTTCTATATTGTCAGCGCCTTTCATATTACCTGTGATCGTCGCAATTAGTGGTGTACTTTTCATTTTTGGCCGCGAGGGGGTCTTCAACCAATTCCTCGGCTCGCTTGGCCAAGAAACCGTGTCTATTTATGGCCTTTCTGGTATCTTGTTGGTGCATGTATTCTTTAACCTGCCACTTGCTATTCGGATACTATTGTTTGGTTGGGGCGCAATACCAATCGAACATCACCGAGTTGCACGCGGTTTGAAGCTAAATGCTTGGACCCGGTTCAAAATCATTGAATTGCCGATGCTTGTCTCTCGCGTGCCTGCAGCAACGGCAATCATTTTTGTGATTTGTTTGTCCAGTTTTGCAGTGGCACTGCTACTTGGCGGCGGACCACGCGCGACAACAGTCGAATTGGCAATTTATCAGGCTTTTCGGTTCGATTTTGATATTGCCAAGGCGGGGCAGCTCGCTCTGGTTCAGACGTGTTTCGCCGCTGTTGCAATCATTATCAGTTTTGCTGTGATGAAACGTTTGGACGTTGGCATTGGATATCTTCCAACCGAACCTATGGGGCATTCGCGCACCGTGCGTATGGTCGATCTCGGCATGATTTTGATGGTTGCAATTTTTATGTTGGCTCCAATCCTTGCGGTCATATATCGCGGGTTGCCTCATCTGACTGAACTGCCAACTTCGGTTTGGAGCGCCGCAGCTACGTCCGTTTTCATTGCATTGCCTTCAGCTGTGCTCTGTATACTCATCTCCGTTTTTATGGCTCACCGACTGGGTGAAAGTATCAGTATTTTGGCGCTGTCGATCTCGCCATTGGTTTTGGGCGTTGGGTTGTTCGTTATTTTTAGACCCTATATTAACCCTTTTGACGTTACTCTTTTGATTGTGGTGTTATTGAATGCGGTGTTGGCCGTACCATTCACCTTACGCCTCATTTTGCCTGAAATTCAAAAGAGTCAGTCAGACTTTGGGCGTTTATCCCGAACGATGCGTATGTCTGCTTGGGGTATGTGGGCTTGGGTGATATTGCCACGTCTGTTTCGACCGCTTGGGTTTTCGTTTGGCCTTGCACTTGCCCTATCTCTTGGGGATTTGGGCGTGATTGTTTTGCTTGGCAGTCCCGAAAAAGCGACATTGCCCTATCAAATCATGCAGTTACGCACAGGGTACAGGCTTGATTCGGCGGCAGGAGCATCGATGTTGTTGCTTATGATGTGTTTGTTCGCGATTGTCACTTTCGATGGGTTGGGGCGCCGATATGCTAAGCATTAAAAATCTAAAATTTGGTCATGGGTCGCATATTGTGGTTGCTGAAAATACCGCCTTTGGCGGTGGTATTTATGGGGTAATCGGCCCATCTGGATCGGGCAAATCTACGTTTTTAAACACACTGGCAGGTTTTCATGATTGTCAATCTGGATATGCAATTTTTGAAGATGGTGATTTGCTAACCCAAAGGGTCGAGGATCGGCCAATCGCAATGTTATTTCAGTCAAACAATCTATTTCCGCATCTTACGATTTTTCGCAATGTTGCACTTGCTATGACATCGCGGCGATGGCTGACAAAATTTCAGCAACAGCAGGTTAGCAATGCATTGGATCGCGTGGGCCTGTCAGGGTTTGAAAACCGTAAACCAGGTGAACTGTCGGGTGGCCAACAAAGCAGAGCAGCATTGGCACGCGTTCTGCTTCAGAAAAAACCAATATTGTTGCTGGATGAACCATTCGCCGCATTAGGGCCAGCGATGCGGAACGAAATGTTGGATTTGGTCAAAGAAATCGCAAAAATCGACAATCAAATCGTGTTATTGGTTACGCATTCCCCAGACGATGCGTTGCGCATTTGTGATCAGACCATTTTCGTATCAAACAAACGGCTTTGGCTGGCTGGTGATACCAAAATTGCGTTGCAAAACATTCCAAGTGAGATGCAAGATTACTTTGGTTAAAGCACAAACCGACTTAGGTCCGCATCACCGCTAAGTTCACCAATGTTTTGCTGCACAAATGCTGCGTCCACAGTAAATGCTTCGCCGGATTTGTCAGGAGCCGAAAATGAAAGCTCTTCGAAAATCCGTTCCATCACTGTGTACAAACGACGCGCACCAATATTTTCAACGCTTTGATTTACGTTGGCTGCTATTCTGGCGATTTCGCGAATACCACTGTCTTCAAATTCAACTGTGACGCCCTCGGTTTCCATCAGGGATGCATATTGCCGCGTTAGGGCGTTATCGGTTTCAGTTAATATGCGAATAAAGTCATCTTCGGTCAAAGCACGCAATTCAACGCGAATTGGCAAACGACCCTGAAGCTCAGGCAAAAGATCCGAGGGTTTCGCCACGTGGAATGCACCTGAGGCAATAAACAATATGTGGTCAGTTTTGATTGGGCCGTGTTTTGTACTGACTGTGGTCCCTTCGATCAAGGGCAATAGATCACGTTGTACACCCTCACGGCTGACATCAGCACCTCTTGCATCAGTACGTGCACACACTTTGTCAATCTCGTCCAAAAATACGATGCCATTTTCTTGCACGGATTCTAATGCCATGCGCGTCACTGTTTCGTCATCCAACAGTTTATCGGCCTCTTCTCCGATCAACACATCGTGGCTTTCGGCTACGGTCATTTTGCGTTTCACTGTGCGCCCACCAAAGGCTTTGCCAAATATATCGCCAATGTTCATCATGCCCATTTGTGATCCTGGTTGTCCGGGAATGTCGAACATGGGCATTGGGTTCGCTGTTTCGGACACCTCAATTTCGATTTCTTGATTGTCCAATTCACCGTCCAGTAATTTGCGACGGAACATTTCGCGTGTCGCATCACGCGCGTCAGGGCCCGCGATCGCATCAATCACGCGATCCTGGGCCTGTTTCAATGCGTTTGCCTTCACGTCCTCGCGCATTTGAATGCGGGTGGAATTAATGGCGGCATCTACCAAATCCCTGATGATTTGCTCAACATCACGGCCTACGTAGCCAACCTCTGTGAATTTTGTGGCCTCTACCTTGATGAATGGGGCATTCGCCAATTTTGCCAACCGTCTGCTGATTTCGGTTTTCCCAACACCTGTTGGGCCGATCATCAGAATATTTTTCGGATATACCTCATCCTGCAGGTCCGCTGGCAATTGTTTGCGCCGCCAACGCGAACGCAACGCAACAGAGACGGCGCGTTTCGCATCGTTTTGACCAATAATAAAACGGTCTAACTCGGACACGATTTCACGAGGCGTAAGATCACTCATATTAAAGGCTTTCAACAGTAAGGTTGCCGTTTGTATAAACGCAAATTTCGGCGGCAATTGACATTGCTTTGGTTGCGATCGTGTGCGCATCCAGATCACTGTCCATCATTGCACGTGCCGCCGCCAAGGCAAAGTTGCCGCCTGATCCAATTGCTGCGATGTCATGTTCTGGTTCAAGTACATCACCTGCACCAGTGATGATCAGCAATAGATCGCCATCTGTCACGATCAACATCGCCTCAAGCTTTTGGAGATATTTATCTGTACGCCAATCTTTGGCAAGTTCAACCGATGCACGGGCAAGTTGTCCTGGACTGGCCTCTAACTTCGCCTCGAGGCGTTCAAGAAGCGTGAATGCATCCGCAGTGGAACCTGCAAAGCCCGCAATGACGTCATGACCCCCTGGGGATAATTTTCGCACTTTTCGCGCCGACCCTTTGATAACGGTTTGTCCAAGGCTGACTTGACCATCCCCCGCAATGACAACTTTTCCGTCCTTCTTTACGCCGACAATCGTCGTGCCATGCCATCCGGGAAATTCATTATTATCCAAGGAACAATCTTTCATCTAAATGGTCGGAATAAGAGGCTTTATTCAAAGCCTCTTAGCTTTTCTCATCTACAGCTCAGATGTTCAGATTGAGTCTTCAATCCACTTTTGAAGGGCTGCTTTTGGTGCAGCGCCTGCGCGATTTGAAATGACTTCACCATCTTTAAAAATGAACAGCGCTGGAATACCGCGTACGCCCATTGACATGGCCGCATTTTGGTTTGCATCTACGTCCACTTTGGCAACTTTTACTTTGCCAGCCATTTCATCTGACAATTCCTCTAGGATGGGACCGATTTGTTTACATGGTCCGCACCATTCTGCCCAAAAATCAACGACGACTGGGACATCTGAATTACGAACTTCTTCATCAAAGGTCGCGTCTGTTACTGCAACTGTTGCCATCTGGCTTCTCCTAAACATTGATTAATCAAGAAGTATGCAAGCCGCGTTCAAACGTCAAGATTTGCAAAGGTTAGTTTTCGCATCCAACAGGATGCGCTGTGGAATTTCCATGAATTTTGCCTCAGCCGTCCATAAAATGCCCGTTTTGATAGCGTATTTTTGATAAAGCTGTTTGATGGCGTGTTCGTAGATCACCATTTGATTCAAAATCCCAATGGGGATTTGCTCAGCAGTTTCTGGGATTGCGCGGTTGGTTTTAAAATCGACAACGAAAACAGTTTCATCCTGCACGATCAAGCGATCAATGATCCCATGAAAGCAACGCTCGGAATATTCAGGTAGAACCGTGACAAAGGGGACTTCGGCAAAAGCATCTTTTTCAAAGATCCAACTTAGGTCAGGAGTGCCTAGTGCTTGCGTTGCACTCTCATAAGCGTGCAAGGCAATGTTTTCATCAATAGGCTGCTCCAATTTAACGCGCAGATTATTCGCGATCTGTGGCCAATTTTCCGTCGGATGAACAGGCAGATTTTCCAGCAGTAGGTGAACATAAGAACCGTAATTTTTCGCGGTTTCGCTATCCCAATTCACATCACTGGGCAGAGCCTTTGACCCTGGTAGTTCCGAGGGTGAAATGAGAACCGAACGCTCTTCTTGATTTGCTGGACTATTCTGTAACCATGTTGGTAATTCGACTTGGTTCTCTCCGGTCTTTTCGACATTGGCGTTTTGCAGCACCGGCCAATTACCATACTCAAGACGCCTGCCGTTACCTACAGGCGTTGTTAACCGCACTCCACCAGCAGCCTCAATGCCTTCGGTGATTTGTGAATGCCAACATTCAGAGGCATTTTGTACTTTGCCAGCCCCGGCAACGATTAACCATTTTTCTGCTCGCGTCATTGCGACATATAACAATCGATTGCGTTCTTCTTTTTCTTTTTCAAAGCATAGATCGTAAAGCTCTGCTATCGCGGCAGGGCGATCATTTTTGGTTCCACTCCACACAACTAAATCATCAGCATCAAAAAAATGCCCGCGCACATCGGCGCGCCGATCAAGCGTATCTGGTAAAATGACGATGGGTGCCTCGAGCCCCTTTGATCCATGAACTGTCATCACGCGAACTTGGTTCTGTGCATTGTCCATTTGGCGCTTTATCTCGATATCTTTGTCGCGAACCCACGCGATAAAGCCGACAAGACTGGGCACTTCGACGGCCTCATATTCCAGTGCGATGGATAAAAGTGAATCAATACCGTCTTTGGCCTCGGGTCCTAGGCGTGACAAAAACCTTCCTCGTCCCTTATGTTTTGTCAGAATACGTTCAAGGATATCGAAAGGGCGCAACAGGTCGGTCTTGTTACGCAAATCTTCTAGGACCGATAGCTCATTCTGATATTCCTTGCGATTGGTACGCATTGCCTCAAACAGATGCTTGCCGTCCCGATCGTGCGCAAGTGTGAATAATCTTTGCTCATTCCAACCAAACAAAGGGGACTTAAGTATCGTTGCCAAAGCAAGGCTATCTTCTGGAAGAGCTAAAAATTCAAGAACGGCGAGCAAATCTTTAACAGCCAATTCAGATAATAATCGTAGCCGATCGGCACCTGCAATCGGGATATTCAGGTTTTTGCAGGCCCTTATGATTTTGTGAAATAGATCCTTACGGTTTTGAACTAGGATCAGGAAATCTCTTGGTTCAATTTTACGTCCAGTCCATTCGCCGTCGATCAATTTGTCAGGAAGCACCGTTTCAGAGTTTAACAATTCGGAAATTTCATGCGCGATGGACTGTGCCAAATGTCCTGTTTCACTGGAACGACCCATAATATCAACGGGGTCTTCCCAATTACCTTCATCTTCGGGCTCACTTGGCGGAATTACGGGCCAAAGATCGACCCGGCCAGGCAAGGTGGTGTGAAATGCTTTGTGCGTTGCCTGTTCGGTAAACCCAGCTTTGGAGGCTTGTGCAAATACATGATCGACACATCGCAGAATTGCAGGTGAAGATCGAAATGAATATTCCAGCGCTGTTGATTGAAACGCCTGTTGGGAAGCGTTTAATTTGGTTGCAAATTCTTCCCTCATACGGTCGAATTCGCGCGGATCGGCCCCCTGAAACGAATAGATCGACTGTTTTTTGTCGCCAACAACGAAAATGGTTCGATTGATGTCGCGTGCACCGCTTCCGCTTGTGAATTCTTCGGCTAGCTTTTCAATGACGGCCCATTGGGTTGGGCTTGTGTCTTGGGCTTCGTCAACCAAAATATGGTCAATCCCCCCATCCAGCCGAAATAGAACCCATTGGGCAACCGCAGATATTGAAAGCAGGTCCTTAGTTTTCAGGATCAAATCTTCGAAATCCAACCAACCGCGCCGTTGTTTTTCCTCTTCATAAATCTCGACAAAGCGACACCCAAATTTTGACAAAGTGATGCTTGCGTTTAATGATTTGATGGCATTTTTTGCATGCTTGAAATCATGAATGCGTTGCATGAAAGCATTCAATTCATTGCAATATGGGGCTAACTCCCCTTCGCGCAGTACCTTGGTGCCGATTTTGTCTATCTTTGGTTCAAATGGGGGTGTTGATTTCAGAAAAACAGTCTCTAACACAGTGAATTTCTCGACTGATCGTTCAGTGCACAATAGCAACTTTTCGGATAATTTTGCGGCTGATGCACCACCTGCATGCAAAATGGGGACTAGTTTCTTCACAAATTCCAGATCTGCATCATTGAATGATGAATGGAACAATTGTTCAACGGATGTATCTTGTGGGGCACCAAGAAAGCTTGCGATCTGCATGCTGGATGCCCTGTTGCTGAAGTACGATTTTCTGGAGATAATCTCGGTTAGAAGAGTGTCAAAGGATGCTTCACTGACCAATCGGTTCATATCGTTGAAAAGGATGCGATCCATTTGGTTTTCACTCATCTTATTCAGAGCAAGTTTCGCTATTTCATCTCTTGCTAACTCGTCAATTTCTGTGAAATCAGGCGTAACGCCTGCTTCGAGTGGAAAACGCCTCAATAGTGATGAGCAAAACGAATGAATGGTTTGAATTTTTAACCCACCTGGCGCCTCAATCGCACGCGCAAACAGTGTTCTAGCATGTGCAAGATCAGTTTCTGAATGCGTTGTTTGATCTGTAATTTCGCTTAGGGCGTGACGTAAGTCTTCGTTATTCAACATTGCCCATTCGCCCAAACGCTTGAACAATCGGTTCTGCATCTCGGCGGCCGCAGCTTTGGTGTAGGTCAAACATAGAATATGTTCGGGTGCAACGTCCTCTAAAAGCAATCTCGCAACGCGGTCTGTTAATACCCGTGTTTTTCCGGACCCTGCATTGGCCGATAACCAAGTAGAGGTTTCGGGGCGTGCCGCAGTCAATTGTGCTCTGCTGGCTTCGTTCACTGCAATCGCTCCTTCTTTGGAGGGTGCGATACATCCCATTCCCCGTAACGTGATAGGTGATCATAGTCTGAAAAATCGTCAGACTTGAACAATGCTCGACGTGCGGTGAAACCTTGATCTGGATCCTGATAACGTTCAATCAGTTGACGCAGTTTGCGATATGCTTCTTCAACACTTTCCTTTTCGAATGGCGCGTTCACGATCTTGGCGGGATTTCCCAAGCCTACGAATGCAGCATTAAACACTTTATTAGGCTCTATTTTCGCAAAACCAGAGTGTTCTGCCACTAGTGCAAGAAGGTACAATTGTTTGTCAAAGTATAGTTGTTGTTTTTCGGTCGGTGCGACGCCAGTTTTGTAATCGTATATTACGAATGATCCGTCTGAGCGCTGATCAACACGATCAGCGATTGCACGAATTGTGAAGTTTAATTCGGGGATCACCAATCGACCAGACGCCTCAAATCCAATTGGTTCAGCATTTTTGCGGCGCTCTGCCTCACCATCTATCAACCAATCGATCACTTGATCCAATCGATTGCGCCAAAATACCTGGGTTGATGGCCAGGGAACTGAGTTATGAAGAGTGTCTTCCAATATCTCCATAAATTTTTCCCGACGCCAATCTGCTGGAATATTAGGCCATTCGCGAAAGTAATTTTCCAGCACTTCGTGAACAACTGTTCCACGCATTCGCGCATCTGGCGTTGCATTTAATGGATTAAGTCGACGCAATCTCAGGATATGTTTTGCATAAATTGCATACGGGTCACGAATTAGGGTACGAACGTCGGTCACGGCTAATGTTTTTGGCCGTGCTTCGATTGGCGGGCAGGGTGCGGGACGGAGAGCTGATCTAATAGAACCCTCGCAATTCGCATTGTCGATTTTATCCGTTAATGCCAGCCAAAATGCGCCACGTTTCCTCATATTGTCTAATGCGACAGGACCATTTTGTTCGGGCAATCCATTTAACAAGTTCATTAAACGGTTAATCCATCGGGACGGAACCGTTTCGGCGTCGTTTGAGCGAATGGAACGCGTAATCCATACGTTTTTTTGACATATCAACTGTTGGTAATCATGCGCAGAGAGACCAATTTTTCGCTCTGGTACACGCAGACCTGTACCTTTTCGCATTTGCCGATTCAACCATGGATCGCTGTCACCTGTTTCAGGCCACGTTCCCTCGTTCAATCCCGCAAGGATATAGAGATCAGCGCCCTGAACACGTGCCTCTAAAGTTCCCCAAATTAATACCCTAGGATGGGTTTCATTTGTTTCGCGTAGCGAATCTTTGGCCAATAGTCCCTTAAAAATGCTTAAGTAGTCCCTAATATCGCATTCCAACGCAGTTTCGCTCGTCTCGCTCAGCCGATCAATGATCCGACGGATAGGTTGGGCAGATGGCCCCTGCCAAAGACGACTCTCATCACCGCTTTTATAGGTACTTCCGTTTGCGATTTTCTCACTCAGCTCAACGTGTGTATGCAGCCATATATCGAAATTTTGCTCAGATTGTTTCTCGGGAATTATGAAACAGTCGGAAAACCACTCACACCACTGTTCTACCAAATCACTTGATTGTTTTTCTGCCCAATCTGCCAACACTTCTGTTGTCGGTGAGACTATACCATCTCTTCTAAGATACAGTTCAAGCTCTCGGGTTAGGCGCAGATGTTCACCGCGGGTTTCATCATCGTTGTGACAATGCGGATGCTGGAGAATAGCGAAAATCTGAGAAATTTTAACTTCACTTCCCAGCAAATTCGCAGTTTCTCGCAAAAACCGACCAACTGGCGTCAGGGTCAGCGGTATCCCCGCACTATCATCTGGGGTGATTTCCCATCGCGCCATGATCGAGGATACGTAGCGCGAAATCTCTCGATCTGGTGTAATTAGGGTCGCGGTTTCACCCGTCTCAACGGCCTGACGCAGCCGCAGAGCGATCGCCAACGCCTCTTGTCGTTTTGATACCGCCTCCACCAGCGTGATTCCGTCTGTAGCTTGAATTAAGTTTCTGAGTTTTGGCCCCTCTCTCATCCAGCTATCTGTCACCGGTGCGGGCCGTAGACTGAGCGAGATCAGGGAGGATCGGTCGGTATCAGTAGGCGCATTTGCCCAGTTCGAAACCTTTGTTGGATCGGTGCCACATGTTTCGACGACTTTCGCCAAGCGAAATTGTGGATGATCCTCGGTTGCGCGGTCTGATAATAGATGCGACCACATTGATTGGGGCGCATCAAAATCAAAACCCGGCAATATGATGTGGCCATTTGATAATTGTGAGACGGCCGCCATCAGGTCCAATGTTGGTCTCCGCGATCCAGTTGAACCCAGTACATAAACAGAGTCTAACATTGGATTTCTTGACCAATACTCTGTCAAATTTGCCGTTTGGTCCTTTAATGAACTTGCTGCGATCTGACCATTTTGATTGTCTAAGTATCCAAATATAATTTTCAAAAATTCCAGCGCGTTTCGCCAGTGCCCTGATTGATCTTGAACGTTCAGTTCCATCAAACTCTTGGCACTGACGTTTTCTTCCACAATCTCGTTCATCAGGCTTTGAAGACTATCAGAAAGTGAAAATAGGGACGATTTTGGCGCAAAACTGGGCTGTGCATTCAGCAGTCCAGACACAAGGCGAATAAACTCGAACTTTTCGCTAATTGTATTCGTGTCATTCGTTGGAAAAGACCCATGCATTAGGCTGCCTAGATCACCTATCAAATGTAATTTGGGAAGCAGCATGCATTTTTGTTCGGCGAAAATCTCGATCAGGCGCGAACGCATGCGTGATGTATTAACGATCACATTTATTCGGGCAAGTTCATGTGGGGGGCGATCCACATATCTTTGGATTAATCCATTTACGAACTCGCGTGGGTAGTCCGAACCTAAAGGAATGCCATAAATGCGTGGATGTGGTTCTTTAACTGCCATGAAATTTCTGTTTTGCCTGCTCGAATGCCTGTTTGGTTCCGATATCAATCCACGGATCTGGGTATATCACGGCTTTTGCGCGTTTATGATAGATCATGTCGTCCCAAATTGCGTTAAGTGAAAAAACTGTCTGGCTAAAGTCTCTAACAATCTGTGATTTTATGATCTGACAACTGGCGTATGTGTAAATCCCGCCCCGTGTTATCACGTTATCATCACCAATTGAAAAGTCACCTTTTTTGCCTGTTCTGCCCTCTGCGTTTTCGGGCGTTACACACAACAACAAAGCATCCATTGTTTCAGGATCCCACTGTTCCATCAAAAGCGTCAGAGGATTGATCCCCGTCCATAAGGTATCGGAATTCATTGTGAATACGGTGTCCAAGTTTTGCGCCAAAGATATTCGTTTAAGCCCGCCACCCGTATCCAAAATCTCATTCTCTTCCACAAAAACAGAGACATCTGAACTAGTGAAATAACTTACCAACTTCTCCGACTGAAAATGCGCGTTCACGGAAATTGAGGGGACCATGCTATTTCTTGCGTGCGCAATTGCATGTTCGATCAATGCCGAACCGTTAAACGACAGAAGTGGTTTGGGGGTGTCGACAGTTAATTCCTGCATCCGGGTTCCAAAACCTGCTGCGAAAATGACCGTTGGAAACATTACTGACTCTCATACTTTCGTTCGTAGCGTTCTAAAGGTAAGGACAAGTCCGCGTTTAAAGTCACGCAATCTTCTGACTCTAATGCTTGATGGACGTACCTTAATGTGCGCGGAACAAAGGTGGCGTATTTGGTTTTCCCTTGACTAACCAAGCGATCAAAAATGCCCAATATGCGCAGATTCCGCTGCAATTTTAACGCATTTATTGCTCGGGATATCTGCGTGCGATCGATCCCTTTTTTAAAGGCAAAAGAATTGATTAAATACTCGCGCAGGTCCTCGTCCAAGTCCCGTCTTACGTCCCACAAGAGTGAAACAAGATCATAGCAAGGGTCACAGTTAAACGCGTCTTGGAAATCAAGAATACCAACCTGTGCTGGCCCAGTTCTGTTTGGAATCCAAACCAAATTTTCGACGTGACAATCACGTAAGGATAAGGTGCTCTGCTTTGATAGGGAACGATTGAACAACTCATGCAGTTTTGTGCGCATAAGTTGCAAATTCCCATGCGTGCAATTTGCAACTTCGGGGACCTCAAAAAATGGATTTAGCATTTCTGTTAAATTGTCTGGTGTCGCAACTGATCGCTTCATTCCTGGTCCAGCTTGTAATCGGCACAGCATCGAAATGGCGGCCTTATATCTTTCGGGTTCTAAAGCTTGGTCTATTTCTAAATCTTGGGCAAATGTTCGCACGCCAAGGTCCTGAAGCAACATCAAGCGATGTGTTCGATCACTTGCATAAATTTCAGGTGCGCTTAGCCCAATGGAATTCAAGTAATTTGCGACGTCTTGAAATGCGTCAAAGCTTTTTGGGCTTTCCAATTCAGCATCCATTAAAATGGCCGAACCAGAACAGCTTGTGAGCCTAAAATATTTACGATTTGACGCATCGGGTGAAATTGGGACGATATGATCGTAGGCCCAGTCAGACTTGGTCAGGAAAGTATCATAAACATCATTCATGACCAGGTAGCTTTTCATCCCATTTTTTGTTTGTCCAACTGAAGTGAAACACCCGTGTTTCATGACCGCTTGCACTAATATTGATATTCAATGCGGAGTTAGGAAGGAAGTCGGTGATTTGATCGGGCCATTCAATCAATATGGTTGCGCTTTCAATCGCGTCCAACAGGCCAAGTTCTATGACTTCGCTAGGGTCACTCAATCGATATAGGTCCGCGTGCCAGAGTTCTCCGATTTCGGTGTCATATTGCTGAACAAGTGTGAATGTGGGTGACGGAATATCTTCTTCAAATTGTAACACTGATTGGATAAGTGCGCGGCAAAAATAACTTTTCCCTGCGCCGACGTTCCCATTCAACAAAATTATATCTTCAGCCGCGAGGTTGTTCGCCAACTTCGCTGCATAAATCGCTGTTTGTTCGGGGCTATCAAATTGTACTGTTCTCGAATTTGCCATGCACAACAAATGACAGTTCGAAATTTGTCTGACAAGAGCTTTAGTAGGTAAAACAAACTGTAGTATGCTGCCCCATGAGAGGGACAATTTGTACGCTAATGCGCTGCTCGTTTTCGTAGATTATGTCCTCTCTCCAACCTTCGCTTTCTGCGGATTTGGAGTTCAAAGGAAAGTTGGTTTTTCGGATAATTAAACCTGAAACCAGCAGGATCGCTGAAATTGATGCCAAAAAAAACAGTAATTTCAACAAGATGTTCCATAAAGATGTCCCATTATTTTGGATTCAAAGGACAGAAAACTGGTTAATAAT
>Ga0255753_1000015_pt1 | contig 186651 bp, 152 predicted proteins | sample 041ome_10_FD_179953 | JGI IMG/M metagenome (GOLD analysis project Ga0255753, IMG submission 179953) | Coastal salt marsh microbial communities from the Groves Creek Marsh, Skidaway Island, Georgia - 041412US metaG (version 2) | ecosystem: Environmental > Aquatic > Marine > Intertidal zone >...
TTAAATATTTTAATCATTCACAACTTCTGTAGGTATTGCGCGCTCTTGTAAGCCTTTCAGAATACAAATTTTAATCTTCAAATGACTGAAGAAAACACAAACGTAGCAGCAGAAAATGAAGCTGTAGCAGCACAAGCGACTACTGAAACAGTAGCGCAAGACCCAAAAGAATTTTTGGAAAACTTTAACTGGGACAAATACGAGCAAGGAATTGAGCGTGTTGAAGAGTCTAAGTTAGAAGAGTTTGAAACTTTGGTTTCAGCAAATTTTGTAGACACCGCAGATGAAGAAGTAGTGGTTGGAAAGGTAGTTTACCTTACTGAGCGCGAGGCTATCATTGACATTAATGCCAAGTCTGAAGGGGTAATCTCTTTAAATGAATTTCGTTACAATCCCGACTTAAAAGTAGGAGATGAGGTAGAGGTTCTTATTGACATTAGAGAAGACAAAACAGGTCAGTTGGTTTTATCTCACAGAAAAGCGAGAACTATTAAAGCTTGGGATCGTGTAAACAATGCACATGACAAGGAAGAAGTAGTGAATGGATTCGTGAAGTGTAGAACTAAAGGAGGTATGATCGTAGATGTATTTGGAATTGAGGCATTCTTGCCAGGTTCTCAAATTGACGTGAAGCCTATTAGAGACTACGACCAATATGTTGGAAAAACAATGGAATTCAAAGTGGTTAAAATTAACCATGAATTCAAAAACGTTGTTGTTTCACACAAAGCGCTTATTGAAGCAGACATTGAAGAGCAGAAAAAAGAAATCATTGGCCAACTAGAAAAAGGACAAGTCTTAGAAGGTGTTGTTAAAAACATTACTTCTTACGGGGTGTTTATTGATCTTGGTGGTGTAGATGGTTTGGTTCACATTACAGATCTTTCTTGGTCTAGAATTAATCACCCGAACGAAGTGGTTGAATTAGATCAGAAATTGAACGTTGTAATCCTAGACTTTGACGACAATAAATCTAGAATACAATTAGGTCTTAAGCAGTTAGAGAAGCATCCATGGGAAGCTTTAAGCGAAACGATTGCTATTGGAGATAAAGTAAAAGGTAAAGTAGTTGTTATTGCAGATTACGGTGCGTTTATAGAAGTTGAAGAGGGTGTAGAAGGATTAATCCACGTGTCTGAAATGTCATGGTCTACGCACTTGCGTTCTGCACAAGACTTTGTAAAAGTTGGTGATGAGGTAGAAGCAGTGGTATTAACTTTAGACCGTGAAGACCGTAAAATGTCTCTTGGTATTAAGCAATTAACACAAGATCCTTGGACAGATATTACTACTAAATACCCAGTAGGTTCTAAGCACAAAGGTATTGTGAGAAACTTTACTAACTTTGGTGTATTTGTTGAATTAGAAGAAGGAATTGACGGATTAATTTATATTTCTGATCTTTCTTGGACTAAGAAAATTAAACACCCATCTGAATTTGTTGCTGTTGGTGACACTTTAGAGGTAGAGGTATTGGAACTAGATGTTGACGGTAGAAAATTAAGCCTTGGTCACAAGCAAACTACAGACAACCCTTGGGATAAATACGAAGCTGAATTTGCTTTAGATTCTTTACATACTGCTACTATTGCAGAGATTGTAGATAAGGGAGCTACTATTAACTTCAATGAAGATATTGTAGCCTTTGTTCCTTCTAGACACTTAGAGAAAGAAGACGGATCTAAATTGGGCAAAGGAGACGAAGCCCAGTTTAAGATAATTGAATTCAATAAAGAGTTTAAGCGTGTGGTAGCTAGCCATACTGCTATCTTTAGAGAAGAAGAGCAACGCAATATTCGCACAGCCGTTAAGAAGGCCTCTGCGAGTGCAGATGAAGCAAAACCAACCCTTGGTGACGCTAACGAAGCATTACAAGCGTTAAAAGACAAAATGGAAGGAAATGGAAAATAATTCTTTTGTTTAAATTTTTTAAAGCCCGAGTCTAAACTCGGGCTTTTTTTATGCACTTTTTTAAAATTGAATCTTTTGAATTAGCTAAAAGGGCATTCTAGGGCTCTGAATTGAAAAAAATCCCTATTTTTGTTTCGCAAACGCCTACACTGGAGCTTATGAGCCAAAAAGTACTTCTTTCTGAAAAAGAAATTCACATTATCCTTCATAGGTTGGCTTGCCAGTTGTTAGAGAATCATCTTGATTTTTCTAATACAGTATTGATTGGTTTGCAACCAAGAGGAACCTTTCTAGCCAACCGTTTAACGCAAATACTTCAAGAAGACTACAAGGTTAAAGACATTGCTTTGGGTTTTTTAGACATCACCTTTTTTAGGGATGATTTTAGAAGAGATGGCAAAACGCTTACCGCCAACAAGACCCAGATAGATTTCCTGATAGACAATAAAAAAGTAGTCCTTATAGACGACGTTCTCTATACCGGTAGAAGTATTAGAGCTGCACTTACTGCACTCCAATCCTTTGGTAGGCCTGAAGAAATTGAGCTACTTACACTTATAGATAGAAGGTTTAGCAGACATTTGCCCATTCAACCTAATTATAGGGGGAGGCAAGTAGACGTGATTGACCATGAAAAAGTAAAGGTGTGCTGGAAGGAGCAAGATGGAGAAGACACCGTATATTTAATCAACTAACGCTAAAAAAATACATTTAAAAAGTGCCAAATCCTAACAGACAATTAAGTGTAAAACATTTGCTCGGGATTAAATACCTCCAAGAGACGGATATTGATCTTATTTTTGAAACGGCAGACCACTTTAAAGAAGTGATTAACCGCCCTATTAAAAAAGTGCCTTCTCTTAGAGACATAACTATTGCGAATATATTTTTTGAAAATTCTACCCGAACTAAACTCTCATTTGAGTTGGCAGAGAAAAGATTATCTGCAGATGTACTTAATTTTTCTGCCTCACAGTCTTCTGTCACAAAAGGAGAAACCCTTATAGATACGGTCAATAATATCTTGTCTATGAAAGTAGATATGGTGGTTATGCGCCATCCTAATCCAGGCGCAGGTTTCCTGCTTTCTAAGCATATTAATGCCGCAATAATAAATGCTGGAGACGGTGCTCACGAGCACCCCACACAGGCACTTTTAGATTCATACTCTATTAGAGAGCGATTAGGAGATGTAGCTGGTAAGAAAGTAGTCATTGTAGGAGATATTCTCCATTCAAGAGTAGCTTTGTCTAATATATATGCCTTAAAATTACAGGGCGCAGAAGTGATGGTTTGCGGTCCAAAAACTCTAATACCAAAGCACATTGAATCTTTAGGGGTTAGCGTAGAGACAGACCTTAGAAAAGCACTCAACTGGTGTGACGTAGCTAATATGCTTCGGGTTCAAAACGAGCGTATGGATATTAGCTATTTTCCAAGCACCAGAGAATATACCCAACTGTATGGAGTAAACATGGATCTCTTAAACAGTTTAGACAAAGAGATAGTGATCATGCATCCTGGCCCCATTAACAGAGGAGTAGAGATTACCTCAGAGGTAGCAGATTCCAATCAGTCTATCATTTTAAATCAAGTAGAAAACGGAGTAGCCATTAGAATGGCAGTCATTTATTTATTGGCTTCTAAAATAAAATAAACCCATGGTCCAACTCATTGACCAAATCGCCATTTTTTCTCAAGAGAATACTGAGGTTGGTGTTTTTATCGAGTCTTTAGAGTCTCTTTTAAAAGAACATCTTTCATATCATATTATTGTAGTCATCTCTGAGAAGACACCCAAAGAATCTATTGATATTTCTCGATTTACCCATTGGGCAATAGCTTGTAAAAAGGCGGCTAAGTCTTTTGTACTCGTAACCAATTCCATTAGTTATGAGGAGGCTCCAGAAAATCTGTCTCTAGTGCCTACCCTTCAAGAAGCCAAAGATTTTATAGAGATGGAAGAGATAGAAAGGGATCTTGGATTTTGAAAGTCACTATTTTAGGCTGTTACGCCGCTACACCACGCACATTAACTAATCCTACTTCTCAGGTTCTTGAAATTAAAAACCACTTGTTTTTGATTGATTGTGGGGAAGGTACTCAGGTGCAGCTCAGAAAACAAAAAATACGTTTCTCAAAGATCAATCATATTTTTATATCACATTTACACGGAGATCATTTCTTTGGATTGCCGGGATTGGTAGCTACTTTTAGGCTTTTAGGTCGTGTTAATCCATTGCATATTTACGGCCCTAAAGGGATTAAGGAAGCGGTGACACTGCTCTTAAAATTAGGCGATTCCTGGACCAATTACCCCCTTCATTTTCATGAACTAAGCTCACAAGCTCCCGAGGTGGTCTTTGAAGATAAAAAAGTAACTGTTACTACTATACCCTTAGATCACAGGGTATATACAAATGGTTTTTTATTTCAAGAGAAAGTAGGGCGTCGTAAACTAGAGGTGCAAGCCGTGGAAGCTCATGGGATAGACTCTTGTTACTTTCAGAATATTAAAGACGGAAAAGACGCCCCTAATTCAGCGGGTAAATTGATTCCAAACGCCCAATTGAGCAGTGACCCAAAAGCCATAAAAAGTTATGCTTTTTGTAGTGACACAGCATATTTCCCTGAGATAATCCCTCAAATTAAAGGCGTTACAGCCCTTTATCATGAGAGTACTTTTTTGGAAACAGAGGCAGATTTAGCTACCAAGACCAAACATTCTACAGCCCAGCAGGCCGCGAAAATTGCCAGTACTGCCAACGTAGAAATGCTAATCTTAGGTCATTATTCTACCCGTTATGATGGTTTAGAGCCATTCAAAGAAGAGGCTGAAGTTCATTTTAAACCGGTCCTTTTAGCAGATGACGGATGTGAATTTGAATTTTAGAAACCGTTCTGATTCCCTATCTTTGGATTAAAATTTTGGCATGGAAAAAGATTTAGGAAATTACAGAAAATCTTACGAAAAAGAAGCTTTAGAGGAGTCTAAGATTTCAGGTAATCCTATGCAGCAGTTTCAAACCTGGTTTTTTGAGGTAGAGGCCTCTGAAACTGTAGATGAGGCCAATGCTATGAGTATTTCTTCAGTAGGTTTGGATGGTTTTCCTAAAACTCGTGTAGTGCTTTTAAAAAAGTATTACGAAGAGGGATTTGTTTTCTATACCAATTATGATTCTGAAAAGGGTAGGGCCATTTCGGCCCATCCACAAGTTTGTTTGTCTTTTTTTTGGCCCAGTATGGAACGTCAAGTAATTATTAAAGGACTCGCAGAGAAGCTGCCACCAGCTGTTTCAGATAATTATTTTGACTCTAGACCTTTGGGCTCCCGATTAGGTGCTATGGTGTCTCCTCAAAGCGAGGTAATTGATTCTAGGTCGGTATTAGAAGATTCATTGAAGGCACTAGAGGCACAAGTCGTAGACGGTCAAGTTAAAAGACCTGACCATTGGGGTGGTTATTTGGTGAGACCTAAAAGTATAGAGTTTTGGCAAGGTAGGCCCAATAGGCTTCACGACAGAATTAGATATACTTTAGAAGAAGACCTAAATTGGAAGGTGGAGCGTTTAGCTCCTTGATCAAAAAAAATAATCACTTCCTTTCATAAATTTAACTCTATAATTTATAAACTGTAGTACTTTTGTACTTTAGTTGTTTAAGGGAATAGATATGACAAAAAACCAATACATTAATAGAGAAATAAGCTGGTTGCGCTTTAATGAACGCGTGTTACAAGAAAGTGCAGATCCCCAGGTACCTCTAATTGAAAGGTTTCGTTTTTTAGGTATTTTTTCCAACAATTTAGATGAGTTTTTTAAGGTGCGTTATGCTACAGTAAAAAGAGTAGTAGATGCAGGCGCAAAGCTAAAAGGAGTACTTGGAGATGAAAAACCCAAAGCCCTCTTAGACGAGATTACTAAGATTGTCATTACTCAGCAGAAAAAATCATTGGAGATTCTCAAAAATATTGAAGATGAATTAGAGACAAAGGACATTTTTTTAATCAATGAGAAAGAACTCTCAGCAGATCAGAAAATCTTTGTATCTGATTATTTTAACCAGTATGTGAGTCCGGTGCTCATGACCATCATTTTAAACGATTTGGCTGCTTTTCCAACCCTTAAGGATACTGCAGCGTATTTGGCTGTAAAGATGACAATGACGGACGAGGATCAAAAGCCTAAAACTTTAGTTCCGTTGAGAAGGAAGAAAGACAATCGATATGCGATTATAGAGATTCCTAAAAGTATAGATCGCTTTGTAGTGTTGCCTAATGAAGGGGAGAAGCAGTATATTATTATGTTAGACGACATTATTCGCTTTAACTTAGATAAGGTGTTTAGTATGTTTTCTTATACGAAGATTTCTGCCCATATGATTAAGATCACTAGAGATGCTGAACTAGATATGGACAACGATCTCTCTAAGAGTTTTATTGAAAAAATTTATGAAAGTGTAGAAGAACGTAAAATAAGTGACCCAGTTAGGTTTGTGTACGATATGAATATCGAAAAAGACACTTTGAAATTCCTAAAGGATAAAATGAAAATAGAAGACACGGATTCTGTGATTCCTGGAGGTAGGTACCATAACAGAAGGGATTATATGAGTTTCCCAAGTTTGGGAAGAACCGATCTTCAATACTCTAAAACAGCACCGCTTCCTGTAAAGGGCGTGCCAGCAGAGGGAAGCTTGTTGGATCATATTGCTAAAAAAGATTTCTTGCAATACACGCCTTATCACACATTTTCTTACATTACTAGATTCTTAAAAGAAGCGGCTTTAGACCCTAAAGTAAAAACAATTAAGATTACTGTTTACAGATTGGCTAACAACTCTCAAGTAGCCGCTTCACTGATTAATGCGGTAAAGAACGGTAAGCAAGTAACGGTTCAAATAGAGCTTCAGGCAAGGTTTGACGAGCATGCAAATATTGAATATGCAGAGCAGTTGCAGGCAGAGGGTGTGAAGTTAATATTTGGAGTGAGGGGTCTTAAAGTGCACTCTAAAATATGTTTAATTGAAAGAGAAGAGTCCGGACTTTTAAAACGTTATGGTTTTATAAGTACAGGGAACTTTAACGAATCTACTGCAAGGATTTATACAGATTATACTTTATTTACCGCTCATGAACCAATTTTAAAAGAATTAGATAAAGTATTTGACTTCTTTGAAACCACTTATAAGATTCATAAATACAAACATTTAATTGTCTCTCCACATTACACTAAAAACGTTTTTAAAAAACTGATTGATCAGGAAATTAAAAATGCCAAAGCTGGTAAAGAGGCTTGTATTAAAATTAAAATGAACAGTTTTACCTCCTATAAAATGGTCGATAAATTGTACGAAGCCTCTAATGCAGGTGTGAAAATTCAATTGATTATAAGAGGAATTTGTTGTCTGGTACCAGGTGTCCCAGGAATGAGTGAAAATATTGAAGTGATTAGTGTGATTGATAAATTTCTGGAGCACACCAGATTGTTTATTTTTGGAAATGATGGTGATCCTAAAATCTATATTTCTTCTGCAGATTGGATGACTAGAAACCTGGATTATAGGGTAGAGGTGGGTTGCCCTATTTATGATGCAGATCTAAAAAATGAGTTAATAGACACTTTTAATATGGCTTGGCAAGACAATACCAAATCTAGGTGGCTTACAGACCAACAAGAGAGCCCTTATAGAACCATAGATGGCCCTAAAGTTCGTTCTCAATTTGACATGTATGATTATTACAAAGAAAAATTAGAGGCTTAATTGTCTCAATTGATGTTTTAACCGTGAATGAGTTGTTGGTTGCCTAAGTCCTTCATGATTTGAGCTTCAAAAATCAAAAGAGACTCCCATTTTTTGTCTACTTCTTTTCTGTCTCCATATTGTCTCGCAAATTTTAGAAACATGGTGTAATGACCTGCTTCGCTGATCATGAGTTTTTTATAAAATTCTCTGAGTTCTGCATCTTCTAATTCTTCAGAAAGTAACCTAAAGCGTTCGCAGCTTCTAGCTTCAATTAGTGCGGCTATGAGCAACCTGTGTACTAGCTGAGTGGTTCTACTCCCACCTTTAGGAAAAAAACTAAGAAGTGCAATGACATAGTCATCTTTGCGATCCCTTCCCAGGGTTTGACCCCTGGCTATAATGAGGTCATGGACCATTTTAAAATGACCCATTTCTTCTCTTACAAGTGCGGTCATTTCATTGACCAGCTCGGTATATTCTGGAAAGCCTACAATTAATGATATAGCGGTACTCGCTGCCTTTTGCTCGCAGAATGCATGATCAGTTAAAATGTCGTCAATATTTTTTTCTACGATATTGACCCATCGAGGGTCTGTGGGTAATTTTAATCCAAGCATTTTATTGTAGGTCTAAGTCAAAACTTTGTCTAAGAAAATCTACCGCAGGGTTTTTGCTCCTAATTTTTTCGTATTTCTCTTCTGGTGTAAAAGCGTATTTGGTGTCCATAGTTTCTAAAACCGACACTTTTAAAGTAATGCTATGATTGTTTAATTTGGCTTTTAAATAATCTAAAACACCTGATTGTGCTCTTTCAACCTCTTTTTTCATGGTGTCATTAGGTAGTGTAATGCCAATCACGAAATTATCCAAAAGTTTTGGCTGGTCTGCATTTAAATTAGAAGCGATTATTTTTTGCCCTTCTTTTTCTATTTTTTCTACAAAATCGTTCCAGTGTTTTTGTAAAACTTCTTCGGTAAAAGGGTCTTCTATAATGGGGCTGTCTACTTGAACTTTATTTTTTAAGGCTTCTTCGTGTGCTTTTTTTGCCTTTAAACTCGCAATAGACAAGCCGGAAACGCCTTCTTTTTTTTCTAAATTTAAAGTGGGTTTAGAGGGAGCTTCAATGGGAACAGACCCATCTACAGGAATAGGCTTCGCAATGGGTATTTCAACTATTGTAGGAGCAGATGTTGTTTCCATAATCACTTCATCTATTATGGGAGCAGAGACTGTTTCTACCCCTAGTTCATCAGACGCTGTGTTTGGTGCTGGTTCCTTTATAACTTTTTTAGGGGTATGTTCTTTAAATTCGGTGGTAGGTATTATTGGACTAGTACTTACCTCAGTCCAGTCACGATTTTTTTTTTCACCACCAGAAAGCATGGAAGCTATTTTCATAATAGAGAGCTCTACAAGTAAGCGTTGGTTTTTAGCATTTTTAAATTGAAGATCACAGTGATTGGCTATGTCAATAGCACCTAATAAAAAATCAGGAGGTGTTTGTTTTGCCTGTGCCTCATAACGTTGTTTGGTTTCTTCACCAACTTCCATAAGAGAAATAGTAGCAGGAAACTGGGCCAGCATCAGGTCTCTAAGGTGGGAGGCCAATCCCTGGATAAAATGGTGTCCGTCAAAACCAAGCGACAAACAGTCATTAAAAAGCAATAAACTACTTGGAATATCTCCTGCCAACATGAACTCTGTCGCGGCAAAGTAAGTGTCGTAATCTAAGACATTTAGATTCTCACTTACCGCTTGTCTGGAGAGATTTTCTCCAGTGTAACTGATAATTCTATCGAAGATAGACAGGGCGTCTCTCAATGCTCCGTCTGCCTTTTGAGCAATTAAATGCAAAGCATCTGGATGGGCATTAATACCTTGGTCAGCAGCAATTTTACCCAAGTGCAATGCCATATCTGTCACCGTGATTCTCTTGAAATCATAGATCTGACATCTAGATAATATGGTGGGTATAATTTTATGTTTTTCTGTAGTAGCTAAAATAAAAATAGCATGCTTTGGAGGTTCTTCTAAAGTCTTTAAAAAAGCATTAAAAGCCGCTGTAGAAAGCATGTGTACCTCGTCTATGATATAGACTTTATAGGCTCCTTTTTGTGGGGGAATCCGTACTTGATCTACTAGGTTTCTAATGTCATCTACAGAGTTATTAGAAGCAGCGTCAAGTTCAAAAATGTTAAAAGCGTAATCTTCCTCGGTAGAAGTCCCTAATTCCTTTTCATTAATCTTCTTAGCTAAAATCCTAGCGCAACTGGTTTTACCTACACCTCTTGGCCCACAAAACAATAGTGCCTGAGCCAAATGATTGTTTGCAATAGACTTTTCTAAGGTATTGGTTATGGCAGATTGCCCTACCACATCGTCAAAATTGAGCGGTCGGTATTTTCTGGCAGAAACAAGGAAAGGTTCCAATAGGATGTCTTTTTAAAGGTACTTTACAAATATAAAAATAGTAGGGCTTTGTAAGGTCTTTGCAATGAGATATTATGCTACTTTTATTAACAAATATAAAGCATTTCTATTAGAGTTCTCCCTATATTTGTATCCAAGCAGGCTGCCTTATCGCTGGTGGTTTATCCATCAGAGGAAAGTCCGGACACCCTATTGCAGCATAGCGGGTAACGCCCGTCCGTTGAGAAGCGAGGACAAGTGCAACAGAAAGCAGGTACAGGTAATGCTGTAGTGAAACCAGGTAAACTCTATGCGGTGCAACGCCATGTAAACTGACGTTTGAGGGCGGCAAGTTCGAGTCAGAGGGTAGGCGGTTTGAGCCTTGGAGTAATTCAAGGCCTAGATAAATGATAAGGGCGTTTATAACGTTACAGAATCCGGCTTATGGCCTGCTTTTTTTATTTTTCAAAAAAACTAAACACACTAGATCCATACCTTCTAGCTTCCCTAAAGTTAGGGGTTTCAGATAGGTCCATATGTTTCTCGTGTTCAATAACTAGAACACCCCCTTCTAAGATTAATTCTTTCTCAAAGGCCATTTGGGCAATTTGTTGAAATTCTTCTAAAGGCAAAGCATATGGAGGGTCTGCAAAAATAATATCGAATTTTTTTGATGTTTTTTGGAGGTAGGTATAAACATCACTTTTAATCACCTCAATAGGCATGTCTAGTTTTTCTGCCATCTCAGTAATAAATTGAGTGCATCCTGCATGAATTTCTACTGCAGTAATCGCATTAACACCCCTTGAGGCAAATTCATAAGAAATATTTCCACTACCTGAGAACAGGTCCAAAACACTAATCTCATCCAAATAATATTGGTTATTAATAATGTTGAATAATGCTTCCTTAGCCATATCAGTTGTAGGTCTGACAGGAAGTTGTTTGGGCGCTGAAATTTTTCGTCCCTTGTGTTGGCCTGAAATAATTCGCATGATTAAGCGTTTAAGATGATTCTATCAAAGTGATAGTCCATTAAATGGGCAGGTATTTTTTGTGTAAAACTAGGCCTATAAATACTACAATGATTAAGGTATTGTAATGCTTTTTTATAATAAGGCTCCGCTTCAGTGGTTTCTCCATAAAAAAGCATGTGAACTTCTTTAGGATCTAATTCTAATTGCTCTAAACTAAATAGAATGTAATAGAGGAGGTCTTCTGTGCTCCCAATTTGAAAACTATTAAAGAATTGCAGCTTCTTGTTTTTAATGACAGTTAGATTCAAAGTGCCCTGATCTATATGGGCATAACAAGCTTTCTCCGAAGCATCATGCTCAATACTCAGTAATTCCTCTAAGTGCAATGCAACGTGATGCTTATAGTCGAAAGGACCAAAACAATCAAAAATATAGTTGTTCGCTGCAGTAAATGGCACATATACTACAAGCATGTCTTTATGGGCAATGGTGTCATAAGCTAATTCATCATGGGGTAATAGCTGTGCATTAAATTTCACATAATCATTTAATTTAGACGGATCAAATAAAGCCTGTGGAACAATATTGAATAATGCATTGCTATGTATGACTACTACAGATTCATAGGATCTGGCTGGAACATGATGAGATTCTAAAAATTGACGCAACGTCCCTTTTAACTCATTCTCTGAGAGTGGTGCAGAAAAACGCATGCGCTGTACCTCAATGAGTTCCTGACTTACTTTGTCTGTAATACAAAAAGAAAGTCCATTCAAACTCAATTGAATGGACAGTCTAGTATTTTGATATGAACGGTCTTCCTTGTTCAAATGATCCTTAGTTTTGTTTTTTCTTATCGTAGATAGGAGGCCAGTTTCCACTGTTACTAACATCTACTAAAGAACCTACTATAATTTGAGAACCATTTACTTCATCTACACTCACCTGAGCATTTTCAGCAGCTAATAAGTCTGGATCTTGGTCGTAAAGTATGGTCTTTTTGTCAACAGAAATTTTAAAAACAGGCACCCTGTAATCATTCTTGCGAATCACTTTTGCTTCCATCTTAAATTTCTCTCCATTTGCTGCAAAAGGGACATTCATCATATTCTTATAGCGCATGTCATTTTTAAACAAAGAATCTTTTACGGAAACAAAGCCTAGAGTATCAATGATTTTAACCTCTTTAAGCATATCTATTCTATACACTTTGTTAAATTCGTAAAAAGAAGAATCTCTTTGTTGTGTAATAACATATTGAGAACTATCTACAAATTGTATTAAAGAATTGAAATCTGAAGCATATTCACCTCTAACTGTTTTGTGTGCTTCTTGAGCATTTCGAATGTCTTTCATGACATTAATAACAGCTGTAAAACGCTCTTGCTTTACTTTTTTAAATTCAATAGGGGCGTTTACAGAAAGGTATATCATGTATGCAAATACAATCGAAAGAACCCAAAGTACAAGTTTTAATACAGTCTTCATTATAATAGTCTTATTTAAAATTTAGTGGTTTCACAAATCTACAATTTTTTTTTAATCGCAAAAGTATTTGCCCTTAATTTTACGCATTATCTTTGGGGCTATGACAACTGCTTCTCCCATAGATTTTTACAAAAAACTAAAGACCTCCTTTCCCCATGAGCCTACCCTCACCCAAGAGCGTGCGCTCGAAGCCTTTGCACAATTTGTGTGTAATGACAACAAAGAAGAGCTCCTGTTATTAAAAGGGTATGCGGGAACAGGGAAGACTACCTTGATAGGGACCTTGGTCAATCAGTTGTGGCAAATTAAGTACAAGTCAGTACTCATGGCTCCAACAGGAAGGGCCGCTAAAGTAATGGCAGGTTATGCCAAAACAGAAGCGTTTACTATTCACAGGAAAATATATTTCCCTAAAAAAGCCGCTGGGGGAGGTATTCAATTTACCAAAGCACCAAATAAGCACCGTCATACTATTTTTATTGTAGATGAGGCTTCAATGATCCCAGACACTCCTGAGGGAGGGAAAAACAACACTTCCTTACTAGACGATCTCATTACCTATGTATATACAGGTCACAAATGTAAATTAGTGTTGGTGGGAGATGTGGCTCAATTGCCACCAGTACACCTTTCTCTGAGTCCAGCTTTAAATGAAGAGACCCTTCAATTTAATTACAGTAAAAAAGTCCCTCTAATCACTTTAAATGAGGTAGTGCGACAGGCAGCAGATTCAGGGATACTGTTCAATGCCACTTTATTAAGAGACCAACTAGAGAGCGATTTTTTTGAGACTTTTAAGTTTTCACTAGATCATTATAAAGATATTGTGAGGCTTATAGATGGGCATGAAATTCAAGAAGCAATAGAAGACGCCTATGCTACTGGCGGCAAGGAGGAAACCGCATTTATAGTCCGTTCCAACAAACGGGCCAATCAATACAATGAAAGTATTCGAAACAGGATTCTTTTTTTAGAACACGAATTGGCAGCAGGAGATTATATGATGGTGGTTAAAAACAATTATTTTTGGCTAGACACTACCTCAGAAGCAGGTTTTATAGCCAATGGTGACATCATTGAGATACTGGAAATTTTTGCCATTAAGGAACTTTACGGATTTAGGTTTGCAGAGGTAAAGGTGAGAATGGTAGATTATTCCAATCAAAAACCTTTTGAAACTACCCTACTTTTAGACACCATAGCTGCAGAATCTCCTTCCTTATCTTATGAAGACGGGAACAAGCTATACCAAGCAGTCTCCGAAGATTACGCCAGTGAAAAATCTAATTACAAGCGTTTTTTAGGCATTAAAAACAACAAATACTTTAACGCATTACAAGTGAAATTCTCTTACGCAATTACCTGTCACAAATCTCAAGGAGGGCAGTGGGACACTGTTTTTGTAGAGCAGCCCTATTTGCCCAATGGAATTGATAAAGAGTATTTGCGTTGGCTGTATACAGCCATTACTAGGGCCAAGAAAAAATTATACCTCATAGGATTTAAGGGAGATTTTTTTGAAGATAACTAACAAGACCCCTTATATTTGAATCATAATCTATCTATATGAAGGCAATTGCCATGATACCGGCCCGTTATGCGGCCTCTAGATTTCCAGCCAAACTCTTGCAAGATTTAGGAGGTAAATCAGTCATTCAAAGAACTTACGAAGCTACTTTAGCCAGCGGATTATTTAGCGAAGTATACGTAGTAACAGACCACCAGGTCATATTTGATTTAATACAAGAAATAGGTGGTACACCTATGATGAGTCAGGGTGAATTTGAATGTGGCTCTGACAGAATTGCCGCAGCAGCAAAAGAACTAACAGCAGACGTTATTGTCAATGTTCAGGGCGACGAACCTTTTATAGATTCTGAAAGTTTAAGGGATTTATTGGCGGTTTTCACCGCCGATGCCCAAAAGAAAATATCCCTAGCCTCCCTCATGTATCCCATCTCAGAGCAAGAGGAAATAGACAACCCAAACGCTGTAAAGGTTATTGTGAATTTAAGGGATCAAGCCTTGTACTTTTCAAGAGCAGCCATACCATATCAAAGAGAGAGCTCAGCAGTTACTTACTATAGACATAAAGGAGTATACGCCTTTAGAAAGGAAGCTTTAGAAGCTTTTCCAAAAATGCTCATGGGGCCTTTGGAAAAAGCAGAGAAAATAGAGGCTATTAGATATTTAGAACACGGTCACACCATTCAAATGGTGCGAACATCCCATAGGGGTATTGGAATAGACGTCCCAGAAGATTTAGAAAAAGCTAGAAGAGAGTGGGGTGCTTAAAACCATTAATTTCTGTTTATTTTGACGCCAATAAATTTAATTTAAACCAATTCTTAGCATGCGTTTATTAGCTAAATTTATTTTTTACAAACTCATGGGTTGGACATTTAATGGTTCATTTCCTACTGTGAAAAAATGTGTATTTATTGTTGTGCCACATACCTCTAATTGGGATTTTTTGATGGGATTGGTGATTAGAAAAATCATGAATATTGAAATTAACTACGTGGGTAAGAAAAGTTTATTCAACTGGCCTTATGGATGGTTTTTTAGATGGACAGGAGGTGCACCCATTGATCGCACAAAAAATTCAGATACGGTATCTGCAGTAGCGCAACTTTTCAAAGAGCGAGAAGTATTTAGACTAGCGCTTTCACCTGAGGGAACAAGAAAGAGAGTATACCAATGGAAAACAGGATTTTATTATATAGCCAAAACAGCAAATGTGCCAATCATTTTGATCTCTTTTGATTATGGAAAGAAAGAAATAAAAATGAGTGACCCCATTTGGACCACTTCAGATAAAACAGCAGACTTTAAAACTTACGAAGTATTTTTTGACGGAACATTAGGTAAGAACCCGGATCAGGGATTTTTTCCTGAAAAAGATTAGCAAAAAAAAGCGGGGCCATTGGCCCCGCTTTTTTTTGATTGAATATCAGAAAATTATTCCTGCATAGAGTGGTATACGTTTTGAACGTCGTCGTCTTCTTCTATTTTTTCTAGAAGTTTCTCCACATCTGCAGCCTCTTCTTCTGTGAGTTGTTTGGTCACTTGAGGAATGCGCTCAAAACCTGAAGATAAAATTTCTAGTCCTCTAGATTCTAATTCTTTTTGAATGGCACCAAAACTTTCAAATGGCGCGTAAATTAAAATACCCTCTTCTTCATCTACAAAAACCTCTTCTGCACCAAAGTCTATCAGTTCTAATTCTAATTCCTCCGGATCAATTCCCTCTGCTGGAATCCTAAAATTACACGTGTGGTCAAACATAAATTCCACAGAACCCGAGGTGCCCATATTTCCATTACACTTATTAAAGTAACTTCTAATATTGGCTACTGTTCTGGTATTGTTGTCTGTAGCCGTTTCTACTAATATGGCAATCCCGTGAGGTCCATAGCCCTCAAACAAAACCTCTTTATAATCCCCCAAACTTTTATCAGAAGCTCTTTTTATGGCACGCTCTACGTTGTCCTTAGGCATATTTACAGACTTGGCATTCTGAATTACAGCCCTTAGTCTGGAATTTGAATCTGGATCTGGCCCCCCTTCTTTAACAGCCATTACAATGTCTTTACCAATTCTAGTAAAGGCCTTAGACATGGCAGACCAACGTTTCATTTTTCGTGCTTTTCTAAATTCAAAAGCTCTTCCCATAGTAGATGTATTTCTGTTTAAAGTGTCAAATTTAATATTTTTATCCTTTACTGATCATACATTCTTCAATGCTTTCAGCTAGGTCAAAGTCTTTTTGAGTAACACCCTTAGCATCGTGGGTGATCAGTTTAATGAGCAGCCTGTTGTATCTATTGCTCCAGTCTGGGTGGTGTCCATGAGACTCGCACTCAAAGGCAATTCTAGCCATGGCAGAGAAACACTCTTTAAAGTCATTAAACTGAAAAGTGCTTATAAGATAGCCGTCTGCATAGGTCCAATGTGGTAATGCCTTTAATTTTTCTGTGATCTGTGCTTCTGTTAGTACTTCCATAAATATCTGTTTTTGTAAATATAATCTAATAATGTGCTTCTAAACAATCCTTGTAACTATGGGTAATCTCCAAAGGTAAGGGGTGGTCTTTTGACAAAACGGCCAAGTATCTATTCTCATTGGTGGTATAAATTCTCTTATACACAGGATTGCCTATACGTAACTGATGTACTATTTCTTGAATAAATTCCTCATGAGGTACAAGGTCTGAACTTCCCAAATGGTAAATTCCTGAGGCGTCTTGATTAAGTAGCATTAGGATTTGCTGGCAAATTTTTTCTCCAGAAGACACATTGATGATCAGGTTAGGAAAAACTTCTATGGGGGCCTTGTCTAAAATGAGTTGTTTAATCTCCTTCACTCTGGGAGATTGAGGGCCAAATACCATGGGTGCTCTCAAGAGTAAAAGATTTTCTTTGAGAATTTTTTGAAGGCTGTGCTCAATTTTAATCTGAAACCTGCCATATATACTTTCAGAAAGTGTTTTGTCAAATTCGTAAGAAGGATATTTGCTATAGGCGTCAAATACATTTGCTGAGGAGAGAAACACCACCTTACAGCCATAGTCGTTTGCGTATTGAGCCAAATGCTGATGCATGGTAATGAGCGCGTCAAAAGGGCCTCTAATGACAGAAATAACTACAGTGGGCGCTACACTGGCTAACAGCTCATAGGCAGAGTCCTCTGTTACATTAAAGGAAGTGAATTTCTGATTTTTCCCATAGGCATTTTCTTGGGTGCAATAGGTACCCAAAGTGTTGTAAAATCTGTTGAATTCTTTAAAGAGAAGCCCTCCAATAAAACCACTGGCTCCAAAAATAAAAATCTTTTTTGCTTTCAAAAGCCTTTTGTTATATGTATTAACCCTTGTAGAATGGGAGTTTCACCACAGAGGCTTTAAGGGCTTTTTTTCTAACTTGAATAAAAATCTCGCTATCTAATTTACTGTAGTCTACAGACACATACCCTAGACCAATTCCAATTCCAAGAGAGGGAGACATAGTACCAGAGGTCACGATTCCTATCTCTTTTCCTTTCGCGTCTACAATGGGATAATCATGTCTAGGAATACCTCTTTCTTCTAGCGCAAAAGCCACAAGTTTTCTTTGAACACCTGCTTCTTTTTGTGCTGCCAAGCCTGATGCGTTTACAAAATCTTTAGAGAATTTAGTGATCCAACCCAATCCAGCTTCTAGCGGAGAGGTTTGGTCATTAATATCATTTCCGTATAAGCAATAACCCATTTCTAATCTCAAGGTGTCTCTAGCCGCTAAACCAACAGGTTTAATGCCATAAGAAGCGCCTGCTTCAAATACCTTATCCCAAAGCTGTGCAGCTTCTTCATTCTTGCAATAAATTTCAAAACCTCCTGATCCCGTATATCCTGTCGCAGAGATAATCACATGTTCAATACCCGCAAAAGGACCTACTTCAAAATGATAAAAGGGAATGTCTGCCAATGAAATATCCGTGAGCGACTGCATGGCCTCTACCGCTTTTGGACCCTGTATGGCTAAAAGGGAATAGTCGTCTGATAGGTTTCTAAGCTGCGCTTTGTAAGTTTCATTGTAGGTGTTAATATGCGCCCAATCCTTGTCTATGTTTGAAGCGTTTACCACCAATAAATATTTCTCAGGCGCGAGCATATATACAATAAGGTCGTCTACAATTCCACCTGTTTCATTTGGGAAACAGCTGTACTGTGCTTTTCCAGGCTTTAAGTTGGCTACCTCATTAGAAGTCACTTTTTGTAACAGATCAAAGGCTGTTGGACCTTCTACTAAAAATTCTCCCATATGAGATACGTCAAAAACGCCCACGCCATTTCTAACGGTGTCGTGTTCTGCGTTAATACCCTGGTAAGAAACAGGCATATTATAACCAGCAAAAGGAACCATTTTGGCACCAAGCGATTCGTGAACGGAAGTAAGGGCAGTATTTTTCATGCAACTATTTTTTGTAAAAGTATTTATTTCTTGGAGAATACACCACTCCTTTCTGCAAACAATATCCTTTTTTTAGTTCACCATATTTTAGTACATTTAAACTTATTCAAAACCCAATTATGAAAGCTTATTTTTTCCTTTGTGCCTCTTTAGTTGCTTTTTTTGTAACTGCACAACAACTTCCTACAGATTATTTAACCGCTGACTTTCACAAAGGCCGCAGAGATGCTTTCAGGGCAGAAATGCCGGCCAATTCAGTAGCGGTGTTGTTTTCCAATCCTGTAAGAAATAGGGCCAATGATGTAGATTATATATACCATCAAGATCCAGATTTTCATTACCTCACAGGTTATAACGAACCCCACGCTGTGCTGTTAATTTTTTCCTCGCCACAAACAACTCCAGACGGGAACACTTACAATGAATTAATTTTTGTGCAGGAACGTAATGCCAGGGCAGAACAATGGAATGGTAGAAGATTAGGTGTGGAGGGAACCATAGCTAACTTAGGTTTTGAAGCTGCTTACAATGGCCGTGAATTTGCTGCTTTAGATATAGATTTTAAGTCTTTTGATAAGTTGCTGTTTTACAACTTTAACAATGATTACAGAGACACCCGAGATGAGGCAGATTTATTTGATTTGGTCAAGTCTTTTAAAGACAAAATAGGGTTTCCAGCAAACTATAATGCGTCACTTCAGCAGATATACACCTTAATTCAATCTACCACTGAAGAAGACACCCAAAAAGTAGTATCTCAATTAAAGCGATACATGAATAGTGATGCTTCTTTGGCAGAAGATCCAGTAGTGAAAGATTTTCTAAATGCAGCCATGCAACCCAAGGATCAGAAAATTATGGATCGTGCTAAAAAGGCTGTGAACTTAGCTATAAATCAATACAATTTTGATTTGGAAGGCCTTGGCCAAATAATGAGTAGTTTAAGAGAGACCAAATTGCCAGAAGAAATGGCTCTTTTAAGGAAAGCCATTGAGATATCGGCCGTAGGCCAATTAGAAGTAATGAAAGCCATGCACCCTGAAATGTCTGAGACAGAGGTACAAGGGGTACATGAATATGTGTATAAAAAATACGGGGCAGAATACGAGGGGTATCCTTCTATTGTGGGCGGTGGAAACAACGGTTGTATTTTACATTATATAGAAAATAACAAGCCTGAGCTGGGTAATGAATTGGTCTTAATGGATTTGGGTGCTGAATACCACGGATATACAGCAGACGTAACCCGAACCATTCCAGCCAACGGAGTATTTAGTCCAGAGCAAAAAGCGATTTATGAAATTGTGTACAATGCCCAAGAGGCAGGAATTGCAGCTAGTGTGGTAGGTGCGCCATTTTCTGCTCCAGGAGCTGCGGCTTCAAAAGTGGTGGCAGCCGGCCTTATTTCACTAGGACTTATTAAGGAGGCCTCTGAGGCTAGAAAATACTTCCCACACGGAACTTCTCATTATTTAGGCTTAGATGTTCACGACAAAGGAACTTACGGACCTTTTAAGGCCAATACAGTCATCACTGTGGAGCCTGGAATATATATTCCTGAAGGTAGTGACTGCGACCCAAAGTGGTGGGGTATTGCCGTTAGAATAGAAGACGATATTCTTATTTCAGACCAAGGTCCTGTATTGTTGTCGTATATGGCACCGCGTTCTGTAGCAGCTATTGAAGCGGCTATGAAGCTTCCAAGTCCCTTAGATTCTTTTAGTTTGCCAACCCTAGAGTAGTCATGGTAATTAGGAGCTTACTCGCAATTTGTTTTTGCTTTTTTACTGGGTCTATGAACGCTCAGAAACTGTTTGTTTTGGGAACCCTTCAAGATGGTGGATCCCCACATATGGGTTGCGAGAAGTTGTGCTGTGCAGTTGAAAAATTAAATGATTATGTCAGTAGTATAGGGGTAGTAGGAGCGCGTAAATCTTATATTTTTGACGCTACACCAGATGTTGTGTCACAAATCAATTATTTGAGCGAGGTCTCTGGCCATAATGAGGTGGCAATTTTTCTTACCCATGCACATATGGGTCATTATACAGGGCTTATGCATCTGGGAAGAGAGGCTTATAACGCTTCAGAAACAATAGTTTATGCCATGCCTAAAATGAGTTCTTTTTTAAGCCAAAATGGTCCTTGGAGTCAATTGGTGTCATTGAAAAACATTGTGCTATTACCCATACAAAACAATCAACCAGTGTATTTAGATCAAAACTTAAAAGTTACTCCGTTGAAAGTTCCGCACAGGGATGAATATTCTGAAACAGTGGGTTATTTGATTGATGGGAAGCATAAAACTGCTTTGTATATTCCAGATATTGACAAATGGTCTAAATGGACTATGGCCATTGAGCAACTTATTGAGCAAGTAGATTACGCCTTTTTAGATGGAACATTTTTTTCAGACGGAGAAGTACCTAGGCCCATGGCAGAAGTGCCACATCCATTTGTTTCTGAAACGGCTTTACTTTTAGGTTCACTGTCTTTAAAAGATCGTCAAAAAGTATATTTTATTCACTTAAACCATAGTAATCCCGCACGAAATGCTGAATTTCAAGGCCGAGTAGATCTTGAAAAGCAAGGGTTTCATTTTGCTGAATTTGGATTGTCTTTTGATTTGTAAAAAACTATTCTTGCATTAAGAAGCGCTTGAGTCCCTGGTAATCAGAAATTTTAGTGGCATGTTTTTGTTTGGACAATACCTCCACAATTTTATGAGGTATAGTCAGCGTCTTACCTAGTGTTTTTTCTACCACTTCTAAAAACTTGACAGGATGTGCTGTTTCTAAAAATACGCCATAGGTGTTCGGATGGTCTTTCTGATATTCTAAAAGTCCTAAATAACCCACTGCTCCATGTGGGTCTGCAGTGTAATGGTGCTCTTTTTCAATAACACGCATGGCCTCTTGGGTTTGTGGGTCTGTAAAACTATAGGCACTGAATCCTTTTTTAAGAATTCCGTGTTCATTTTCATGCATCTGTAAGATTCTGACAAAGTTACTAGGATCTCCTACATCCATGGCATTAGAAATGGTAGCAACAGATTTTTCAGCTTGGTATTTCCCGTTTTTCATGAAATTGGGTACCACCTTATTGGCATTGGTGGCTGCTATAAAATGAGATATGGGAAGTCCCATTTCTCTGGCAACCATACCGGCACATATATTTCCAAAATTACCTGAGGGTACAGAAAAAACCAGCTCCTTTCCGCTTTTGTCTAGAGAGGGTTTAAGGGTTTTATAGGCTAAGAAGTAGTACAGCATTTGCGGTAACCATCTCGCTACGTTTATGGAGTTGGCAGAGGTGAGTTGTTTGTGGTCGGTGATCTCAGTGTCTAAAAAGGCTGTTTTAACCATTTTTTGACAATCGTCAAAGCTACCATCTACCTCTAAAGCTTTAATATTTTGCCCCAAAGTAGTGAGTTGTTTTTCCTGTATAGGGCTCACTTTTCCGCTGGGATACAAGATCACTACTTCTACTCCTTCTACCCCTAGAAATCCATTGGCTACAGCACCTCCAGTATCTCCAGAAGTGGCTACTAATACCGTCACAGGGGCTTGATTTTTTTCGAAAAATAAACCGAGGCATTGCGCCATAAATCTTGCTCCTACATCTTTGAAGGCTAGGGTAGGACCGTGAAATAATTCAAGAGACCCTACACTATCCGAAAGGTTTACCACCGGGAAATCAAAATCTAAGACCTTTTCTAGCACCTTTTTTAAGTCGCTCTTACTCAATATATCTTTGGTAAAAGGTCGCATGACTTCCATTCCTATTTCTACCGGAGATAGTTGTTCTATTTCTTGAAAGAATTTTGGATCTAGACTAGGAATGTGGTCTGGATAATACAAACCTTTGTCTGGTGCAATCCCTTTAATGACCGCTTCTTTAAAGCTTGCTTTTAAACTGGGGGTGTCTATTGAAAAATATTCCATTTTATGCTAAGCGGGGTATACCCCTTTTTTATTGATGTTAGAAATGTGTATGTCAAATGAAATACCAAAGGGCTCATAGACATTCCTAATAGCGTCTGCTACTTTTAAAGCGTTATCTTTACCTTTTGAAAGGGCAAATACTGAAGGACCGGATCCTGAAATTCCACCTCCCAAAGCACCGGCATTTAGCGCTGCTTCTTTTATTTCGGTAAATCCAGGGATGAGAATGCTCCTTATTGGTTCAATGACTACATCTTGTAGCGAACGACCAATTAATTCGTAATCTTCTCTGTACAATCCAGCAACCAAACCACCTAAGTTTCCCCATTGGGTAATAGCGTCTTTAAGAGATAGGTTAGATTTTAATATCCTTCTAGAATCTGCTGTTTTAATCTCTATTTGAGGGTGTATTACAGTGGCGTATAACTCACCGGGACTTGGAAGTGAAATAACATCTAAGGGATCTGTGCTTCTCACCAAGGTAAAGCCGCCTAACAGGGCTGGAGCTACATTATCTGCATGAGCCACTCCTGATGCCAGACGTTCTCCCTCCATAGCAAATGGAATCAGTTCTTTTGTTGTAAAAGGATTCCCCAATAGATGGTTTATGGCCCAAACCGCACCCGTACTGCTTGCAGCACTGCTGCCTATACCACTACCTGCTTTTATGCGTTTGTCTATTTTAATGTCAAAGCCAGCGTCACTTTCTAAGGCTTCTAGGAGCGCTAAACCCGCTACACCCGCTACATTTTGGGTAGTTTCAAGCGGAAGGTCTTGCCCTAAAATTTCGCTTATAGTAATGCCTTTTGTAGCAGTTTGTGTCACGGTCATATAGTCTCCCACTCCTGCAAGAGAAAGACCAAGGACGTCAAAGCCGCAAGATACATTGGCAATAGTTCCAGGACAAAATACACGTATAGACTTCATGAGATATGGCTTTATGATCTTAAAGGTAGTTTTTAAAAGTTTCCAACTCTAATAATGTCTGCAAATATACCAGAGGCTGTTACAGCTGCCCCAGCACCCGCACCTTTTATAATCATAGGCTGGCTCGGATAGCGTTCTGTATAAAACAAGACAATATTATCACTTCCTTCTAAAGCGTAAAAATCATGACCCTGGGGTATTTCTTGAAGCCCCACGGAGGCTTTTCCATCTTTAAAGCTGGCCACGTATTTTAGTTTTGCGCCTTTGGCCGATGCCTTTTGGTACATAGCTTGGAAATCTCCTTCATATTTGATTAAACTTTCAAAGAAGGCTTCATTAGATTTCGTTTCTAGACTTTCTGCCGGTAAGAATGCGTTGTTCTCAATATCTGATATTTCCATGACATGACCACTCTCTCTAGCTAGGATTAGTATTTTACGCATAACATCTATTCCGCTTAGATCTATAGTTGGGTCTGGCTCAGTATAGCCCTCTTCCTGAGCTTGCTTTACCACATCGTGGAATGTGGTTTTATCATTAAAATGATTAAAAACAAAATTTAAACTTCCAGAGAGTACGGCTTGAATTTCTTTGATCTCATCTCCAGAGGCTATGAGGTTTTTAAGCGTGTCTATAATTGGTAATCCAGCTCCTACATTCGTTTCAAATAAGAAAGAAGCATTATAAGTCCTGGCCAAATCTTTGAGTTTTCTATAATTTGGATAGGCAGAGGCACAGGCAATTTTGTTACAAGTAACTACAGAAATACTCTTAGAAAGATAATCTGCATAAGTGTTTGCCACCACATCACTCGCGGTATTGTCTACAAAAATGGAATTTCTGAGGTTTAGATCTGTTATTTTTTGCAAGAACAAGGCTTGGTCTGCTTTTTCTCCATTGGAAAGTATATTTTGCCAATTTTTGAGATCTATTCCGTCTGAGGCAAAACACATGGTCCTAGAATTACTCATGCCAATAACCCTTACAGAGAGTTTTAACTGCTTTTTAAGGTAGTCTTTTTGTTGGGCCAATTGCGCCAATAATTTAGCCCCTACATTTCCAACCCCCATGACAAAGAGGTTTAACTGTTTAATATTTTCTTCGAAGAATACCTCGTGTAGTGCATTCAAGGCTTTTTTAACGTCTGTTCTTTCTATTACCGCGGAGATGTTTCGTTCAGAGGCCCCTTGAGCTATAGCCCTGATATTGACATTGTTTTTACCTAGGGTGGCAAACATTTTACCACTTAAGCCTTGGTGTTTTTTCATTTGATCGCCTACCAATGCAATAATGGCCAAATCATTTTCTGCAATGACCGCTTTAATTTTACCTTGTGACATTTCAAATTCGAAGGCTTCATTTACTAGTGCCACTGCGGTTGAAGTGTCTTCTGCAGCAATACCCACACAGATAGAATGTTCTGAAGAAGCTTGAGTAATTAATACCACACTTATTTTTGCATTGGAGAGTACTTCGAAAAATCTTTTAGAAATTCCTGGAATACCTACCATGCCTGGTCCTTCTAATGAAATTAAGGCCATATTTTCTACGTGGCTAATGCCTTGCACGGTTTTGTTTCCTTCTGAAGTTTGTTTTTGAATTAGTGTACCTACCGCCTGAGGGTCAAAAGTGTTTTTAATGGCAATAGGAATTTGTTTTTGTAATACCGGTTGAATGGTAGGAGGGTAGAGTACTTTAGCACCAAAATGAGACAATTCCATGGCCTCTTCATAGGAAATGCTAGTGATGGGTCTGGCTTGCTTTACCAATTTTGGATTTGCTGTAAACATGCCACTTACGTCGGTGTAAATTTCAAGCAATTCAGCGTCTAGCGCAGCTGCCACTATGGCTGCAGTAAAGTCTGAACCACCCCTTCCTAGTGTAGTTGCAACGCCATCTGTACTAGAAGCAATAAAGCCCCCTATAACTACAATGGCGTTTTTATTTTTTCCATTGAATTCTTTTAATTTTTGGTTGGTGAGGGGGTAGTTAACAGTTGCTTTACCGTGTAAATGGTCTGTAGTGATGAGTGTTCTCGCGTCTGCATGAAGGGAGTCTAAGCCTTGAGACTTAAAGTAAGCACTGATAATATAAGAGGACAATAGTTCTCCAAAGCTCACTATTTTGTCTGAGAGTTTTGGGGTTATTTCTCCGATGAGGAAAGCACCTTCTAAAAGGGTTTCTAAGGTATTTAATGCCGCTTTAATCTGGCTTAAGATTCCAGCTTGATCATTGGTTGGGATCAGAGATTTTACCGTGTCTAAGTGTCTTTTTTCAATCTCGTTTAAGGGTGTTTTGTATTGGGGGTCTTGCTGGGCCGCTGAGGCTGCGGTTTTTAGCAATAAATCCGTTATGCCTCCAAGTGCAGAAACAATAACATATTGTTTTTTATAGTTGTTCTGTTGAACGATATTTTTTACAAGACTGATATTTTGTGCGTTGGCTACTGAGGTACCACCGAATTTTAAAACATTCATGGGTTAGTTTTTAAAAATAAAAAATAAATAAATAGGTTGCGGAAGTAATCATCTAGTACCCCAAAGGGGTTCCTGTAGTAGTAGTCACAGCAAATGTGCTCGTTAGATTACGAGTGCCTGAAGTTTCAATACGAAGTGAAAATGGCATGCTTTGAATATTTATAAATCAAATATAAACAAATGCACCACCTGAGCATTGTAAAACAATTATTTTTAGTAGATGTGTAATTTTAGATGCTTTTTGATATGAATTTATAGATATATACTCAGAAATGGAGGTATATCAAAAAAGCCGCTCCAATGGAGCAGCTTTTTTAATGTGGTGTAAATGTTTCCATTAAGAGGCTTCAGATGACTCTTCTGCTTTTTTAATGGTAACCTTTAGTTTTTCATCATCATTGGCATCTCTGTCCAATGAAATGGTGTCTCCTGAGACCAAATTGGCATTGACAATCTGCTCTGCCAAACTGTCTTCAATATACTTTTGAATGGCTCTTTTCAAAGGTCTAGCGCCAAACTGTTTGTCAAATCCTTTTTCAGCAATGAAATCCTTTGCCTTTTTAGATAGTTTCAATTGGTAGCCAAGTCTTTCAATTCTCTTAAATAACTTCTTTAACTCAATATCAATGATCAAATGAATGTCTTCCTGTTCCAGAGCGTTAAAAATAACAATGTCGTCTATTCTGTTCAAAAATTCAGGAGCAAATGCCTTTTTAAGGGCATTTTCTATTACGCCTTTATTGTGTTTTTCAGATTGAGATTTCATAGATGCGGTACCAAAACCAACTCCTTGACCAAAGTCTTTAAGTTGCCTAGACCCAATATTAGAGGTCATGATAATAATGGTATTTCTAAAATCAATCTTACGTCCTAAACTATCTGTTAAATAACCGTCGTCTAAGACTTGAAGCATGGTGTTAAACACATCTGGATGTGCTTTTTCTACCTCATCTAAAAGTACCACAGCATAAGGTTTCCGCCTTACTTTTTCAGTTAACTGCCCACCTTCTTCATAACCCACATAGCCCGGAGGGGAACCAATTAATCTAGAAATGGCAAATTTCTCCATGTATTCACTCATGTCTATACGAATGAGCGATTCTTCAGAGTCAAACAATTCCTTTGCCAATACTTTAGCCAATTGAGTTTTTCCTACACCGGTCTGTCCTAAAAATATAAAAGATCCGATGGGTTTATTAGGGTCTTTTAATCCAGCCCTATTTCTTTGAATGGCCTTTGCTACTTTTGCAACTGCTTCGTTCTGACCAATTACAGCTTCTTGAATAATCTCAGGTAATTTAGCCAACTTTGTGCTTTCTGCTTGTGCAATTTTAGTAACAGGAATACCACTCATCATAGAAACTACATCTGCCACATGGTTATCTGTAACGACTTCTTTATGTAATTTACTCTCTTCTTCCCATTTATCTTGAGCGTCTTGAAGTGCTTTTTCTAGTTTTTTCTCGTCGTCACGGAGTTTGGCAGCCTCTTCATAACGTTGCTTTTTCACCACAGTGTTCTTTTCTTCCCGAACAGTTTCTAACTGGTTTTCTAAACTAACAATCTGTTTGGGTACATTCATATTGGTAATATGAACTCTTGAGCCCACTTCATCTAGGGCGTCAATAGCCTTGTCTGGTAAGAAGCGATCCGTAATATAGCGGTCCGTAAGCGTCACACATGCTTCTAATGCTTCATCAGTATAGTTAACATTGTGGTGGTCTTCATACTTGGGTTTAATATTTTTAAGAATTTCGATGGTTTCTTCTACAGAGGTGGGTTCCACAATGACTTTTTGAAACCTTCTTTCCAAGGCACCATCTTTTTCTATGTGTTGTCTAAATTCATCTAAGGTTGTGGCACCAATACATTGTATCTCTCCCCTTGCTAGGGCTGGTTTAAACATATTAGAAGCGTCTAAACTTCCCGTAGCACCACCCGCACCAACTATGGTGTGAATTTCATCTATAAATAAAATAATATCGTCATTTTTTTCCAATTCGTTCATGACCGCTTTCATACGCTCTTCGAATTGACCACGGTATTTTGTGCCCGCTACTAAGGAGGCTAAGTCTAAAGTAACCACCCTTTTGTTGAACAATACCCTTGAGACCTTTTTTTGTATGATTCTAAGCGCCAAACCTTCTGCAATGGCACTTTTACCCACTCCGGGTTCACCGATTAATAGGGGGTTATTTTTCTTTCTGCGACTTAAAATTTGAGACACACGCTCTATTTCCTTTTGTCTACCTACCACAGGATCTAAGCGGTTTTCTTCAGCCATCTGGGTGAGGTCTCTACCAAAGTTGTCAAGAACAGGAGTTTTTGATTTTTTACCTGACTTGTTGGCAGTTGTGCCACCTCCAAAAGATTCTCCAGCAGCTTCTTCTGAGTCAGACTCACTTGAGAAAGAAGCCTCAGTTGGCCCACTGGTATAATCGTCGTCTGAAGTGATCATAGATTTAAACTGCTCTTTTACACCGTCGTAGTCTACCATCATTTTTTGCAACAATTTAGTAGTAGGGTCATTCTCGTTTCTGAGAATACACAACAACAAATGCGCCGTATTAATTGCCGTACTCTGAAATAGTTTGGCTTCTAAGAAAGTAGTTTTTAAGGCTCTTTCTGCTTGTCTGGTTAGGTGGAGATTCTTTTTGTCCTGATGTACCAAACTTGGGTTTGGATTTGCTGGACTAAGTATTTCTACCTTTCTTCTCAGGTGTTCTAAGTCTACTGATAAGGCGTCTAAGATGCTAATGGCTTTTCCGCCACCATCTCTTAATAAACCCAACATTAGGTGCTCCGTTCCAATAAAGTCATGTCCTAATCTAAGGGCTTCTTCTTTACTGTAGGCTATTACGTCTTTTACTCTAGGTGAAAAATTATCATCCATAAACCAGTTGTTTATACTCAAAAATACTAAATCTTTTTAGCACTTATTTACAAATACTATTCCTTTTTGTAATATATGACACAATTGACAAAAAATCATTTGCTTGTACAAGCGAGTTAGCGCTATTTTATTAACTATTTGTCCTGTTATATATGTTAATAAATTATTTAATAAAGTGCTTTTTAACATCTTCTAAAGCATCCAAATTATGTATATTGGCTTGATTTTTTAATGAATAATGAATAGCTTTTTAATATGGCAGAAGGAGAAAAATTAATTCCAATTAACATAGACGAAGAAATGAAGTCTGCCTACATAGATTATTCTATGTCGGTGATTGTATCACGTGCCTTACCAGATGTAAGAGATGGTTTAAAACCGGTACATCGAAGGGTGTTGTTTGGCATGCATGAGTTGGGTGTTAGAGCAACAAGTGCCCATAAAAAATCTGCGAGAATTGTTGGAGAAGTTTTGGGTAAGTATCACCCACACGGAGATACCTCAGTATATGACACTATGGTGCGTATGGCACAAGAATGGAGTTTACGTTATATGCTCGTAGACGGTCAGGGTAATTTTGGTTCCATTGACGGAGACAGTCCTGCAGCCATGCGTTATACGGAAGCCCGTATGCGAAAGATTGCAGACGACATGCTTATAGATATTGATAAGGATACCGTAGATCATCAGTTGAACTTTGACGACACTTTAGAAGAGCCCAAAGTACTGCCTACTAGAATCCCCAACCTATTGGTAAATGGTGCTTCTGGAATTGCAGTAGGAATGGCAACCAATATGCCACCACACAACCTCTCTGAGGTAATAGACGGAACTGTAGCCTATATAGAGAACCCTAACATTGAAATAGATGAACTCATTACCCATATCAAGGCACCAGATTTTCCTACAGGAGGGGTGATCTTTGGATATGAAGGGGTGAAAGAAGCTTTTCATACTGGAAGGGGTAGAGTTGTTGTTCGTGCCAAGGCTGTCATAGAAGAAGTTCAAGGTAGGGAGTGTATAATTGTGACGGAGATTCCTTATCAAGTGAATAAGGCAGACATGATCAAGAAAACGGCAGACTTGGTCAATGAAAAGAAAATTGATGGTATTGCCACTATTAGGGACGAATCCGATAGAAATGGAATGCGTATTGTCTATATATTAAAAAGAGATGCTATTCCAAATATTGTATTAAATACCCTGTATAAATACACTTCACTCCAATCTTCTTTTAGTGTCAATAATATTGCACTTGTCAATGGAAGACCTCAGCAATTAAATGTCAAAGAAATGATCCACTATTTTGTGGAGCACAGACATGAAGTTGTGGTGCGAAGAACCCAATTTGAATTAAAGAAAGCAGAAGATAGGGCTCACATCCTAGAAGGCTTAATTATCGCTTCAGACAATATAGACGAGGTTATTAAGCTCATTAGAGCTTCTTCAAGTCCAGATGAGGCTAGAGAATCCTTAATGGAGCGTTTTAAATTGTCTGAAATTCAAGCAAAGGCTATTGTAGAAATGCGTTTGCGTCAATTGACAGGCCTTGAACAAGATAAGTTAAGAAACGAGTACAACGATATTATTGCTACCATTGCAGATCTTAAAGATATTTTAGCAGATAAGGAGCGCAGAATGACGATTATCAAAGAGGAACTCCAGGAGGTGAAAGCCAAGTATGGAGACGAACGTCGTTCTGAGATAAACTATGCTGGAGGAAGCCTTAGTATAGAAGACATGATTCCAGATGAGCAGGTGGTGATTACCATTTCTCATGCAGGTTATATTAAGAGAACGCCACTTTCTGAGTACAAGACTCAGAATAGAGGGGGTGTAGGGCAAAAGGCATCGGCAACAAGAAATGAAGATTTCTTGGAGCACCTATTTGTGGGTACCAATCACCAATATATGTTGTTCTTTACCCAAAGTGGAAAGTGTTTCTGGATGCGTGTGTATGAAATCCCAGAAGGCTCTAAAACCTCTAAGGGTAGGGCTATTCAAAACTTGATTAATATTACTCAGGATGACAAGGTGAAAGCCTTTATTTGTACCCAAGATCTTAAGGATGAGGAGTATGTGAACAGTCATTATGTGATCATGGCCACTAAAAAGGGAATTGTAAAGAAAACATCATTAGAGCAGTATTCTAGACCCAGAACGAATGGTATTAATGCCATTGGAGTTAGAGAGGGAGATGAGCTTTTAGAGGCTAAATTAACGACTGGAACTAGCCAAGTATTCCTTGGCCTTAAATCTGGTAAAGCCATTCGCTTTGAAGAGAGCAAAACCCGACCAATGGGTAGGGGAGCTTCTGGAGTAAGAGGGGTGAGTTTAGCAGATGACCAAGATGAGGTAATTGGAATGATAACAGTCCACAATGAAGATGACAATATTTTAGTGGTTTCTGAAAAAGGTTATGGGAAACGTTCTTCTATGGAAGACTACCGTGTCACTAACCGTGGCGGAAAAGGAGTTAAAACCATTTCTATTACCGAGAAAACAGGTGGGCTTGTTGCGATTAAAAATGTAACAGATTCAGATGACCTCATGATTATAAATAAATCTGGTATTGCCATTAGATTGGGTGTAGAAGACTTGCGTGTCATGGGTAGAGCTACCCAAGGTGTTAAATTAATTAATATTAGAGAAAACGATTCTATTGCTGCAGTAGCTAAAGTGATGAAAGAAGAAGAAGACATTCTTTCTGAGGAATTACAGGATTCTGGCGCAAGCACTCATGCTCCTTCAGACACACCAGAAGCCACTCAAGAAAATAGTGAAGAAACAGGGTCTGAATCTTAAATTTGATTATTTTTACCCGCTCATAAAATTATTATAAAACATTAACAATGAAAAAAACAATATTATTATTAGCAGCTATTGGAATGTCTACTGCTGGTTTTGCTCAGAAAGATGAAATTAAAGCAGCCAATAAGGCGCTTAAATCTGGAGATGCAGCAGCGGTGCTTTCTGCTTTAGATGGTGCTGCAAGCACTATTGACAATGCTGAGGCTAAATATGTTAACCAGTTTTACTTTTTACAAGGAGAAGCTTATGCCATTCAAGCTAAGGCTGGAGATTTCTCTGCTTATGACAAAGCAGTAGCTGCTTACACCAAAGCTATGGAAAGTGAAACAGCTTCTGGTAAAACCAAGTACACTGCAGATATTAAGCAGAAGTTTGCTGTTATGACCTCTGAAATTGTCAATGCGGCTGTATCTGACAACAATGAAGAAAAGTATAAAGATGCTGCTGAAAAGTTGTTTTTAAGCTATTCATTGAGTCCTCAAGATACTATTTATTTGTACTATGCAGCGAGTAGTGCGGTGAATGGAAATGAATACGAATTGTCTTTGAAGTATTACAATATGCTTAAAGACATTAACTACGACGGTAGTGAGGAAAAATTCTCTGCAAGAAATATTGAAACAGGGGAGCGTGAGGAAATGCCAAAATCTCAAAGAGATTTAATGGTTAAATCTGGTGCTTATGACGAGCCTAAAGATGAACGTACGCCATCTAAATTTAACGAAATCATTAAGAATATAGCTCTTATCTATACTCAATTGGGCGAAGACGACAAAGCTATGTCTGCCTATGTTGAAGCTAGAGAAGTAAACCCTAATGATGTTGGGCTTATTTTAAATCAAGCCAATTTATATTTTAAGCAAGGAGAAAAAGAAAAATTCAAGAGCCTTATGAATGAAGCTACTGAATTAGATCCTACAAATCCTGATTTATTTTACAATATTGGGGTGATTAATATGGAGCAGGGAAATCCTGCTGAAGCTAGAACGGCATATCAGAAAGCCATTGATTTGTCTCCTACCTACATTAACGCATATTTAAATTTGTCTACTTCTTTTGTGAACGAAGGAAACGCATTGATTGATGAGATGAATAAATTGGGAAGTTCTAAAAAGGATATTGCCCGTTATGACGAGCTTAAGGCTGAAAAGCAGGCCTTTTTTAAGAAAGCTGCTGAAGCTTTAGAATCTGGATTGGCTGCAAATGATAATAATACAGATTTATTGGGTCAGTTAAAGAACATTTATGGTGCTTTAGGTGACAATGTAAACTATATGAGGGTTAAGAAATTACTAGAAGAATAACTGCTAAGCACTTTACTAGTATAAAAAAAAGTCCTCCAACGGAGGGCTTTTTTTTATGATCTTATTTTTCAGATCATTTTATGTTATGATCTTTTTAATTACCCTTAGGGAATGGGAGTACTGATTGGTGTCGTTGTTGAATATTCCTGTGTGGTCTATTCGGTCTATGCGAACTTTTCCGTGGCAGTGAATGATATGATGGTCTGGGAGTATAATGCCTACGTGATCTATGATCCCTTCTGCATTGTCAAAGAATGCCAAATCTCCAGCTTCTGATTCTTCAATAAAGCTCAGGGGGTCTCCTTGTTTGGATTGTAATTCAGCTGTTCTAGCCAATGAATAGCCATTGAGTTTATAAGCCATCTGGCTCAATCCCGAAGCGTCTATACCAAATGGAAGCGTGCCTCCTTTAAGATGGGGTGCGTTTAAATACATTAAAGCGGTATTTACTATCCCATTTTTAGTCCCCTTAGCCTTTGTGTTTCCTTCAAATGTATGGGACATTAATTTAGATTGACTAGTGTTAGCTCCCAATAGAACGGGCATAAGGCCACCGTTTTCTTCTTGAATAAAACCAGTGAGTTCTTGACAATAGTGAGGAGTTTGCGCTTCAATGCTTTGATATTGGTCCTGTGAAATTTCCAAGACCTGTAAATTTTCTACCCAACCCTCAGTTTGGTCGTAGGCCATTCTTACCTTAAACCAAAATTTTCTGTGGTCTAGTATTTTAAAACCTTCTCCGTAATGGGCTATGGTAACAATCGCACTTTCCATATCTGGAGCGCTCCTTAAAGCTATATTAGAAAGTTTTGCTATTCCAAAACGCATGATTTAGTCTTCTAAGTTGTTTTCGATCACCAGGGCAGAGGCGCCGCCGCCGCCATTGCAAATGGCTGCTGCGCCAAAGCGCGCTTTCTCTTGGGCGAGCACATGGAGGAGTGTTACCACAATTCTGGTTCCTGAACATCCCAAAGGGTGGCCAAGAGAAACGGCGCCTCCGTAAATATTCACTTTGCTGTCTGGAATATTGAGTAATTTCATATTGGCCAATCCAACTACTGAAAAGGCTTCATTAAATTCAAAGAAATCTATTTCAGATTGTTTTATTCCAGCTTTTGAAAGGGCTTTGGGAAGCGCTTTAGCAGGTGCGATAGTGAACCATTCAGGCTCCAAAGCAGCATCTGCGTATCCTTTAATGGTGGCCATAGGCCTAAGTCCTAGGGACTTTGCTTTTTCTGCGCTCATTAACACCAATGCAGCAGCCCCATCATTTATTGTAGAAGCATTGGCAGCAGTTACAGTACCGTCTTTAGTAAAAGCCGGTCTTAAGGATGATATTTTATCTATAAATACATTGCTATATTCCTCATCTGTATTAAAAATAATAGGATCTCCTTTGCGCTGTGGTATTGTCACAGGAACAATTTCACTAGAAAATTTTCCGGCATCCCAGGCAGCTTTAGCACGCTGGTAGGACTGAATGGCAAACTGGTCTTGATCTTCTCTTGAACATTCGTAAGTTATGGCACATTGGTCTGCAAAAACACCCATAGCTGTTTGTTGGTATACGTCTACTAAGCCATCTTTTTGCATGCTGTCTTCCAGGGTGGTAGGGCCAAATTTTTGCCCATTTCGCATAGACAGCAAATGGGGCGCCATGCTCATATTTTCCATACCACCTGCTATAACGATCTCATGGTCTCCAATCGCAATAGATTGTGCAGCTTGCATAATGGTTTTCATTCCAGAGGCACATACCTTATTTACGGTAGTACAGGGAACGGTATTTGGAATTCCCGCTTTTATGGCCGCTTGCCTAGCAGGTGCTTGTCCTGTTCCAGCTTGCAACACATGACCCATAATGACTTCCCCCACCTGGGTTGGATCTAAATTAATACGTTCCAAAGCACCTTTTATTGCTATGGCACCCAGTTCTGGTGCAGCAATTTGTGATAAAGCGCCCATAAAACGTCCAATGGGAGTTCTTACTGCGGAAACAATGACAACTTCTTTCATAGAATGATCTTAAAGTGTATTGCTTCAAAAATACTAAAATTAGTGGCAAAGCCACCTGCAGAAAAACTAAAATAACGCCGGTATGGGTTTATTTTTCTATTTTTGAATCAAACTTATTTCATGGCTAAAAGTCTAGATATCCTCTATAAAAACCAATCCCTACTTTATAAATTCCTGCTTTATATATTGGCGGTGGGTTTGGTGGTTTATTTTTTTCCAAAAGGAGGTAAGTTTAAATACGAGTTTCAAAAGGGAAAACCATGGCAGCACGAGACATTGTATGCTCCCTTTGATTTTAGCGTTAAAAAGACCTCAGAGGAATTGTCAGAGGAGAAAGAAACTATTCGGCGCGAACACATTCCTTATTTTTCCTTGAATGACTCCCTACTTTTAAAGTCAAAAGAAGATTTGTCTCTCGCATTGGCTGATTTAAAAAAAAGCCAACCAACACTAAAAGATACTGCCCAAATTAAATGGGTATTATTCGATGTATTAGACAGCATATATTCCCGAGGTTTACTGGCTAGAAATGCCACAGAAAACTTAGGGAATAGTTTGTATTTGTTACAAGATAATACAGCCAGTTTAAGGATTGTAAGCTCTTTTGTAAGCATCCCTGAACTACTTCCTTTGATTCAATCCCAAATCCAATCCCCAATTTTTAAGCGTCAAGCTCCTTTTGCGGAAGAGTTGTTGTTAGATGTGTTAGTTCCTAATGTGGTTTACAACAAAGACTTTACGGAAAAATCGCTTTCGGAAGCCATAAATAGTCTGTCGTTAACAAGGGGTTTTGTAGATAAGGGAAAACTTATAATAGCCAAAGGAGCCGTAGTAGAACAAGAAAATTACAAGGTGCTACTTTCCCTTAAATCAGAGTATGAATCTGTTTTATGGTCAGACGCCAATTACTATATTATCTTATTTGGTTATACCCTTTTGGTGGCATTAGTGATGGTCATGTTATTTTTGTTTTTAGCCAAATACAGGGCGCATATATATAGGGATAATACTAAACTTACATTTATACTGGCCAATGTGGTCCTCATGGTCCTGCTCACCACACTTGTGGTGCAATACAACGAAACTTATGTTTACGTAGTGCCGCTGTGTATTTTACCCCTCATACTTAAAACGTTTTTTGACGCTCGTTTAGGGCTTTTCGTGCATGTGCTCACGGTACTTATTTTAGGGTTTGTAGTACCTAATAGTTTTGAGTTTGTTTTTTTACAAACCATTGCCGGTATTGTAACCATTTTATCTGTTACCGAGTTGTACAAAAGGGCCAACTTATTTATTTCAGTGGGTCAAATTACCATAGTGTATATGTTGGGTTATCTTTCCTTTCATATCATTCAAGAAGGTACTATAAATAATTTACAGTGGCTGGTTTTTGGCCTTTTCGCCTTAAACGGAATGATAACACTCTTTGCCCAACCCCTCATCTACATTTATGAGAAACTCTTTGGTCTGGTCTCTGAGGTGTCTCTATTAGAACTTTCAGACACCAATTCAAAACTCTTAAAAGAACTCTCTAACAAAGCGCCAGGGACTTTTCATCACTCCCTACAGGTGGCTAATCTTGCAGAGTCCGCTGCTAATGAAATAGGGGCTAATGCTATGCTTGTAAGGGTAGGGGCGCTATACCACGATATTGGAAAAATGAACCACCCTACTTATTTTTCTGAAAATCAGATCACTTCAGTAAACCCACACCACGAATTGGATCCTTTGGACAGTGCTAAGATTATTTTGGATCATGTTACAGATGGAATTGAAATAGCTAAAAAACACAATTTACCGGACCGCTTGATTGATTTTATTAGAGTTCACCACGGAACTACTCAAGTGTACTATTTCTATAAAAAAGCGCAAGAGATCCAACCTAATGTAGACGTTTCTTTATTTACTTATCCAGGCCCCCTTCCTTTTTCAAAGGAAACGGCTATTCTCATGATGGCAGACGCTGTAGAAGCTGCCTCAAAAAGTCTTAAAAACCCTACTTATTTAGAGATAGATGCCTTTGTAGAAAAGATTATTACAGGACAAATGCAGGCCAATCAGTTTGTAAATGCCAATATTACCTTTAAAGACATTGAATTAATTAAGAAGGTCCTAAAAGGCAAACTAACTAATATCTACCACCTTAGGGTTACATATCCAGAGTAATTCAGGATCAATGAAAAATAAAGCTAAAAAAAGCTTTAAAAATGTTGTGATATTATATTCTAAAAAGTACATTTGCAACCGCGTTTTTAAGGCGTGAAACACTTTTTGTGTTAGGAGAGGTGCCAGAGTGGTAATGGAGCAGATTGCTAATCTGTCGACGGGTAACTGTCGCCAGGGTTCGAATCCCTGTCTCTCCGCTCTTTATTGAAAAATTGATACCTTATTACAAGGTCTCGGGGTGTAGCGTAGCCCGGTTATCGCGCCGCGTTTGGGACGCGGAGGTCGCAGGTTCGAATCCTGCCACCCCGACATTAATAAACAGAGATATTCCCAAAATCTCAAAACTTTTTCCTTCGGGAAATGGTCGCGTAGCTCAGCTGGATAGAGCATCTGCCTTCTAAGCAGACGGTCAAAGGTTCGAATCCTTTCGCGATCACATTGAACCTTCAACCTTTATTGGTTGAAGGTTTTTTTATATAATTAATTTTATATCAGTGTTTTTGATTGAATTATGTTTTGCCTTTGTTGAGGTATCGTATTTTTTATTCATTAAATTCTTTCGGATATTCAACCATTCCATTTACCCCTAACAGTCCGTTCTTAAATAATTCAATTACCATGCAATTCTCTTTTGGAACTTCATATGGCAATTCTATTCCGTATTTATCCGCTTGTTCATAACCGAATCTTGGATAGTATTTTTCGTGTCCTAAAAGAACGATTGATTTATACCCTAATTCTTTAGCCTTTTTGTGTGATTTAAGTATTAATTTCCCACCAATTCCTTTTCCTTGAAATTCAGGCATGACAGAAACAGGTGCCAACGCCAATGAATCGAATTCAGTAGAATCGTTTTTGATTTTAAGTTTCGTCAATAGAATATGACCAACTATTTTTCCTTCAATTTCCGCTATCATTGATAGCTCAGGAATAAAAGCGTCCGATTTTCTTAATCGTTCGACCAAAAACTGTTCAGTGTGATCTGCGAAGTCAGCGTCTATAAAAGCACTTTCAATTAATCTAAAGACTTCCTTATGGTCATTTTTAGTTTCTTGTCTTATAATCATTTCATATCTCATTTGTATACTCCAAGAGTTTAGTAATAAGCTTTTAGAACGAATATTTATTCTTTGTTATTATATACTAATTTAAGGTTTTTTTATTTTCAACTTGCATTTTAAAAGAGTATGCAGGAATAACAACTTTAGCTCTTAGTTTCAAGTGGAAAATGAACATAAACATCTCTTTAATGTAACTCTTGTTACGTTTTACAATTACTACATAGGTTAACTTTATAAAAAATTTTAAACCTATAAGTAATTATTATGATAAATCAAGATGAAATTACAACACAAGAAATGTATTCCATGCCAAGAATAGGGGATACAGCACCAGATTTTGAGGCAGTAACGACCAAAGGACCGATTAAAATGTCTGAATTTGCTAAAGACAAATGGACTGTTATGTTTTCACACCCTGCAGATTTTACGCCTGTATGTACTACAGAAATGAGTGGTTTTGCGCTGCGCAAAGGGGAATTTGACGCTTTAAACACGGAACTTCTAGGACTTAGTATAGACAGTATTCATGCCCATTTAGGTTGGGTACAAAATGTGAGGGAGTCCACCGGTGTGTATTTTGATTTTCCCATTATTGCAGATATAGATATGAAAGTGTCTAAGCGTTATGGAATGCTCCAGCCTAACGAAAGTGAAACAGCAGCTGTTAGGGCGGTATTTTTTATAGACCCTTCCAAGAAAATTAGGTTGATTATGTATTATCCTTTAAATGTAGGTAGGAATATGGATGAGATACTAAGAGCCTTAGAAGCCCTTCAGATTTCTGATAAGTATAAAGTTGCCCTACCTTTAGATTGGAAGAAAGGGGATAAGGTCATCTGTCCCGCACCCAAATCATTAAATGATTTGAATGCTAGATTGGCAGACAATAGTGTAGAGAAGGTAACCTGGTATTTGGCAAAGAAAAGTATCTAATGATTGAATGGTATGAATAAAAAAGCCGCTTGATGCAATCAAGCGGCTTTTTCTGTAATTTAGCCAATGATCAAATGTCTCTAACTTTTTAAGTATATATGGAACAACAACCTAACAACCCTTTGCACGGCGTAAAATTATTAGATATATTGGAATATCTGCTGGAAACGCACGGATGGGAAGAAATGGCGAATCAGGTCAATATTAATTGCTTTAAGAGTAATCAGACGGTGAAATCTAGTTTGACCTTCTTGAGGAGAACACCATGGGCTAGAGAAAAAGTGGAGCGGTTTTACCTGTATTCTATAAAAAATAAATAGGTTTCGCAATTGGAGCTAAAATTTTAAAAAAAGTCAGGTTATTAACCACAGAACATTTAGCTTCGCGTCATGACATTATCAATCATTAGATTTTTTTGTGGTACATCACATTTAATCTATGGAATACTTACTTTATTGCACCCCTTTTATATAGCGGAATTCACAAGATATGGCTTCTCTACAATGAGAATACTCATTGGGCTTGTGCAGCTAATTTGTGGTGCGGGACTTTTGTACGGTATGGGTAAGTTTAAAATTTCCTTAATAAGTGCTGCCATTCTATCCATAATGATGGTTGGAGCTTTAGGAACTCGAATCAATATTCAAGATAGTTTAATACAGTCTTTACCCGCTTTGTTTTACTTATTGCTAAATTCTTATATCTTTATAAAAAGCTTAAAACTTTAATTATGAAATACTTAAAATATGTTTTAATGGCTGTGGTTTCATTAGTGGTTATTAATGTTTGGTTTTTTAGATTTAATAATCCAACTATTTATAGAGGCGGAAAGGCAATGAATATGATGGAGGAATTTGCGGTTTACGGACTCAATGAAACCATGGTATATCTGATTGGAGGCTTGAAAATATTAGCTGCTATGGGGTTATTAATTGGTTTTGTGAAAAGCAAAGTCATACTTCCTTCTGCTGCATTAATGGGCGCGCTAATGTTAGGTGCTGTCTTTATGCATTTTAAAGTAAGAGATGAAGCTATTAAATTTTTACCTGCGGGTCTAATGCTTCTATTTAGTTTGACTATTATCTTAATGAATAGACAAAAGGAACTTTCTTAGTTTATTCTATGGATAATCAAAAAGTGCACTGGGAGCGTATTTACAAAACGAAAACCGCTCAAGAGGTTAGCTGGACAGAAAACATACCTCATACCTCTTTAGAGTTTATTTCTAACGCCAAATTATCTTTGGACGCCAAAATAATAGATGTGGGTGGCGGAGATAGCCAACTAGTAGACCATCTTATAAATCAGGGGTATAAGAATTTAACGGTATTAGATATTTCAGAAACCGCTATTGTTAGAGCTCAGGAAAGACTTGGGGCTAGCGCCTCACAAGTAAAGTGGATAGTGAGTGATGTGTTAGATTTTAATCCTGAGATATCTTATGATCTTTGGCATGACAGAGCTTCGTTTCACTTTCAAACATCGTCTGAAAGCATTAGAGATTATTTAACATTATTAAAGCGTGCTGCTAAAGGTCACGTCATTATTGGAACTTTCTCTACCAACGGGCCTAAAAAGTGCAGTGGATTAGAGATTATGCAATACAATAAAGCGTCATTGAAACAGCTCTTTGAGAAGTATGGTTATGAGTCTTTGTCTTTTGAGACACAAATTCATTCCACCCCTTTTAATACAGAGCAGGAGTTCATTTTTGGCTCTTTTAAAGCTAAATAGTTTATTATTCCTCTCTTTTGAACAGAAAACTAGGTGCTTTGTAATCCTTAGGCAACTGATCTGCAGGAATAGTACTTTGGTTTCCATCCCTAGCCGCTCTGTAATGTGGTGACATAATTTCTATACCCGCCTCGTTACAAAAATCTTGAATGTTAGCGTGTAAGTTAGAATAGATGGTGGCTTGTTTGTTAGGCTCCCTAGTATAAGCGTTTATTTGGTATGACACATAGAAGTCATCTAGGCTTGTTTGAAGCACAAATGGAGCTGGATCATCTAATAATAAAGGCGTTTTTAGTGCTGCTTTAATAAGCACTTCTTCCATTTTTCTCCATGGAACGTCATACCCAATGGTAATAGTGGAATGCATGATAAGTCCTTTTTCTGGGGCGTCACTGCTGTAATTAATCGTGTGACTGTTCATTACCGTAGCATTGGGAATGGAGATAATTTCATTTTTTATGGTCCTTATTCGGGTCACCAACATATTTTTTTCAATCACATCTCCAGAGATACTGCCAATTTTAACTCGATCACCCATTTTAAAAAGCCGCATGTAGGTCAGTATTAGCCCTGCAATAATATTAGAGAGTGAACCAGCAGATCCAAAGGTGAATAAGAATCCAAGAAATACAGATACCCCTTGGAAGATGGGTGAGTCAGATCCAGGTAAATAGGGGAAAATTACCACAATCATAAAGGCAAAGACCAATACCTTTATGATCTGATAAGTAGGTGCAGCCCAATCTGAATAAAAGCCTGGAAGTTTTAGGTTTTCTTGTTGTATCTCCGATTTTAAGAAGTATAAACCTTTGAGTACATACCTAAACACTACAATAATTACGATCACAGTGATTAGGTTGGGTAGGTAATTCCAAAGTCCCAAACCAATGTCTTTTAAAGGATCTAATACATAACCAAATAGTGTCTGGGCCATGTCTTTGGTCCATGGGAAAATTCCAAACAAAATAGGGAGTGCTATATATACCGTGCTTAACACCACAAGCCACTTTAGAAAGGTATTAAAATTAATAAGCACTGCTACCTGTCTAGAGGCGTCAAAGAGCGTATAGTCTTTAATTTTTATTCCTTTGATACGTTTGTTTTCTTGGGCGTGTATTTTAATGGCAGTCCATCTAAAAGCTATAAAGATGTATTTAATAACAAGATAGGTAATAATGAGTACCAATAAAGCCAAACCAAACTCTTTGAGCAGAGTGATTATATTGGTTTCATTCTGATAATTTATAACAGCTGTAGCAACAACTTTTTGGTAACTAGTAATTAAGTCTTCAGCATTCATTTTAGACCAAAGTGCGTCTTCTTCTGAAATGCTGGTGATAATCTGATCGGAATACACCAAATTTAAAATATTGTACTCACTCTTTACAACTAGGCTGTCTGCAGAAAAATTCCTTAATCCAGCAAGGTTTTGAATTCTTTCACTGACTGCTTTGGCACGTTCTTTTGGTGAAAAACTTCCCAAACGGCTGTATATTGTAAATAGGGTGTCTTTAAAAAAGCCCCTCACTGGGACACCCTTGATTGTAGCCCTTAAAGCTTCTATTTCTCTCTTTTTTGCAGCTAATCGCTCTTTTTCTTGAGAGCTAATAGCGTCTAATTGGGCTTGCAGGGTTTCTTTTTTGAGGTTGTCTGTAGTTTTAAGGCTCTGAATCTCAGCCAATAACTCTACTTTCTTGATAGAGTCTGCAATTCTTTGACTTTCAATTAGCTGTATTTTTGTATTGTATTGTTCTAGACGAATGCTGTCTTGGTTTATTGCGGCTAAAGCTGGGATAGAATCTTGTGCTTTAGCAGTAATGAAGAAAAAAAATAAAGGCAGTACTAAGGCGTACTTGGTCATGGTTTTCATAAGCCAAAAAATATGAGTAAATGTAAGTATTTTTTTAGCAGTTCATACAGGTGATTGTATTTTGAAAATAAATTGTAATTTGGATCACTTATGAATGAAATGGCTAAAATATATCAGGTTTTATTAGTGCTGTTGGCTGTATTATTACTACCAGTATCTATGCGCTCGCAAGACTTGTTCACTCAAAAGAACGACTTATCTAACCAAAATAGCCCTTATTTATTGCAGCATGCTAAAAACCCAGTGGCTTGGAAAGTTTGGGATAATAACACACTAGAAAAAGCAAAAGACTTAGATCGTTTAATGGTGATAAGTGTGGGATATGCTTCCTGTCATTGGTGTCATGTCATGGAAGAAGAGAGTTTTGAAGATTTGGAGGTTGCCAAATTAATGAATAATTTTTTTGTAAATATCAAAGTGGACCGAGAAGAAAGGCCTGATATTGATCAAACATATATGACTGCTTTAAGTCTTATGGGTAAGCAGACGGGTTGGCCTTTAAACGTGGTCGCTTTACCAGATGGCACCCCTATATATGGAGGCACATATCATTCTAAGACCCAATGGATGACTGTTTTAAAACAGCTAAAGGACCTCTATTCTAGTCAACCAGAGCAACTCAAGTCTTTTGCGGCTGATCTTAAAAACGGTATTGCTGAGGCCATGGCTGTTCAGATTCCCTCAGAGGAAACCCAAGTCAGTCAGTTAGATCTGACAAATGGAATAATAGATTGGCAAAAGAAATGGGATCTTGAATGGGGAGGGCTCAAAGGAGATCAGAAATTCATGCGCCCAAATAGTTTGGAGTTTCTCCTTTCATACGGACAACTTGCCAAAGATAGCCTGGTGCTTTCTTATGTAGAAAACACCCTTGATAAAATGGCTTCGGGAGGTATTTTTGATCAAATAGGGGGTGGTTTTTACCGCTACAGTACAGATGCTAATTGGAAAGTCCCTCACTTTGAAAAAATGCTTTACGACAACGCACAAATGATCCAACTGTATTCTAAAGCCTTTAAATTTTTCAAGAAAGGCACCTATAAAGAAGTGGTGTCCAAAACCTATGATTTTCTAGAGAGAGAGATGAAACTCGACTCTGGCGGATACGCTGCAGCATTAGACGCAGATTTTCAGGGAGAAGAAGGGCTTTTCTATGTGTGGACTCCACAAGAACTCAAAGGCTTAATTTCAGAACAATGGGACTTGTTTGCTGCTTATTTTCAATTGTCTGAAAACGATTTATGGGAAGATCGTTACTGGATACTTCAGGCACCCCAAGACAACTCATTATTTAAAACTACTTACGGACTCACTCAAGAGCGATTAGATGCTTTGAGAACTGATTGGGAACGATTACTTTTAGAAGCCCGAAGCAAAAGAGGGGCTCCCCTGAGAGATCATAAACTTATTACTTCTTGGAATGCTTTATTGGTAAGCGCTTATACAGAAGCATATAGTGCTTTTGGGATGGCACATTATTTAAAAAAAGCCACAGATCTTTATGGATTAATTAGCGCAAAAGCACCAGAGAATTTGCGCCATATTTACAAGGCATCAAAAACGGCGCCAGTGTTCTCGCAAGATATTGTTTTCTTGTCCCAAGCAGCATTGACATTGTATCTCACCACAAACAACACCATTTATTTAGCCGCTGCAGAAAACAAAATGGCTTATTTAAACAGTCGCTTTTACAGTGAAGAAAAATCTGCATATGCCTTTGGTGACGCTAATGAATTAATGGCGCCACTTTATGTGTTTTCAGACGGTGTAATGCCCTCTGATAATGGGGTAGCAGCTCAAGTAAATTTTCTGATAGGGCATATTAAATTTGACACTAAAGCCAGTGAGAAGTCTACTAAAGCTATGGCGAACGTTCAGACCTATATGTCTAGTGATTTAGCAAACTACACCCAATGGGGCCAAGTTTATTTATACAAATTATTTCCTTTTTATGAATTGGCTATTTTAGGACCTCAAGCATTGGATTTTACTGAAAAAGTGAACAAAATTGGACTTCCAAATGTATTGGTGGTTGGTTCACAAGAACCTAGTGAATTGCCTTTGTTTCAGGATAGATACATAGCGGGAGAAACCTTATTTTATGTCTGTGTAGACTACAGTTGTAAGCTACCTGTAAGTAGCATTTCAGAAGCCCTGGAGCAATTACAATAAAAAGTCATTAAACCTTTCAAAAAGGTTGTTTTTAGCTTCTAACAAGTTGTTGGTATAATCGTTTTATTCAAAACAGATTTTTGCCTTATCTTGTTTTCAAAATAACCAACTATGCAAATAAAAGAATCCTCTAAAATATACGACGCAGTGATTGTCGGTTCTGGAGCTGGTGGTGGTATGGCTACAAAAATACTATCAGAGGCAGGTTTAAACATCGCAGTGGTAGAAGCAGGACCTCATTTTGATCCAGCCAATCCAGACCAACAAACCCAGATGAAATGGCCTTGGGAGTCTCCTAGAAGGGGGGCAAATACCCAAAGAGCTTTTGGAGATTTTGACGCCTTATACGGCGGATGGGATATACCCGGAGAACCCTACACTAGAAAAGACGGCACCAAGTTTGACTGGTTTAGGGCGCGTATGCTAGGTGGTAGAACTAACCACTGGGGCCGTATATCGCTCCGTTTTTCAGAGCGTGATTTTAAGCACAAAGATGTAGATGGCTTGGGGGATAATTGGCCTATAGGCTATGAAGATGTAAAGCCTTATTACGACAAGGTAGATAAACTCATTGGTCTTTTTGGATCTAAGGAAAACCTACCCAATGAGCCGGATGGATTTTTCTTGCCGCCACCAAAACCAAGGTTGCACGAACTTTTTTATATCAAAGGTGCAAGAAAATCTAATATTCCAGTGATTCCTTCTAGGATGTCTATGCTCACTAAGAAAATTAATCCTGAACGCGGGGTTTGCTTTTACTGTGGACAGTGCAACAGGTCTTGTTCTGCCTATGCAGATTTCTCAGCGGGAAGTTGTCTTATTTTTCCAGCGCAAAAAAATGGTGGTCAGATAGACTTGTACAACAATGCCATGGTGAGAGAAGTACTGACTAACTCAGAAGGAAAGGCTACAGGAGTGTCTTATATTAACAAATCAGATAGAAAAGAATACACTTTAAGGGCTAAGGTGGTTGTATTGGCAGCTTCTGCTTGTAGCTCAGCTAGAATACTATTAAACTCTAAATCTCCCCAGCATCCTAATGGTTTGGGGAATAGTGGGAACACTGTAGGGAAGTACCTTCATGATTCCACAGGAAGCAGCAGGGCTGCTTTTATACCGGATTTAGTCAACAGGAAAATGTATAATGAAGATGGCGTAGGAGGAATGCATGTTTATACACCATGGTGGTTAGACAATAAAAAATTAGATTTTCCTAGAGGCTACCATATAGAAGTTTGGGGAGGTATGGGAATGCCAAACTACGGTTTTGGTTTTAACGCCAACGAATACAATAAGTTTTTTGGACTCAAGGTAGGAGGTTATGGAAATAGCCTTCGTTCAGATGTTAAGAAATACTACGGTTCTGTAGTTGGTTTTGGAGGAAGAGGAGAGTCTATTGCCATGAAAGATAACTATTGTGAAATAGATCCTTCTGTGGTAGATGAGTTTGGAATTCCAGTACTTCGTTTTCATTATAATTGGTCAGACTTTGAGCGAAAACAGGCCAAGCATATGCACGAGACCTTTGACGAGCTCATTCACAATATGGGTGGAGAGGCGCTTTCTGCTGCACCTGGTGCAGACAGGGAGTATGGATTAGAGGCTCCAGGTAGAATTATTCATGAGGTGGGTACCACTCGAATGGGAAATGATCCAAAAACATCTGTGGTGAATCAATTCCAGCAATTACACGACGCAAATAACGTATTTATTGTAGACGCAGGACCTTTTGTGTCTCAGGCCGACAAAAACCCTACATGGACTATCCTGGCGCTATCTTGGAGGACTTGTGATTATATTGTTGAACAGCTTAAAATGCAAAATATTTAAGAAATGGATAGAAGAGAAAGTATTAAGTCCCTTTTTATTGGTGCAGCAGCTGGAGGTTTGGCCTTAGCTTCTTGCCAGCCAGAAATCAGTTCAGAAGCTCAAGAAGCCATGTCTACAGGGGCAACCAATTATGGAAGAACTCCAGAAGAAGACGCTCAAATAGCTTCTTTACATGCCCAGCAATTTTTCACTCCTCATGAGTTAGAAAGTTTGGCCACGCTTACAGCGCTTATTTTACCTGAAAATGATGATTTTCCTAGTGCAGCATCTGTGGGGGTTCCAGATTTCATAGAATTCATGGTCAAAGACTACCCAGCTTTCCAAACCCCTATTAGGGGAGGCCTTATGTGGCTTGATCATACAAGCAATAGGCGTTTTGAACTGGAGTTTAAAAAACTTAAACAGGGACAACAGCATGAGATATTAGAAGAAATTGCGTATCCAGATTTAGCCGTTTCTGAAGGGGAACGCCCGTTAGAAGTACGTTTCTTCTCATTGATGAGAAACCTTACCCTAACAGGCTATTACACTACAGAAACTGGTATTAAAGATTTAGGTTACAAGGGAAATATGCCTAATGTTTGGGATGGCGTGCCGCAGGAGGTATTAGACCAACACGGTATGGCTTATGAAGAAGCCTGGTTGGCCAAATGCATAGATCAGAAAACTAGGGGAAATATAGCCTCATGGGACGAACAAGGCAACCTCTTGACTTAAATTTTTTCACAAACTATCACAATGGGCCTTTCCTCAAGATCTGTTGTAAAAAACAAATACACACTGCCTCCGTCTTGGAGGTGGTGTTTTTTCCTTAAAGCCGCCACGGACATTTTAAAATTTCGCGTACTCACATTGGCCTTAGTTTTGTCAAAAGACTTCATCGCTTTCTTGTGGTAGGCAAAAAAATCCACAATCTTAAAGCTGCGACCGGGAAAGGGAACAATATTGCGCCCGGTGTATAAGTGACTGTTTGTATGGAGTTTAAGAACTCCTAGTTGGCTTGAAACACTTTTAAAAGCCCCCAATTTTAATACAGCTGCATGTGGTTCAAATAAATACTCCAGCGGCAGGCTAAAGCTTGCTTTGCTTTGCGTTTCTTCAGGAATACTACTATTAAATGATTCAGATACCCCATTTTCATTGAGAATTACTGCTTTAAGTGCCACAGGCCCATCATAATCCTTTTCAAGCAGCCACAGCAGCTCTTTAACTTCCCTGTTTACAGCAACCGCATGAATCTCTCTAACACAGCTCAATTCCTTTAAACCAGCACTAATATCTAACAGAGGAGCTGTTTTAATCAAAATCTTGTCCGTTTTATTCCAAAGTATGGGTAAAACAGCAGGCATAGAGGGGCTGCAATCTGCTAGCATAAAAACCTTTCCCTTTTGATCGCTCCTTCTAGAGGGGTCTATATAAACCCAATCAAGAGTACCTTTAAAATCTTGAATAAAAGCAATGCCGTCAGTAGCCATTGAACAAATATTTTTAGCCCCCAAAACACTTAAATTAAAGGCGGCAATTTCAGCTAATTCAGGATCTATTTCAAGGTGATAAACCTGTTTTATATTATTTGCAAAATAAAAGCTATCTACACCAGTCCCCCCACTAACATCTGCGAGAGATTCTCCACTGACTAAGCCAGTTTTATAGCGCGCAGTAATTTCTGAAGAAGTTTGTTCTATTTGAAGGGGTAGGGGGTAATAAATACCCTGGGTATTAAACCAAGTGGGTAGCTTATGGACGCACTTTTTAGCCGCCTCTATCTGCTGAATGATTTCAGTATTGTTTACCCCATCAAAAAGTGGTTTAGAAAGGGCAACTGACAAGGTGTCAGCAGTTAAATTTTTATTTATAAAATCTTGAATACCAGTATTTAATATATTATTATTCAAAGTAAAACTATAAGTTTTTAGTCCAAGATTTTATCTGATTATTTTCTGCAAAAAACACCTTTAAGATCACCTTTATTGCTGTATACAAAGGGATCGCTACGACCATTCCTGTGACCCCCCAAAGTAGTCCACCGCATAAAATAATCAAGAATATCTCCAATGGGTGAGACTTTACACTTTTAGAAAAAATAAGGGGTTGAGATAGAAAATTATCTACTAGTTGACCCACAATAAATCCAATCATTACATAGGTGGTTTTCGGTAAGATTATCTCATTAAATGAAGTGCCTAATTGACTACTCATGGTTAAAAACATCATGAGCATTCCACCCACTATTGGACCCACATATGGGATAAGATTTAACAGGGCACAAAGGAAGGCTATGACCATGGCGTTGGGTACAGAAAAAACACTCAAAACAATACTGTAAATCACAAATAAAATGAGAATTTGAAACAATAATCCTAAAAAGTATCTAGACAATAAGTCTTTGATTTTAGTAAATGCCTCTTTAGTTTTAGTGTTTTCTTTTGCGGGTACCCACATGAGAATACCCCTTTCTAACAATTCACTGTCTTTTAGAAAAAAGAAGGAAATAAAGGCTACAGAAAATAAGCCTGCACCAAAATTACCCACAAGACCGAAAACAGCATTAAAAAATGCCGGAAGTTGTTCTAAAGATAAGGTAGTGAGTAAGCTGCTGTCTTGAAATTGTGACAATAATGAATTGTTTTCGAGGCCAAAATAGGCCGAGATTTCTGCATACAAGTCTGTTATGCTACTTTTGAGGCCTTTAATATTTAATAGACTCAAATTTTCTCCTTGTTGCACTAGCAGAGGAACTACTAAGGCTACAAGCATAGATAAAATACCCAATAAAACAATCATGGTGCTTATGGCAGCTACAGTTCTGCTGAATCTGAGTTTGTTTTTTAGAAAAAGAGCTATAGGTCTTCCTATAAGAGATACAATGGCTGCTATGAGAATATATACTAAAACTGTCGTAATTGCATTGAGAAAATACAAAGCAGTTACAATAGCTACAACAATAGCCAGGGCTCTTAAAATCCCAGAAGAAATGATTTTTGCATTCATTCAATTTCATTTTGTGCTGCCACTGAGGCACATGCATAAATAGCAGCTGTTTCTGTTCTGAGTCTGGTATTTCCAAAACTCACTGGTTTAAACCCTTTTTCTATGGCTTTTTTAATTTCTGCTGTGGAGAAATCTCCCTCAGGACCAATAAAAATCGAAAGTTTTTTACGGTTTAAATCTAAGGAATTTAAAGCTGTTTTTGTGCTGCCTGCTTCGCAATGCGCAAAAAGCTTTTCTCCAGTAATATCCTGATCTAAACATTTCTTTAGAGAAATAGCTGGGTGTAGTACAGGTAAATAGGCTTGAAGAGACTGTTTCATGGCACTTAAAAGCACTTTTTCATATCGCTCCGCTTTTATCACTTTCCGTTCCGATTGATCACATAGAATTGGAGTAACACTGGAAAGCCCTATTTCAGTGGCCTTTTCTAAAAACCATTCGTAACGATCATTCATTTTAGTGGGCGCAACGTATAGGTCTAAGGTATAAGACTTTGGCTTTTGTTCTTTAATATTTATTATAGATACCTGTACGGTTTTACCTAAAGTGTTTTGAATTTTGCCTTCAGCTATAAGCCCCTTGCCATTAGTAAGGTGAATATGGTCTCCATTTTTCTTTCTAAGCACTTTAGTCGCGTGTTTGCTCTCTTCTTGAGAAAGCGCTACGCTTTTGTCTTCTGCCGTAAAGGAGGGGGCGTAAAATAAATTCATATTATTTTATTCAATGATATATCTCGCCTTAGCGGCCACTTTTTGGTGGGTAAAATCTTGATTGAGGTATTTTAGATACCCTACAATGCCAATCATAGCTGCATTGTCTGTACAGTATTCAAATTTTGGAATATGAGTGGTCCAGCCGTGTTTTCTAGCTGCATTTGTAAGAGCTGCTCTAATCCCACTGTTAGCAGAAACACCTCCACCAATGGCTATTTCTCTAACCCCAGTTTGGGTCACGGCTTTTTTTACTTTTCTCATCAATATCTCCACAATGGTGTGCTGTATTGAAGCGCAAATGTCGGCTTTGTGCGTCGCAATGAAATCTGGATTTTTAGCCGTTTCTTTCTGTATGAAATAGAGTATGCTGGTTTTAAGGCCACTAAAACTAAAGTTTAAATCTGCCACCTTTGGAATAGGGAATTCAAACGCAAAGGGATTTCCCTCAGCAGCAAATTTGTCAATCAAAGGTCCTCCAGGGTAAGGGAAGCCCAATATTTTGGCAGATTTGTCAAAGGCCTCCCCAACGGCATCGTCCAGAGTTTCTCCTAAAACTTCCATGTCAAAATAATCTTTAACCAATATAATTTGTGTGTGACCGCCGCTAATGGTTATAGCCAAAAAGGGAAACTTCGGAACCGCTTTTTCAACTTCTTCAGGACTTTTAATAAAATGTGCTAAAACGTGTCCTTGCATATGATTCACCTCTATAAGTGGAATATCCAGCCCCAAAGAAAGCGATTTTGCAAATGAAGTACCTACCAATAAAGACCCCATTAAGCCTGGTCCCCTTGTAAATGCAATGGCATCTAAGTCTGATTTGTCAATACCTGCTTGTTTGAGTGCCTGATCTACTACAGGTACAATATTTTGCTGGTGTGCTCTTGAGGCCAATTCAGGCACCACACCACCGTATGCTTCGTGTATTTTTTGGGTAGCCACCACATTGCTCAGTCGTTTATCTCCATGGAGTACTGCTGCCGAGGTGTCGTCGCAGGAAGATTCTATCGCTAAAATGTGAATTGAGGTATTTTCCATTTATCTTTGGAATCATAATTGATATCTCACAAAGGTAAAACATATAGCGCTATCAAAAAATACAGAAAAATAGGAATTCAAATAGCCCTAGGGGTACTATTGTTTTTAAGTTTGGGCACCCTGTTGCTTTCTAGCGCAAGCTTTCAAACCTATTTGGCCCGTAAGCTGACCGACTCACTTGAGGAAAAATACGGGATAAATCTTTCCGTAAAAGGCGTGGAGGGCTCCTTATTTACCTTTAAATTTGGCTTAAATGATGTGTTTGCTGAGGATTATCAGAAGGACACCTTGTTTTATGCAAAGCAAATAAAAGCCCCTATTTTAGATTTAAATGCGCTTGTTAAAGGCCGCTTTAGTTTGGGAAAGGTTCAGATAGAACAACTCACTTATAAAATCACAACCTACCCCGATTCTAATCAAAGTAATTGGGCTGTTTTTTTAGAAAAATTATATGCTGAAAATACAAATAGTAAGCCTGCTACACCTTTTGAATTAGAGGCCAAACAAGTCCAGGTTTCTAATGCCCGTTTTGTGCTCACAGATTTTAATAAAGTACAGCCCTCACTTTTCACAGCTAACAACTTACAGATTAACAGCACGAAATTTAGCATTCATGGCCCTAATGTAAATGCAACCATAAAAAAGTTGGCTTTTGACAGTTCTAACGGAATAGTCGTTTCAGATTTAAGTACTCAATTTAGTTATGGACTCCGTCAAATGCGTTTTGAATCACTGGCTCTTAAAACCCCTAATTCTATTCTTTTAGGGCAACTAAATTTAGATTATGAAAGAGAGGATTTTGGAGATTTTTATAACAAAGTATTATTTCATGGAGAGTTTAAAGACAGCCAGATTGGTACCGCAGACCTCAATTTACTTTACCCAGAGTTCGACGAAACCTCCGTATTTAATTTTTCTGCTGCTATAGACGGGACTTTAAATAAGCTTAATGCATCGAATTTATTTTTGACTAACGAGAATACGGCTTTAAGAGGAGATTTTGAATTTAACAGTCTTTTTGATCCGTTTACCCCTTTCTTTTTAGACGCTAAAATTAAAGGGTTTGAAAGCCAATACGGTTCCTTAAAGCGATTAATGCCAAGGGTTTTGGGTAACAACCTGCCTATTTCTATGAGTCGCTTGGGCACCTTTACCCTGAGGGGAACTGCAGGGATTGGCATAGACCAGGTCACCACTCAAATTAACGCCAGTACACGTTTGGGTAATTTTTATGCGGCATTAGATCTCTCCAATATCACCAACATAACCCAAGGGGTATATGAAGGTTTTTTATCTCTCATAGATTTTGATTTAGGCGCATATACACAAATAGAAGCACTTGGCCTAGTGAGTATGGATGCCAATATAAAAGGGGCTGGTTTTTTGCTCAATAATTTAAATACCAATTTAGAGGGTCTGGTGTACCATATGAACCTTAAAGGGTACAATTATATAGACGCTAGCGTGTCTGGATTATTTAAAAATGAACGCTTTGAAGGCTCACTTGCTGTAGAAGATCCCAATTGTAAGTTTTCATTTAGTGGCTTGGCAGATTTTTCAAAAGCCAATAGGGCATTTAATTTTAATGCCTCAGTGGGTTATGCAGATTTACACAAGATGAATTTGGTCAAGGACTCAACAGCACTCTTTAAAGGCGATTTGAACATTGACCTAAAAGGAACCGACATTGACAATGTTTTGGGGGTGCTATCTTTTAAAAACACCCAGTACAAGAATGCTAAAAACACTTACTTTTTTGAGGATTTTAATGTTGCTGCAGATAGCTTAGTAGATGGATTTAGGACTATTTCCATTAATTCAAAAGACATTATATCTGGCGCCATTCGTGGGCGTTATAAATTAGTAGAGTTTGGAAAGCTACTCCAAAACGCTATGGGGAGTATTTACACCAATTACAAGCCATTTGAGGTGACCAAAGGCCAAGAAATGACCTTTGAATTTGATATTTACAACACTTTGGTAGAAATTTTCTTCCCTGAGGTACAATTTGGTTCTAATACATTTATTCGTGGGGCCCTTCAGGCCGATGCTGGTATTTTTAAACTTGATTTTAAATCTCCTAAATTTTCATTGTATAATAATCTTTTGGATAGTGTCGTACTAAAAGTAGACACCAAAAACCCTTTGTTTAACACCTTTTTGGCCCTTAAAAGTGCCAAGACACCTTATTATGAGATTGAAGATCTAAGACTCATTAACAATACCCTACAAGACACCTTGTTTTTCAGGACGGAATTTAAGGGCGGAAAGGATCATTCAGATAGTTTTGGATTGAACTTTTACCACACATTTAACGACACAAAACAATCTATTATAGGATTGAAAAAATCTAGTTTGACTTTTAAAGGTGCCGACTGGTATATTAACGAGTCTGGAAACAAGGACAATAAAGTAGTCTTTAATAAAAATTTGGACAGTGTTTTTGTTTCTTCTTTGGTCATGAGTTCTCCCGAACGAGAAAAAGTTGTTTTGAATGGTCAATTGTCAGACAGTACCTATAAAGATATTAGGTTGTCCTTTTCTAAAGTAGCTCTAAGAAAAATATTCCCCAGCGTAGACAGCCTTGATCTAGATGGTAGGGTGAATGGAGAGCTCAACATTTTGCAAAAAGACAATGTTTACTTTCCAAATTCAAACTTAGACATTGCAGATTTCGAAATTAATCAAACCGTGTTAGGAAATCTAGATTTGGACTTGCTGGGAAATGGAGATCTTACAGATTTTATCATTAACGCTAAATTATTAAAGGATAAAGAGGAAAAATTACGCCTTTTGGGGAATATTTTTAAATCAGATAGCAGTGACTATCAAACTAAATTATTAGCCAGTTTTAATGCTTTTCCTTTAGACCCTTTTAGTCCATTGGGAAAAGGAGTGATCGGTGACATTAGGGGTGGACTTTGGGGTAATGCAGAAATAACAGGGCCTATTATTAATCCTGATTTTACAGGAACATTAACCTTGAATAAGGCGGGAATAAGTGTCCCTTATCTGGGTGTAAATTATGATTTTTCTCCCAACGCTAAGATTGGTCTATACAACCAAGTGTTTGATTTTAAAGACATCACACTGATTGATAAAGAGCAAAACACCCAGGCTAATTTATCCGGTACTATAGACCACAGATCATTTGACGATTGGAACTTAGACCTCAATATAGATGCCTCTTCAGAGCGGTTCCTAATTTTGGATACAGATTACGACCCAGAAGCCCTGTATTACGGTAGTGGGTTTTTAAAAGGTAACGGGCGTATTTATGGTCCCACTAAAGCATTAAATATAGATGTTACAGGTGCTACAGCATTGGGAACATCACTAAAAATACCTTTGCAAGATATTGTTAATGTTGGGGACTATACTTTTATAGATTTTATAGAAAAGACGGCTTTAGATATTGAAGTTGCTGAGGAAGAACTTACAGATTATAGGGGTTTAGAGCTTAGTTTTGATTTATCCGTAACCCCAGAAGCAGAGGTGGAGATAGTTGTAGATCAAAAATCAGGATCTTCTCTAAAAGGTACTGGAGGAGGTATTTTACTCATGGAAATTAATACCAATGGGAAATTTAAAATGTTTGGAGATTTTGTAGTGGCTACCGGATCTTACAATTATAAATTTGGCGGTTTTATAGATAAAACCTTTAAAGTAAACCCAGGAGGAAGTATTATTTGGGATGGAGATCCTATGGGTGCTCAACTCGATATGGAGGCCTCTTATGGCTTGTTCGCAAATCCGGCACCACTTTTAGAGAGTAGTGGTTATACGAATAGAATTCCAACTGAGGTATTGGTTCGTTTAAACGGTGCATTAGAAAATCCCAACATTGATTTTGATATTGCTTTCCCAGGAACCAATTCCGTGGTGAAATCTGAGTTGCAATACGCCTTACAAGATCCAACCGTTCAGGATAGAAATGCTTTTTTTCTTTTGGCACAAGGAACTTTTGTCAATGATGCCACTGGCATTAACCAACAAGCTGTTACTGGAAACCTGCTACAATCTGCTTCAGGATTATTGAGTAGTATACTAGAAGGAAGCAATGATAAACTCAACTTTGGACTGTCTTATGAACAAGGTATGTTGGACAGGGTCTCAAATTTGCAGACCGATTCGAGGATAGGGGTGAGTGTAAGTACTCAGATTAGTGATCGGGTGTTATTCAATGGAAGATTAGGTGTTCCAGTGGGCGGGGTAACGGAGAATGTGGTCGCTGGAGACGCTGAAATTCAAATTATACTGAATGATCAAGGTAGCCTAAGTGCAAAAATATTCAATAGAGAGAACGAAATTCAGCAATTCTTGGCAGATAGACAGGGCTATACTCAAGGGGTTGGTTTGTCTTATCAGGTAGATTTTAATTCATTTCAAGAGTTGTTGAGAAAGATTTTGAATAAAAAAGAAGCAGAGTAAAGTGTTTATATCACAATTTAATAAGCTTTTTATTAACGAAAACGTTTGAATTTTCAGGTCGTATTAAATATTCTTTAAAATAGCGGTTTACATCCATTTAAGTTTGTTAATTTTACTTTTTTAAGAAATTATGAGTACAGAAATTAAAAAAATTGGGGTATTTACCTCAGGAGGAGATTCTCCTGGAATGAATGCTGCTATCCGTTCTGTAGTGAGAACCTGCGCCTACATGAATATTGAATGTGTAGGGATTTATAGAGGTTACGAGGGAATGATAGAGGGGGATTTTAAACCCATGGATGCTAGGAGCGTCAATAATATTATCAATAAGGGAGGGACTATTTTAAAGTCAGCAAGGTCTTTGGAATTTAGAACTCCTGAGGGAAGGGCTAAGGCCTATGAAAATTTAAAAAAAGAGGGTATAGACGCCTTTGTGGTGATTGGAGGAGATGGAAGTTTTACCGGAGCCATGATTTTTAACCAAGAATACAATTTTCCTGTTATAGGAATCCCTGGAACAATAGACAACGATATTTACGGGACAACCTACACGGTTGGTTTTGACACCGCTCTGAATACTGTGGTTGAGGTAATAGATAAGATCAGGGACACCGCCAGTTCTCACAATAGACTTTTCTTTGTAGAGGTCATGGGAAGAGATGTAGGACATATTGCCTTGAATGCTGGAGTAGGTGCAGGAGCAGAAGAAATCCTAATCCCTGAGGAAAACCTTGGATTAGATCGTTTGCTAGAGTCCTTGAAAAGATCCAAACAATCTGGAAAATCTTCTAGTATTGTAGTGGTTGCTGAGGGAGATAAAACAGGTAAAAATGTTTTTGAACTCAAAGAATACGTAGAGGAGCACATTCCTATTTACGACGTACGTGTATCTGTACTTGGCCACATGCAGCGAGGAGGTTCGCCGTCCTGCTTTGACCGTGTACTAGCGAGTAGAATGGGTGTTAAGGCTGTAGAAGCACTTCTAGATGGTAAGAGTAGCCTTATGGTGGGAATCCAAGACAATAAATTAACATTAACCCCTTTAATTAAAGCTATTAAAGGGCATACAAAAATAGATAAGGAACTTATTAGGGTGTCCGATATCATGTCAACATAATTATTAAAAAGAAGAAAAATGTCTGAATTAAAAATTGGAATTAACGGTTTTGGAAGAATTGGTAGAATGGTGTTTAGAGCTGCTGCCGGAAGATCTGATGTACAAATTGTGGCTATTAACGACCTACTAGATGTAGATCATTTGGCCTATTTGTTAAAGTATGATTCTGTTCATGGAAACTTTAACGGAACTGTTGAGGTGTCTGATGGACACTTATTAGTGAATGGAAAAACAGTGAGAATTACAGCAGAGAGAGATCCAAAGCAATTGCAGTGGGACGCTGTTGGTGCTGAGGTAGTGGCAGAATGTACAGGTATATTTACCTCTTTGGAAATGGCACAGTCTCATATTGATGGTGGCGCTAAAAAAGTAGTGATATCTGCACCTTCTGGAGACGCACCAATGTTCGTAATGGGGGTAAACCACAATGAGGTAAAAGCTTCTGATAAGATAGTTTCAAATGCGTCATGTACGACTAACTGTTTAGCACCTTTAGCTAAAGTATTAAATGACAACTTTGGTATTGAAGAAGCATTAATGACAACTGTTCACGCCACAACAGCTACTCAAATGACCGTAGACGGTCCCTCAAGGAAAGATTGGAGAGGTGGACGTTCTGCTTTATTGAATATTATTCCTGCCTCTACTGGTGCTGCTAAAGCAGTGACAAAAGTAATACCTTCTCTAGTTGGAAAACTAACAGGTATGGCTTTTAGAGTACCTACTGCAGATGTTTCTGTAGTTGATTTAACCGTTAAGTTGTCTAAAGAGACTTCTTTAGATGAAATTAAATCTGTGTTCAAATCTGCTTCAGAAGGTGAATTGGCAGGTGTATTAGGTTATACTGATGAAGCGGTTGTTTCCCAAGATTTTATTGGAGATGCAAGGACCAGTATTTTTGACGCAGAAGCTGGAATTGAATTAAATTCAACTTTCTTTAAGTTGGTGTCATGGTATGACAACGAAGCAGGGTATTCTAACAAATTAATAGACTTAGCGAAGCACGTAGCAAGCTTGGCTTAATGATTTTATTTTTATAAGCCCTGGGACTACTCAGGGCTTTTTATATATTTTAACTATGATTTTAATAGCAGATAGTGGGGCTACAAAATCTGATTGGATTGCCTTGGATGAAAAAGGAAATCAATTGTTTTTTACCCAAACACTCGGCTTATCTCCAGAGGTACTCACTAGAGATGTAATTGAGGATAGATTGGCTAATAACTTTGAGCTTTCTAAAAACTCAGAGGCTGTTACTCATGTGTATTTTTATGGTGCAGGATGCGGAACAGACAGAATGAAAAATTTCTTGTCTGAAATTTTCAGTACCTTTTTTCCAAATGCACAAACAGATGTTCGTGAAGACACCTACGCAGCCGTTTATGCGACTACTAAATTAGGCGATCCAGGTATTGTGTGTATTTTGGGAACAGGATCTAATTGTAGTTATTACGACGGCCACCAACTGTTCCAAAAAGTACAATCTTTGGGGTATATCCTCATGGACGACGGTAGTGGTAACTTCTTTGGTAGAAAACTTATTAGGGATTACTATTTCCATAAAATGCCACAGGATCTAGGCATTCAATTTGCCAAAGAGTTCAATCTTGAGGCAGACGTAATTAAGGAAAATTTATATAAGCAACCCAATCCAAATACTTATTTGGCCAAGTTTGCCAAGTTTATTGTGGAGCACAAGAAACACCCATATTGCAATGGGGTTATAAAAAAAGGATTACAGCAGTTTGTGAATAACTATATCATGCAATTTGAATTGGCGACCAAAGTACCTGTTCATTTTGTAGGAAGTATCGCTTTTTACCTTCAAGAAGAACTTAAAGAGGTGATGGATCGCAATGACTTAATTGTAGGTCAAATTAGACAACGACCCATAGATGGTTTGGTGGAATTCCACAAAGAAAATATCTAATAACCTTCAGCAATATTGTAAAAAAGGCCTGCATGCGCAGGCCTTTTCTTTATAAGTCAAGCCTTGTTTATTCAATGTTTGCTATCATAGATATTTCTACATTTACAAACATGGGTAAATTAGCGACCTCTATTGTTTCTCTTGCAGGGGCGGTTTCTGGTTTAAAGAATTGTGCATACACGTCGTTTATGGCTTTAAACTGGTGCATGTCTTTTACAAAGATACTCGCCTTTATGACAGATTCAAAAGTGGCGCCTGCAGCTATTAGTATGGCTTCGATATTTTTCATCACTTGAAGGGTCTCTTCCTCAATACTACCACTCACTAAATTACCTGTGCGAGGATCAATAGGAGTTTGGCCAGAGATATACAGGGTATTGCCACTCAAAACTGCTTGGTTGTATGGGCCTATAGGAGCTGGTGCATTGGGAGTAGTGATTATTTTTTTCATGGTGTTTTTATAAAATGATTTAATGATCTTTTCAGTTAGTACACAAAAAGTAAGCTAAAGATTGTACAGGGACTAAGTTGTCTTTTATTTAATAAAATCCAACTTTAGCACAAATTAGCGAACAGGTTGGTTTCTCTTTTCCCATTTCAGGTCGCTTAATAGCGAACTTTTTATTCCAATAAAGAAGTACCATCTTTCGTAATCGCCAAAGGGGGTCCAGTCAAAATTAAGTCTAAAGTCATTTAAGTCTCTCTCTATCCTAAATTGGGTGAGGGTAAATCCTTTATTTTTAAAATCATAACCAGAAGAAACACCTACCTTCCACATCGGGGTCAGGTCTACATTCCCAGAGAACATAAGTGAATTGTTGGTGAAATCTTGTTGTCTGTTAGAATTGTTATAGGTAATGGCATAAGCCAAATTTAAGCTCCAAGGAATCTTGGTCCCATAAATCGGGTTTTCTACTGTGTTTCCCCCAGATTCATTACCAAAGCTTCTGGCATCACTAAACTCACCAGCCCTTCCAAAAAGGCCGTCAGAGCGCCCTCCAGAGGCAGCCATGTAAAAATCTTGCTGGTTTTCAATCTTTCTTTTGTCTTCTTCAGATTCCTCTTTTTCTGAACCCTTATTTTTCTTAAAACTATCGTTATTTAAAGAGTAGCTCAGGTTAGCGCTTCCCCTTGTGAGTCTAAATAAACCACCCCCATTTTTAATGTTTAAGGTGTTTATTCTCCTGCCGTTGTTGTCTATGGCATAGGGATCTAAATTTCCTGAAAAGTTTACAGATAATTTAGAATTAAATAAGCTGGTTCCTCCTGAGAAGTTGACAGGTGCTAAACGAAGTGAGTCTGCCTCAAAATTATAGCTAGAAGAGAAGTTTAAATTGTTTAAAAGGCTCACTTTTCTAGGTTCTGTTTGGGTAGAGTCTTTTGGAGCCATTTTGGCTTCAAGGGTATTTTGCAGTGAAAAACCTACGGATCTCGATGATTGTAATCCAGGAGCACCAAACATAGAACCTTCGAACCTAGTGTATTGAACCATTTTTCCGTTGGCGTCTAGGTAGCTGTCATAAAATTGTTCAAAAGAAGGCAGGTAACCAATGCTTATAGAGGGTCTTATTACATGTCTTATTGCTTGAATTTTAGATCCCTCTTTAAAAGCAAACGTACCATAAACTGTGGTTCCTATACTGGCGCTTAAGTTGTATTTGTTAAAACGATCAAAACCTTTTATGGTGTCTTTAATTAAAATACCATTTTCTACTCTTTTATTAAACGTTTCAAATACCCATGAATCTTCGTAGCTACCCCCTACAGAAACACTGAAGTATTTAGCTACCTTAAAGTTGGTATTAAATGGTATGCTATGCGTCATTCCAAGCTTAGCGCCTTTAAACATCTCTTTTTTAAAGAAAAGCGAATCTGTAGTTTGAAACCTGTTTTCCCCCCTTGTGGAATAGGTGAAATTAATATTTTGAAGGATTCCTTTTTTTACACCGTCTCTTTTGGCAAATGGGTAAATACGTTCCATACTTGCTTGAAAAGTAGGTAGCGTAAGATTAATGGCTTGAGTGTTGTTGTTCTGATTATGAGATGCGGTAACAGACATGTTTACTGCAGGATAATCAGGGAAATTCTTCGAATAGGATATAGAAGAAGACATGTTATTGTTTTGCGTATTAGGAAGATTCATTTGGTTTAATGAACTTCTGAAATATTGGCTACTTCCTAGGTTCACAGAAGCCGAAAGTCTAGAAGTGGGATTGGCTTTGGCATCTTGAGAATGAGATATTTGGATGTTGTATATAGTATTTTTACCATAGTCACTGAAACCTTTTTGTGAGGTTACTAAATTTTCGTATCTGAAATTAATATTACCTCTATAGCGGTATTTTTTGGTGTAAACAGATTGAGTTCTAAATCCCCAACTACCATTAGAATACACATCTCCTGTGAGATTTAAATCTAAATGATCAGATATGGGTAAGTAATAGCCTCCATTTTGAAGAAAATATCCCCGGTCTGGATCATTTCCAAAGGTAGGCATAATGAGTCCTTTTGACCTCCCGGAGGTCATTGGAAAGTATCCAAAAGGCAATGCAATGGGTGTTGGAACGTCAGAAATATATAAATTAGCAAGCCCAGAAATGATTTTCTTTTTAGGAACAAATTTCGCTTTCCTTATTCGGATATAAAAGTCAGGATCTTCCGGGGTTTGAGAAGAAGTCATTCGAATGTCTTTTAAAAAGTATACGGAATCATTTTCCTTTTTAGTCAAATTGGCCAAGACATTCATACTTTCCCCTCCAAAAGAACCTAAACCTGCTTTTTGCTCAGATCTGGAATTCCAAATCAGTGCTTTTTGGGTGTCAAAATTAAAACGAATAGAATCTGGATTTACGGTGCTGTTGGCCTGAACAAAATTGGGTAATTGAGAGAACCTACCTTCCTTGTCTTTGAGTCTTCCGGCATAAACCTCATTTTTAAGGTAATCCATATCTATCTTACCTGAAGTAAGCTCTGTATCTTGATAGTATAATTCAGCCTCATCATACAGGTAAATAGCATGACTTGAAGTGCTCATTTTAGCATATGCCTTGGCTTTGTAACGAATTTTATCTACTAAAATACCAGGCTTTTCTTTAATGGAATCTTTTGGAATACTATCTGAAAGTGCGGTCTTTGGTTTTTTGCCATTTCTGCGCTCTGCCAGCCTATCTTCTAAAATTTTAAGACTATCTTGTTTGGTCTGCATCATCACAGATAGGGAGCTTCCCTCTTGAGCATAGAGTGACGAGACTGCTAAAAAGAGTCCAAAGAACAACAAAAAAAAAGACTTTTTTAAGAACAAAAATAGAAGCGAATTAGTTGCTTTTGAGGCGTGTTTTGAGGCTTCAAACTTACGCATATTTTTTATTTTGATCTCTGCTCTTAACAATATATTTAGGCTTCCGTGAGAGCTTATAATTTTGTATTTTTATGCCTAGAGTTTAAAAACCTATTGTTTTATATGAAGATCTTATCTACTTCTTTTTTGTGTTCGTTGTTTTTTATGGCGTTTTCGGCATCGGTTTTTGCAAAACCAGATCCCATAAAACCATTTGTAGTTGTTCTAGATGCTGGACATGGTGGGAAAGACCCGGGTAATTTAGGGAATGGTTATATGGAAAAAATCATTGCACTTAAAATAGCTTTAAAAGCTGGAAATTTGCTGTCTGAAAATCAGGATATAAAAGTTATTTATACTAGAGATTCGGACCATTTTGTAGACCTAATGCAGCGAGGCGTTATTGCCAACAAGGCAAAAGCAGACGTTTTTATTTCTATTCATTGTGATTCTCATACTTCTAATGCTCATGGGGCTGGAACTTTTGTACTAGGATTACATGCCAATAAGCAAAACTTTGCCGTGGCTAAAAAGGAAAATTCAGCCATTTATTTGGAAGAGAATTTTGAAGAGCGGTATGCCCAATACGACATTAATTCCCCAGAATCTGTGATTGGATTTACCATTATGCAGGAAGAGTTTTTAGACAAGAGCATTCAATTGGCTAAGTCTATGCAAGATAGATTTGCAAACAAGTTAAAGAGAAACGACAGAAAAGTAAAGCAGGCAGGTTTTATTGTGTTGCACCAAACTTTTATGCCATCTGTACTGGTAGAAACTGGTTTTTTAACCAATGCTACTGAAGGAGCCTATTTAAACTCTAAAAAGGGACAAGCAGAAATAGCCGCCGCCATAGCAGAAGCGGTGCTTGAATACAAAAGCAGTCTTCAGTCTTTGAGTTTAGGGGACTTTTCTAATGACGTAAAAGAAACATCAGCCACGACTGAACCACAGGTTAAAGAAACACCAGCATCAGTTAAAACAGAATCAACTAAAGAATCTTTAGAAGTCAATGTAACTTTAGAAGAGAAAAACACAGTGGCAAAAAAGCAAGATGCTTTTGAAAATCAAATCAATGAGACGGCAAGTGAAGCAGTTACTTCAGAGGTCAAGACCTTAGCTCAAGGAACCTCAACGAGAGAAAATAATGATGAAACCGTTAAGAGCAGCAGCCCGATTGTTTTTAAAATTCAACTTATGGCGGTCTCAAAAAAAATACCTTTGGTAGCGTCAAATTTTAAAGGACTTAATGACATTTCTACAGAGCCTGTGGGAAGTTTAAATAGGTATTTTTACGGAAGTACAGCAGATTATAAGCAAGCCAAAGATTTGCTAATTAAAGCCGTTAATGCCGGTTTTTTAAACGCCTTTATTGCAGCCTATGAGAACGGAACAAAAATCACTCTCACTAAAGCCTTACAAAGCTTGGAATAAACAAGAGCTCAAAGGGATTATTATTAGTAAATTTGTGTACAAACAAGACCATATATTGTGAATATAAGTAGAGAAATAAAAACGGGAATAATTGGTATAGGAGGTATTTTACTTTTTTTACTGGGGTATAGCTATTTAAAGTCATCGCCTTTATTTGAAAATAACAAGACCCTTTATGTGGTGTACCACCATGTGGGAGGCTTACAACCTGGAACAGCCGTTTCCATTAATGGTTTTAATGTAGGAAAGGTAAATGATGTGGGGTTTTTAGACGCTTCCGGAGATTTATTGGTCACTTTTTCGGTGGACGACAGTTTTAGTTTTTCTAAAAATTCTATCGCAGAATTATACGACACTGGAATTATTGGGGGTAAAGGGATTCAGATACTTCCCGCCTTTGACAATGGTCCAGTGGCGCAGCCAGGAGATACTTTAGTGGCTTCTGTGAAACCAGGGGTAACAGAATTGGTGCAACAACAGCTAAGTCCTTTACAAAACAAAGTAGAAGATGTAATTAAAAATGCAGACTCTCTGCTGGTTAATATCAATACTGTTTTAGATGGGAGGACCAAAAAAGACCTCAAGCAGAGTATAGAAAGCCTCAATATTCTTATTGCCAACACTCAAAAAGCAACAGCAGTGCTTTCAGATATTGTGGTGCTCAATAGAGGTGCTATTGAGGGAAGCATTCAAAACCTAGACAGTTTTACAGAGAACCTTGCTTTAGTAACAGATTCAATTTCTAAAATGGGACTCACAAACACCTTTGCAAATTTGAGCCAAACGGCAGAAAAATTAAATGCTATTTTAGCAGGTGTAGAAAATGGCGAAGGAAGCCTGGGTAAACTCACCAAAGACACAGAAATGTATGATTATCTCAGCCAGACTTCTAAAGAGTTGTCTCTTTTACTTCAGGATGTGCGATTAAACCCAAAGCGTTATATTAATGTATCTGTTTTTGGTAAAAAGCAAAAAGAGTACCAACTACCCATAAATGATCCAGCCAACCAAAACGATACTATTACACCCAAAAACTAATATATGCAGTACATTCCCAATGTAATTTTTGCCTTGATTTTAGTCCTTGGAATTGGATATTTTGTGCAAAACGTTAGGCAACTTATCGCCAATATTAAACTGGGGAAAACACCAGTAGTACAGGGAGACAAAAAAGAGCGTTTAAAAAACGTAGCCTATATAGCTTTTGGCCAAAGTAAAATGTTTAAGCGTCCCATATCTGGGTTATTACACCTGGTGGTGTACCTAGGCTTTGTTATTATTAATATAGAAGTGTTGGAGATTGTTTTGGATGGCCTACTAGGTACTCATAGACTTTTTTCTTTCCTGGGACCTACATACAATGTACTCATAGCTACTTTCGAAATTTTTGCTGCTGCGGTTGTTCTTGCGGTAGGCGTATTTTGGTTGAGGAGAAATGCGCTTAAAATAAAGCGTTTTTGGAAACCAGAAATGACTGCTTGGCCCAAAAACGACGCCAACTATATTCTCTATATTGAATGGGTGCTCATGGGACTCTTTTTAACCATGAATGCAGCAGATTATCAATTACAGCTCATGGAAGCCGCTCATTATACCAAGGCAGGTGCATTTCCTGTAAGTAGTTTATTGGCCCCTTTGTTTGAGAACCTCTCAGAAACCAGCTTGATCCTGATCGAACGAGGTGCATGGTGGCTGCACATTTGCGGTATATTGTTCTTCTTAAATTATTTATATTACTCTAAACATCTTCATATTTTATTGGCTTTTCCAAATACTTATTTTGGAAGACTCACGCCCCAAGGGCAATTTGCCCACAATGAAACGGTGGCTAGAGAAGTAGCCATGATGATGGATCCCAATGCAGATCCTTTTGCTGCGCCTGCGGCCGATGCCTCGCCACCAGAACGTTTTGGCGCTGCAGATGTGCAAGACCTCAATCAGGTTCAATTGCTCAACGCTTACACCTGTACCGAGTGTGGTAGGTGTACCGATATGTGTCCCGCCAATCAGACGGGAAAAAAATTATCTCCAAGAAAGGTCATGATGGACACCAGAGACCGCTTGGAGGAAGTAGGAAAAAATACTAAGAAAAATAAAGGGGTATTCGTTCCAGATGGAAAGCAACTGTTAGGGGATTATATCTCAGCAGAAGAATTGTGGGCCTGTACCTCATGCAATGCCTGCGTGGAAGCTTGTCCTGTGAGTATAGACCCTTTATCCATTATCATGGAAATGCGTCAATACCTTGTCATGGAACAATCTGCTGCCCCACAAGCATTAAATAATATGATGGGTAATATTGAAAACAACGGGGCTCCATGGCCTTACAACCAACAAGACAGGCTCTTATGGGCCCAAGAAAAATAAAGCTATGTCTGAAAATAGAATAGAAGTTCCCACTTTAGCTGCAATGGCTGCCGCTGGGAAGGAAGCAGAAATATTATTTTGGGTGGGTTGCTCTGGAAGTTTTGACGAGCGCGCCAAAAAAATCACCAAAGCATTTGTAAAGATTCTTCACAACGCAGGCGTATCTTTTGCGGTATTGGGTGCAGAAGAAACCTGTTCGGGAGATCCTGCTAAAAGAGCAGGGAATGAATTTTTATTTCAGATGCAGGCGGCTACTAATATTGCCACCTTGAATGCTTATGGGGTTAAAAAAGTAGTCACGGCTTGCCCACATTGCTTTAACACCTTAAAAAATGAATACCCTGCCCTGGGGGGCACCTATGACGTTGTGCACCACACCCAACTATTAAAAGATTTGATGGATCAAAATAGATTGAGTCTAGAGGGAGGCGTTTATAAAGGAAAGAAAATTACCTTTCATGACCCTTGCTATTTAGGTAGGGCCAATGGGGTATACGAGGCACCCAGGGAACTGATTAAAAAATTAGATGCCCAACTTGTAGAAATGAAAAACTGCAAGGAAAAAGGCTTGTGTTGTGGCGCAGGGGGTGCTCAGATGTTCAAAGATGCAGAACCTGGAGATAAGGAAATTAATATTGCCAGAACCGAAGAGGCCTTAGAAACCGGGCCAGATATAGTGGCAGCAGCCTGTCCCTTTTGTAACACCATGATGACAGACGGTGTAAAAAATAAAGAAAAAGAAGGCAGTGTGGCGGTTATGGATATAGCGGAGCTTATTGCACAGGCTGGAGACCTTTAAAATGAAATCATGGCTACCAAAATGAAAGCACCGCCAATCGATGGAAGTACGACCACTCAATTGTAATCACAGCTACTCAAAGGTTTAATTAGACCATAGCTATGCTAGTGTAAACATTAATAAACACCTAGGCCTAAAGTCAACACCGAATATGTCTCAAAGGCCATTTTTTAAATTATTAAATATTTAATCTTTTATGTTAGTCCCTTTTTCAGAATTACCAGGAGATGCTCGAATCTGGATATACCAAAGCAATAGACCTTTCACCCATGAGGAAGCGGCAGCCGTTAAAGCGGCTTGTGAAGCTTTCTTATCAGGTTGGACGGCCCATGGGAATGACTTGCATGCGGGGGTAGACATGCCTTACAACCGCTTTATAATCTTTGGATTAGATGCGCAGCAAGGCGGCGCCTCTGGCTGCTCCATTGACAGTTCAGTGCGTTTTATTCAAAGTCTGGAAGCGCAGTACAATGTAGATCTTTTGGACAAGATGAATGTAACCTACAAACAGGGACCTCATGTGGCACACAAAACCCTGATAGATTTTAAAAAAATGGCCAAGGACCGCTCAGTGAGTGCTAATACAGTAGTTTTTAATAATTTGGTTACCACCAAAGCGGAGTATGAAAATTATTGGGAAGTGCCTGCCAGTGAAAGTTGGCATGGACAATTCATGAAATAGCACCCTGATATGTTTAACACATTAAAAAACAACTTTAACCCATTGCTTTTGACGCTCATTTTTTTGAGTAGACTCACTGCTTTAGCACAACAATCTAGGGAAGAAGCAAGAGCACAATGGGTAGACAGCACCTATCAATCTCTTACGAATGTCCAAAAAATTGGTCAATTGTTTGTGGTGATGATACAGAGTAAAGCACCAGAGAAAGAGCTGAAGGAATTTGAGGAGGAACTAAAAAGGCATCAGCCGGGAGGCGTGATATTTTCTTTAGGAACCCCTTATAAACAAGCCCAGTTAACCAATCATTACCAATCTTTAAGTAAGGTACCACTCATGATTTCTATGGACGCAGAGTGGGGGGTAGCCATGCGATTGGATTCTGTGCCACAGTATCCCTGGAATATGACTTTAGGGGCTATTCAGGACCTAAGTCTCCTTAAAACGATTGGAAGCCATATGGGTATGCAGGCCAAACGATTGGGGGTACACATGAATTTTGCTCCAGTGGCAGATGTGAATATCAATCCCAATAATCCGATTATTGGCAATAGGTCTTTCGGATCAGACGTGAGAAAAGTGTCCGCAAGGGCCTTAGCCCTTAGCCAAGGAATGAATGAGGCCGGTATTTTTACTTGTGCCAAGCATTTTCCAGGCCATGGGGACACTTCTGTAGATTCTCATAAAGCGTTGCCAGTACTGCCATTTACTAGAGAAAGACTGGATAGTATAGAATTGTACCCCTATAAAACACCCTTATTACAAGGCGTTCAAGGGATCATGGTAGCGCATTTAGATGTGCCTGTACTCACTGGTAAACCCGGTTTACCGGTCTCTTTATCTCATAAAGTTACTACGGATTTACTACAAAATGAATTAAAATTCAAAGGGCTTGTCTTTACAGATGCCCTAAATATGAAAGGGGCCTCTGATTTTTCCCCTGATGGAGATGTATCTTTAAAAGCCTTATTGGCTGGAAATGACGTGCTGGTCATTCCAAACGATTTGGGACTGTCCATTGCGCATTTGTCAGATGCTTTGAAAAAAGGAGTACTTACTGAGGCTAGGCTAGCACATTCGGTAAAAAAAATATTAGGAGCCAAGTACGATTTGGGACTTGATCAATATGTTCCGGTCCAGCTCAATGGACTCATCAAAGAATTAAATCAACCCATTTATAAGCAGACTATTAAAAAAGCATATGCACAAGCGGCTACTTATGTGAGCCAAACAGATACGGCTCCTATTGTTTTAAAATCCTCAGATAAAGTAGCTTTTGTAGCCTTAGGGGAGGCCTCTCCTGCGGTTTTTAGGGAAGCGCTTCAGTCTTTTGGAGCTCAGGCGGTGGCTGTGTCTGATTTAAAAAATGGGGTCCAAGCTTTAAAAGAATTTGATTATGTGGTGGTTGGCCACCATAGGTCTATGGAGACTGCATATAAAGCCCATAGATTATCTCCAGAGGAAGCCGCTCTTTTAAAAGACATTAACGCATTGTCAAATACCACTATTTTGGCTGTTTTTACGAAGCCTTATGCGGTATTAGACCTACCATTTATTGAAGAAATTCCCCAATTGTTTTTTGGGTACCAGAATGCCTTTCAAATACAGCAATACGCCGCTCAAGTTCTTTATGGACAAAAGCTGGCCAAAGGGGTATTGCCGGTTTCTTTGAAAGGAATTAAATAATAGACTATGAAAATTGCCATTGTATGTTACCCCACCTTTGGTGGGAGCGGTGTTGTTGCTACTGAATTGGGTATTGCCCTTGCTAATAGAGGTCACGAAATTCATTTTGTGACCTATAAACAACCGGTTCGGTTGGAATTATTAAATACAAACATTCATTTTCATGAAGTGCATGTGCCTGAATATGCCTTGTTTCATTACCAACCATATGAATTGGCGCTGTCTAGCAAATTGGTAGACACTGTGAAAATGTACGGTATAGAAGTGCTGCATGTGCATTATGCCATTCCTCATGCCTATGCAGGCTATATGGCCAAGCAAATGCTGGCCAAAGAAGGAATCTATATTCCTATGATCACCACTTTACATGGGACGGACATTACGCTAGTTGGAAAGCATCCTTTTTACAAGCCAGCAGTTACTTTTAGTATTAATGAGTCGGATGTGGTTACAGCGGTATCGGAGAGTTTAAAAAAGGATACCTTAGAGCTATTTGATATTAAAAATGAGATTGAGGTCATTCCCAATTTCATTGACACCAAAAAGTATGCCCATGATTACACAGATTGTCAACGATCCTTAATGGCTCAAGACCATGAACGAATTGTGACACATATCTCCAATTTTAGAAAAGTAAAACGCATTGCAGATGTGGTGGCTATATTTCATAAAATCCAAGAACGTATTCCAGCCAAACTTGTTATGGTAGGTGAGGGGCCAGAAAGGGAAAAAGCAGAAATTCAATGTGAGACCCTTGGTATAACAGACAAAGTGTTGTTTTTGGGAAACAGCAATGAAATTGACCGTATTTTATGTTTTTCTGACCTCTTTTTATTGCCCTCTGAGTCGGAGAGTTTTGGTTTGGCAGCTTTGGAGGCTATGATCAATGAGGTTCCTGTGATTTCTAGTAATACAGGTGGTATTCCAGAAGTGAATATTCATGGAGAGACCGGTTTCTTGAGTCCTGTAGGTGCAGTAGATGAAATGGCAGAGAATGCATTGACTATTTTGCAAGATCCTGAGGTCTTGGAGCAGTTTAAAAAACGTGCGGTTCTAGCAGCTCAGAAGTTCGACATCACCAATATTTTGCCTTTGTATGAAAGCGTTTATAAAAAGGCATTTACTTCTAGAAAAACCTTATCTAGCTAATTACTACCTAAATGGACTTATGTCTTATAATTGACCGTCTGATGCTGTGCTAAAAGCTTCTTTTACTTTGTAAATAATACCCTTATTTGTGTTGTAAACACGCCAATCAATATCTATGAGTGTTTTATGGGGTACGCATAAGACAACGGCTTGGTAGCCTAATTTTTTTGGTTCATGAATCAGTGAAACACCATAACTGTTTAAAGCAGCTTCTTTGTCTGCTACGGGGTCGTAGACACTTATTTGTGCTCCAAAGGAGTCTAGCGCATGATAAACACTCATCACGCCTGTATTTCTGACATCTGGACAATTCTCTTTAAAAGAAAAACCCACCAACAGTACTTCGGTGCCTGGCATTCCTATTTTTTTCAGGGCCAACATTTGAAGGACCTGATGGGCAACAAAGCTACCCATGTCATTATTGAGCTTTCTACCCGCTAAAATAACTTTGGGATCATGGCCCACAAGCTTAGCCTTAGCGGCTAAGTAATATGGATCTACTCCAATACAATGCCCACCCACTAAACCTGGGCTAAACGGCATAAAATTCCATTTAGTGGCTGCAGCTTTGAGGACCTCATGGGTGTTTAAGTTCATTTTACTAAAAACAATGGCCAATTCGTTAACAAAGGCAATATTGAGGTCTCTTTGGGCATTCTCTATGACTTTAGCTGCCTCTGCTACCATAATACTGGGTGCTGGGTAGGTGCCTGCCTCAATGACTGTGGCATAGACCTGATTAATGACAGCTGCAGACGCAGGACTACAGCCTGAGGTAATTTTAAGAATATCTTTGAGTTTTCTGGCCTTATCTCCAGGATTAATTCGTTCGGGAGAATAGCCTAGATAAAAATCTTCTTTGCCTTTTAAACCACTGTATTTTTCTAATATAGGTAAGCAGATTTCTTCTGTGGCTCCAGGGTAAACGGTAGATTCATACACCACATAGTCTCCTTTTTTAAGATAGGGGCCTAGGTCTGCTGAAGCTTTTTCTAATAAGCTAAAATCTGGTTCATTATCTTGGGTAACGGGGGTTGGAACACAAACAATATAAAAATTCACAGCGCCTAAGCTACTTGGATCCGAGGAGCAGTACAATCCGTTGTGCTCGCTGTCAATTGTTTTTACAACAGCTTTTAAACTTTCTTTAGATACCTCAAAGGTAGGGTCAGAAAATGAATTTATTTGTGATACCCTACGGGCGTTTAGATCAAAACCTACCACAGCAAATTTTTCTGCCAGAAGTGTCGCTAGGGGAAGGCCAACATAGCCAAGACCTATAACACCAATTTTAAACTTAGGTTCAGACATAGAAATTTGACGTTATTTTTTTCCGATCTGATAGTATTCAAAGCCTCTTTTTTGCATTTCAATATCTGAATATTGGTTCCTGCCATCAAAGACAATAGGGTCTTGTAAGGCTGTTTTTATGGCGTCAAAATCAGGTGCTCTAAAGGTTTTCCACTCCGTGAGCAAGATCATGGCATGGGCATTTTCTAGTGCTTCATACTTATTTGAGGTGTACTTCACGTTAGGAGTATCTTTTAAATAAAAGTGCTGGGCTTCTTCCATGGCTTTTGGATCAAAAGCTTGAATTTTAGCCCCTCTTTTAACGAGATCTTTAATAATATAAATAGCTGGAGCCTCTCGCATGTCGTCTGTTTCTGGTTTAAAAGCCAAGCCCCAAACGGCAAAGGTTTTACCACTGAGATCTTCGCCAAAACGGGTCACCACTTTTTTAGCGATCACCATTTTTTGACTTTCATTAACAGCCTCTACTGCACCAATTAATCTGGCGTCATAGCCGTTTTCTAAAGCTGTTTTTTTCAGTGCCTTAACATCTTTAGGAAAACAAGAGCCGCCATAACCACTTCCTGGATAAATAAAACTGTACCCAATTCTGCTGTCCGAGCCAATTCCAATCCTAACTTTATTCACGTCTGCACCGACCAATTCGCAAATATTAGCGACCTCATTCATAAAAGATATTTTAGTAGCTAACATAGCATTGGCCACATATTTTGTCATTTCTGCAGAGCGAACGTCCATAGTAATGAGTCTGTCCATACTGCTTCTGAAAAAAGGTATATACAACTTACGCATTACTTCGCAAGCTTCGGGATCTTCTGCACCAATTACAACGCGATCTGGTTTCATAAAATCTGCAATGGCGTCGCCTTCTTTTAAAAACTCTGGATTAGAGACCACTGAAAACGACAAATTTTCTCCCCTTAAATCCAAAGCCTCTTGTATGGCATTTCTAACCTTGTCTGCTGTTCCAACAGGTACGGTAGATTTGTCTACTATAATTAGCGGTTTTGTCATGTGCGTACCAATGCTCTTGGCTACTTGTAGAACATACTGTAAATCTGCTGCACCGTCTTCTCCCATAGGAGTTCCTACGGCTATAAAAGCCACATCTGTAGTGGGTAATTGTGCAGCTAAATCAGTCGAAAAATGTAAACTATTGTTCTCTACATTTCGCTTTACCATGGCTTCTAAACCTGGCTCATAAATAGGAATAATCCCATTCTTTAAGCGATCTATTTTTTGCTGGTCTATGTCTATACAATGTACTTTGTTGCCCATTTCTGCAAAACAAGTTCCACTAACTAATCCAACGTATCCGGTTCCTATAACTGTTAAGTTCATTTTTTATTTGGGTGTTATTGGGGCAAATGTAATACTTTGAAAAAGTACTGCCCTTATGCTATTTTATAATATGTTTTATACCAATCTATAAACTGTTTAATACCCTCTTTTACAGGAGTATTGGGATGGTAATGATACTCTTTTTCTAATCCACTAACGTCTGCCCATGTTTTGGCTACATCTCCAGCTTGCATGGGCTGGAGGTTTTTTATGGCCTTTTTACCCAAAGCTTCTTCTATGGCTTCAATAAATTCTGTGAGTGCCACTGGATTGCTGTTGCCTATGTTATACAATTTATAAAGGGCATTTGTATTTTCTCTATCGCTAGTGTCTTCGTTTATGATGTTAGTAACCCCCTTGCAAATATCATCTATATAGGTAAAGTCCCTTGACATATTTCCATGGTTAAACACCTCTATAGCACGATCTTCAAGGATAGCTTTGGTAAACAAAAACAAGGCCATATCTGGTCTTCCCCATGGACCGTATACTGTAAAAAAACGAAGGCCTGTAGTACAAAATCCATATAAATGGCTGTAGGTATGGGCCATGAGTTCATTACTTTTTTTTGAGGCGGCGTAAAGGCTAATAGGTCTGTCTACTTTCTGATCGGTACTAAAAGGAATGTCTTCATTTAGACCATATACGGAGGAAGAACTCGCATAAACCAAATGTTTAACGTTATAATGTCTGCACGCTTCTAGGATATTTAAATAGCCTACAATATTGCTGTCTATATAGGTTTCAGGGTTTTCAATGCTGTATCTCACACCAGCTTGTGCAGCTAAATTGCAAACCACATCAAAAGAGTGGTTGGCAAACAAACTCGGAAGATTTTCTCGGTCCTCAATATTAAGTTTTACAAAACTAAATTTTTGCTTTTTATGGGTCTGTATCGTTTCGTTATATGGTAATTCTGATGCATTTGAAATGCCCAATGCTTCTAGCCTTGCGTATTTTAAACCCAGCTCATAGTAGTCATTGATATTGTCCAAACCTACCACGGTATGGCCTTCCAACAATAACTGTTGGCAAACATGAAAACCAATAAACCCTGCGGCTCCTGTAACTAATATATTCATCTATTGAATTTGGGTAGGGGCAATACCTACCTAATAGTCTTGCGAAATTACAAAAAATAGGTGGTAGAAGCTATACTCGCAAAGTACTAAAGAGAAGCTTTTCACTCTCCAGGGTGGTAAATTCTAGTCGCTTCTTTTTCCCAATGCGCCCTATCCAAAGGCATTGCTTTGGTTTGGAATTTCATATACAAGGGCAATTGATCTGCATAATGAGGGGAATTGGGTCTATTAGAACTTCCATAAGGCACCATAGACCTTATGCTAGCTCCTTCGCTGGTAAAGCGAACCAATTGAATATAAGACTCTCCAGCGGTTACTTTTAGCTTACCATCTTTATAGGGCACTCCGTGCATGGCGGTCAGTACATCTGGCAATCCAAAACTGGGCATCTCTTGGTCTCCTCTAACCACTTTAATAAAATCTCCCAAGGCAACCTCTGTACTGCCAAAATGAGTGTTCATATAGGCCAATGTTTCTTTAAGTACTGGCACCAAAGCGGCTTCACTAAAAGTGGCATTGGGTTGTTGGTTTACATACTTTCTCACCAAATAATAAAAGATAGCATAGGCCCCAGCACCTTTGCTACTAGGAGCTGATTTTCTATCCCAATTTTGAATACGCGTCACTAGCGACGCTACCTCAGGATAGGCAGCCGGATCCATTTTAAACAAGGCATCTATATTCATGAAGGTGTACTGCAGTTTGTTAGGCAATTGATGGTCGTATTTAAGGCTTAAAAAATCTTCATAACTCACTTTATCAAAACCACTCATGAGTTCTTGAAAGCGGACACTTCTATTGTTGTTAAAACGCTCAAATCCCATGTCTGCATTAAATGTATCAGGATCTAAATGGTTTTCTGGTCCCGCAGAAATGAAAGGGGAGTGGTTGGTGTTATAGACATAGCCAGAACTTGGTTGTAATTGCTGTGGCATATCTTTTAGGGTGTAAAAATCTTTCCAAAGTGTTTTTTTGGTGTTTCCAGGCACTATTTTTTGCCAGTCATATCCCTTTGCTCTAATGGGTAACTTAGCATTAGATACATAGTAAATGGTGTCATACCTGTCTGCGTAACTGATATTAAAACCCGGAATATGTTGTGGTTCAAGGGCTTTGTAGAATTCAGAAAAATTCCGCGCTTTATTCATGTGCCACCATTGCTCTATAGCACCCATACCGAATAAAGAGCCTGTTCTTACTGCATACACCCCAGTTTTATTTTTAAGCGTAGGCCCGAACATACTGCGGTAAAATTTCTTTTTTACGCCAATACGAAGGCCTAAAAATTTTAAAAATACTTTGGCTTTAAATTTTTCAAGAGGGTAGGATACGGCATCGACCATGTAATGGTCTTTATGGTCAGGATCCATTTCTAACTCAAAAATATCTGCTTTGTCTGGCTTGTTCACCGTATGGGACCAGCCTAAATAATTATTTGAGCCTATTAAAATAACCGGAGCACCAGGGAATAAGGCCCCTACAATATTAGTACCTTCTTCAGAGTTTAAATGGGCCTCGTACCAACCAGTTGGCCCCTCAAGGGGCTGATGCGGATTAATAGCCAAGTACACGCTTCCGTCTTGGGTCTTCTTAGAATTAAAGGCAAAGGTGTTGGAACCTGTAACGGACTCTTTTGGTCTTAAGTCTATTGTTTTGTTGCTCGCTATAGCAGCGACCAGTTTATCTGCGTCAGACATGACAAATAGCTGTAAATAGGTATAGGTCATTAATTTTTTAGGCGTAAATGGCAATAAAGATTTTACCAACACTTCCTTAGGATGTACTTTCGCATAGGCATTGAGTCCGTCACAAAAGCCTTCTAAAACCTTTTTAAAATCATCAGATACCTGGCTCTCATAATTGGCCTCCACATAAGAAGCGCCTTGGATGAGTTGGGTTACAAAATCTGCAGAAGCCCCTTTTAATCCCAGATGCTTACTCAAGAGCGCATTGCCTGCTAAATAGCCCAGTTGCATGGTTTCAAAGTCGTCTTCTGCATTGGCCCAGGCCAAGCCATAGGCAGCACCGGCATCTGTTTTAGCATAGATATGTGGCACCCCAAAAGTATCTCTAATGATCTCTACGTTTTTGGGGTTTACTTGTGCTTGTATTGAAGCAGTGATCCATAATAAAAGCAGTAGGCTGAGTTTTTTCAATAGCATGTTAAAAAATTTATTTCTAAAAGTAACCAAAAAGTTGCTTTGCTGTACCTTTATAAAAAAAATAGCATGGCTAATAATGTACTAGGAACTCCTTTAGAAACTTGTAGCACCAATCCATTGACAGGCGCTTTCAGAGATGGTTGTTGTAATACAGATATGAGAGACATTGGTACCCATACCGTTTGCGCCATTATGACGGATGAATTTTTGTCCTACACCAAATCAGTAGGTAATGACCTCCAAACACCCAGGCCAGAATATCAGTTTCCTGGTTTAAAAGCTGGGGATCAGTGGTGTTTGTGTGTGTCTAGATGGAAACAAGCCTACCAAGCTGGAATGGCTCCCATGGTGGTCTTAGAAGCCTCTCACGAAAAGTGTCTCGAATACGTTTCTTTTGACTGGCTTTTGGAGTTTAAGGTGTAGGTGCTCTAAAATTGATTTATTTTCACTTAGTACAAGTATCCAAATGTTATAGAGGAAGTATTTAATTTCTAAATTAAGTACGTATGATTAAGATCCTAAGATCTAATTACACCTAGCAAATAGCAATTTACTTTCCAATACAGAAGTTAGCGAAGATGTTTCCAAGAAGTTCATCTGAGCTTATTTCTCCTGTAATTTCACCAAAGTGATACAGTGCTTGGCGAATGTCAATGGCCATTAGGTCAGAGGGCAGGCCAGCGGCTAATCCGTCTTGCACCTTGCCTATTTCTTCTTGGGCCCTGAGAAGGGCGTCATAGTGCCTGGAATTACTTACAATAGTGTCGTTGTTGTGAAGTGCTCCGGTATGTACTACGTTTAGGAAAGCCTCTTTTAGGGATTCAATGCCTTCTTTTTCCTTGGCAGAAAGCGGGGAGAGGTCTGTGATGGTTTCTTTAATCTTCGCTACTGCGTCTGCTGATATAAGGTCTGCTTTATTTCCTAAGACCAGCAATGGTTTTTTGGGATAGGTTTCTTTGAGCTTTTGAAGGGCGGCGGCATCGGCCGTGAGAACGGCCAAATCTTCATGGCACTTTTTAAGATCTACCATATAAACCACTAATTGTGCCTGCTCAATTTTTTCGAATGTCTTGGCAATTCCCAGTTGTTCAATCTGGTCTTGGGTATCCCTAATTCCTGCGGTATCTATAAATCTAAATCCAATGCCTCCTATAGAAATTTCATCTTCTATGGTGTCTCTAGTAGTCCCTGCAATGTCGGATACTATGGCGCGTTCTTCATTTAATAGTGCATTGAGAAGGGTAGATTTACCTGCATTTGGAGCGCCTACAATCGCTACTGGAATCCCATTTTTGATGACATTGCCAAGGGCAAAGGAGTCTATGAGTTGTCTGAGGACTTTAGCGATTTTATCTAAGAGCACTTTAAATGCTTCTCTATCTGCAAAGGCTACGTCTTCTTCTGCAAAATCTAACTCTAATTCAATGAGCGAGGCAAAGTTTAATAATTCTTGTCTAAGGGCTTTTATTTCTGAGCTAAACCCACCACGCATTTGCTGCATGGCAATTTGGTGGGCGGCTTCATTGTCAGAGGCTATTAGATCTGCCACGGCTTCTGCTTGGCTCAGGTCTAACTTGCCATTTAAAAATGCCCTCAGGGTGAATTCACCTCCGGCCGCCATTTTACAGCCTTTTCTTAGGAATAATTGGAGTATTTCTTGTTGTATGTAGGAGGAGCCATGACAATTTATTTCCACCACATTTTCTCCTGTGTATGAATTGGGGCCCTTAAATAGCGAGACCAGCACTTGATCAATAATTTTATCTCCATCTGTGATATGCCCCAAATGAATGCTGTGGCTTTTTTGCTTCAAAAGGTCTTTATGTCTGATAGATTTGAATTGCCCTGCTACAAGAGACCATGCTTCTGGCCCTGAGATTCTTATGACAGAAACAGCACCAGCACCAGCAGGTGTGGCTATGGCAATAATATTTTTTTCTTGAGACATGTCGCAAAATTAGCTAAAAAATGGGAGTTGGCTTAGATTAGTTTAAACCCTTTTATAAGTTCATTTTTTGTATTTTTAATATCTAACCAATTTATATACTATGTTAAGAGAAGACAAAAACTTGTTAATGGTCACTCATTTGAGTCAATTGTTAGATTTAGTGACCGGTTTTGGGGGCTTCATAGTGCCTTTGATTTTGTGGTTGACCCAAAAAGAGCATGTCTTGGGAATGGACGAGCACGGGAAGGCTATCATTAATTTTCAAATATCTCTTTTCCTTTTAGCGCTTATATGTATTCCTGCCATTTTATTACTCGGACTAGGAATTTTAGGTCTAATTGGGATTGGTATTATAGGCTTTATTTATCCAATCCTCAATGCCATTAGGGTGAGTAATGGTGAACCTATTTCTTATCCTTTCTTTAAATTTCTGAAGTAAAACAAAACGGCCGCTATTAAAGCGGCCATTTTTTTCAAACAAGGAACTATTTAGGCTTAGTTATTAAGCATGACTGGCATAACCAGCATGGTAACGTTTTCTCCAGGATCTAACCCGTCCGATGGGGTTAATATCCCAGCTCTATTAGGTAAACTCATGGAAAGTGTAATTTCATCTGAATTTAGATTATTCAACATTTCAGTTAGAAACCTTGAGTTGAATCCTATTTGAAGGTCGTCTCCTTGGTAGCTACAGCTCAAACGCTCTTCTGCTTTATTGCTGTAATCCAAATCTTCTGCAGATATATTTAATTCTGCGCCGGCTACTTTTAATTTAAGCTGATGCGTCGTTTTATTAGAGAATATAGCAATCCTTCTCACGGAACTTAAAAATAAGTTTCTGTTTAAGTTAAGTACATTCGGATTTTCTTTAGGAATAACCGCTTCATAGTTTGGATATTTCCCGTCAATGAGCCTACAAACCAGTTCTGTCTGATCAAAACTGAATTTCGCATTACTGTCGTTGTACTCTATGGTCACTTCAGATTCAGAACCAGCCAAAATTCCTTTTAAAAGGTTCAGCGGTTTTTTAGGCATAATGAATTCTGCAGTCTGTGAAGCTTGTACGTCTGTTCTTTGGTATTTCACCAATTTATGTGCGTCGGTAGCTACAAACGTTAGGCTTTCTGTATTGAATTGAAAAAATACCCCACTCATTACTGGTCTCAAATCATCATTACCAGCGGCAAAAATAGTCTTTGAAATAGCGGTAGCTAAAATATCTCCAAGAATGGTTGTTTTACTTGGATTAGATAAGCTCACTGGATTAGGGAATTCACTTCCGTCTGCATAAGCAAGTGCGTATTTTCCGTTATTGGCGCTTATCTCAACAGTATTGTTGTCTTCTTTAATAAAGGTTAACGGCTGCTCAGGAAATGTTTTTAAAGTATCTAGTAATAACCTGGCAGGAATAGCAATACTGCCATTGTCAGAAGATTCAACTTCTAAAACAGCGTGCATGGTCGTTTCTAAATCAGAGGCAGATACTGTAAGTGAATTGCCTTCTAAATGAAACAAGAAATTATCTAATATGGGTAGTGTATTACTATTATTTATAACCCCTCCTAATACCTGGAGTTGTTTTAGTAAATAAGCACTTGAAACTATAAACTTCATGAATATTAATTTTATGAATTGAGTGTGATTGAACTTGAAAAGTTCCAAAACCACTATTTACAAAGATATTTTAATTGTACTTTTTTGAGAAACAAACTTATCAACAGAAAAACACCCTTAAATTTAGATTTCCCAGCTAAAATGAGTTATAAAGAGCTTTATTTTTTTGAGATAACTCCTTTAAATATAAGTGATTCAAATGCTGCCAGATCTTTACGCTTATTTTGAGTTTCTTTTTAGCTGTTTTGAAAATTGTTTATAACTGAAAACCTTCAAAAATATTTAATCAAATTCTAGACTAATACTGTCTAAATAATCTAAGCCTAAAAGACTGGAAGCGCCACCACTTGTTTGAAGGTTGCTTTTGTATATAGCAATTTCAATGTAGCCAGCTTTATTGAAAATCGCCAATAATTCTCCATCTCCTTTCCGTTTTTCTTTTTCCAAATCAAAACGAATAATGTCTGAATACCTATCATGTATTTTAGTAATACTAGCGTGCCTAGCTCTTATTTTAAAACTCCTTCCTTTTTGGTGTTCTTGAAACAATTGCTGGCTAATATTAGTGACCACATTTCCGTAATTATCAATATAAATGACGCTACCGCGAATGCTCTTTTCGTCTGCGTCTATCTTGGGTTTAAAATCAATTAATTCTTTTAAATCGCTAAAAGGTTTTCCTATGACGTCTAAGGTTCCTCCTCTAACTATGTGGCAAGCCACTTTTACAAAAACATCTAGTGTAGGGAAGGCTGTTTCTTTAGGCTGAGGCAATTGAATGCTCACTACTTTATCTGGTTTTATACTGGTACAGATTAAATGGACTACGCCAGTATTGGCAGAGATAAAATAATGTCCGTCTACATAGACTACAATATGGGGTGTTTCTGGCGTTTTCTCACCATCTACTCCAACAATATGAACACTCCCTTTCGGAAAATGGTTATAGGCGTTTTTCAGCACGTAAGCACATTCCTGAATATTGAATGGGCTAATTTCATGAGAGATGTCAACAATGATTGGGTTGTCAAGTTCGCTGTGAATGGCTCCTTTAATGGCGGAAACAAAGTGATCTTTTGTTCCAAAATCTGTAGTTAAAGTAATGATAGCCATACACGCTGTTAATATTTTTATAATATAACAAACTGTTTTTTTGCGTAAGTTTGTGTAACAAAATTACACATTTTTACGGGCAATAAAAGATAGATTGTAGAACCTAAGTAAAACTTTTCATTTGAACGAAATCATAATTGAAATTACAGATGTAAGCCCAAGGGATTTTTTTGGGCAAAACAATGAAACAGTCAGTCTTTTAAAAGAGTATTTTCCAAAACTTAAAATCATTGCAAGGGGCAGTAAAATTAAAGCTTACGGTAGTGAGTCTGAGCTCAATGATTTTGAACAAAAATTCGACAAACTCACCGCCCATTTTGCCAAATACAATAAAATTGATCCTACTGCGGCAGCGGCGCTATTGAGTGATACTTCCCCAGACGAACTAGAGATGTTGCAGACTGTTGGAGATGTAATACTTCATGGCGTTTCGGGAAGGTTAATTAAAGCCCAAACACCCAATCAGAGAAAGGTCGTTAACGCTATTGCTAAAAATGACATGGTATTTGCTATTGGTCCAGCAGGAACTGGTAAAACTTATACCGGTGTCGCTATGGCAGTAAAGGCTTTAAAAGAAAAACAAGTTAAAAGAATCATTCTCACTAGACCAGCAGTTGAGGCAGGAGAGAATTTAGGTTTTTTACCTGGAGATTTAAAAGAAAAATTAGATCCCTATATGCAGCCCTTATACGACGCCTTAAGGGATATGATTAGTCCTGAGAAGTTGGCTTTATACATAGAAAATGGCACCATACAAATTGCTCCACTTGCTTTTATGAGGGGTAGGACCTTGGACCATGCTTTTGTGATCTTAGACGAAGCTCAGAATACCACCCATGCCCAAATGAAAATGTTCCTCACCAGAATGGGTAAAAGTGCTAAGTTCATGGTTACTGGAGATCCTGGCCAAATAGATTTGCCTAGAAGAATCACTTCTGGATTAAAGGAAGCCTTGTTAATCCTTCAAAATATTGAAGGGGTTTCTATTGTCTATTTAGATGACAAAGACGTTATTAGACATAAATTGGTTAAAAAAGTAATTGAAGCCTACAAAACTATCGAACACCAAAATTAATAGAATGACCCATACCATTACAGATACCAATTTTAATTTTCCAGGACAAAAAAGTGTATACAAAGGAAAGGTAAGAGAGGTATACGCTTTAGAAAATGATTTATTAGTCATGATAGCGACAGACAGACTTTCTGCATTTGACGTTGTTATGCCAAAAGGAATTCCTTATAAAGGGCAAATACTCAATCAGATTGCCACCAAGATGATGGAGGCTACAAAAGATATTGTACCTAATTGGCTTACAGCTACCCCTGATCCAAATGTAGCGATTGGGCAATCCTGTGAACCATTTAAAGTAGAAATGGTTATTAGGGGATACCTGTCTGGTCATGCGGCAAGAGAATACAAAGCTGGGAAAAGAATCCTGTGTGGTGTTTCTATGCCAGAGGGGCTTAAAGAAAATGATGCTTTTCCTGCTCCAATCATCACGCCTGCTACAAAGGCAGAAATGGGAGACCACGATGAAGATATTTCTAGAGAAGATATTCTGGCTAGAGGGATTGTGTCTAAAGAAGATTATGAAGTGTTGGAAAAATACACTTATGCCCTTTTTGAAAGGGGTACAGCTCTAGCCGCACAGCGGGGGTTAATTTTAGTAGACACTAAGTATGAGTTTGGAAAAACAGCTTCTGGAGAAATTGTTTTGATAGACGAGATTCACACCCCGGACTCTTCACGATATTTTTATGCAGACGGCTATGAAGAAAGACAAGCTGCTGGAGAAGCTCAAAAACAACTGTCAAAAGAGTTTGTGAGGCAGTGGCTCATTAGCCACAACTTCCAGGGCTTGGAAGGACAGACGCTTCCTGAAATGTCAGATGATTATATCGCTTCCGTTTCTGAACGTTATATTGAATTATACGAAAACATCACAGGAGAAACTTTTGTGAAAGCTCCAGTAGAAAATATTCAAACTAGAATTGAGCAAAATATACTTGATTACTTGAAGTAGTATTAGTTTTTTATATATCCTAGATAAGAATCCCCATATTTTTGGGGATTTTTTTTATATTTAATTAATTATCAAATCAATCATGAATCAAAATATTTCTGCTCAAAAATACTGGAAAATAAATTTAAAGTATTTGTCAATTCTTTTATTCATATGGTTTATATCTTCATTTGGCCTGGGTGTATTTTTTGTAGACGCGCTCAATAATTTTAACATAGGAGGTTTCCCCTTGGGTTTTTGGTTTGCCCAACAAGGTTCAATTTACATTTTTGTGGTATTGATCTTTACCTATGTCTTTTTAATGAACAGGTTAGACAAACGATTTGGGTTTGAAGATTAGTAAACATCGTATTAAATTCTTTTAAATTATGAGTGTTCAAGTTTGGACTTATATTATAGTAGGCATCACTTTTGCCCTTTACATTGGGATAGCTATTTGGTCTAAAGCTGGTTCAACCAAAGATTTTTACGTTGCAGGAGGTGGGGTTTCACCATTAGCAAATGGAATGGCTACTGCTGCAGATTGGATGTCTGCCGCTTCATTTATATCCATGGCAGGAATTATATCTTTTACTGGCTATGACGGATCTGTTTACCTGATGGGTTGGACTGGAGGCTATGTGCTTTTGGCATTACTTTTGGCACCTTATTTAAGAAAATTCGGAAAATTTACAGTACCAGATTTTATTGGTGACAGGTATTATTCAGATACTGCTAGAATTGTTGCTGTGGTATGTGCTTTGCTAGTTTCGTTTACCTATGTGGCCGGTCAGATGCGTGGGGTAGGTGTAGTGTTTTCTAGATTCTTAGAAGTAGACATTAATACCGGAGTAATCATTGGAATGATCATTGTGTTGTTTTATGCTGTATTAGGAGGAATGAAGGGAATTACATACACCCAAGTAGCACAGTATTGTGTACTTATTTTTGCTTTTATGGTACCCGCTATTTTTATCTCGATTCAAATGACTGGAAACCCAATTCCGCAATTAGGTATGGGGGACACCTTAAATGATGGATCTGGAGTGTATTTATTAGAAAAACTAAATGGTCTTTCAACAGAACTTGGTTTTAATGAATATACGGAAGGGTCTAAAGATATGATAGATATTTTAGCCATTACGCTAGCCTTGATGGTAGGTACGGCAGGTTTACCCCACGTAATTGTGAGATTCTTTACGGTTAAAAAAGTAAAAGATGCCAGGAAATCTGCTGGTTTAGCCTTGTTATTAATTGCCATCTTGTACACCACAGCACCTGCGGTAGCAGTATTTGCTAGAGTGAATTTAATAGAAACAGTGAGTGATAAGTCTTATGATGGTATGCCGGAATGGTTTAAAAACTGGGAAAAAACAGGATTACTAAAATTTGAAGATAAAAATTTAGACGGTAAGGTGCAATATGTAGCTGATCCTAAGATAAATGAGCTAAATGTGGACCGAGATATAATGGTATTGGCCAATCCTGAAATTGCAAACTTACCTGCTTGGGTTATTGCTCTAGTAGCAGCTGGTTGCTTGGCAGCAGCATTATCTACAGCAGCAGGATTATTACTAGTTATTTCAGCATCTGTATCCCATGATTTAATCAAGAAGATTTTTGCACCAACTATTTCAGAAAAAGGAGAGCTTCTTGCAGCTAGATTGTCTGCAGTGTTGGCGGTTTGTGTTGCGGGATATTTTGGAATTAATCCTCCAGGTTTTGTGGCAGCCGTAGTAGCCTTAGCTTTTGGATTGGCTGCGGCCTCTCTTTTTCCTGCAATTATATTGGGGATTTTCTACAAGAGAATGAATAAAGAAGGGGCTGTTTCAGGTATGGTTGTGGGCATTTTACTCATGCTATTTTACATGGCTAAATTTAAGTTAGGGTGGTTGGGAGAGATACCACCTGCCTCTGAATGGTGGTTCGGAATATCTCCTGAAGGATTTGGATCAGTAGCCATGGTAGTGAACTTCATAGTATCTCTAACAGTATGCCGTTTCACCGCTGCACCTCCACAAGAGGTTCAAGAAATTGTAGAAAACATAAGAATACCTAGTGGCGTGAATACCCCTTCAGTAAATCATTAATAACAACAAAATAACCAACATAAACAACCAAAACCATGAGTAATTATCACATTAAGCACTTAGAAGAATACTTTAGTGTCTATAGAAAATCTGTCAGAGATCCAGAGCTTTTTTGGAGCGAAGTGGCAGAAGAGCATTTTATGTGGCGTAAAAAGTGGGATCAGGTATTGGATTGGGACTTTGAGAAAGCAGAAATCTCTTGGTTTAAAGGTGCCCAACTGAATATTACAGAAAATTGTATTGACAGGCATTTATATACAAGGGGAGATAAAACGGCTATTTTATTTGAACCAAATGATCCTAAAGAGCCGGCCATACATATCACTTATAGGCAACTACATGAACGTGTATGTAAGTTTGCCAATGTGTTAAAAGCCCAAGGTATTGGTAAGGGGGATAGGGTGTGTATTTATTTGCCTATGATTCCTGAATTGGCAATAGCGGTATTGGCTTGCGCTAGGATAGGCGCTGTTCATTCCGTAGTTTTTGCAGGTTTTTCTGCTACAGCACTTTCTACAAGAATCAATGATTGTGGGGCAAAAATGCTCATTACCTCAGATGGCTCTTTTAGAGGGGCAAAATCAATTGACCTAAAAGGAATTGTAGATGAGGCTTTGGAAGATTGTCCATGTGTTACGGCTGTTTTAGTAGCCAAAAGAACCCATGCAGAAATTCACATGGAAGCAGGAAGGGACCATTGGTTACAACCTTTATTAGATGACGCTTATGGAGATTGTGTGCCAGAAGTAATGGATTCGGAAGACCCATTATTTATATTGTATACTTCTGGTTCAACGGGAAAACCAAAAGGAATGATGCATTCAACAGCTGGTTATATGGTTTATTCTGCCTATACTTTTAAAAATGTTTTTCAGCAAAAAGAAAATGATGTGTATTGGTGTACCGCAGACATTGGTTGGATCACAGGGCATTCTTATATTGTCTACGGACCCTTAGCCAATGGAGCCACTACAGTCATGTTTGAAGGAGTGCCTTCCTATCCGGATTACTCCAGGTTTTGGGATATTATAGACAAGCATAAAATTACACAACTTTATACTGCTCCTACAGCAATAAGGGCGCTAGCAAAAGAAAATTTAGATTATGTCACTTCTCATGATTTGTCTTCCTTAAGAATACTAGGAACTGTTGGAGAGCCTATTAACGAAGAAGCATGGCATTGGTATAATGATCATATTGGCAAGAAGAAATGCCCTATAGTAGATACTTGGTGGCAAACTGAAACAGGAGGTATTTTAATTTCTCCAATCCCATTTGTTACCCCTACTATTCCTACCTATGCCACCCTTCCATTACCTGGTATACAACCGGCCTTAATGGATGAAAACGGGGAAGAAATTAAAGGGAATCAGGTAGATGGTAGGCTGTGTATAAAATTCCCATGGCCTTCTATTGCAAGAACTATTTGGGGAGATCACCAGCGCTATAAGGATACTTATTTTTCTGCTTTTAAAGGCATGTATTTTACCGGAGATGGTGCACTCAGGGATGAGGTAGGCTATTATAGGATTACTGGTAGGGTAGACGACGTTATTATAGTATCTGGTCACAATTTAGGAACAGCACCCATAGAAGATAGTATAAATGAACACCCAGCGGTAGCAGAATCTGCTATTGTAGGATTTCCTCATGACATTAAAGGAAATGCACTCTACGGTTATGTTATTTTAAAAGAAACAGGAGAGGGCAGAGATCGTGATAACTTGAGAAAAGAGATTAATCAGGTGATTACTGAACACATAGGACCAATTGCTAAGTTAGATAAGATTCAGTTTGTATCTGGACTTCCTAAAACCAGAAGTGGTAAGATTATGAGAAGAATACTCAGAAAAATAGCTTCTAAAGATACCTCTAATTTAGGAGACACCTCTACTTTATTAAATCCTGAAGTTGTAGCAGAAATAATGAAAGATGCCCTTTAATCAAAAAATTCACAAAAATATATTTTCCAAACAATTGATCTAATTAATGAAAAGCCTTTTGAAGGTCACTTGTCCTGTTTTTTCTTTTAGTTTCTTATAAATTTTCAGGAACAACAGGGCAGTGATATAGGCATCTCCTAGAGCGGTATGACGGTCTTTCTTTGATATATTGAATTTGTCTGCTAATTCGTCTAAGCTATAATGATCTTTTCGTTCTATTAGCGGACTTCTCAATAGACTTTTTTTGTACAGAGCTACGGTATCTAAAAGCTTGTTTTTCAAAGGAGGAATTCCATGCCTGCTTAAGGCTTTATTAATCATATTAACATCAAACATAGTGTGATGGGCTATAATTGGTGTATTGCCTATATAATTTAAAAAGTTTTTCAAAGCCTCAAATTCTGTAGCCTTATCTTTCTTTTCTTTTTTTAAGATTCCATGAATGGGTGTAGTCTCACTGTTGTAGTGTTCTTGAATTAAATACACTTCAAAACTATTCTTTATTGAAATGTGACCTTTTTCTAATAAGACCGCGCCAATGCACAGTATTCTGTCGTTTTCATAGTCAAAACCAGTAGTTTCAGTATCTAAAACAATAAATTTACTTTGAATATCAATGTTTTGATCCTTAGAAAATTGGGCCACATAATCTACCCAAAACTGGGGATGATTTGTAGGCGATTTGGTCCGTGTATTTTTGAAAAAAGAGAAGATCACAACAATTGAGACACTTTAAACCTAATATTAATTAGTTCTTGGATTTCTTTAATTGTTTTAAAGGTTCTCTTTAATTTTACACGCTCTTCTTTACTTAGAGAATTTAAATCTAAATAGCGTCCAGAATCGTGGTGAAGAATGCCTTGCTTTGTTCTAAACTTAAGCAATGCTTTCGTTGCATAAGAGCAAGAGAGGTACAATTCTTTATTATTGGGCTCTAGTGTTGCTAACTTTTCAAAGCGAGCGGCAGTATTGTTAATTCCTTTTATGAAATGAGATAAAATCAATACCCTTGCAGCATCAGTGAGCGGCATAAGGGTTCTTCTCTTTAAATCAAAATTATCTTTATTTGCGCCGTCATGCTCTACAAGAAAAGATCTAAAAAAACCAGATGGTGGGGGGCTTTGTAGAGCACCGCTTGCTAAATGAGTGGTGAAAACTGGAAACCTCTTGAGCGTTTCGAAAATAACGTCTGACAATTCATCAGAAAGTTTGCTATTACCGTATACAGCATTAAAGTCAAAAAAGATAGAAGACAGCAGCACTTCATTTTTACCAGGATTACTAATCCAATAGCTTACATTTTTCTTCCAACTATCAAGGTCTAAACACCATTTGGGATTAGAGGCCATCATGTCTGCAGGACAGTATTCGTAGCCAATTTTCATTAATCCTTTATTGATTTTCTGAGCCAATTTCAGGAAATAGGATTTATGGGGTTCTCCGTCTCCATTGCTTTCTTTTTCAAAAATAATAGCATTGTCCTGATCTGTTTGAAGCAATTGTTCATTTCTTCCTTGACTACCTATTGCTAGCCAAACAAAAGAACAGGGTGGAGGGGTCTCCATTTTTTTTAAATTCAGCTCAATAACTTGTTTGGTACATGCATTGTTGAGTTCTGAAATTATTTTTGAGGTAATGGTCATGGGAATTCCTTGTTGTAAATACCCCCTGAGCAATTTCATAATACTCAATCGAATTCTTTTGATTTCTTTTGTTTTGGTGGCCCTTTGAATGGCTTTAATTAAAACAGATGGATTATTTCCAACAGAAAGCATGATGTCGTGTTTAGAAACAATGCCCACCGCTTTAGTATGAGGTGTCCCATCTTTGGTAATACATAAATGACTCACTCCAGATGCCATCATGCCCATTTGTGCCTGGGTTACGGTAAGTTCTTCACCATAAGTTATTACAGGACTACTCATTATTTCTATTGCAGTTCCACTGATTGGAATTTCTCCAGTACCAATTTTATTTCTCAAATCTTTATCAGTGATGATACCAATAGGTAGTTTGTTTTTTAAAACCAGTATAGCACCAATTTTATTTAGCTTCATAGCATTCGCTAGTTCAGTTATTGCTGTACTTGTTTCGCAACTGATGATGTTTTTAGACCATCGGACTTGTTGCACGTCAAACAATGGAACTATTGCTTCGTTTTCTTCTCCGCTAGTCTCTCCATAAAGTTTTCCTCTATGCTTTTTGGCATATGGGTTTCTAGTATTAGAAGCGAAACTCTCCAATAAGAAATTTCCAATGGATTTGTTTTTTAAAGCATATGGCTTAAAGACTTCAATGGGAATACAGTACAAAATTGTTTCCTCATAGGCTTTGGCTTCCATTTTGTAATTCTCTTGAGCCATTAATGGTCTCAATCCAAATATATCTCCCTCATCACAAAGGTCTACCATCTCGTTTTGTGACGCTTTACGCAAGGCAATAGCTCCTTTATGTACCACATAAAAATTAGAGTGAGGGTTGTCTCCTTCTTTAAATACTAACCCATCTTTATCTAGGTATTGTATATTTATTTCTACAGCAATATCTTCTAAAACCTCAATGCTCAACATATTAAATGGAGGGAAACCTTTTAGAAAGTCTGCTACTCTGTGGCTAATGGTGTTTTTCATTGATATAGATTACTAGACAAATATAATGATTGGGTGAGGAATGTGCTCATTCTTACGTCTTTATATCTGAATATAAAGCATAAAAAAACCCTAGTGCAAACTAGGGTGATTTTGTAGCGAGAGGGGGTCACGATCCCCCGACCTCCGGGTTATGAATCCGACGCTCTAACCAACTGAGCTACCTCGCCGTGTTTTAAAGGCTGCAAATATAAAGTTTAATTTGTTGACCCTCCAAAAAACTTCGCAAAAATATTACAATACAATAGTTTTTTTATCGTCTATAAATATATATATTGTGATTCAAAATTTAGAAACCAAAAATGAGTGATAAAATTAAATACGAAATAGAATTTGTGATTCAATCTTCACCACAGATGTTATTTCAATACATAGCTACACCTTCAGGATTGTCTGAGTGGTTTGCAGATAATGTGAATTCACGAGGAGAAATGTTCACTTTTATATGGGATGCGTCAGAAGAACAAGCTAAGCTAGTCAAAAGAAAGTCAGATGAGTTCGTGAAATTTGTTTGGTTAGAATCAGAAGACGAAAGTTTCTTTGAAATGAGAATTATTGTAGATGAAATTACTTCAGATGTTTCTCTGTTTATTACAGATTTTGCTGAGGAAGACGAATTAGAAGAATCTAAAATGCTTTGGGAAAATCAAATATCAACTTTAAAGCAAGTACTTGGCTCTTCTTAGGGCTATTCTTTTATAAAATAATATCTTTGGGCCTTGATTCATCAAGGCTTTTTTTATGGTTGTTTTTAACGGAAAATTATACTCAGATCAAGAATGTTTTATAGGTGTAGGCAATACTGCACTTTCTTTTGGTCATGCTGTTCTAGAGGAACTTAGGATAGAAAATGGTCACTTATTATTTTGGGAGTCTCATTATTTAAAAATAATGGCCAGTATGCGCATGTTACGTATTAGTATTCCTATGACCTTTACGCCAGATTATTTAGAGGGTGTCATAAAGGATGCGCTTTCTAAAACAACCCATCTAAACAATAATGCTATAGCAGTATTTCAGGTATATCCAAGTGAAGATAATATTACACAGACCCATTACCACATATCATTTAGACCTTTAGAAAATTTACACTTAGATAAAATATCCCATACGCCTTTTGAAATAGGGCTTTACAAAGATTTTTATATTGCAGACTCTTTACTGAGTACCCTTCCTACCAATTATAAATTAGTAGAACGTTTGGCTGGTGTTTTTTCTGATGAAAACGATTTTCAAAGCTGTTTTTTACTCAACGAGAAAAAAGAAGTGATAGGCACTCATATGGGGCCTTTATTTATGGTTGCCAATGGACAAATTCAGACACCTCCAATTACTGGGGGAACTCAAAACAGCGTATTTAGAAAGCAAATTATATCGCTTTTAGCTAAAGACAGTGATTATGAAATATCAGAGAACGTTATTTCACCATTTTCGCTTCAAAAATCAGATGCCTTATTTATTTTTAACCTTTCTAAAGGTTTTATTTCTATTAATAAATACAGGAAAAAAATATATGATCAGCATGAATTTGTTCAGGCTATTGCATTAAAATTTCAGCAAAGTATTCCATCTTAGGAGTTAATTAAGGCTTGGATTTTCAGGGGTATTAGACCATATAAGGTAATTTCCCCCCAGGGCTTTAATACGGTCTTTCCAAAGGGATTGATTTTGTTGTTGTATAAGGGTTTTTATGTCTATGTCATTTATTGTAATCCAAGAATTAGATTTTATTTCTCCATTCAATTGTTCTTCAGACCAACCAGTATACCCCAAGAAGAATTTTATTTGATTTTCAGAAACCAGTTGTTGTTCTAAAGCTTCCAGTAGGGCGTTAAAGTCTCCACCCCAGTAAATACCATCACTTATTTCAATACTTCCAGGAATGACTTCTGGAGCAGTATGAATGAAATATATATTGTCTTGCTCCACAGGCCCACCATTGAAAACAGGAAAAGGATAGTTTATGTCTTCTATGAGTTCGTCTAAAGTGTAGGTCAATGGTTTGTTGAGAATAAACCCAACTGAACCCTTTGGATTGTGTTCAGCGATTAAAATTACTGCCCTACTAAATGACACATCTCCAGTGAGTGCGGGTTCTGCTAATAGAACATGTCCTTTTTGAATAAGCGAATCTGACATAATTAAATATAGTTAAATATTTAATTTATTCTAGAAAATTGACATAAAAAAAGCACCTCAATTGAGGTGCTTTAAAATTTTTTTTGAAGATATATCTTAGTTTACAGACTTAGATAACTCAGCTCCAGCTTTAAATTTTACTACGTTTTTAGCAGCGATTTTGATTGTAGCACCAGTTTGTGGGTTTCTACCATCTCTTGCATTTCTTTTAGATACAGACCATGATCCGAATCCTACTAAAGAAACTCTTCCGCCTTTTTTAAGAGATCCTTCTACATTTCCTAAGAAAGACTCTAAAGCTTTTTTTGCAGCTGCTTTTGTGATACCAGCATCTGCTGCCATTGCGTCGATTAATTCTGTTTTGTTCATGATAATTAATTTAAATGTTATGTTTATAACTTATTACTTTAACAAATTTATACGGATTATGCATAAACACAAGTGTTCCCGCATGAAATTGCTCTTTTTGTTAATAACTTTGGCTTTTTGTTTATAAAGGAGGGTGTTTTTTAGCTGTTTTCTCGCAAGGCAGTAGGAATAAGCCCTTAGAGTATGTAAGCATTTTCTTTCAATTGCAACCCATTGAGCACTTCTAATACATTCATGACTCTTTTTCCTGGGAGTTGAATTTTCAGAAGGTCAATAAAACCGTCCTTCACTGCAATTTTTAGTTCTTTTTTAGATTTTATTATTGAACCAATTTTACTGTCGTGAATTATTTTTAAGAATCTAGCTTCAAAAACTTTTAGAACGATTCTCTCACTCTCTTGGTTTAAATGGGTCCAAGCAGTTGGATATGGGCTCATTCCTTTGATGAAAGATTCTATGTCTTTTCCCTCTTTTGTCCAATCTATCCTACAGTCTTCTTTAAAAATTTTTGGTGCTTCTTTTAATACGGCTTCATTGGCTTGATTTTTGGGATCAATGGTCCCATTTTCAATATCTACAAGAGTCTTTTGAACCAAATCTGCTCCAAGTATCATGAGTTTGTCATGTAAGCTTCCTGCAGTATCACTTTCTGCTATGGAAATAGCCATTTGGTCAATTATTGCACCTGTATCTATTTTTTCATCAATAAAGAAGGTAGTTACCCCTGTAGTCTTTTCCCCATTTATAATAGCCCAATTAATTGGTGCTGCGCCACGGTATTGAGGGAGTAATGATGCATGCAGGTTAAAAGTGCCTTTAGCAGGTATTTTCCATACCAATTCAGGAAGCATTCTAAAAGCCACCACAACAAATACTGCTGCATTTAATGCTTTTAAGGCTTCAATGAATGAGGGATCTTTTAATTGGGTAGGTTGTAATAGCGTTAATTGATGTTTTAGCGCTATTTTTTTTACCTCAGATTCATGTAATTTTTTTCCTCTTCCAGCTGGTTTGTCGGCCACTGTAACTACACCTACTATATTTTGTCCGTTTTCTACTAACTTTTCTAAAATATGGGCAGCAAATCCTGGTGTTCCCATAAATACAATGGGCATATTATTTTTTGATATATTCATTTTGACTATTTATTTCAATGCGCCCTTCTTTTAAAAGGAATTGAATGCTATTTAATACCAATTCTTTGGGTTTCTCTAAGGTACTCACTAATTGTCTTGAAGTGAAATTATTCTCCTCTAAAAGTGATAATATAGCCTCACAAAGGTCATTTAATACAAGCTCTTGTGGGATGGTTTTTTGACTACAATAATCACATATACCACATTCCTTTGATTTTTCATCAAAATAATCTAACAGTACTTTATTCCTACATCTGGTGGACTGAGTCACATAGGATATCATAGCATTGACCTTTTCGATTCTTTCTTTATAGGTAATTTCAATTCGTTTTGCGAAGGGTGCTATGGTTCTTTCATCTTCTCTAGGCAATAGGTACACTACTTTAAGATCTGTTGTGTATGCATCTAGCGCTATAAGGTGGTCTTTGTGTAATTGCTCTAAATCTTTCTGAATCTCTGTAACACTTTTAGCTGTTTTTTTGGATAAGAGATGAAGGTCTATTTTTGTGTCAAACTCAAAAAGACCTCCATATGTTCTGGAAAGATTTAAAATTATTGACTTCATTTTCTCATTGGAATCCATGTAGTCATACAACTGTTCTTTGGAGCATACATACTTTATTGTGGTCCTTTTGTCAAAGTTTTCCTCTAAACGAATAATGCCAAATTGATCTAGGGTTTTTAACGCGTTGTAAGTTTTAAGTGTCTTTAGTGCATATTGAGATACAAATCCATTAAAAGAAAACTGATATGTTTTGCCGTTACCTTCTCCATAAGGTATGCGTAAAAAGGCATTTAATTTACGGTATACTAACTGAACTTCTTTGAGCGCAGCCATTGGATCTATAAATTGGTTTTTAAGCTGGGTGACATCGGGCGTAGTCCAAAGAATTATGGCATTTGCAGCTTTTCCGTCTCTACCGGCTCTTCCAGATTCTTGGTAGTAATTTTCAAGGCTTTCAGGTATTTGAAAATGAACTACATCACTTACATTGCCCTTGTCTATACCCATTCCAAAGGCATTTGTGGCAATCATTATTTTAGCGTGGTCTTTTATCCAATTGCTTAGTGCTGCTTCCCTTTCAATTTTTGAAAGTCCACCATGGTATGTGGCTACAGCTAATCCTGCGTTATTTAATTCGTTAGACAGCACGCTTACCATTCTTCTGCTATTGACATATACTATGACACTTTGAGAGGCTTTAAGACAAATCTCTTTTAGATAGTACCCTTTGTCTTCTACTTGTATAACATGATAAGAGATATTATGTCTTAAAAAAGAAGCCTTGTGAGTTTTTACCGCTTCTAAAGATAAATTGCTAACAATATCTTCTTGTACTTTCCTAGTTGCAGTGGCGGTTAGTGCAATTATTGGGGCATCTGTGATAGCTCTCAATGAAGTACATTTGAGATATGCTGGTCTAAAGTCATGCCCCCAACTAGAAATACAATGTGCCTCATCTACAGCAATGAGACTAATTTTCATTCTAGAAAGCCTTTCTAATACCATGGGTTGTTGCAATCTTTCTGGAGACATATATAAAAATTTCACTCCCCCATAATCACAGTTGTCTAGCAATTCAATGAGTCTGTCCCTTGAAATTCCAGCGGTGAGACCTATGGCTTTTATCCCTTGATTAGAAAGTCTATTCACCTGGTCTTGAATGAGCGCTATTAATGGAGAAATAACTACGCACAAACCTTCTAAGGCTAGTGCTGGAACTTGAAAGCACAAAGATTTCCCTCCGCCTGTTGGAAGAAGTGCCAGTACATCTGATCCAGCTAAAACATCTTTAATAATCTCTAATTGATTCTGTTTGAAAGTGTCGTAGCCCCAGAACTTTTTAAGAATCTCATAGGGGTCTTTAGCCATAGCTATATGTTTTCCAACACAAAAGAAATTCTGTTTTCTACAGTGTCTTTAGGTAAGATAATACTTTCGTAACCAAATCGGTCATAGGCGGCTTTTAAAAAAGGATAAATTTTTAAAGCTTCCTGGTAGTCTTCATATCGCTCATTGTCTAAAGTGTATATTTCTTCCCAAGGGGGAAAAATAAAAACATGGTCGTATTTGTGGTCTTCACAGGCCTCGCTGAAATAATTGGGGTAAGGGGTGTTTCCTCTGTCTAGATAAGCAACAACTTCAGGTAATCCTCGGTCTAAAAAAACCATTGAGGCTTTGTGTTCCTGTGCCGCTATATACTGATTAATGCGACCTTCTAATAGCTTTTCGCTAAATAAAAGTGGGTCAGAAACAAATAATTGTGATATGCCATTTTCTCTTGCTTCTAAAGTGACTTGTCTAGAAACTTCTTGAGCGCATGCGTATCCCCTTAGTTCCAAAGCTTGGATCAATGTAGTTTTTCCCGTCGCTGGACCGCCAGCAAACACAATCTTTTTAGCCATAAACAGGTCTGTAAATTAGGGGCACAAGTTACACAAAACACACTTAATTGGCTAAAAAACCTAAGATTTAGACGTATATTTGCCTAAAATATTGATTGATTTGGAAGATAAAAAGACCGCAGACTTTTACAAGAGATTAGAAGATAATCTAGCTTTAAATACCCAATGGCCCGCACCCTATCTATACAAATTCATTGTACCTTCAGATGCAGAAAAGGTTGCTGCTATTGAGACAGTTTTTAAAAATCAATCTGCAAAGATTTCTTCTAGAGTTTCTTCAAAAGGATCTTTCACGAGTATTTCAGTCTCGTTAGTGGTCAAAAATCCAGAAGCTGTAATAGCAAATTACAGGGCTGTTGCGCAAATTGAAGGAGTCATTTCTCTTTAATTTAAACATGATTCCTAGACACTATTATGGGTGTTATTTTTAAAATCAAATATTGCTCTAGCACTTAGGAGACTTTCTAATTTTTTAGTATTTTGCAGTCCATAAAGCGTTGGCTTTGTAATCTTTCCCTTAATACCTTACAATTTGGAATTAGTTTATAATTTAGAATACAACACAGAGCGTGAAAAGCTTATTATACCTGAATATGGAAGACATTTCCAGAAAATGGTAGACCATGCTATCACTATAGAAGATAAAGAAGAACGCATTAAAGTAGCGAATGCTATTATAAGTGTAATGGGTAATTTACAGCCTCATTTAAGAGATGTGCCAGAGTTTAATCACAAGCTATGGGACCAATTATTCATTATGTCTGATTTTAAATTAGATGTGCCTTCCCCTTTTCCAATCACTTCAAAAGAACTTTTAGAGCAAAAACCAGAACCCTTAGATTACCCTCAAAATTTCCCAAAATACAGGTTTTATGGCAATAATATCAAAAGGATGATAGATGTAGCCACGAGCTGGGAAAAGGGAGACAAACGCTCTGGTTTGGAATACACTATTGCGAATCACATGAAAAAGTGTTTCTTAAACTGGAACAAAGACACTGTGGATGACAGTGTAATCTATAAGCATCTAACGGAACTGAGTAAGGGAGAAATTAACCTTGAGGCCTCAGGAGAGCTACTTACAGACACAGATATATTTTTGCAAAATAAAATTATAAAGTCCGTACCTAACAATAGGAATAAAAAGCAAAGAAGCAACAGTAACAACAATAACAATAGGTCAAAAAAGCGCTACTAAAAATTTAATTAATGGGTACCTTTAAAATAGAAGGAGGACATAAACTCCAAGGAAGTATTCGCCCACAGGGTGCAAAAAACGAGGCTTTACAAATTTTATGTTCCGTACTACTCACCGCAGAGGAAGTGACTATTCATAATATCCCGGATATTATTGATGTGAACAAACTCATTTCTTTGTTAGAAGACCTTGGGGTTAAAATTCAAAAGAAAGCTAAGGGCAGTTATACTTTTAAAGCAGACGACGTTAATTTAGATTACCTTCAAACACCACAATATAAAGAAGACGGAAAAGGTTTAAGAGGCTCTATTATGTTAGTAGGCCCATTGTTAGCGCGTTTTGGCAAAGGATATATTCCAAAACCAGGAGGAGATAAAATTGGCCGAAGAAGGTTAGATACTCATTTTGAAGGCTTTATTAAGTTGGGGGCTCAATTTAGATACAACCAAGAAGAGCATTTCTACGGTGTAGAAGCGTCTAAATTAAAGGGGGCTTATATGCTTTTAGATGAGGCTTCTGTTACAGGTACCGCTAACATATTAATGGCTGCTGTTATGGCAGAGGGTGTCACGACCATTTACAACGCAGCTTGTGAACCCTACTTGCAACAATTATGCACCCTTTTAAATAAGATGGGGGCTAAAATTAGCGGTATTGGATCTAATTTATTGACTGTAGAAGGGGTAGAAACGCTTCACGGCGCTTCCCACACAATGCTTCCAGATATGATTGAAATTGGAAGCTGGGTTGGAATGGCTGCCATAACACAAAGTGAGCTCACTATTAAAGATGTAAATTGGAATATGCTGGGACAAATCCCTGCAGTATTTAGAAAACTAGGCATTACTATTGAGCAAAAAGGAGACGACATCTATATTCCAGCTCACACAGATGGTTATGCGGTTCAAAATTATATTGATGGTTCTATTCTAACCATTTCAGACGCACCTTGGCCAGGCATGACACCTGACTTATTGAGTATTCTTTTGGTCACTGCCACACAGGCAAGGGGAGAAGTACTTATACACCAAAAAATGTTTGAGAGCAGGTTGTTTTTTGTAGACAAACTCATAGACATGGGCGCTAAGATCATTCTTTGTGACCCGCACAGGGCTACAGTTATGGGACATGATTTTAAATCATTGCTCAAAGCAACCACTATGGTTTCTCCAGATATTAGAGCAGGAGTATCGCTTTTAATTGCAGCGCTTTCCGCCAATGGGACATCTACTATTCACAATATTGAGCAAATAGACAGAGGTTATGAGAATATAGATGAGCGACTTAGAAGTATAGGCGCCCATATTGTTAGGTTGTAGTTTTAGTGCTGTTTACTAAACTATAGACTATACAAGCTTGCGCCAAACCATAGCTTAACATCACAAGGAAGTCTACCTTAGGAAAGTGGTCAAAAAACATTGATAAGGCCAGCAAGCTGTCCGATGCCAAAAACAATCTAGCTCCCACAATACCAAAGATATATGAAGCTTTATTCACGCTTCCTTTTCTTATTTGTGCCGTGTAAGCCATGGCAGAAATAGCGATAATATACCCTAAGACTGGTATTTTCAAGTCCCCAGCTTTGGGTAGTATTAGATATCCCATAATAAAAGCGTAGTTAGCCAATAAAATGAATTGGAAGAGGTGTTTTTTTCTCCCTTTTTGAGTTAAAAAAATTACCGTGTATCCAATATGTGCCAATAAAAACACACCCAGACCTGCTATAAAAAAGAGCCCACTGTACTCCTGAAACATTAAAAAGACGTCTCCAGCCCAAGAGGCTATTATGGCGAAGACCCCCCAGGGATATAATTTTTCAGATATATGAGTCTTTTTGGAGATAAAATAAGCCAATAAGCTTATCATAATTATTGGCTTTGTGGCATATCTGTAACTGCTTAATTCAAAATGACTTAAGCTTGAGTCTAGTAGCAATAAACCCCCAAAACATATAAAGAATTGGAGGTCTTTTTTAGATAAAATCATATTTATTTTACTGATTTATAGGTGCGGGACCGTCAATCATAGGCTCATAAACTTCATCTCCTTTTCGCATTTTGTATTCCGCTTTTACCTTAGCGACTAGTTTTGGGCTGTTAAATAAATCTACCATAGTCATTCCCATAGCTTTGGCAGCGTGAATCATTCCTTTGTGACCAATGCTCATTCCGCCACAGGCAACTACTGCCCACGAATGCCAAGGGGTGTCTTTTGGGGCTACTGTAACCCCTAAATTTATATTAGGAACATTCCAACTTACGTCGCCAACGTCGGTAGAGCCACCTCCAGAATTCTCTCTGGTTTCTTCTAAAGGTCTAATAGCGCTATCCATACCTACTTGTGGTTTACCGGTAGCTGCTTGTATCTTTTTACCAAATTCATTTTCTGCATTAGTGTATGATATGGGACCTAATAATTCTAAGTTTTGCTGCATTACAGCACCACCAGTTCTATTGACCAGTGTTTCGTATATTCCTGAAATTAGGGATATTTTGTAATCTACATTGGCTAAAATAGCAGCTCCTTCTGCCATGGCTTGAACCCTCTCGTAAACTGGTTTCATTCCAGATCTTTTAGAGTCTCTCACCCTTACCCATAACCTTGAATAGTCTGGTACTACATTCACAACTTGACCACCGTCTTGTATGTGGTAATGTATTCTTACAGTTGGTTTAATATGTTCTCTATAGTAATTAATTCCTGAAGTGTATAATTCTAATGCATCTGACGCGGAACGTCCATTCCATGGATCTGCAGAAGCATGTGCCGCTTGTCCATAAAATTCTACTTTAAAATCGATCAATGCTAAAGAGCTCTGTACATCTGCTTTGGTATCTGCAGAAGGGTGCCAGCTAATATTCACGTCTACGTTGTCCCAAAGGCCAGCTTGGACCATCCATATTTTTCCGAAAAATTTTTCTTCAGAAGGCGTTCCTAAAAACTTTATGGTACCTTTTATTTTTCCTGCCTCGATCAATTCCTTAACAGCTATTGCAGCTCCTAGACTTCCTGCACCAAATAAATTGTGGCCACATCCGTGACCTGCCGCACCTTGATTCAAGGCTTCTTTTTCAGGTTGTGCTTTTTGAGATATACCGGGTAATGCGTCAAATTCTCCCAGCACACTAATTACAGGGCTTCCAGAACCATAAGTAGCTGTAAATGCAGTAGGTATTCCAGCGACACCTCTGGTGACATTAAATCCATTTTTTTCTGCATAAGAAGCCAGGATTTCTGCAGATTGGTCTTCTTGAAAAGCTGTTTCTGCTAGTGCCCAAATAGAGTCACTTACGGCAATTAATGCTTGTTCATGTTTTTCTACAGAGGCTATAATAGCCTTCTTATGAGAAGTCATTTTTTGTGCAAAAATTGCTTGTGTAGTTAGGACTAAAAGGCCTAGGATAATTTTTTTTCTCATGTTTGTTTGGTTGTTATTTATTACAAAAGTAAGTTACAAAAAATACCTTATTGTAAAAGTTTAACTTAGTTTGTTTTTTTACGGGGCTTTTTAGGGACCACATGCGTGCTTAAAATTCTTTTCCCTTCTAATTTGACCAGATTAGTTTTTCTTAATCCCCACAACTGGTCTGCTGCATGCTTTCTACTCTTTTCGAGATCTATAATAGGTGCTGGATAGTCGCTACCCAATGTAAAATTTAAAAAAGCCGCTTCTAATGGAGGCATTTTCCAAGGCTCGTGCACATAAGCTTCAGGTATTAAAGCCAATTCTGGCACCCATTTCTTAACAAAAATGCCCTTTGGGTCGTGCTCTAATCCATTTTTAACAGGGTTGTATATTCTAATAGTATTTATCCCTGTTTCACCAGCTTGCATTTGAAGTTGGGGAAAATGAATTCCTGGTTCAAAATCTAAAAAGTGTTGTGCTAAATGTGGCGAGCAGTCTTGCCAGGGTTGCCAGAGTAAATGGGTGAAGAAAGAAGCCAGCATGGCCCTGAGTCTAAAATTTACAAAACCCGTTTGAACCAAACATCTCATGGCAGCGTCTACCATAGGCACTCCTGTTTGCCCTTGTTGCCAAGCTAATTGATAGGTGGGAATAACCATCTTATTAAGCGTTGCATAGCCTTTGTTTACTGCGTCAAACTCAATACTAGGCTCCATTTCAAATTTCTGAATAAAATGCGCTTGCCAGCTCAATCGAGATAAAAAGCCATTGATATTTCGTTTATTGCTCACCTGTTTTTGATTTCTAGTAACATATTGAAGTACTTGTTTGGTAGAGAGCATTCCCCAAGCCAGATAGGGAGAAATTCGGCCACTATGAAGTCTAGATTCCAATGGTTTAGAATAATTCTTTTGGTACCCATTAATTCGCTTCGTGATAAAACTATGCAAGTATTTCCATCCATTTAAACTTCCCCCAATTTGAATACCTGATTTATGATGAATGTTTAAGTCTAAAGGGATCAGTTCTAGCCTGGAAATTAATTCATCTATTTCTTTTGATCTATAATAAGTACCTGGAAGAAAGCTAGGGGTATGAATAGGAGCTTTCATTTGACTCATCCAGTGCTCCCGCCATTTTTGACGGTTTTTTAGCGCCCTCCATAGACCATTTTGGGCAAATTCATACCAATGTACACGGTTTTTAGTGCACCATTTTTTTACAGCTTTATCTCTTGTATATGTAATATCCATTCCCACTTCCATATGAGAATATAGGGATGTAATAGGTTCTTGGGAATGAATTTTTTGAAGTATTTCTGGAATATAGTCGGAAAGGATTAAAATTTTGGTATCGTATTCCCTTAGCTTTAATTGTATAGCATCTAATCCTTCCTGAATAAAATCAATATGTAATTGACTGTAATGTGGGTCTTGAGTCCAAAATGATTCAAAAGAATAGAGTAGTAGTACCTTTTCTCCACTAGCTAAAGCTTTAGTTAATGGTTCATGATCATCTAGTCTTAAATCTCTTTTAAACCAAACTACAACCATTTTTAAGCCAAAGCTTTTTTATAAGTTTCAAGACACCTTTCTCTAGCAATTTTATGGTCTACCATTGGACTAGGATAGGTGATTTCACCTAAATCTGGCACCCATTTTTTAAGGTAAATATGCTGTTTGTCAAATTTGTCTATCTGGGTTGTGGGGTTAAAAATTCTAAAATAGGGGGCAGCGTCTACTCCAGAACCAGCAGCCCATTGCCAGTTTCCTACATTACTGGCTAATTCAAAATCCAATAATTTTTCTGCAAAATAAGCTTCACCCCACCTCCAATCAATCAATAGGTGTTTGCAAAGAAAACTAGCCACAAGCATACGAACCCTGTTGTGCATAGTTCCAGTAGCATTGAGTTCTCTCATTCCAGCATCTACCAAAGGATAGCCTGTTGTACCATTTTTCCAGCGCTCAAATTCTGCTGTATTATTTCTCCATTCAATACGGTCATAAGCAGGTTTAAATGCCTTTGTAGGTGTGTGGGGAAAATGCCATAATATTTGCATGAAAAACTCCCTCCAAATGAGTTCACTCAAAAATACTTGATTTTTTTGTGCTTTGGCTTTTTGTACAAGGGCCCTAACAGATACAGTTCCAAACCTAAGGTGAGGCCCTAATTTAGAAGTGCCGTTTTCTATACTCGGGAAATTTCTTTTTGCTTCATATTCCTCAATGAGTTCTGTACTAACCGAATAATTTGGGACCTTAATTTCTGCCTCAGAATAGCCTAAGGCTTTCATATCGTGAAGGCTTGTATTTATTTTATAGAGGTTTTCAAGCGGCATTTCTAGTGCTTGAAATCCTTGAGGGTATTGCTGTTCAAAAATGCTTAACCATTTATTCTTATAGGGCGTATAGACTACATAAGGTTTGCCGTCTTCTTTAGTTACCTGATCTTTTTCAAAAATAACCTGGTCTTTAAAAGCGTTAAAATCGACTGATTTAGTGGCCAAATAAGTTTTAATCTCTAAGTCTCTTTGTATTGCGTAAGGCTCATAGTCTTCATTGGTGTACACCCCACACACTTTAAAATTGTTGGATGTTTCTATTAGAGATTTAAAAACCTCTAATGGTTTTCCATGGTAGGATTGTACCCCAGATAGAAAAGACGTTTTAAAATGCTGGTTTATTTGTTGTAACTGGTGAACAATGAATTGAAGTCTAGGGTCTTTATCCGGAAGCATTTCTAATATGTCTGTATCGAAAATAAATATAGGAAGCACTTTTTTGCCACTTAAAAGTGCCTTAGATAAAGCCGTGTTGTCATTGTACCTCAAATCCCTTCTATACCAAAAAATGACAATTTCTTCCATCATAAATGTATGAGTTGCGCTAAAAATATATTTCTTCTATGCGGACTAATGTACGTTTAAACTTCCCATTCCACCGTCTAATCCAATAATTTGTCCACTCATCCAACTACTTTTGTCTGAGAGTAAAAATACAGTCATTTCAGCAATATCACTGGCGGTACCCACTCTTTTTAAGGGGTGCCTTGCATCCATCAGCTCTTTTTTCTTATCGTTGTTTAATAAGCGTCCAGCCAATGGGGTATTGGTTAATGATGGTGCAATACAATTCACCCTTAGTTTGGGTGCATTCTCTGCGGCAATAGACTTCACAAAACCTTCAACAGCTCCTTTAGCAGCTGCTATACTGGCGTGAAAGGGCATACCCATAGCCACTGCTACAGTGCTGTAAAACACCATACTACTTCCTTCATTCATTTTTGGCATAATGGCCTGAACAATCGGTAACATAGCAAAGAAATTTATTTCCATGTCTGCTCTGAATGCTTCGTTAGAAAGCATTTTAAGCGGTTTTAAGTTTATTGAACCTGGACAGTACACAAATCCATCTATGGGTGTATTGATTTGGTCTATAGGAAAGGCGTCTGTAAGTACATCAAATATGCTGTGGTTTACATGAGGCAATGAAACTTCTGGAGCAGTTCTTGAGAATAAATGTACTTGGTGGTCTTGAGACAATATTTTTACAGTTTCAAGTCCAATGCCATGAGAACCTCCTATAATAACAATATTTTTCATAATTAAATCTTTTTTAAACTTAGGGTTGTTGGGGTAGGTAATTGACCAAATAATTCTTTAAGTGCTTTTTCTCTGTGTGCAAATATCTTTTTTAACTGAGGCTTCACTATAATGGGGTGCACCATTTGGCCTAAAATTCCAAATGGAATTTTGTAATCAATTATATCTTCCATTTCTACACCGCCCTCAATTTCTTTAATAAAATGTTTATGGTGCCATAAAGCATAAGGGCCAAAACGTTGTTCGTCTACGAAGTACTTTCCGTTTTCTACATGTGTTATCTCAGTGACCCATTTGGTGGTAAATCCTGGAAAAGGGCTAACGGTGTAATGAATGACTTGGCCTGGAAACATTTTTCTGTCTACACCGGCTAGGATGTTAAAACCCATCGCTTCAGGTGTAATTTTTTGAAGATTTTTAGGGTCTGACAAGAATTCCCAAGCAGTCTGCATATCTGTTTTAATACATTGTTTTGCGTGTAATTGGTATAGTTGCATAGATCTGTAATATGTTATAACACAAAGATAGTATTTTGTTTAACTTTTAGATATTATTTGTTAAACATTTTGAATATTTCTTCTAAGGGTTATCGCTATCTTTGATATTCATTTTAATCAAACATCACTACATAATATTATGAAAAAAACATTCTTGTTATTATTGATGATTACCTCTCTTGAGGGGTTTTCTCAAATCGTTGCGCCGCAGCCAAGTCCTTCAGTAAGCCTTCATCAAACGGTTGGATTAAGTGAAGTGACCCTAAAATATTCAAGACCTGCCATGAGGGGAAGAAAAGTCATGGGTAATTTAGTTCCTTATAATGCCATATGGAGAACAGGTGCCAATGCAAACAGTACTTTTACTGTGAATACTGCTTTTGAATTTGGTGGCACTTCTGTAGAAGCGGGTACTTATGCCGTATTTACCAAGCCAGCTCCAAGCCAATGGGAGGTATTTTTATACCGTAAAAACGATAATTGGGGTGCGCCAGCTGTTTGGGATCCATCATTAGTTGTGGCTACAGCTACAATAATTCCTCAACAAACAGAAAGAACCATGACTTCTTTTTCAATGAACATTAATGAAATTTCCCTTAACGGGGCCTATCTAGAAATTCACTGGGAAAATACTCTATTGGCAGTTCCATTTAGTGTTCCCACGGATCAGATGGTGATGAATTCCATTGAAAAGACCTTAAATCAAGCGCCCACTGCAAATGATTACTATACTGCTGCAGTGTATTTATTATCTGCAGATAAGGATCTAAAACAAGCTTTAGCATATATGGACACTGCTATGGCACAGATTGAAAAACCTGCTTTTTGGCAATTGAGACAACAGTCTTTATTGTTTGCTAAAGCTGGAATGTTCAAAAAAGCCATAGCAGCTGCTGAGGCTTCTTTGGCTGGAGCTTTGGAAGCCAATAATATGGATTATGTAAAAATGAACAAAGATTCATTGGCAGAATGGCGAAAGTAAATTAATAATTTAATGTGCTGCTAAAGTGCTGTTTGTTTTTCCTTTAAAAAAACAGACAGCACATGTGCGCATACTACCACCAACACACAACCCAATACATTGAGCCACAAATAGGACATGAGGTCTAAATAGAAGCTGAGAATAACCAGTATTTGTGTGATGATTGCTCCGTAGAATACGGCTTTTCCTTTAATGTGCTTAAAGAAAAATGCCAACAGAAATATCCCCAAAACATTACCGTAAAAGATAGATCCAATGATGTTAACCAATTGAATGAGGTTTTCAAACAGGTTGGCTACACTGGCTATTCCTATGGCTATAATACCCCATCCAAAAGTAAACCATTTGGTCATTTTTAAATAGTGGCCTTTGTCCTTTGACACTGGAGCAAAGCGTCGGTAAAGATCTATACTCGTTATGGTGCCTAAGGCATTTAATTCAGAGGCGGTAGAAGACATGGCTGCAGAGAGAATTACGGCCAATAAAAGCCCAATAAGGCCTCTGGGTAAATAATGTAATATATAGTATATAAATACGTAGTCTTTGTCATTTTCTGCAATAGAGGGATCTGCTTTTTTAAGAAGTGTCTTGGTTTGAATCCTAAGGTCCTTTTCTTGTTTTTGCAAGTCCTTCAACATAAAGTTGGCCTTATTTGCCACTTCAGTTTTATGATCCTCTAAGGCATTTAAATAATTTATTTGCCAAATGGCGCGTTCTGTCTGATTCTTTGAAAGAGAAGTTTTTAGAGATTCGTATTGGGCAATGTACTCAGGGGCTTCCATGGCTTTTTGAGCGGCTGGATTAAAATGTATGGGATTGGCATTGAACTGAAAGAATACAAATACCATTACCCCAACCCCTAGAATGAAAAATTGCATGGGAATTTTTAAGATCCCATTGAAGACTAGACCCAATTGGCTTTCCCTTTTGGACTTTCCTGAAAGGTATCTTTGGACCTGGCTTTGGTCAGTCCCAAAGTAGGAGAGCGCTAAGAAAAAGCCGCCAGTAATACCGCTCCAAAATGTATATCGGTTGTTGGGGTCTAAACTAAAATCTAGGACGTCTAATTTACCAGACTGTTCGGCAATAATTAGGGCTTTACTGAAATTGACATCGGCCGGGAGGCCAGAAACAATCATGTAAAAAGCCACAAACATACCGCCCATAATTACAAACATTTGTTGCTTTTGTGTGACGTTAACTGCTTTTGTTCCCCCACTTACCGTATAGACAATCACTAGGCCTCCTATAATTAATACCAATAGTTTGAGTGGCCAACCCAATACGGCAGAGAGAATTATAGCGGGTGCAAAGATGGTAATTCCGGCGGAAAGTCCCCTTTGAGCCAAAAAAAGTAATGCGGTGAGTGTTCTGGTTTCTCCATTAAACCGTTTCTCTAAAAATTCGTAGGCTGTTTCTACCTGTAACCGATCATACAAAGGAATAAATACCAGGATAATCACTAGCATGGCTAAGGGTAATCCAAAATAGAATTGCACAAATCCCATTCCGTCATGATAGGCCTGCCCTGGGGTAGACAGAAAAGTTATGGCAGAGGCTTGAGTGGCCATGACAGACAAACCAACTGTGGCCCAATTGGCCTCTTTACCACCAAGTACATAGTCCCTTACATTTTTACTGCCCTTGGTTTTCCAAAGTCCATAGCCCACTATAAAAAGTAGGGTGAAAATTAAGATACTCCAGTCTAGTATGCTCATATCTAATTTTTAATGGCTTGCTTTTCAATATTTTGTGGTATAGAAATCATATTGGTAAACAATCTGTAGGCACCAGGAACTCCGGCAGGCAATTCTCTAAAGAAACTCAAGCCTGTGTATATAAAGTGCCCTTTCCCATATGGTGCTACTAATAAACTTCCTTGGGTAGGTGTCTCATCACCATCTTTTATTTCCAATATTGGGCGGTATGCTTTGTCCCATTTGTTTGGAAAATACAATCCACGTTCCTGTACCCATCCCTCAAAATCTTTAGCGTCTATTTTATTGGGAAAAGATAATAAGGGGTGCTTGGGATCTATAAAACTAACCGGGGCATTTTCTCTGGTAACCCTATCTCTAGATAGGTAAAGCGGGTAGGGGGCTAATTTAAAAAGATTGTCTGAGTTCCTGGCCGCTGTGTTGTATTGACTAATTAAAACACCACCATTTTTCACATATTCTCCAAGAATATTTTTATTTAGTGCCAAACCATCTATAACATTCAAAGCCCTAATACCTAGAATAATGGATTGATATTTAGAAAGGTCTAAACTCCCTAAATTTTCTGGGTTTAATTGGTGAACCACATAACCTATAGCTTCCAGACTTTCAGGAATTTTATCTCCCGCACCCATAATGTAACCTATGTGGCTCCCTCTTTTTTGAATGTTGAGCCTCACAAATTTTGTGCTTGAAGTTTCAAGAACAACTTGTGATGGAATGTGATCATAGCTAATATTTACGATGTTTTTGTTGAACTGACTTTCTTTTGTTGTGGCCTCGAATAATCCCTGAACTTCACTGTCCTTTTCAGGAGGGCTCACGGTAAAAGTAAACAGGCTGCTTGCACCTTTTTCTTTGATATTAAAATTGTGATACAAAGGACTTACGGACCAATTATTAGGGAGCGATAAAGAGACCTGACCACTTTGGTTGGCCGCTTTGGCGGTGAGGGTCATTTGAACTTCTTTAGATTCAGTATCAGGAAATAAGACCACTTCTTGGGCAGGTTTCAAGGAGAGTTTTGGGACTATCTTGAAAAGTTCCCAAAGTTCTCCCTTGTCTGGTTCGGCATGCCTAAATACTAGAGGGAGTTCGTAATCTATTAGACTACCATTAAAATCTAATTCCAATGTTAGACTTACTGCAGCTGGAGATTCGGCTTTTCCAACAAGCGTTGGATCGGTCACTTTGTACATTCCTAAAGTAGCGGGTTCATTGAGCCAATAAGGGTTGCTGTAAGGACTGTCTTCAGGAAATTTTATTGAAATGGATTGGCTGTATTTTTGATTTTTACTTAAAACCTTTGGAGAGAATGCGTCCAGCTTAATAGCGCCTCTTAGGCTGATGTTTTTAATATTGATGCCTTTTTCGTTTCTGGCCACCAATACAATATTTGCTTCCATTTTCTCTCCAGGACTGCTATATGCTTGCGGACTTAAAAAATCCATATAAAGTCCAGAAACATCTGCGATGATTGTTTTTATTTGCGCCATTTTCTGCTCCTTCCAAAAAGGATCTTTAATTTCTTTAATGAGTTGGTAAGCAGCCAATAGGTCTTTTAAATGTGTTGCAGGATTGTTGAAATTAAAATTTTCTTGGATGGGTTTTAAGATGTTCTGAATTTCAATTCCTTCAGGGATTCTATTCCAAGTAGTGTCTATACCGTCAAAAAGAGATGCATTTTTTGGCAAATCCCCTTTTAAAAATTCTAGGTATTCATTTTCTGCCCCTCTTTGGTTTAATCTTCCAAATCCTTGACACAAATGCTGACTACTGGCCAAGGAGGCTATTTCATTGTTGGAAATACCTAAACTCGGGTAGTAAACGCCTACATCTAAGGTAATTAATCCTTTTTTTGAAGCGGCGCTAAACTTTTCTTCAGAACCGTAAAACCACCAAGAGGTATTGAAAAATACTCTTTTTGGTTGCCATGGACTTAGCGTATTTAACTGACTTGGAAATGCTTTTGTTGCGGCCAAATCAAATGCCTCCATACTCAATAAAGCACTAGAGGTATGGTGGCCATGAGTGGTGCCCGGTGTCCTGTGGTCAAATCTATTGATGATAATATCTGGCCTGAGTTGTCTGATGGTTTTTACCACATCTGAAAGTACGGCTTCTTTGTTCCAAATTTCTAAGGTCTCGTCTGGGTGTTTAGAAAAACCAAAGTCATTGGCCCTGGTAAAATACTGATGGCCGCCGTCTATATTTCTTGCAGCGAGTAATTCTTGTGTCCTAAGTACTCCTAAAAGGGCCCTGATTTCTGTTCCTATTAAGTTTTGTCCGCCATCTCCCCTGGTTAAGGAAAGATAGGAGGTGGTGGCATGGCTATAGTTGGATAAATAGGAGATGAGCCGGGTGTTTTCGTCATCTGGATGGGCTGCTATATAAAGTACATTGCCTAAAAAATTAAGCTGCTGAATAGATTGGTGTATGGCGGCACTACTTTTAGGAGTAAAGTCTTGCGCTTGTAAGGTAATTAAACCTAAAAACATGGCGCAAATAGCCTTATAAATGCTTATTTTCATCTTTTAAAGTTCTTGCTTTTTTAATAAAAGGACGCCTTTTTGTAAGAATAAATTGTTTGGATAGGTGACCAGGGTGCCTTCTTCTGTTTTTAATTCTACGTAAAAGGCCCTTACATCTGTAATAATGGCTTCTAGAGGAAAATCGTCGTCCTGAATTTTTATCCTGTCGCCAATTTTAAATGGAAAGGAGAAAAATAATATAATTCCAGCACTAATATTACTCAGTATAGACCAGGTAGCAAATAATGCTACGCCTAAAATAGCAAAAAAAGAAGAAAGTACTAGACCCAAGTCTTCTAATTTTACCCCCCATATGATCAACAGGGAAACTAGGCCAATAGTACTAATTCCAATGCTACTATACTTAATGATCAGCTTGGTTCTTGAAGTGTTTAAATCACTAATTTTACCTACTTTTTTGATCGCTTTTGTGCTGATGAATTTAAAAAACAACAAACCTATAAGCAAGGCAATCGTACTGTAGATTTCTTGTAAATGGGACTGAATAAAAGCGTTCATTTGATAGAATTTAAGTGTTGTTGAAATATGTTTTAAAAAAAAAGCTGTGGCTGATTAGATCAGCTTTCAAGCAAGAGTAGTTACAGGTATTCAGCTTCGCCCAAGAGTTTTTTAAGGGTAGTGTATACTTTTTGAGTCGGAAGTCCTACTACATTGTTATAACTCCCTTCTATTCTACTAATTCCAATTAATCCAAGCCATTCTTGAATTCCATAGGCACCTGCTTTGTCATAAGGCTTGTAATGGTCTATGTAATAGTTAATTTCTTTTTGAGACAAAGCGGTAAAAGTAACTTCGGTGGCTTCATTACATAGGATTTTCTCACCTTGATAGGTAAAACAAACAGCGGTGTACACCCAATGCGTATCTCCAGAAAGGCTAGAAAGCATGGCCTTGGCTTCTTCACGGTCTTTTGGTTTTCCCAGAGCCGTTTCTTTGTGCCAAACTATGGTGTCAGAAGTAATGAGCACCGCATTACCTAAATCTTTATCAGAAAAGGCACTGGCCTTTAATTCAGCCAAATAAGTAGCTATTTCTTGGGCTAGAAGCTCATGAGGGTAAACCTCTTCCACTTCTCTTACTTGAATATCTACTGTAAACCCCATGTCTTCAAAGAATTTTTTTCTTCGAGGAGATCCTGAGGCTAAAATAATTTTATGATTTGGGTAGTGAAGTGGCATCTATAAGGATTTTGAATTAAAATATGGGTTTAATCTGTTTGAGCGTCTGTATTGCTCGTCCATTTTCCTTGTACTTTAAGTACCTGTTCTATCACATCTCTTACGCAGCCGGCTCCACCATTGATATGAGAAATGTATTCAGACACCGCTTTGACTTCAGGTACCGCATTTTGAGGACAGCTTGGTAGTCCAATGAATTGCATGGGTGGAATGTCAGGAATGTCGTCTCCCATATAAAGAACTTCTTTAGGGTCTATACCATTGCCGTCTAAGTATTCGTGCAAAGGCTCCATTTTATCATGGGCACCCATGTAGATGTCTTTTACGCCTAATGCCTTAAAACGTTCTCTAACTCCTTCATTAGTACCTCCAGAGATGAGACAGATTCTAAACCCCTGATTTAAAGCTGCTTTTACAGCATAGCCATCCTTCACGCTTACTTTTCTCAGTAATTCTCCAGTGCTTGTAATGAGGACTTGTCCGTCTGTGAATACTCCGTCAACATCAAAGATGAAGGTGGTGATTTTAGGTAATAATTTTTTATAACTCATGCTTGTATTTTTCTTGAATAGCGTTGCTAATATATTGGTAAATCTTTTTTTGCTCCTCTTTGGGGAGTGATTCTATATGGGCATTTATGGTGTTGGTGTCTCCTCGTCTTGCTGGTCCTGTCTGGGCTACCTCTGGACCTAATGTTAGGGCATTTTTAACTGTTTGCTCCATTAACGGACCCAGTAACTCAAAAGGAACCTCTTGATTTTTACAGAATTCAGCAGCTTGCGTGTAAAGAAAATTAGAGAAATTATTGACCCAAACAGCTGCTAAATGAAGGGAACGTCTTTTAGAGGAATCCATCGATAAAGAGCAGCTACTTACTTCAGTAGCTAACGAAAAGAGTGTCTGAAAAACGGTTTCATTAACCCCTTCAATGAGAATCGGGATCTCTTTAAAACTCATTTTTTCTGAGCTGCCAAAGGTTTGTAATGGATAAAAGACCCCTCTTTTAGAGTGATCTTTTAAGGCCTCTAAGGAGACACTGCCAGACACATGACAGACAATACCATTGGGAACATTAATACAACTAGACACCTCTGCAATCGCATTATCTGAAACAGCAATAAAAACCAATTGTTCTTTAATGGGTGCTTTGAAATTAGTGCTCGTTATGGTGTTTTTAAAAGCTTCCAAAGCCTGTTCGTTTCTCCCTAATACCAATGATACTAAAACCCCATCCAAACTGTTGAACAGATGAAACAACTGGTGTGCTAATCTTCCGGTTCCAATAATAGCAATAGAAATCATACTCAAAAATAGCATAAATAAGCGGGTTAATAAGGACTTTAAATAGTTTTTATAAACCGTTTTTAGGATTCAATATCGAGGAAAAAAGAGAAAAAGGCCGTACTTTTATACACAAAAAATAGCAGCATTTATCATGATTGAAACCCTAAAGAAAATACTCTTCTCCACCAGGCTTATGTCTGTACTGTTTATTGCGTTCGCCACTGCCATGGCTTTTGGAACTTTTATTGAAAGTTGGTACTCTACCGAAACCGCAAGAATATGGATATACAATGCCACCTGGTTCGAAGCCATGATGGTCTTTTTTGTCATAAATTTCGCAGGGAATATTAAACGATATGGATTGTTTAAATTAAAAAAGTGGCCTGTATTACTACTTCATATTTCTTGGATACTCATTATTCTGGGCGCTTTTGTGACGCGTTATATTAGTTATGAAGGGATGATGCCTATTAGGGAAGGTGAAACAGAAAAAATCTTTTATTCAGACAAAACCTATGTGACTCTCATGGTAGATGGGGAAAAAGATGGTGCACCAGCAAGGCGTACTTTTGAAGACCAGGCTATTTTCACACCAGAGGCTAAGAAAACATCTCTGCCTTGGCGCTCCAATTTCGCAGACCAAGATTTTGGCATTGACTTTGTTTCTTTTCAGCAAGGGGCTAAAGAAGGAGTTATAGAAGATCCAAATGGAACAGATTTCTTGAAAATTGTAGAAGCGGGAGACGGCAACAGACATGATCACTATTTAGAATCTGGTTCCGTAACCAGTATTCACAACATACTATTCGCTTTAAATGAAGAAACGCCGGGGGCAATAAATATTAACACTAGCGTAAGTCCTTACACCATTAACACTCCCTTTGAAGGAGATTTTATGCGTATGGCAGACCAATTTCAGGGGGCTGTATTAAAAGATAGCGTTCAAGAATTACAACTCAGATCCTTATATAATGTAGGAGGTATGCAGTTTGTCATTCCTGAATTACCTATGAAAGGGATTAATGGAATTGTGGCGGTTCCTGAAGATGAAATAACTCCAGAGACCAAAGACGCTTTAACAGTCGCCATCACAACAGGAGGTGAGACCCAGCAAGTGACCGTTTTAGGGGCCAAGGGAATGGCTAGTTTTTCAGAGAAGGTGCAGATTGGTGGCTTAGATTTTACTTTAGGCTATGGTTCTAAAGTGTATGAATTGCCCTTTTCAGTGAAGTTAAATGATTTTATTGCTCAAAAATACCCAGGTACAGAAAAAGGCTATGCCTCTTTTATGAGTAAAGTGACCGTAGAAGATACCCGTCCTTTTGATTACGATATTTTTATGAACCATGTCTTAGATCATGGAGGTTACCGATTTTTCCAATCTAGTTTTCACCCAGATGAGAAAGGAACTGTACTCTCTGTAAGCCATGACTTTTGGGGGACTTGGATCACCTATGTTGGTTATTTTTTACTCTACATAGGGCTCATGGGAATCTTATTTTTTGGGAATACTAGATTTAAAGACTTGGCCAGATCTATTGAAAAGGTAAAGGCCAAGAAGGCAATGTTGTCCATCATGTTTTTATTGGGGAGTTTAAATCTTTCTTTGGCCCAAGGGGCCGATGACGTTTCTCAAGATACTCACGCACACAGTAGTGCCGCCCTATCAGATATTCAAGTAGCCTTAGCAAAAACTACTGCCACTGCTGAACATGCGGCTAAATTTGGTGCCCTAGTGATCCAAGATGATGGTGGGCGTATGAAGCCCATGAATACATTTGCCTCAGAACTGTTGCGAAAACTGAGCTTTAAGACCAAATACGAGGGACTGAATCCAGACCAGGTATTGCTCTCCATGATGCTCAACCCAGCACTTTGGTACAATACGCCTTTTATTGCCCTAGACAAAAAAGGTCAAAACGATAGTCTTAGAAATATTTTAGGATTGCCTTCAGGGCAACGAATGGTTAAGGCAACAGATTTCTTTGACGCTGCTGGTGCCTATAAATTAGCGCCATTTCTTCAGGATGCTTATGCAACAACAAACCCTAATAAATTTCAAAAAGACTTCCAAGATATTGACCTTAGATTAGGCTTATTGAATAGGGCTTTAGGAGGAGAAATTATCAAAATATTCCCACTTCTAAACGATGATAACAACAAATGGATCTCTGCCGTGGAATACCGTTCTGGTAAGCATGTCATTGGCGATAGTTTGTATGCAAATTTTGTAAAAAATGCGGTGCCTTTCTATTTGATGACGTTAGAGAAAGCCATTGCAACTGGAGATTACAGCTCAGCAGATAAATTATTAGAAGCCTTTACTCAAAACCAAAATAATCACGGTAGTGAGATTATGCCTGCTCCTGAAAAGATTCAGGCAGAGATTTTCTACAACGAATTAGACATTTTCAATAGGCTCTATAAATACTATGCCCTCATTGGAGTACTCATGTTCTTCTTTTTGGTTTTTCAAATCTTTAAAGACAGACGTTTTCTCCGCTACGGAATTTTTGGTTTTAAGGGCTTGGTATATCTATTGTTTGTGTCCCATACAGCCGGCTTAATTTTAAGATGGTACATCTCTGGACACGCTCCTTGGAGTGACGCCTATGAGAGTATTTTATATGTCTCCTGGGCTACTTTAGCCATGGGAATAGCCTTAGGAAGAAAAAGTGATTTAACCCTAGCAGCCACTACTTTTGTCACGTCTATGCTTTTATGGATTGCCCACCAAAGTTGGGTTGATCCTGCGGTAGCCAACTTAGTTCCAGTACTAGATAGTTATTGGCTTATGATACATGTAGCGGTAATTGTAGGGAGTTATGGACCTTTAACCGTGGGAATGATACTCGGTGTAGTGTCTTTGATCCTTATGATTATGACCAATGAAAAAAATAAGCAGCGTATGGACCTCAATTTAAAGGAGCTTACCATCATAAATGAGCTGGCCTTAACAGTAGGCCTGATCATGCTGACCATTGGAAACTTCCTTGGAGGGCAATGGGCCAATGAAAGTTGGGGTAGGTACTGGGGTTGGGATCCAAAAGAAACCTGGGCCCTGATTTCTATTTTGATCTACGCCTTTGTTATTCACACTAGATTGGTGCCAGGACTTAGGGGGCGTTGGACTTTTAATTTTCTTAGTATAGTAGCATACGCCAGTATTATGATGACCTATTTTGGGGTGAATTTCTACCTAGTAGGATTACATTCTTATGCCAGTGGTGCTCAAGTCATTACTCCGAGTTTTATTTGGTATTGTGTGGTGGGAGTAATTTTACTCGGAGGCATTAGTTTTTGGAAGCACAAGAAAATATTTAAAAAATAAGTACTTTTAAAAAAGATCAAAACACCGCTTATGGAACTTAAAAAATCAGGTATTAATACGCTTTGTACCCATTATGGGGAATTAGATGACCCCCTTTACAAAGGAGCAGTTTCACCCTTATATATGAGTACTTCTTATGCCTTTGAAGACGTGGAAGTAAAACGCTACCCGAGGTATTTTAACACGCCTAATCAAGTAGCTTTAGCTAAAAAAATTGCGGCTTTGGAGCACAGTGAAGCTGCCTTGATTTTCGGAAGTGGTATGGCTGCAGTGAGTACTGCTATGTTGGCTTTTTTAAGTGCAGGAGATCATGTAGTATTGCAGAAAACACTTTATGGAGGCACCTATAATTTTGTTGTAGAAGAATTAGAACGCTTTGGAATTTCTTATACGTTTACGAAAGGATTGGCTCCAAATGACTTTGAAGCAGCCTTACAAGACAACACCAAAGTGATTTATATAGAAACGCCCTCTAATCCTTTGCTCACCATTACAGATTTAAAAGCAGTGGGAACTATTGCTAAAAAAGCGGGTATTGTGAGTATGATAGACAATACTTTTGCTAGTCCAGTAAACCAAAACCCAGCAGATTTTGGAATAGATGTGATCATTCACTCTGCCACGAAATACATGGGTGGGCACTCAGATATATGTGCAGGAGCTGTAGCAGCCTCTCAGGCTCATATAGATCAGGTGTTTAGATTGGCTAAAAATTTTGGTGGTTCACTGAGTGATTATACCGTTTGGTTACTTGAAAGAAGTATGAAAACTATGGGAATTCGCGTAAAAGCCCAAAATGAAAATGCCATGGAGATGGCTACTTATTTGGAAGGACACCCTGATGTTGCTAAGGTGTATTATCCCGGTCTAAAAAGCCATCCAGACCATGCATTGGCCGCTGACCAAATGAGTGGTTTTGGAGGTATGTTGTCTTTTGAATTAAAAGAAGGATTAGACGCGAGTGCGTTTCAAAAAGCCTTACAATTAATTAAACCTTCTATGAGTTTGGCTGGAATTGAGAGTACTTTACTCTCGCCAACCCTTACCTCACACGCCCTTTTGAGTCCTGAAGAAAGAAAGCACCAAGGCATTGCAGACGGCCTAATCCGTTTCTCTGTAGGAATTGAAGAAGTGGAAGCTTTACAATCAGATATTGACCAGGCCATTAAAAGCTTGCTTTAAAATAAAAAAATGAAACTAGATATTCTCGCCTTTGGGGCGCATCCAGACGACGTTGAATTAGGTGCAGGTGCTACCATTGCCAAGGAAATAAGCCTTGGCAAAAAAGTAGGAATTGTAGATTTAACAAGGGGAGAACTCGGTACTAGAGGAACTCCAGAAATTAGAGCGATTGAGGCTAAGAAAGCAGCTGCAATTTTAGGTGTGTCTATTCGAGAAAATCTAGGTTTAGCAGACGGTTTTTTTAAAAAAGATTTAGAAAGTCAAATGCGTGTCATAGAAATGATCAGAACTTACCAGCCAGAGGTTGTTTTATGTAATGCCATTAGAGACCGCCATATAGATCACGGAAAGGGAAGTTCATTAGTCAGTGACGCGTGTTTTTTAAGTGGTCTTATTAAAATAGAAACCAATGACGCTCAAGGAGCTCCTCAACAAGCTTGGAGGCCTAAACAAGTGTATCATTATATTCAATGGGAAAATATCAACCCTGACTTTGTAGTTAATGTTTCTGGTTTTTTAGATCAGAAAGAAAAATCAATTTTGGCCTATGCCTCTCAATTTTTTGATCCAGCAAGTAAGGACCCAGAGACCCCTATTTCCTCTAAAAACTTCTTAGATTCTGTTCGCTACAGAGCACAAGACCTAGGGAGGCTTATAGGCGTAGCCGCCGCCGAGGGTTTTACAGCAGAAAGGCATGTAGCGGTAGAACGCTTAGATGGATTGATATAGCTTTCTGATAATAGCATAAGATAACAGCATTATTTTGCCTATCAGCACTATACTGATAAGGGGCTTATTACAGTATGTATTAACCCATTCTAAAACCTCTTTTAAAATATCTTTTCTTGTATTCTACTGACTACCAATTGGATTGATTTTTTTTAAAAATACCCTGTGATTTTTTTTGAAAGCTAGAAGGAAATAAATTATATTTGCAGCCAATTACAAATGGTGGTTGTAGCTCAGCTGGTTAGAGCGCTGGTTTGTGGTACCAGAAGTCGCCGGTTCGAACCCGGTCTTCCACCCAGAATTAAAGCCTTACTTTTAAGTAAGGCTTTTTTTGTGGCTCAAATTAAGGACAAAAAAAATCCCCAGCTTTCACTGGGGATTAAATTCTTAAAATATTATGAGCTTATTTACCCGCCTTGTCTACGGTAATTCTGTTAGCTCTATTCGCCAGTTCCCAAGCCGTATAAAATACCAAACGACTTCTATTTTCTAATAAGTCATAGTTTATTTTATCTGGAGTATCTCCAGGTTTGTGGTAGTCATCATGGGTACCGTTAAAATAAAATATAATTGGAATATTATTTTTAGCAAAATTGTAGTGGTCAGACCTGTAATAAAAACGGTTTGGATCGTTCTCATCATTATAGGTGTAATCTAACTCAACTTTAGTGTACTTTTCATTAACTTCTTCAGAGAGTTCATGTAATTCAGTACTTAGTTTGTCAGATCCAATGAGGTAAATGTAATTCCTGTCGCCTTCTCTTTTTGGGTCAATTCTCCCTACCATATCAATATTTAGATTGGCTACCGTATTGGCCAATGGAAAAATAGGATCTACATCTGTGTAATACTGAGATCCTAACAATCCTTTTTCTTCCCCAGTTACATGTAAGAAAACAATAGACCTTTTAGGCCCTTTTCCTTGGTCTGCAGCGGTTTTAAAAGCCTCTGCAATCTCTAATAAAGCTACTGTTCCTGAGCCGTCGTCGTCTGCACCATTGTGAATTTCTCCTTTACTGTTTACCCCTACGTGGTCTAAGTGAGAAGAAATTACAATATACTCCTCTGGAAATTCGCTTCCTTTTAAGAAAGCCACCACATTTTCTGACTGTACTTCTTTATTAGCACTCTGTACAGCAAAAGATAGCGGTAAGTCTAAAACCTTTGGTTGGTGGTCTGTAGCAATATTGGCAAGCATTTTGTTAGCTAATTCAGTATTTAAAAAGAAAGATGGCATACTCTCTTTTGCCATAGCTTTAATGCCCATGCTTCCGCTATCATTGTCTTTCATATAAGAAAACCTTCTCTGGTAACGGTCAAAATTGGCTTGGTCAAAAAACAATACTGCAACAGCACCTTTTTCTTTAGCTACTGCTACTCTTTTAGAAAGTGCCTCAGATATATTACTCCATTTACTGGCTTCTTCAGATCCAGAAAGCACAAAATGGCCGCTGGCATCTTTAGGTTCACCAGATTTTACAAGAACTACTTTTCCGCTCACCTCTAGATCAGCGTAGTCTGAGTAGTCGCCTTCTTCAATCCCATAACCTGCATATACAATTTGATCAAAATTTCCTTCAAAAGAAGTGAAACCCATAAACCCTTCTCCATTTTCCATAGAAACATCTCCCATACTAAGTTGTCCAGTTGGCAGTTTTCTAACTTCTAATGCAATGGGTTGAAAATAATCGTCTCCTCCTTTAGCAGCAGGAATTCCTAAAGAAACATATTGCTTCTTTAAGTATGCAATGGCCATTTTTTGTCCTGGCTCTCCTGTTTCTCTTCCTTCAAATTCGTCAGAGGCATAGGTATATAGGTGCTCTTTAAGCTCCCCTTCAGTAATTGTTTTTGCAAAAGCCTGAGGATCTGCAGCATTTGACTTCACCTGCTTTTGAGCATGTAAAGTACCCATGGTTAATCCAAGGGCTATTAAGGTTAATTTTTTCATACGTATGATTAGATTAGTATTTAAGCGCCCCTAAAATAGTAAATTAAGCCTAAAAGGCTTTGTTTTTAAGAAAATATTAAGGGCCTGCAACCTACAATAGAAAAGAAGAAAATTAAATGAATATTAGACCATATGGATATGCCATATTTTATGTTTATTTTAGTAGGCAACCAACCAAAAAATCAATCTAATGCAAACAATAGCATGGAAAGGCGTTATGCCAGCTGTCACTACAAAATTCACTTCAGAAGATCAGTTAGACCTTAATTTATTTTCCAAGAACATTCAAGCACAATTAGAGGCTGGAGTTCACGGGATTATTTTAGGAGGTACGCTAGGTGAAGCCAGCACATTGAGCAAAGCAGAAAAAAACACTTTAATTTTGCATACGGTTCAAGAAGTAAAAAATCAGGTACCTGTGGTCATTAATATTGCAGAACAAACTACTAAAGATGCCGTTGCTTCAGCTCATGCTGCGCAAGAAGCTGGTGCCAAGGGGTTGATGATGTTGCCGCCTATGCGTTATAAAGCTACCGCAGCAGAAACTGTCGCTTATTTTGAGGCAGTGGCTGGCAGTACAGACTTACCGATTATGATATACAATAACCCAGTAGATTATGGCATAGAAGTGACTATACCTATGTTTGAGTCGCTATTAAAACACCCTCAAATTCAGGCTGTTAAAGAATCTACAAGAGATACGACCAATGTGATAAGACTTCAAAATGCTTTTGGCGAAAGATTGAGTATCTTATCTGGAGTAGATACCTTAGCATTAGAAAGTTTGCTGCTTGGTGCACAGGGATGGGTGGCAGGTTTGGTTTGTGCTTTTCCAGCAGAAACAGTGGCTATTTATGCTTTGGCTAAAGCAGGGCGTATTGAGGAAGCTACAGATTTATACAAATGGTTTATGCCCTTATTAGAGCTAGATATAAACCCACAATTGGTGCAGAATATAAAAATGGCAGAAGTGGCCACCCATATTGGATCAGAATATGTGAGACTCCCCAGAATGCCTTTACAAGAACCAGAACGCTCAAGGGTCGCACAAATTATTGCTACTGCTTTGGCCACTAGGCCACAATTACCAGATTATAAGTCACTTTTATGAGGCCATAATCACTAGATAAGGCTTTGAATACCATCATTACAAAGTAATTAACCTCTGTAACAATTAAAAATAGTCGCATTTTCAAAACATACCCCATGAATATCATTACAAAAAACCTTATTGGTTTCTCCTACAGTGCAGTAGGTACTGAAACTTTTTCTAGCTTCAATCCAGTAGACCAATCTGCTACCCCATGGGTGTTTAAGAATGCTACGCTTGAGGAGTTAAAAAAAGCCACTGTTCTGGCGGAAACTGCTTTTATTCCATACAAAACAATGTCTGTCGCTCGAAGGGCTGCATTTTTAAGGGCCATAGCCAAAGAGATTCTTGCATTGGGAGAGTCTTTAACTACAGTATATACTGCAGAGACTGGATTGCCCAAGGGCAGGGCAGAGGGAGAGCGCGCAAGAACAATAGGGCAGTTAGAATCCTTTGCTAATGCTATAGAAAATGGCCAATATTTACAACCTATTATAGATCACGCAGACGCTAATAGAACCCCCATCCCAAAAGTAGATCTTAGAAAAATTAATGAACCCATTGGTCCCATAGCGGTTTTTGGTGCCAGTAATTTTCCTTTGGCCTATTCTACGGCCGGAGGAGACACTGCCAGTGCACTCGCGACAGGTTGTCCGGTGGTGGTAAAAGCCCATCCCATGCATGCAGCAACAAATGCTCTAGTGGTTCAGGCCATTTTAAAGGCGGCACAAGACACCAAAATGCCAGAAGGAGTGTTTTCATGTCTGTACAGCAACAATTATGAAGTAGGAACTCAGTTGGTTCAAGACCCTTTGATTAAAGGGGTTGGATTTACTGGAAGTATTGCAGGAGGAACGGCGCTTTATAAACTGGCCCAATCCAGAGTAACCCCTATACCTGTTTTTGCAGAGATGGGTTCAGTTAACCCAGTAGTGGTTTTGCCAGAGGCATTGAATGAAAACTCAGCCAGTTGGGCCAAAGCTTATGCAGGGTCCATTGCACTTGGTTCTGGACAGTTTTGCACCAATCCAGGACTGCTATTTGGTATAGCGTCTCCAGAACTAGATGCTTTTATAGACCAGCTCTCTAAGGCCTTTAATCAGTTAGAACCTCATTATATGTTACACCCCAATATTCATAGTGCGTATGAAAAAGGAAAGGCTGAATTTGACGCTCTAGCCACAAAAACTGGTGCTACTGCTACACCATCTTCTCCTAAAGAAGGCCTAGGTCATGGAGTGATATATAAGGTAAACGCAAGTACCTTTAAAACCAATCCAAGGTTGCACCAAGAAGTTTTTGGACCGCTTTCATTGGTGGTGGAATGCAAAAATGTAGATGAGTTAACCACACTAATCAAAGGATTAGAAGGTCAATTGACTGGAACAATTCTCGGATCTGAAACCGCCTTAGAAACCAATGAAAATCTAGTAATAACGTTACGAAGTAGGGTGGGAAGACTCATATTTAATGGGGTACCCACAGGAGTAGAAGTCTGTGCAGCCATGCAGCACGGCGGACCCTTTCCTGCGAGTACAGATGAAAGGTTTACTGCAGTGGGTGTAAAAGCAATGGACCGTTGGTTGCGGCCAGTGTCTTATCAAAATTGGCCAGATAAGCTCTTGCCCAAAGCCTTACAAAATAACAATCCCTTAGGTTTGACCAGACTGATTAACGGGAACCTAACAAAAGACTAACACCATGTCTGAACATATTTTTTCTTGTATAGACGCCCATACTTGTGGCAATCCAGTCAGGGTGGTAGCCAAGGGAGGGCCTCATCTGGTAGGAAACTCCATGAGTGATAAAAGGCAACACTTTTTAAAGCAATACGATTGGATTAGAAAGGGGCTCATGTTTGAACCAAGGGGCCACGATATGATGAGTGGGAGTATTTTTTACCCACCTTCAGATCCTGAAAATGACGCAGCTATCTTATTTATTGAAACCAGCGGATGCCTGCCCATGTGCGGACACGGTACCATTGGAAGCATTACAATAGGTATTCAAGAGGGATTGATCCATCCTAAAATACCTGGAAAAGTACGTTTGGAAACACCTGCTGGTCTGGTGCTTATTGACTATGAAATGAATGGAGATAAGGTAGCTTGGGTGAAGCTCACTAACGTCATGTCTTATTTGGCCGCCTCAGATCTGTCTGTGAGTCATCCTGTTTTAGGAGACCTAAAGGTCGATGTCGCTTATGGAGGTAATTTTTACGCTATAGTAGACCCCCAAGAAAATTTCAAAGGACTAGAACACTATACAGCCTCAGACCTAATTTCTTTATCCGTAAGTCTCAGGAGTCTGCTCAATGATCACTACCCCAACCGATTCATTCACCCCCAAGACAGTAATATTCACGGTCTGAGTCATGTATTATGGGCTGGAACTACCATAGACCCTAAGGCTACAGCTAGGAATGCAGTATTTTATGGAGACAAAGCCATTGATAGGTCGCCTTGTGGGACTGGGACGTCGGCCAGAATGGCTCAATGGCACGCCAAAGGTCTTTTGAAAAAAGGTGAAAAATTCATTCACGAAAGCTATATAGGGTCCCAATTTATTGGAGAAATAGTAGGAACAGGAAGTCTTGGAGAATTTTCAGCTATTGTGCCTAGCATTCAAGGTTGGGCAAAGGTATATGGACATAATACAATTTCAATAGATGATACAGACGATCCATATGCCTATGGTTTTCAGGTTATTTAAGTGTGCCAAGATTCAGTTTTATAAGCAAGGTACTACTTTGGTAACAAATGTTACCTTTAAACTAATTCAGGGACCTTATCTTTGAAATTTGACTGCTTATGGAACTATTAGAAATTTTTGGATATTTTGGTGCTTTGTTAATTGGGGTAGTTCTCGGTTTAATTGGGGGTGGTGGTTCTATCCTAACTGTACCTATTCTAGTTTATTTGCTGGCTGTTAACCCAATGACTGCGACTGCATATTCTTTATTTGTTGTAGGAACTTCTTCCTTATTTGGTGCAATTCAAAATTTCAAAAAAGGTTTGGTAGACGTTAAAACTGCACTAGTATTTGCTACACCAGCTTTTATAGCAGTGTATATTACAAGGCGCTATATAATGCCTGCCTTGCCAGATACTTTTTTTAGTATTGGAACTTTTGTAATGACTAAGAACATCGCTATTATGGTGTTTTTTGCAGCTATTATGCTGATTGCAGCCATTGCCATGATCAGAGATAAAAAGAAAGACAACGAAGGGGAGGAAGGCCCAATTTCTTATAACTATCCTATGATTGTTTTGGAAGGTGGGGTAGTAGGGGTACTCACAGGTATTGTAGGCGCTGGAGGCGGATTCCTCATTATTCCTGCTTTGGTACTATTTGCAAAACTACCTATGAAAAAAGCTGTAGCCACTTCACTACTCATTATTGCCATTAAATCTTTGTTTGGTTTTATTGGAGATGTACAAACCATTGCTATTGACTGGGTTTTTTTAGGAAGCTTTACTCTTTTATCTATTGCAGGTATTTTCTTAGGAATTTACCTGTCTAAATTCATTCCTGGACACAAACTCAAAAAGTCTTTTGGTTGGTTTGTACTACTCATGGGTGTGTATATTATGTATAAAGAATTGGGGTAGTAATTCTTTTGTCATTTGGTTTTAAAATGATACCAAAAAGAATTATTTGATTAATCTTTTATAACTTTAAAAGAAAAATCATGAAATACCTATTCATTTGCTTTATGATCTTTATCTCATGTTCCAATAATGATAAGGAATATGAAGGCAACCCAACAGAATTTAAAGACATTTCTTTTCTTACAACTACTAATGAAAATGTTAACGGAGGTTCACAGTTTGCTTACTTGAGTACGGGATTACTCCAAGACGGTGTAGCCTACTGTTTTTGTCAGCTTCAATGTTCCAGAGATGGCAAAACAGTATTTTCATTACAATACAATGAAGACACAAACTATTTAAGGTATAAGGAAAGCCCTTCAGAAGAATATACATATTATGATACTTCTGATTGGTGTATTAAATATGAATGAAAGGGATTCACTCCTAGATCCCCTTCAGGGATTCACTCATTTCAGTCGTGCAACCCTAAAAAGGAATCCAATACAATTATGAAAACCCAAGATAGCTAGCGCTATTTTTTGGTTTTTTTATCCCCAACCATTTACAAGAGTAAGTTCTTGACACTTTTTGGTATAAAAAAACCCACAACTTTGTTGTGGGTTTTCTTTTGCGGAGAAAGAGGGATTCGAACCCCCGGAGGTGTGACCCTCAACAGTTTTCAAGACTGCCGCATTCGACCACTCTGCCATTTCTCCTTGCGGTTATGCGGGTGCAAATATAGGAACCTTTTTCAATTATGAAAAGGTATTTTAATGTTTTTTTTATTTTATTAAAAAAGGGTAAATATCTAATGGATTGACACTATTTTTGTTGCCATGGAAGAATGGTACCACTATCTGTTGTTAGTAGTTGTTGGTTTTACGGTTGGCTTTGTAAATACTATGGCAGGGGGAGGGTCTTTGTTGTCCCTTCCAGTTTTAATTTTTTTGGGTTTACCTCCTTCAGTGGCCAATGGGACCAATAGAGTCGCTATAGTAATACAAACAGCACTTGGAACTGCAGGCTTTAAAAGTAAAGGGGTGTCTACCTATCCATTTAATCTTTATCTGGCCATAACTGCTTTTATAGGATCCATAATAGGGGCTAATATTGCAGTAGACATTAAGGGAGAGACTTTTAATAAGATTTTGGCCATTATTATGGTGGCTGTAGTGTTGATTATACTTTTTAAGCCTAAAATGAAGACAGAAGTCCTTGAGGAGCGACTCAAGGGGAAATATTTGGTTTTTGCCATGATTGGGTTTTTCTTTTTTGGAATTTATGGTGGCTTTATTAACGCTGGATTGGGCTTTTTAATGATGATTTTTTTACACGGCGTGAACCGATTGAGTTTGGTCAAAACGAATATGACCAAGGTTTCCGTTGTATGCCTCTATACCATAGCTGCATTGGCTGTTTTTGCTTATAATGACAAAGTAGATTGGCTCATTGGTGGAGTACTTGCTGTAGGTAATGGAACAGGTGCTTGGGTGGCGTCTAGGTATTCTGTAAAAAAAGGCGATGGCTTTATAAAAAAGTTTATGGTCGCTATGATAGTCATTATGGCTATTAAACTTTGGTTTTTTAATACTTAAATAACATATAAATCCCTATGAATAATATATTAGAGGCTTTAGAATGGCGATACGCTGTCAAAAAATTTGACGATAAAGCAAGCTTAACAGAGCAGCAAATTCTCGAAGTTAAAAAAGTGTTTAATCTCAGTGCTAGTTCTTATGGGCTACAACCCTATAAGATGATCATAGTTCAAAATCCTGAATTAAAAGAAAAACTGGTTGCTGCTAGTTTTGGGCAACAGCAAATTTCACAATCTGCAGCAATACTTGTCTTTACTGTTAGAACAGATTTTGGGATGGATTATATTGACCAATATTTTGAGGATATGTCCACGAAAAGGCAAATACCTTTGCAAAATTTGGAGGGGTATAAAAACTTTATGAAAGGATCTTTTGCCAATAAATCTCAGGAAGAAATAAGGTCTTGGTCCGTGAATCAAGTGTACCTTACAATGGGTCATATGTTGGCTTCTTTAGCTGCTATGAAAATTGACGCATGCCCTATGGAAGGTTTAGACCCCAATGCATATGATAAAATATTGGATTTGGAAGCTAAACAGTTAAAAACAATCATAGCTATGCCTATAGGGGTAAGGGCTACAGATGACGCTACAGCGTCTGCGTTAAAAGTCCGTAAAGATTTATCAGAAATTATTATTGAACTGTAGTTTGCTGTTGAATACTAAAAATTAGTACCCTACATAATCTACAATTTCTAATCCATAGCCTACCATTCCAACTCTCTTGGTTTGTTGGGCATTGGATAACAGTTTAATCTTGGAGATGTTTAAGTCATGTAAGATTTGGGCACCTACTCCGTAATCCTTACTGTCCATATCTATTGGTGGGGCCTCCAAAATTCCTTTAGCTTGGTTTTCCTTTAACTGACCCAATCGAGACACTAAATTTAAAACAGAAGACTCTTGGTTAATGAAAACCACAGCGCCTTTTTCTGCTTGGTTAATGGCCTTAAACATTCTATCTAATTTTTGGTCAGGATTATTAGTCAGTGTACCCAGGATGTCATTGTTTATTAAGCTTGAATTTATTCTGGTGAGAATAGGCTCTTCTTTTTTCCAACTTCCTTTTGTAAGGGCTATATGCACTTGTTTGTTGGTGGTTTGTTCATAGGCTCTCACTCTAAATTCTCCAAAACGGGTTTGTATGTCAAAGTCTTCCTTTTTTTCGATGAGACTGTCGTGCTCCATTCTATAGGCAACCAAGTCTTCAATAGAAACAATTTTAAGATCAAACTTTTTAGCAACTTCTAAAAGCTGAGGCAGTCTGGCCATGGTGCCGTCCTCATTCATGATTTCTACGATTACTCCTGCAGGAGAAAAGCCTCCTAATCTAGCGAAATCTATAGCAGCTTCTGTATGGCCTGTTCGTCTGAGTACTCCTCCTTCTTTAGCTACTAAAGGAAATATATGTCCTGGTTTAGACAGGTCATTGGGTTTGGTGTTTTTATCTGTTAGTGCTTTAATAGTTTTAGCCCTGTCAGCGGCAGAAATTCCAGTAGTAACACCATGGCCTTTTAAATCTACGGAAACCGTAAAGGCTGTCTCAAGTGGGTCTGTATTGTTTTGCACCATTCGGTGAAGGGATAAGGTTTCGCAACGGCGCTCCGTGAGAGGCGCACAGATGAGGCCTCTACCATGTGTGGCCATGAAATTAATCATGTCTGGTGTCACAGCTTCTGCAGCCGCTAAAAAGTCTCCTTCGTTTTCCCTGTTTTCGTCGTCTACAACGATAATTACTTTTCCAGCTTTTATATCTGCAATGGCACTTTCTATGGTATTTAAGGCGCTATTCTCTTTCATGTTACTTTCTTTTTCTAACGAATATATTTTTAAAGAAATCTATTATACTTCCGAATTGTACCATTCCTTTGTCTTCAGTGGCTCTTTTGGTTAAAAACACCCCTAAAGGAAGCATGATTAGGGTAGGGATCCATGCGCCAAAAAATGGAGATATATTGCCTTCTTTGGCATAATTATAGGTAAAAACACCTAAGAAGTAATAGGTTAAAAACAATACAATTGCTATGACCATAGGGAGTCCTAGACCTCCTTTTCTGATGATTGCTCCAAGCGGTGCTCCTACAAAAAACAATACAATACAGGAGAGGGCAAGGGCGTATTTTTTATGCAATGACAAGGCGTGCATATTGTATATTTTATACCTTATCATGAGTTCTTTGCGTTTTGTTTGAATGGTGAGCGCAGACATGGTGATGGTATTAATAGCCTCAGAAATTATTTGTGTGCCTTGAATAGGAGTGAATTTCGCTAGCATAGCATCTATAGAAGGTAAACTGTCTAAAGGCATAGCAGCTAAAGCAGAGTCTTTGGGTGTTTCTGGGGCAATAGTTCTTAATTGAATTCCCATTCTCTCTGTGATATTTTTTGATAATGCTGCCACAATAACTGCATTGTTGTTTGTGATAGAGTCCATGTCTCTTCTTAGTTCAATAACATTTTTCATCTTATCACTATTTCCCTCCATTTGCTCATCCATGTCTACCATGTTAAGTTCTGTTAGGTCTATATTAATGGTATATGTTTCAAAATTAGAGACTGCGTATGGATGTTTTTGATGGTTTTTACTTGTCGTTACACTGAGGCTTTCATAGTAGTGCCCATCTTTTAATACTAGTTTTATGAGATTGCTGTTTTCTGAACTAAGTAATTCTCCCTCTTTTGCTTTAATTACAGTGGTATTAATTTGATTTTCTGTCTTTTTATGTATGGTTACATCTCTTAGGTATCGGTCATTTTCACCATATTTTTCTTGCACAAGAATGGTCATTCCTGTGCCCTCAAATTCACTAAATAATCCCTCGGCAATGGCTACAGCAGGTTTTACTTTAGCAATATTTTTTTTCAGACTATAAGATTTAAGCTCTGCTGCTGGAATGACCCTGTCAGCAAAATAAAAAGTAACTAAACCCAATACACTCACTAAAACAATAAGTGTTCTCATGGAGCGTTGTAAGGATATTCCAGAGGCTTTCATTGCCGCAAATTCATAGTGCTCTGCAAAGGTTCCAAAGGTTAAAATAGAGGACAATAGTACCGTTAATGGGAGTACTTTTTCTGTGAGATTTGGTAAGAGATAAAAAATGAATTTTCCAATAATAACTAGGTCCAATCCTTTCCCAGCCAAGTTATCTATATACAACCAAATAGATTGGAAGATGAATATAAACATCAGTATCACAAAAGCACTTAGGAAGTTGTAGACAAACCTAGTGAGTATGTATCTGTCTAGGATTCTCACTCTTTAATAATGTAGTAACCCAGGTCAATATATTTTTTCTCATCAAAGGAAAAAAGATTTGGCGCTAAGTTTGTGTTGGTTTCGTATTTCGTGATCGTGATGGTCGTTTGGGTACCGTTTTTACCTGTTTCAATGACTTTATAGACTTCTTTTTTTTGGCTGTCAACACCCAATAAAATATGAGCAATATCTGAATTACTGTCTATTGGGATTAGTTTAATGTATTGAATTTTTCTGTTTCCAACATTCTGTGCAATGTCCCATTGAAAGCGATAGCCTTCGTTATAAAAGCTCAATATTTTAGCCGGATTCATCTCTTCTCCTGCATCTTGATTAGAAACAATAGTGACTTCTTCATTTTCTGGGACTATGGTATAGGTGTTTTTAGTGTCATTTATTTGTATTATACCCAAATATTCGAAACGATATTTTTTCCCTTTGAGTTGAACCTTTCCTGAAGTTTCTTGGTTTATACTAGCCTCTGCACTGTATAGGTTATAATTAAATTGAAGACTAACATTTTCTTGAGCTAAGAGCTTGTCTGAAACATCTTTCAGTAGTGCTTTGGAAGCGTCTTGTGACCAAGCGAATGAGCAAACACTGAGTAATAATAAAAATATCTTATACATCTTTTTGGTTTTCATTGTCTAATAATTGTTGTAAAGCGACCATATCTTGAACAAGAACTTGTCTTGCTTTACTTCCTTCGAACGGGCCTACAATTCCTGCAGCTTCCAATTGATCTACAATTCTTCCTGCCCTGTTATAGCCTAATTTTAGTTTTCTTTGAATAAGTGATGCGGATCCTTGTTGTGCAATGACAATGACCTCTGCTGCCTCTCTAAACATGGCGTCTCTTTCAGAAATATTATAGTCTATAGTGCTGCTATTATCTTCTCCAATATATTCTGGGAGTAGATACGCTTCTGGATACGCCCTTTGAGAACCAATAAAATCTGTGATTTTTTCTACCTCTGGAGTGTCTACAAAAGCACATTGTATTCTGGTGACGTCATTCCCTTGGGTATATAACATATCTCCTCTACCAATTAATTGGTCTGCACCTTGGCTGTCTAGAATTGTTCTAGAATCTATCTTTGACGTAACCCTAAACGCAATTCTCGCCGGGAAGTTGGCCTTTATGATTCCTGTAATTACATTAACTGAAGGCCTTTGGGTGGCTACAATAAGGTGAATTCCAATGGCTCTGGCCAATTGGGCCAAACGCGCAATTGGGGTTTCTACTTCTTTTCCAGCCGTCATAATTAAATCTGCAAATTCGTCTATGACTAGTACAATATAAGGTAGAAACTTGTGGCCGTCGTTTGGATTGAGTTTTCTGGCCTTGAATTTTGTATTGTATTCTTTAATATTTCGCACCATGGCGTGCTTGAGTAATTCATAGCGGTTGTCCATCTCTATACAAAGAGAGTTTAAGGTGTGAATTACTTTTGTATTGTCTGTTATAATGGCGTCTTCTACATCTGGTAGCTTGGCCAAATAATGTCTTTCAATTTTATTAAAAAGGGTAAGTTCTACCTTTTTAGGGTCTACTAATACAAATTTTACCTCTGCAGGGTGTTTTTTATAAAGTAGTGAGGTAAGCACGGCATTTAGTCCAACTGATTTTCCTTGACCTGTTGCTCCAGCCATGAGCATATGAGGCATTTTAGCTAAATCTACTACAAACGTTTCATTTGAAATGGTTTTTCCAAACGCGATGGGTAATTCCATGGCAGCGTTTTGAAATTTAGCAGAGGCTATTACAGAACGCATTGAAACGGTACTTGGATTTTTGTTAGGCACTTCAATTCCAATGGTCCCTTTTCCTGGTATTGGGGCAATAATTCTAATCCCTAAAGCAGCTAAGGATAAGGCAATGTCGTCTTCTAAATTCTTTATTTTAGAGATTCTTACACCTGCATCAGGAACTATTTCATATAGGGTTACTGTGGGTCCTATGGTCGCTTTAATCTGAGCAATACCAATGTTGTAGTTTTTAAGGGTCTCCACAATTTTAACCTTGTTCTCTTCTAATTCCTCCTCATTGATTGTAATTCCAGATTCCCCTCCGTGCTTTTCTAACAGATCCAAGGAAGGAAATTTATAGTTAGAGAGTTCTAGGGTAGGGTCAAAGGCCCCAAAGTCCTTGAGTAATTGGTTGGACAAATTATCAGTACTTTCTTCTTCCTCGTCAATAGCAGCGACCTCAATTTCTATATTTTCGGGAGCTGGTGAGCTTGTTTTTTCTTTGTGACTGGATGCATCCGAAATAGAGAACTCTTTTTCTACCGTTTCTAATCCAGAAGCTTCTTCGTCTTGTGCTATATCAGTTTCCTCTTGTTCCTCACTTTCTTCTATCAATTTTTGCAAGGGAGAAAGCTCTTCTATATCTGACCTGTGGGTGTATGGATCTACAATATCATTTTCAGTTTCTGTTTCTTCCACCATAGGTGTGGGTTTAAAACGGGCAAAAAACCTGCCTAGGGATTGTGGGTTAAAATTAAACACCCTTACTATGAATATGATAAAAAAGACAGAAAGAGACAATGAAAGCCCTGTACTTCCTATATAATCTAAGGCAATATCCTTAATTTCATAACCCATTACACCTCCAAAAATCGGATAGCTGTCTGCAGTAAACCCTAATGTTATACTTAGAAATAGAGCGGAGTACAATCCCCAAAACCAAATCTTGTAGAGAGAGCTTTTTGGCAGACTCAAAAATATATAAAACCCACTAATACATACTAAACTGGACAATATTAAAGCGCTTATTCCCAAACCCTTATAAACGAAAAAATAGCCTAATGCAGCACCTATTTTATTTAGCGCATTCCTAGCCGCTACCTCTCTATCTAAAAAAGCACTTAAGATGCTCTGGTCTTCCTGCCAATGATTTAAAAAGGAAATAAAAGATATGGACATTGCTAAGCCAATGATCAAAATAACAAAACCAATAATGACTTTGTTTTTTTTTGAAATCTCAAGCTTTAATTTAGGGGTGCTTTTTTTATGTAGTTGGTCACTTGCCTTTTTAGCCATTGTGAGGTGTTACTTTTTTAGAGTACAGCTAAAGCTGCTTCATAGTTAGGCTCATCTACAATTTCATTCACCTGTTCTGTGTAGATTACTTTACCTGAAGGGTCTATAACAACTACAGCTCTAGAATGTAATGGAGCTAATGGCCCTTCAGTAAAACTGACTCCGTAATCTTGTCCAAAATATCCCGTTTTAAAATCAGAAAGGTTCACAACGTTTTCTAAGCCCTCTGCACCACAAAATCTAGCTTGTGCAAAAGGAAGGTCTTTAGAGATGCAAAGTACTACCGTATTTTCTTTAGCACTTCCCATTTTATTGAAAGATCTTACGGACTGTGCACAGGTACCTGTATCTATACTTGGAAAAATATTAAGAATAATGTTCTTGCCACTAAAGTCTTCTAATGTTTTTTCTGATAAATCAGAAGCAGTAAGTGTGAAATCTGGTGCATGGCTTCCTACTGTTGGAAGTGCGCCTATAGTTTGTAATGGAGTTCCTTTTAAGTGTACCGTTGCCATAATTGAAATTTTAGACTATAAAAATACGCTATTTGAAGAAGACCAAAAAAAAAATCTCCCAATAGGAGATTTTTAATTTAATAGGAAAAATATGTATTCCTTTTATAACAAAAAGCACTGATTGTATTATTTATCAATTGCGCCTAAAACTCTTTTCATAAAGTTGTTCAAAGCCTCTTTTTTAGGGGTCCCACTAGCAATAGTTTTTTGGACCTCTACTGCACCATAAAGGTTTGAGATTAATTCGCCTATAACGTCTAACTCTTCATCTTTCAAGGATGAGATTTCACAAATGGACTCCAGAGTTTCAATGGTTTCCTCTAAATAATCAACATCATTTTCTTCTACAAAAGAAAGTAAATGTTTAATGACTGGTAATTTCATTGACTAGTGTTTTAAGTACGTCGTATTTGTTGGTTTGTACTTGGTTTAAAAGCGTCCCACCTGAAAAAGCAGCAAAGGTAGGCAGGTTGTCTACTTGAGCTAATTTTCTAGATTCAGGAAATTTTTCAGCATCGGCCATAACGAATGTTATGGCTTCATTTTCCTGGGCCTCTTTTTTGAATTTAGGTTTCATGATCCTACAATTACCACACCAAGTAGCACTGTATTGTACCATCACCTTGGGATTTTGAGCAATTATTTCTGCTAAATTGTCTTGTTCTAATTCTACAACCATTATTAAATTATTTTTGAGATTAAAGCGGGGCTATTGCCCCGCCAAAATTTGTTCAAGGATTAGTGAGAAGCTAAATAATTAGCCACACCATCTCTGTCAGCAGACATCGCATCTTTTCCTTCTTCCCAGTTGGCAGGGCAAACTTCTCCATTTTTTTGAACGTGCGAATAAGCATCGATCAAACGGATAAATTCTTGTACATTTCTTCCAAGAGGCATGTGGTTTATTCCTTCGTGGAAAACAGTTCCTTCCTCATCTATTAGGTATGTCGCTCTGTAAGTAACATTGTCACCTTCTAAAAGTACCACCCCTGAGTTTTCATCGTATTGTTGTTCTGTAGCATCTAAAATATCTAAAACAGCCGCTAAGTTTCTATTGCTGTCTGCTACTAAAGGATAACTTACTCCTTCAATACCACCGTTATCTTTTGGGGTGTTTAACCAAGCAAAATGAACTTCTGCAGTATCACAAGAGGCTCCAATAACCATAGTGTTTCTTTTTTCAAAATCTGCAAGTGCATCTTGAAATGCGTGTAATTCTGTTGGACATACAAATGTAAAATCCTTTGGATACCAGAATAATAATACTTTTTTGTTGTTTTTTTGAGCTTCCTCTAAAATGTTAATTTTAAAGGTGTCACCCATCTCATTCATTGCGTTAACGCTTAAATTTGGAAATTTTTTTCCTACAAAGGCCATAGTTAATTGTTTTGTTATTTGAAGCTGCAAAAGTACAACTAACTAAGTCTTATAAAAAATACCAGCCTACTTTATAACAATAGGGCTATAAGAAAAATCGATAGGAGAATTAAACCTCTTTTAATTGGGCTATTTTTATTTGAAAAGCGGCAAATAGCAAAGTCATAAATGGACTCAACCAATTGAATATGGCATATACAAAATAGTCTGCTACACCAACCCCTAATACGCCAGAATGATATGCACCACAAGTATTCCAAGGGATAAGGACTGAAGTTACTGTTCCTGAATCTTCAAGGGTTCTACTGAGGTTCTCTGGAGCCAAACCTTTGTCTTTATAAGCTTTAGCGAACATCTTTCCAGGAATTACAATGGCTAAGTATTGGTCTGAGGCAGTTACATTTAGCGCCAAACAACTCGCTACCGTACTGGCAAAAAGACCAAAGGTTGTCTTAGCCATTCCCAAGAGTGTTTCGCTAATTTTAGATAGCGCACCAATTCCATCCATAATGCCTCCAAAGACCATAGCGCACATGATTAACCATATAGTTCCTAACATTCCAGACATACCTTTAGAGGTGAAAAGGTCGTTTAGGGTAACATTGTCGGTGGCAATTTCTGTGCTTACTGTAATGGCGTTTAAGATTCCTTTATAGCCGTTTTCAAAGTTGAGTTCTTTAGCTCCCGACAAACCAGCAATAATTTCGGGTTGAAAGATTAGGGCAAAAACACCTCCTAAAAGCGTTCCAATAAGTAAAGCCATAAGGGGTGGTGTTTTCTTTAGAATCATTAAAATAACACCTAATGGCACTAAAAACAACCAACCACTTATATTAAAAGTAGCGTCTATGCTATTGAGGATAGACTGGGTGTCTGCTTCTCCTGAAGTGTCTATTGTGAGGCCTAATACAACAAAAACAATCAGTGTGACTACAAGCGTGGGAACTGTTGTGAGCAGCATATACCTAATATGAGTGAACAAATCACCTCCAGCCATTGCTGGCGCAAGGTTTGTAGTGTCGCTTAGTGGCGACATTTTGTCTCCAAAATAAGCTCCAGACAAGACCGCTCCTGCTGTCATTCCCATGGGGATTCCAAGGGCATTTCCAATACCGATAAGGGCAATACCTACCGTTGCAGACGTAGTCCATGAGCTACCTGTTGCTATGGAAATGATAGCACAAATAATGACGCAGGCAGCCAGAAATATGGTGGGGTTTAGGATTTGCAGTCCGTAATAAATCATGGCCGGTATTATACCACTAACGAGCCAAGTGCCAGATAAAGCACCTACCATCAGTAGAATGAGTAAAGCACCTGTGGTGGATTTTAAATTCTCCGCTACTTCTGCTAACATTTTATCGTAAGAAACTTGATGAAAAAATCCTACTACTGCAGCTATTGCTCCTCCTATGAGCAATATAAATTGATTGGAACCGCTTAGGGCGTCGTCTCCAAAGACAAAAACATTGTAAGCCAGTAAAACAACTAATAATACAACGGGTATTAAAGAAGCTTTAAGGGAAATAGATTTTGGAGTAGACGCTTTTGAATTCATAATAATAATTTAGTAAAGCGTAATATTACAATTTTACATGCCTTTATGCAAGGCTACTTTATCTATACAGTTCAATATAAGCGCTAAGGTTTCTTCTGGAAAGTGATCTAGTCCAATTGAAAAACGTATTAAACCCTCCCCAAGACCCATTTGAATTTGTTCCTCTTTAGATATTTCAGAAGAGGTAGAACTTCCCGAGGCAGAAAAAAGCGTTTTGTAAAATCCTAAACTTACAGCCAAGTAGCCTACGCCAGCATCTTGCATGGCTTCCATTAGAGCATTTGCTTTTTCTAGACTACCTGCGTCCAGTGTCATTAATCCACCATACCCAAATCCTGGTTCTAATTGTTTTTCAAGGGTTTGCTTTCCCTTATGGCTCGCTAGTCCAGGATACATGACTTTGAAACCTGCCGCTTGAAGCCCTCTCGCTATACAGTAGGCGTTGTCTGAATGTTTGGCCATTCTTAAAGGCAGTGTTTTTAAATTTTTATGTATTGAAGCGGCCCTGTGGCTATCTAGTGTGCTTCCAAAGAGCATGGCTGCCCCTTGATTGACATCTCTAAGGGAGTTGCAGAAATTTTCTGAAGCACAAACCACGCCAGCGACTGCATCTGAGGTGCCGTTTATAAATTTTGTTAGACTGTGTATGACTATGTGAGCACCATGTTTAAGTGGGGCGATCATTAATGGGGTAAAGGTGTTGTCTACCACAAGAGTGAGCTGGTATTTTTGGGCTATTGCTGCCAGCGCGTTTATATCACTAATTTCTAAAAGTGGATTACTCATTGCCTCACAGTATAAAACTTTTGTTTTAGGCGTTATGGCAGCTATAACAGCCTGGAGGTCAGTAGTGTCTACAAAACTGGTTTGTACGCCGTATTTAGGCATAAAGTTTTTTAATAGGGCATAGGTGCCTCCGTAAATAGTTCTGCTGCTTACAATGTGCTCTTCTGCAGCACACAACTGAAATAAAACGGCCGTAATTGCACCCATTCCACTGCCAAATACATGGGCAGCTTCACTTCCTTCCATTGAAGCTAAGCTGCTGGCTAACATATTGTTGGAAGGTGTACTGTGTCTGCTGTATAGAAAACAACCTTCATTGGTGCCTTCAAAAGTATCCGACATATCCTTTGCTGTGTTAAATGCATACGTACTGCTGTCTGAAATAGACGGATTTACACCACTATGGGCACCAGTGTTATGTTGAGATAAAATAGATTCTGCACCAAATTTTGAAGTTTTCATAAAATAAATTTAAGTAAATCTACTTATGTAATTGAATATTTACAATTCAAAATATATTTAACAGATAATTTATCTAAATAGTATAAAATTTTTAGAAAATAAATCTTTTTATATCTCTAAATGATTATTTTGCTTTTAAAATTATCTAAAAATGATAGACCACATTGACAAAAATCTTTTAAAACTTCTCCAAGAAGACAGTAAAAAACCCAACAAGTATTACGCTAACCAACTTGGGCTATCTAATACGGCTATATATGAACGCATAAAAAAATTAGAGCGTTCAGGAATTATATCTAAGTATGCTGCCGTATTAGATAAATCAAAAGTAAACAAGAATTTCGTGGCATTTTGTCATGTTAAATTACAGCAACACTCTAAAGATATGGTCCTTCAATTTGAAAGAGAGATTGCCCGTTTAGAGGCTGTAGTAAGCTGTTTTCATATCGCTGGTGAATACGACTATTTATTGAAAATTCATTTAGAAGACATGGCTGCTTACAGGGATTTTATGGTGCGTAAACTCACGACTATTTCAGCTATTGGAAGTACTCAAAGTGCCTTTGTGATTAGTGAAATAAAAGATACTGGACATATACCTTTGTAAGCTAAAACTTATGTGGTAATTTTGTTATAATTTACTAAAATAAAAAATATGGATGCTTTTGATGTAGCCGTGATAGGTTCAGGACCTGGAGGTTATGTAGCAGCAATTCGCTGTGCACAATTAGGCCTTAAAACGGCTTTGATAGAAAAATATAATACTTTAGGAGGAACCTGTTTAAATGTAGGTTGTATTCCTTCTAAAGCTTTGTTAGATTCTTCCCACCATTATGAAGACGCAACAAAACATTTTGACACCCACGGTATTGAAATTCCAGGAGAAATTATTGCCAATCTCTCTAAAATGGTTGCCAGAAAAGACAGTGTTGTAGCACAAACTACCAAAGGGATTGAGTTTCTGATGGACAAAAATAAAATTACGGTACTTCATGGTTTCGGTAGTTTCAAAGATGCACATACTATTTCTGTCAAGGGCAATGATGGAAAGACCATCACCATCTCAGCGAAGCATACTATTATTGCTACAGGGTCAAAACCCAGTCAATTGCCGTTTATTACCCAAGACAAAGAGCGTATTATTACGTCTACTGAAGCCCTATCTCTTCCAGAAATCCCCAAACATTTAGTGGTTATTGGTGGTGGTGTTATTGGTCTCGAACTAGGACAGGTTTACAAAAGATTGGGTGCAGAGGTAACCGTGGTGGAGTATGCAGACCGCATTATTCCTTCTATGGATGCTGCACTCTCTAAGGAGCTAACTAAAGTGATGAAAAAACAGAAAGTAAAATTTCTTTTGTCACACGGTGTAAAAGAAGTCACTCGAAAAGGAGATATTGTTACTATTAAAGCCAACGATAAAAAAGGTGCAGAAGTAGTTTTAGAGGCAGATTACTGTTTGGTTGCAGTGGGTAGAAGTCCTTATACGGCTGGTTTAAATGCAGAAGCTGCAGGGGTAAATCTCGATGAAAGAGGCAGGATTGTTACGAACAGTCATTTACAAACTGACACACCTCATATATACGCTATTGGCGATGTTGTTGCTGGCGCAATGCTTGCCCATAAAGCAGAAGAAGAAGGTACTATGGTAGCTGAGATTATAGCAGGGCAAAAACCTCATATTGATTATAATTTGATCCCTGGTGTTGTGTACACCTGGCCAGAGGTAGCTGCAGTTGGAAAAACAGAGGAGCAATTAAAGGAAAGTAATACTCCTTACAAAGTGGGTCAATTTCCAATGAGAGCTCTTGGAAGATCTAGAGCAAGTATGGACCTAGATGGTTTTGTGAAAATCTTGGCACACAAAGAAACCGATGAAGTTTTGGGAGTGCATATGATAGGAGCAAGATGTGCAGATCTCATTTCAGAAGCTGTAGTAGCTATGGAATTTAGGGCCTCTGCAGAAGATATTTCAAGAATGTCTCATGCACATCCCACCTTCGCAGAAGCCATAAAGGAAGCTGCCCTAGCCGCTACAGAAGACAGGGCTTTACACATATAATTTAAATTTTGACACAAAAAAAGCCCGCTAATAACGGGCTTTTCTATTACTGCGAATTTTAGTATCCTAAATTAACCATTGTGACTACCGTCACAATAAGGTGGATTTGAGGTTTTTTTACAGCTACATAAAAAGGCTGTTTTTTCTTCAGAAACACTAAATTTCAGGGAAGGTGTAGCGTTATGTTTTCTATGTGAACTGTCACAAAAGGGTTCGTTTTCTGTATACCCGCAGGTACACCAAGCATAATTTTTATCTTTTTCTAAGCTAACCTCAACAGGTCCTGATGTCTTTTCACTCATAACATTATTTTTTTTTAAATATACAAGAAATATAATCTTTTACAAATCCCTTTTTGTGCTCGTATAAAAATGACAGACTAACACAGCATAACACAAAAAGTAATGCACAAGCAAAAGCTTCGGGTACATTGAGCGATTTTTTAAAAAACTTATACAGTCCAAAACCATGGAAGCTTCCGTATAAAATTATCGCGTGAATGACATAGATACTCAAGGTGTTTTGACCAATGGCTAAAAGTGTTTTGTATTGAAGGAAATGCCTCCCAAGCATAAATACAGCCAGAACCCACAACACATCTCCGAGTCTAATAAAAAGGTAATTATTGAAGGCTACAGCCCTGAATACTTTCCAGCCAAATTGATCGTCTAGCCAAATGAAAAATCTGGAAGAGTCATACTTTAACCAAGTGCCTAAAATAAATAATACCATTATAGCGATGGGATAAAACATTTTTTTATGACTTAGTTTTAGTAAGGTCATGGCAATAAAAGCCCCGTAGAAGCTATATCCTACCCAGGGAATAAAGGTGAATAAAGATCCATTTTCACGGGTAAAATAATGGCTTAAAGCTATTGGCCAATTGGACAAATCCAAACCTTTAAACCAGGGTTCAATGCTAAAAATAAGTGTTGCTAATATAAACGCAATTAAAGCAAATGCCCTTCTGGACCAATGGCCTACTAATTTATAGGCAAAAATGACCACTAGAATGGCTAAACCAATACAATGCAACACATCTACATAAAAGAAACTTGGATAAATTTGCCCGTTTAAGAGTCCCTGGATGTTAAGTCGCAATAAATACCCTAGGACAATCAGTTGCAGCCCTCTTTTTAATCCTTTTTTAATTCTTTTATTAACATATTCAGTGTGGGTGTTTTTGAATAATAGATAAGTGAATATTAATCCCGACGCAGTGAAAAATACCGGTGCTGTAATGCCTCTAAAATAAGTCCAAATTTGAAACCAGCCCTGTTCTTGATCTCTGAATTGTGTGGCGAGTAATCCATCTATAAAATGTCCTTGTAACATCATAAGAATTGCCCAAGCTCTAATGGCGTCTATAAAATGTAATCGCTTTTGCTCCATATGGGCTAACTCCAAAATTAAGGGTATCTTTACGGTTCAAAAGTAGCAAATAAAAACACGTTAAACCCCATAATTAGTTCTCGTGATTACCGCTTTTAAAAATCATTTAAACACGCAATTTAAGGAACTTACCACAAGTAAATTTTTATTGGCTTGCAGTGGTGGGGTAGATTCAGTGGTGCTGGCCCATTTGTGTGCTCAGTGTGGTTTGACTTTTGCTTTGGCCCATTGTAATTTCAATTTACGAGGGGCTGCTTCTGCAGCCGATGCGCAATTTGTAATCGATTTAGGTCTTGAATTAGACGTGCCAGTTTTCCAAACAAGCTTTGACACCAATGCATACGTAAAAGCACAAAAGGTTTCTATTCAAATGGGGGCTAGAACACTTCGTTATGATTGGTTTGACCAGCTAATTAAGACGCATGAATACCAATTTTTACTCACTGCACACCATAGAGAAGACGCCCTAGAAACCATGTTTATCAATTTATCTAGAGGAACAGGAATAAATGGATTGTTAGGTATCCCTGAGAAAAGAGACTACATTAGAAGACCGCTACTATCTTTTGCAAAATCTGCCATAGTTGATTTCGCCAAAAATAATCAGATACTGTGGCGAGAAGACAGTACTAATGCTAGTACTACTTACCTCAGAAATAAAATCAGACACGAAGTATTGCCTCTAATGGCTGATTTGCATTCAACTGCTTTGGAAAATATGGTGCAAACTCAGCTGCATTTGAAAGAGACTTCACAACTGGCTTCTTTGTATTTGGAACAACTTAAAAAAGATCTTTGGTCAGTAGAAGACAACGAAATTCACATTACTATAGACTTATTGATTGATACTCCATCAGTTTTATCCGTCATTTATGGATTGTTTTCTCCTTATGGTTTCAATGACGCTACTGCAGTTCTTGAACTGTGTCAGCGTGAAAATGGAAAAAAACTATTGTCTCCTAGCCATCTATTACTAAAAGATAGAAGTAATCTCATTTTAACGCCCCTTGAATCCTCGTTCATAGCAAAGGAATCGGTGCATATTTTCCCAGGAGAATCTGTTATTGAATATCCCATTCAATTGAGTATATCAAAAATCAAGGAAGTTTCTCCTGCAGACCATCACAAATTTATTATTGTAGATGAAGATACGCTAGCATATCCATTACAACTCAGACACCCAAAAGAAGGCGATGTCTTTTACCCCAATGGGATGATAGGGAAAAAGAGGGTGTCCAAGTTTTTAAGAGATGAAAAAATAAATGTAATTTCAAAAGCTTCTATTTGGTTGTTGACAGACGCAAAAGATCAAATTATATGGGTCGTAGGATATAGGGCAGACAGACGGTTTGTTTCTAAATTAAATACAGATAAATCATTATATTTCAATATTTTATGAGAAAAATAATTATTCTTTTTGCTTTTTTGTTCATCAGCCCTAAAGGAATGGTATTTGGTCAAGATTTTTCTTTTCCAATGTCTGCTACTGAGGATCCTGTACAATGGACGCCATCTGTGACCAAAAAAAATGACAGTATATATATAATTTCATTAATTGGGACTATTGAAAAAGGCTGGCATTTGTATTCTCAATATTCACCAGAAGGCGGGTCTCAACCAGCTATTTTTAATTTTGAAAATCAGAAGAATTCCTTTTTGTTGTTAGGTAATACTGAAGAAAGTCAGACACATAGTGAATATTCTGACGTTTTTAATGTCACAGAGATTTTTTTTAAAGACAGTGTAACCTTTAAACAACGCCTAGAAATTAAGGACAAAGGGCTTTCAGAAATTTCATTTTCAATAGATTATCAGGTTTGTAAAGAAGTTTGTATTCCAAATATAATTCGCTTTACAGTTGCTTTGGAAACCGGAAAAGAAGTTACAGCACAAGCAGCTGCTATAAATAATTCAGATCAAGAAAAAACAACAGCTTTACTTTTGGACCTTAAATCCAAAGATCGTTTGGGTTCATTTATTACAAATGAAGACTCTGAGGGAGTGAATGGTTGGTGGAAGATATTTTTATTAGGCATGCTCGGCGGTTTTATTGCACTTCTTACGCCATGTGTTTTTCCCATGATTCCATTAACAGTATCTTTTTTTACTAAAAGTTCAGCTAATAAAAGAAAAGGAATAGCCAATGCACTATGGTATGGTTTTTTTATAGTGCTTATCTATGTTTTACTGTCACTTCCTTTTCATTTGTTTAATTCTTTAGATGCACAAATTCTAAACACTATAGCCACAAATATCTGGTTGAACCTTTTGTTTTTTGTCATATTTATATTCTTTGCTGGGTCATTTTTTGGTTTTTATGAATTGAATTTGCCTGCTTCATGGAGTAATAAAATAGATGCCTCTGCCTCAAGAATTGGTGGTGTTGTAGGTGTCTTTTTCATGGCACTCACCCTTGCTTTGGTCTCTTTTTCATGTACAGGACCTATTTTGGGAGGTCTCTTAGGGAGTACTACCTTAGCTGGTGGAGATGTAGCGACTAATTTAACAGTAGGAATGTTTGGTTTTGGATTAGCATTGGCTTTGCCTTTTGCCTTGTTTGCCTTGTTCCCTGGTTTATTGAGTGGTTTACCAAAATCAGGAGGCTGGATGATCACCGTCAAAGTGTTTTTGGGATTTTTAGAGTTAGGACTGGCATTTAAGTTTTTATCCAATGCAGATTTAGTAGGGCATTGGGGCATTCTTAAGAGAGAAATCTTTTTAGGAATTTGGTTGTTGTTGTCTATTGGATTGGCAACTTATTTATTAGGGGTATTTGACAAGGTAAAAAAGCCCATTCATTGGTCTAGATTTCCTTGGATTGCCGGATCCATAGTGTTTGGGTCGTTTTTATTATTGGGAATTTTCAAAAAACAAGATTTAGCTTGGTTAAGCGGTTTTCCTCCCCCAAGTTTTTACAGTGTTTACGCCCAAGAATCTGACTGTCCTTTAGGACTAAATTGCTACAAGGATTTTGAGACAGGCTGGCGTGTTGCTCAAGAAGAAAATAAACCTATTCTATTAGATTTCACTGGCTGGGCCTGTGTGAATTGTAGGAGAATGGAAGAAAATGTTTGGAGTGATCCATCGGTTTTCTCTTTGATTAATAAAGAGTTTGTGCTTATATCTCTTTATGTAGACGACCGTAAAACGCTTCCCCTTTCAGACCAATTTATTTTCACCTATCCCAGCGGCAGGCAAAAACCTATTGAAACGATTGGTCAAAAATGGGGTACCTTTCAGACCGTTAATTTTAATGCTGCTTCACAGCCTTATTATGTGCTTTTGTCTCCATCATTAGAAGTATTGGCTCCAGCCATTCAATATACTGACATACCGACCTACAAACAATGGCTTTTAGATGCCCTTAACCAATAAGATATTACCTATACTGATCTGATTACACTGTTATGAAAAACATCAAAAGAATTTTAGTTTCAATAGTACTTATTGCCTTTGTATTTTTAATTGTTGTAGTGATTTCGGTACAATTGATGACTCCAGATTATAAAGGGACAAAGTATTTAGATGGACTGACAGAGGAAGTTGAAGTATATTATGACACATATGGGGTCCCTCATATTTATGGAAAGACAGAGGAAGATGCCTTTAAATCTCTAGGCTATGTCCATGCTCAAGACAGGCTTTGGCAAATGGAAGTGCTCAGAAGAATTGGCTCTGGGAGGCTCTCTGAACTCTTTGGATCTGATTTAATAGAAACAGACCGTCTCTTTCTTACCTTAGGGATAGACGCATCTAGTAAAAAGGCTGTAGCTCAATTAGACACATCTAGCCCTGAATATAAACTTTCCTTGGCTTATTTAGAGGGGGTAAATAAATTTGTTACTGACGGAACAACACCTGTGGAATTCTATTTAACAGGATTGGAAAAAACACTTTTTGAATTAAAAGACATATACAATATCCTTGGCTATATGTCTTTTAGTTTTGCTGTAGCCCAAAGGACAGATCCTCTTTTATCTAATATTTATCATACACTTGGCGCTGATTATCTCAATGATCTAGAGATTGATTTTGATCCAAACACGGTGTCTATTCCTGTTTTTACTGCTGTAGAAGACCAAATAGCAACGCTTTTAGAAAAGGTACCTGCACCGCAATTCATTGGCAGTAATGCATGGGTCATTGGTGCAGAAAAAACCAAAAATGGGGAAGTTATTTTTGCCAATGATCCTCATATTGGTTATGCACAGCCTTCTGTTTGGTTTGAAGCACATATTGAGACACCTCAATATGAAAACTATGGATATCACTTGGCTGGAATTCCATTTCCTCTTTTGGCGCACAACAGAAAAATGGCCTATGGACTCACTATGTTTGAGAACGACGATATTGATTTTTATCAAACCCAATCTCATGTCACAGATAGCAATGCTTACTTGTATGAAGGGGAGTGGCTCCCATTACAAATACAAGAAAAACAAATTAAAGTCAAAGACGCCAATCCAATATTATTTCAAGTAAAGTCTACCCTTCACGGTCCTTTAATGAACGATGTTATTGATGGCGTTGCATTAGATAAACCTTTAAGTATGTCCTGGGTGTATACCCAGAGGCCTAATAAAGTATTAAATGCCCTGTACAGCATATCACATGCAGCAGATAAGAATTTATTTAAAATAGCTTTACCTAATATTCATGCACCTGGCCTTAATGTGATGTATGGAGATAGAGAGGGAAATATTGCTTGGTGGGCTACAGCAGCACTTTATGAACTTCCATCTGGTATCTCCTCTAAATTTGTGTTAGACGGTTCCACTGCAGCGCAAGAAAAAATAAGATTTACAGATTTTTCTGAAAATCCTATGTCTGAAAATCCACCATGGAATTATGTGTATTCTGCCAACAACGCCCCATTATTTCCTTCGGGAAAAACATACCCCGGATATTACTTACCAGAAAACAGGGCCAAGAGAATTGTAACACTTTTGGATTCAAAAAGAGATTGGGATAAATCTAGCGTTTCAGAGATGATCTTAGACCACACTTCTTCAGTAAATGCTGAAATTATAGCAGACTTTAATAGTGCTCTAAAAGAAGATTCCTCATTTATAACTTCTTTAAGTGAAGACGAGCAGTGGGCATATAATGATTTGCAATCTTGGGAAGGTGATTATCCCGAATCGACCACAGCAGCTGCTTTATTCCATAAGTGGGAATATTATTTTCTAAAGGCTGTATTCCTAGATGAGCTTGGAGAAACACAATTTAAGGCCATTCAATCCACACATTTTTTTAAAAGGGCTATTGCCCCTATGGCTAAAAAGGCAGAAAGCATTTGGTTTGACAACAGCATTACTGCTGAAACAGAAACCAAAGCAGACTTGTTAAAATCTTCCTTTAAAATAGCTTTTAAAGATCTTTCTGATAGTTTTGGAAATGACCCCAAGCAATGGAATTGGGGTAAAATTCACACCGTAGAACACGAACATCCCATAGGAAAAATAGCAGCTTTGAGAAGCTTTTTTAATGTAGGTCCTTTTCCCATTAGCGGATCTAAGGAGGTTATTAATAATACTGGTTTTAGTTATACTGAGTCTGGTGGCTTTAAAGTGAATCAAGGTCCTTCAACCAGAAGGGTGATTGATTTCTCAGATATAGAACACGCACTGGGGATTTTACCTACTGGGCAATCAGGAAACCCATTTAGCGCTCATTATGAAGATCAGGCACAGCTTTACAGAAATGGTGGTTTCAGAACCTTGTTACTCAATAAAGCGGAGATTAAAAACCTGTCTACTAAATTGGTTTTGAAACCCGCTAAATAATCCGTCTCTGTTATTCTAATTTATAACTCACCACAAAAGTATAATTATAAAACTCATTCATCCCAGTCAGTTCGCTTTTTATAGAGTGATCTCTTCTCCGTAGATACTTTTAGTTACCTTATCTCAAAATGATATAAGATGCTTACTAAACTTTATGGAAGTGCTGTATTTGGCATTAGTGCAGTGGCCATTACTATAGAGGTTCACATTGCTATTGGTATTGGATATCATTTAGTTGGAATGCCAGACAATGCAGTCAAAGAGAGTCATTATAGGATTGCAGCAGCACTTTTAAACAATGGCTATAGAATTCCAGGTAAAAAAATCACTATTAATATGGCCCCTGCGGCCCTAAAAAAAGAAGGTGCTGCTTATGACCTTACACTGGCTCTTGGAATTCTATTGGCTTCTTCACAGTTAAAAGGACTAGATTTAAAAGATTATTTAATTATGGGAGAATTGTCCCTGGATGGAAGTATACTCCCGGTAAAAGGTGTTTTGGCTATGGCTATTCAAGCTTTAGAAGAGGGCTTTAAGGGCATAGTAATACCAAAGGAAAACGCAGCAGAAGCAGGATTGATTGAAGGTATAGCGATCATTGGAGTGTCACACCTTACTGAAGTAGTGCACTTTTTTAGCCATGCTTCCCATCAGAAATCATTTTTTAATCATAAGAGTTCTAATGAAGGTATTAGCACAGATGCCCTTAAAGTTCAAAAATCATTGATTGTTAAAACAAATAGACCTTCACTTTGTTTTAGTGAAGTTAAGGGGCAAGAAGGCGTTAAACGTGCTATGGAGGTTGCTGCATCAGGAGGGCATAATATTTTGTTGATTGGGCCTCCTGGAGCAGGGAAAACAATGATTTCGAAAAGGCTTCCCTCTATTTTACCAGAGATGAATTTTCAAGAAGCCTTGGAAACTACAAAGATTCATTCTGTGGCAGGAATATTAGAAACTCATGGGCTGTTAAGTCAGCGACCATTTAGAAGTCCACATCATTCTATTTCAGACGTTGCTCTAGTTGGAGGAGGAAGCTTTCCTCAGCCAGGTGAAATTTCTTTAGCCCATAATGGAGTACTTTTTTTAGATGAATTGCCAGAATTTAAAAAGGGGGTACTTGAGGTGCTAAGACAACCCTTAGAAGATCGAAAAATAACAATATCCCGTGCGAAATACACCATAAGTTATCCGGCAAGTTTTATGTTAGTAGCGAGTATGAATCCAAGCCCATCGGGTCATTTTTCTAACCAAAACTCTTTGTATGAGTCTAGTGTTCATGAGGCTCAGCGCTACGTTTCTAAGATTTCTGGACCTCTTTTGGACAGGATAGACATTCAATTAGAAGTTCAGGCAGTGTCTTATGAAAAATTATCAGGAGTTTCAATGTCTGAGACCAGTACTGTTATTTTAAAACGTGTTGAGAAATCTAGAGACATTCAATTGAATCGTTTTAAAGACATAGATGGGGTTTTTCACAATGCACAAATGGACATTAATGAGATTCAAAAATTTTGTAAATTAAATAAAGACAGTCAGTCTCTAATTAAATCTGCCATGAAGCGATTGTCTTTTTCTGCTAGGGCATACAATCGCATTATCAAAGTAGCCAGGACCATAGCAGATTTAGAGGGTGAAATTGAGATTCAAAGCGTTCATATTGCAGAAGCCATTCAATACAGAACTATGGATAGGAATACCAATTAGTTTTTTTGGTATAATTTTCAAACTTATATTAAATTTTGACAGTGTTTTCTTTAAATTTTCTCAATCATAACTAGGTGGTTTTCACATAATAGAACACCAAATTTGATAGATACTTCTTTTGGGTTTGCTAAACTCAGACTACAATCATAACAAACCATTATTTTTTTTCTAATATACCTCAATCATTTATAGGGGCATTCTTTGCTCGTTAATCGGTTAATATATTAGATAAACAGCATATGAACTTTTATTATGTTAGATCATCATTGTTAATTTGTTTTATTGAATATGATAAAAAAAACAATTTAAACAATTATTAATCAGCATCTTAAGATGTATTTTAAGTACTTGAATACAGACCAATGTAATAAGTATAATTCTCTAAGAATTAGAATAAGTTAAATTTGATAGTTAAAGTAAAATGGAATTTTATAATTTGAAGCTATTATGGCAAAAGAATTAAATAAATACAGTAAAAACGTTACCCAGGATCCTACTCAACCGGCTTCTCAAGCAATGCTTCACGCTATTGGCCTTTCCAAAGAAGATCTTAAAAAACCAATGATTGGTATTGGGAGTACAGGATATGAGGGCAACCCCTGCAATATGCATTTAAATGACTTGGCTAAAGAAGTGAAAATCGGGGTTCAAAAAGCCAATCTTACCGGACTTATTTTTAATACCATCGGGGTAAGTGACGGGATTTCTATGGGGACTTTTGGAATGCGCTACTCATTGCCTTCTAGAGACATTATTGCAGATTCTATGGAAACCGTAGTTCAAGCAATGAACTATGATGGTTTGGTTACCATAGTTGGTTGTGATAAAAATATGCCAGGTGCTTTAATGGCTATGATTAGATTGAATAGGCCTTCTATAATGGTTTATGGAGGAACTATAGCTTCTGGTTGTGCAAGGGGGAAAAAATTAGATGTTGTATCTGCTTTTGAAGCATGGGGAGAGAAAGTTGCTGGAACTATAAATGAAGAAGCGTATCAAGAGGTTATTGAAAATGCTTGTCCTGGAGCTGGTGCTTGTGGTGGAATGTACACTGCAAATACAATGGCTAGTGCTATTGAAGCTTTAGGTATGACCTTGCCTTATAATTCCTCAAATCCTGCCACGGGTAATGAGAAGCCATTGGATTGTATGGCATCGGGCGAAGCCTTAAAATTGTTAATTGAAAAAGACTTAAAACCTTTAGATATTATCACCAAAAAGTCTCTTGAAAATGCGGTGAAACTAATCATCGTATTAGGAGGTTCAACCAATGCTGTATTGCACTTTTTGGCTATTGCAAAAACCGCTAATATTGATTTTACGCTAGAGGACTTTACTAGAATATCAAGTGAAACTCCATTTCTTGCAGATCTCAAACCTAGTGGTAAATATCTTATGGAAGATTTGCATCGTGTGGGAGGTATTCCAGCAGTGATGAAATTTATGCTTCAAAACGGAATGCTTCACGGAGATTGTATGACGGTTACTGGAAAGACAATTGCAGAAAATCTTGAATCTGTTCCAGACCTATTAAAAGACCAAGATGTTATAAGACCACTTAATGCACCCATAAAAGAAACAGGACATATTAGAATTCTTTATGGTAATCTAGCGGAAGAGGGTGCAGTGGCAAAAATCACTGGAAAAGAAGGGGTGTATTTTCAAGGTCCTGCAAAGGTGTATGATGGAGAATTTTTAGCCAATGACGGAATAAAAGCAGGTGAGGTTAAAAAAGGAGATGTTGTGGTGATTCGCTATGAAGGACCGAAGGGAGGACCAGGAATGCCAGAAATGTTAAAGCCTACTGCAGCTATTATGGGAGCGGGATTAGGTAAAGACGTCGCATTAATTACAGATGGTCGTTTTTCTGGAGGTACCCACGGATTTGTAGTAGGGCATGTGTCGCCAGAAGCTCAAGTTGGAGGAGCTATTGGATTGGTTCAAGATGGAGACATTATTACTATAGATGCTAGATCAAACACCATTTCATTGGATATAGATATAGCAGAACTCAACAAGCGAAAAGCGGCTTGGGTAACGCCTGAACTGAAAGTCAGTAGCGGTAGTTTATATAAATTCGCGAACATCGTTTCTTCTGCGTCTAAGGGCTGTGTAACAGATGCTTTTTAATTAATTAGACCAATGACAACAACGACAAATCCATCTAAAAAAATGAAAATATCTGGAGCAGAGGCTATTATTCATTGTCTCTTGGCGGAGGGAGTAGATCTTATATACGGATATCCTGGCGGTGCTATAATGCCAGTTTATGATGAATTATATAAATTCCAGGATAAACTTACTCATATACTTACTAGGCACGAACAAGGGGCTACTCATGCAGCCCAAGGATACGCGAGAGTGAGTGGAAATGTAGGCGTAGCTATTGCTACTTCAGGTCCAGGAGCAACTAATTTAGTCACTGGATTGGCTGACGCTCAAATAGATTCTACACCAATGGTTTGTATTACAGGCCAGGTGGGAAGACATTTATTGGGTACAGACGCCTTTCAGGAAACGGATATTATTGGTATTTCTACTCCAGTCACTAAGTGGAATTATCAAATTACAGAGGCCAGTGAGATCCCTGAGATTTTAGCCAAAGCCTTTTATATTGCACGATCAGGAAGACCAGGCCCTGTGCTTATAGATATTACTAAAAATGCGCAATTTGATTCTTTAGATTTTCACTATGAAAAATGCACTAAGGTAAGGAGTTATGTCCCTACCCCAGTGGCTTCTAAAGAGAGTCTGTCTAAAGCAGCAGTCCTAATCAATGCAGCTAAAAAACCATTCATCATTTTTGGACAAGGGGTCATATTGTCAGAGGCTGAAAAGGAATTAAAGGATTTTGTAGAAAAATCAGGGATACCAGCTGCTTGGACTGTTTTAGGTTTGTCTGCTTTAGAGACTAGTCACCCCCTGAATGTAGGAATGGTTGGGATGCATGGTAATTATGGCCCGAATATGCTTACCAATGAGTGCGATGTATTAATTACTATTGGTATGCGTTTTGACGACAGGGTGACGGGTAATTTAGAGACTTATGCTAAGCAAGCTAAAGTGATTCATTTTGAGATTGACCCAGCAGAGGTTGATAAGAATGTAAAGACTACTGTAGCGGTACTTGGAGATGCAAAAGCAAGTCTGAGAGATATACTTCCTTTAATCAATGAAAACAGTCATGAAGCTTGGTTGAAAAATTTTCATGAGTACTATGAGATTGAGTACAATGAAGTAATTAAAAATGATATTTACCCAACCAAGCCTGGCCTTACCATGGGAGAAGCCATTAGAATACTCAATGAAAAGAGTGAAAACAAGGCTGTCATAGTTACAGATGTAGGACAACACCAGATGATTGCTTGCCGGTATGCTGGCTTTTCTCAAACAAAAAGTAATGTAACTTCAGGAGGTTTAGGAACAATGGGTTTTGCTCTTCCAGCTGCGATAGGTGCAAAAATGGGTGCTCCAGACAGAGAAGTAGTAGCTATTATTGGAGATGGAGGTTACCAAATGACTATTCAAGAATTAGGGACTATTTTCCAAAATAAGACTGCCGTAAAAATCATGGTACTCAATAACGAGCATCTCGGTATGGTTAGACAATGGCAAGAATTATTTTTTGAAAGTAGGTACGCTTCTACTGTTATGAGTAATCCTGACTTTGTTAAGATTGCTGCAGGTTATGACATTGAGGCGGCAAGAGTTAGTGAAAGAGATCAACTGTCTGGTGCCATAGAGAAAATGATGGCACACAAGGGTCCTTACTTTTTAGAGGTTTGTGTAGAAAATGAACATAACGTATTTCCAATGATACCCACTGGAGCATCCGTTTCAGATATTAGACTAAAATAGCGCAAGATGGAGAATGCATGGTATACCATCTCTGTTTACTCAGAGAATAACGTAGGATTATTGAATAGAATATCAGGAATATTCTTAAAGCGACACATTAATATAGAAAGTTTAAATGTTTCTAAATCAGAGATTGATAATGTGTCTAAATTTACAATAGTCGTATTTACTACACCCAAATGGGTGCATAATATTGTGGGACAAATAGAAAAGCAGATTGAGGTAATTAAAGTTTTTTCTCATACAGACGATGAGATTATTTACCAAGAGGCCGCATTATTTAAAGTAAACTCAAGTTTGCTATTTGATGAAAGAGAGATACAAAATATTATAAAAGACAGCAATGCGCAAATAGTCACTGTTTCAAGAGACTTTTTTGTTATTTCAAAATCAGGAAGAAGGTCTGAAGTAGACACGCTTTACGATCAGCTAAAACCGTTTGGTATAATGCAATTTGTTCGATCTGGAAGAATTGCTATTTCAAAAGCAGAAATGCAAATTTCGTCCTTGTTAAAGGACTTTTAATAAAACAATTAAATAAATTATAACACAGAAATTTTTATCATGGCAAATTATTTTAATACCCTATCTCTAAGAGAACAACTGACCCAACTGGGGAAATGTAGGTTTATGGAATCTTCTGAATTTTCAGATGGGGTGGAAGCCTTAAAGGGAAAGAAAATTGTAATTGTGGGCTGTGGCGCTCAAGGCTTGAACCAAGGTTTGAACATGAGAGATTCTGGTTTGGATATATCTTATACTTTAAGAGCAGAAGCTATTGCGCAAAAAAGGGCCTCTTATTTAAACGCTACAGAAAACAATTTCACAGTAGATACTTATGAAGCATTAATTCCCCATGCAGATGTGGTCATTAACCTTACGCCAGACAAGCAACACACCGCTGTAGTGACTGCCGTTATGCCGCTCATGAAAAAAGGGGCTACACTGTCTTATTCTCATGGATTCAACATTGTAGAAGAAGGGATGCAAGTGCGTAAAGATTTAACCGTTATAATGGTGGCGCCTAAGTGTCCTGGTTCTGAAGTGAGAGAAGAGTACAAAAGAGGCTTTGGGGTTCCTACGCTTATTGCAGTGCACCCAGATAATGATCCTCAAGGCGTTGGTTTGGCTCAAGCCAAAGCCTATGCAGTAGCTACTGGTGGCGATAGAGCAGGTGTCTTAGAATCTTCTTTTGTGGCTGAGGTTAAGTCTGATTTAATGGGGGAGCAAACTATTTTATGTGGTCTGCTTCAAACAGGCTCAATTTTGTGTTTTGACAAAATGGTAGAAAAAGGATTGGATAAGGGCTACGCAGCAAAATTAATTCAATACGGTTGGGAAGCCATTACAGAAGGACTGAAATACGGGGGAATTACCCATATGATGGACCGTTTGTCTAATCCAGCAAAAATAAAAGCCTTTGAATTGTCAGAGGAATTGAAAGATATTATGAGGCCTTTGTTCAACAAGCATATGGACGACATTATTTCTGGTCATTTCTCTAAAACAATGATGGAAGACTGGGCTAACGACGACAAAAACTTATTAGAGTGGAGAGCCGCTACAGGAGAAACTGCTTTTGAAAAAACACCTATTTCTTCTGAAATTATCTCAGAGCAAGAATTTTACGATAATGGCGTCTTAATGGTTGCAATGGTTAGGGCAGGAGTAGAGCTGGCTTTTGAAGCTATGACTGCTTCTGGTATTATTGAAGAGTCTGCTTATTACGAGTCGCTTCACGAAACGCCATTAATCGCTAATACTATTGCAAGGAAGAAATTATTTGAAATGAATAGGGTTATTTCTGATACAGCAGAATATGGCTGCTATTTGTTTGACCATGCTTGTAAGCCATTATTGGCAGATTTTATGACGCGTATAGATACTGATGTAATTGGAACGGCTTATGGGAAAGGTACAGACAATAAGGTGTCTAACACACAATTGGTCGCTATAAACGCAGCACTAAGGAACCATCCTGTAGAAATTGTAGGGGCTAGATTAAGGGCTTCTATGACAGCAATGAAACCGATCGTTTAGTGATAAAGTCATTAACGATATTAAAAAGCCCCGCTCATTTAGCGGGGCTTTTTAAATTGTATCAATGCTGTAAATAGTTATTGTTTAGGCTTCTAATATTTTTGCTGCCAACCAATCGCCTACGGCCGATGTCTTCTGAGGTGCCACTCCCTCTGCTAAGTCTTCAGTTACAAAACCTGCATCTAAAGAATCGTTAACCACTTTTCTGATTAAAGTAGCTTCTTCGCTTAACCCAAAGGCGTCTTCAAACATCATTGCAGCAGAGAGCACAGTGGCCAATGGATTGGCAATGTCTTTCCCTGCAGCTTGGGGGTAAGAACCGTGAATGGGTTCATATAAAGAGGTTTCTGCACCCACTGAAGCAGAGGGCATTAAGCCCATAGATCCTGATATAACCGAGGCTTCATCTGTAAGAATGTCCCCAAATAAGTTTTCTGTAATAAGCACATCATAACTATTTGGCCATTGAACCAATCTCATGGCTACCGCGTCTACAAACTCATAGGAAACAGTTACTTCTGGGTAATCTTTTTCCATGGCTTGAACCGTCTCCCTCCAAAGTCTGGAAGATTCCAACACATTCGCCTTGTCTACACAGCACAATTTTTTAGATCGAGTCATGGCTAATTCAAAGCCTTTTTTGGCCAATCTTTGCACTTCTACCCTTGTATAGGTACAGGTATCATAAGCCGTATTACCATTGTCTTCTCTACCTCTTTTTCCAAAATAGATCCCACCAGTAAGTTCTCTAAGAAAAACCAAATCTGTTCCTTCTATACGTGCTTTTTTTAGAGGTGATTTATCAATTAATGAAGGAAAAGTAAAGGTAGGCCTCACGTTTGCGAAGAGACCTAATTTTTGACGCATCTTTAATAAGCCTTGTTCTGGTCTTACGGTTGCAGATGGGTCATTGTCGTATTTAGGATCCCCAATGGCACCAAATAACACCGCGTCTGCAGCAAGGCATATTTCATGGGTAGCATCTGGATAAGGATCCCCAACGGCATCTATAGCCACTGCACCCGTGAGTGCTGGTTTCCAGCTAATTTCGTGATTAAATTTCTTGGCAATAGCGTCAGAGACCTTTACCGCTTGATCAATGACTTCAGGACCTATGCCGTCTCCGGCCAATAAGGCAATAGATAATTTCATAATTATATAATATTGAGCATTTTTTCAGTGGCTTTAATAGCAGACACCGTTTGGTCTGAATCTAAGCCACGTGTAATAAATTCTTTACCGTGGTGTTCCCATGTAATAATTGTTTCACAAAGTGCGTCTGAAGTACTTCCAGGGGGTATTCTAACTGCGTAATCGGTTAGCACGGCTAATTGTTCTTTTTCATTTTTATAAATACGCTTCAGGGCATTCATGAATGCGTCAAATTGCCCGTCACCATTAGCGTGTTGCTCATGACTTACTTCGCCTATAGTCAGTGACACGGTAGCTGAAGGCTGTAATCCCTTGGCATGTGTGAGCACATAAGCGTCAATTTTCACTCTGTGAACGTACTTACCAGCGTCCAAAACATCAGAAATAATATAAGGGAGGTCTTCTTTAGTGACCTTTTCTTTTTTGTCTCCAAGATAAATAATACGTTCGGTTACTTTTTTTAATTCCTCTGGATTTAAGGTCAGTCCTAACTCTTGAAGGTTTTTAATAATATTTGCTTTTCCTGAAGTTTTCCCTAAAGCATATTTTCTTTTTCTGCCAAATCTTTCTGGCAATAAATCATTAAAGTATAGGTTTTTTTTACTATCGCCATCTGCATGTATACCAGCGGTTTGTGTAAAAACATTTTCTCCTACAATAGGTTTATTAGCTGGAATTCCAAAACCAGTAAATGTGGAGACTAATTTACTTACTTTATAGAGTGATTTTTCGTTTACGTTTACCTTTACCTCAGGCATAAAGTCATTGATCACCGCAACTACACTTGCTAAAGGGGCATTTCCTGCACGTTCTCCCATTCCATTTACAGTAAGGTGTAATCCATTGACACCAGCCTTAACGGCTTCCATGACATTAGCTACACTGAGATCATAATCGTTGTGACCATGAAAATCTATATGCATTTGAGGGTGTTTTTCTCTAATCTGACTCAGATAATCATAGGTTTCTCTATGGGTTAGAATCCCTAATGTATCTGGAAGTAGTACTCTTTTGATGGGTTGGGTTGTAATAAAATTCAGGTACTGAAAAACATATTCAGGGTCATTTCTCATACCGTTACTCCAATCTTCTAAATAGACATTGGTTTCAATACCTTTTTCAGTGGCATTTTGAATAGTAGCTTCAATATCTTTGAAATGTTCCTGAGGTGTTTTTTTTAGTTGGTGGGTTAGGTGATTTAGCGAGCCCTTGGTTAAAAGGTTTTGTGCTTTGGCACCCGCTTTTACCATCCAATCAAGTGAAACTCCACCATCTACAAAAGTAAGTACTTCAATTCTATCTGTTAATTGTTTGCTTTTGGCCCAATCCATGATTTGTTTCACCGCATTAAACTCTCCTTCAGAAACCCTAGCAGACGCTATTTCTATTCTGTCTACCTTGAGTTCTTCCAGCAATAATTTAGCTAGAGTAAGTTTTTCAGAGGCAGAAAATGATACACTAGAAGTCTGTTCACCATCCCTTAAAGTGGTGTCCATGATTTCTATGATACGTTGGTTTTTAGCAGTCATCAGGAATGCATTTTGGGAATTTATAAAGGTGTATTGTCAGCAAAAGAGGTAATCTCTTCCTCCATACTTCTCAAATAATCAATGTCGTCAAAACCATTAAGCATATTTTCTTTTTTATAGACATTAATGTCAAAAGACTCTTGGTCACCTGTACTAGGAATACTAATAGTTTGTGCAGGAAGATTTACCACTATTTCAGTAGTAGGGTCTTTAAATACAGCCGCCAATATAACTTCTAAGAAAGCAGGGCTTACTTGAACTGGTAATACACCAATATTTAAGCAATTGTTTTTAAAAATGTCTGCAAAAAAACTAGACACAATACATCTAAAGCCGTAATCGTAAACGGCCCAAGCAGCATGTTCTCTAGATGATCCGGACCCAAAGTTCTTACCACCAATGAGTATTTTCCCTTGGTACTTTGGATTGTTGAGGACAAAATCTTCTTTTGGAGTATTATCTGAATTATATCTCCAATCACGAAATAAGTTATCTCCAAAACCAACTCTTTCTGTGGCTTTTAAAAATCTTGCTGGTATGATTTGATCCGTGTCTACGTTTTCTATAGGCAGTGGAACTGCAGTCGTAGTTAATGTAGTGAATTTATCGTATGCCATAGTGTGGTAAATTTATTGTAAAAGAGTTCTTGGATCGGTTACTTGTCCTGTTACGGCTGCTGCAGCTGCAACTAATGGACTGGCTAATAAGGTTCTTGAACCTGGCCCTTGTCTTCCTTCAAAATTTCTATTAGAAGTACTTACAGCGTATTTTCCTGCAGGAATTTTGTCGTCATTCATAGCCAAGCAAGCTGAACAACCTGGTTCTCTGAGTGTAAATCCTGCTGCTTCTAAAATCTCCAAAATTCCTTCATCTTTTATGGCTTTTTCCACCTGATGTGAACCTGGTACAAGCCAGGCAGTGACATGATCTGCTTTTTTTCTTCCTTTTACAATGCTTGCAAAAGCCCTGAAATCTTCTATCCTACCATTGGTACAACTTCCTAAGAATACATAATCAATAGATTTACCAATCATAGTATCTCCCTCGTTGTAATTCATATAGGCCAATGACTTTTGGTAAGTGGCTACACCTCCCTCTAGATCAGTAGCTAGAGGAATATCCTTAGATATTCCCATTCCCATACCTGGGTTGGTTCCATAAGTGATCATAGGCTCAATATCCGAGCCATCGAACTCGTACACTTTGTCAAATGAAGCGCCCTCTTCAGTATATAATGTATTCCAATAAGCCATGGCTTTATCCCATGAAGCTCCTTTTGGCGTAAACTCTCTATCTTTGATGTATTCAAAAGTCTTTTCATCTGGGGCCATCATTCCGCCGCGGGCACCCATCTCAATACTTAGATTACAAACAGTCATTCTCCCTTCCATACTCATTTCAGAGAAAACATTTCCAGCGTATTCAACAAAGTACCCTGTAGCCCCAGAAGTACTGAGTTTGGAAATAATATACAGGGCCACATCTTTAGGAGTTACCCCATTTTGTAGACTTCCGTTAACCCTTATAACCATTTTCTTAGGCTTGGGCTGCATAATGCATTGCGTGGTAAGTACCATCTCTACCTCTGAAGTTCCAATTCCAAAAGCTATAGCGCCAAATGCACCATGGGTAGAGGTATGTGAATCTCCACAAACAATCGTAGCACCTGGTTGCGTAATGCCATATTCGGGTCCTACGACATGTACAATACCATTTTTTTCATGTCCAAGCCCCCAATATGAAATACCATGTGCATTGGCATTTTCTTCAAGCGCCTTTAATTGATTTGCAGACAAGGGGTCTGCTACAGGTAAATGCTGATTAATCGTGGGTGTATTATGGTCTGCTGTGGCAAAGGTACGTTCTGGATACAACACCTTAGCTCCCCTGTTTTTAAGTCCTAAAAAAGCTACAGGACTGGTTACTTCATGGACCATATGACGGTCAATAAACAGGACATCTGGACCGTTTTCAATACTTCTCACTATGTGAGAATCCCAAACCTTGTCAAAAAGTGTTTTTTTCATAGAAAAAATGATATTAAAATAAGGCAATTAAAATGCCTATTGAATATTGTGCAAGTTGTAAAAATAAATAAAAAATAAGTGTTTGCTGCTATGTTTTTGTGTCTGAATTACGATGTTCAACTGATGTAATTCCAAATATTTTTGTGTTTTACAAGCGCTCTGTACGCTAGTAAAATTGGTTTATTGCTTGCGGTATCTAAATAAGGGTCTGATTTTAAAGTAGTTATAGCAACCTCTCTCGCTTTTTTAAGTAAATCTGCATCCTTGACAATATCTGCAATTTTGAGTTGTAACACGCCGCTCTGTTGGGTACCCATGAGATCTCCAGGCCCTCTTAGTTTTAAATCAACTTCTGCTATTTCAAACCCGTCGCTAGAAGCAACCATGGTTTCTAGTCGTGTTTTTCCTTCTTGAGACACTTTGTTTCCAGACATGAGGATACAAAAACTCTGTTCTGCACCTCTACCCACACGTCCCCTTAACTGGTGTAATTGAGACAACCCAAAGCGCTCTGCACTTTCAATAATCATCACTGAAGCATTAGGAACATTAACCCCAACTTCTATTACAGTTGTAGCTACCATAATTTGAGTTTCTCCTTTGACAAAACGGTCCATTTCGTAGGCTTTTGCTTCTGCATTCATTTGCCCATGAACAATAGATACTTGAAATTCAGGCGCAGGAAAAGACCTTGAGATGCTGTCGTAACCATCCATGAGATCCTTGTAATCTAGTGCCTCTGATTCATTGATTAATGGATAAACAACATAAATCTGTCTGCCTTTTTTAATCTCTTCACTAATAAACTTAAATACCCCTAGTCTGTGAGAATCTGATCTCCAAACAGTTTTAATTTCTTTTCTTCCTGGCGGCAGTTCGTCTATGATAGAAATATCTAAATCTCCGTAAATGCTCATGGCTAAAGTTCTAGGTATAGGGGTGGCAGTCATGACCAACACATGTGGAGGTATGGTATTTTTATGCCATAATTTTGCCCTTTGAGCCACGCCAAATCTATGTTGTTCGTCTATAATGGCAAGACCAAGGTTTTTGTAAACTACAGTGTCTTCAAGTAAGGCATGGGTGCCAATCAGTACATTTAATTCACCTGACTGAAGACTTTCTAGCAAAGGTTTTCTATCACTTTTTTTAACGCTACCCGTCAGTAATGCTACTTGAATTCCTAAGGGTTCTAAAAGTTCGGAAACCCCTTTAAAGTGTTGATTTGCAAGTATTTCAGTGGGCGCCATTAAGCAGGCTTGATAGCCATTGTCCAAGGCAAATAAAATACTCATTACAGCTACTATTGTTTTACCTGACCCAACATCTCCTTGAAGCAATCTATTCATCTGTGCATTGCTTCCAACGTCTGTTCTAATTTCTTTTATGACTCTTTTTTGAGCATTAGTGAGTTGGAAAGGTAAGTGATTGTTGTAAAAGTCATTAAAATACGCTCCTACCTCATTAAAAGGCAGGCCTTTAATTTTCTTTTTCCTGATAAGATTCTTTCGAATAAGCTGTAGTTGAATAAAAAATAACTCTTCAAATTTTAATCTAGCCACAGCTCTGCTGAGCATTTTTGCATCTTTAGGAAAGTGAATGTGAAACAAAGCAGTGGAGCGTTGTAATAATTTTAAATGTTCCAAAATGCTATCAGAGAGGGTTTCCTCAAAAGCACTGCCGCACTCGTTAAAGAGCTGTTCCATTGCTCTGAGCATAAACCTATTACCCATATTAGCATTAGAAAGTCTTTCTGTACTGGGATAAATGGCCTGCAATCCTAGTCTGTTTTTGGCCTGGTAATTTTCCAACAACTCCATATCTGGATGGGCCATGCTAAACTTCCCTTGAAATACTGATATTTTACCAAATATGACATAGGGGGTATTGGGTTTAATGCTTTCTTTAATCCATTTTGCGCCTTTAAACCAAACCAATTCCATAGCCCCTGTGTTGTCTGAAAATTTAGCAACTAATCTACTCCCTTTCTTTTGGGCTATGGTCTCTATTTGGGTAATTACCCCCACAATTTGAACCTCTGCTTGAGAGGTTTCTAATTGATTGATATGGTGGAATTGTGTTCTGTCTACATACCTATTGGGAAAAAAATGCAATAGGTCTTGATACGTATGAATTCCCAATTGCTCTTTTAAAAGCTTTGCTCTTGTAGGACCTATCGTTTTAAGGTAGGCAATAGGAGTTTGGAGCAGGGCTGAATTCATGCTATAAATGTAACTTTTAAGTGTGATTTATCCAATAGAAATTTATTTGAATCCTTTATAAAGCACCATATTTTACTACATTTATAGACCAGTTAAGATGAGCATATGAAAAAAGCATTAGTGATTTCAGGAGGAGGCAGTAAGGGGGCATTTGCAGGAGGTGTGGCCCAATATCTCATGAGAAATCAAGGAAGAGAATACGACATTTTCGTGGGGACTTCCACAGGGAGTTTGCTCATTCCACAATTGGCTTTAAATAATTTGGAGAAATTACACCACGCTTACACCAATGTCAATCAGAGAAGTATTTTTGATGTTAACCCTTTTGTAGTTAAAAAAAAAGGAGACAGGGAGTATGTGACCATTAATTATATCACAACTTTATTTCAATTCTTAAGAAGGAAAAGAACTTTTGGAGAGAGTAATAATTTGAGAAAAACTATCGCTAAAAATTTTAGTAGGGCCTCTTTCGAAATGTTATTAAAAGGAGATAAGGAAGTTGTGGTGAGCGTTTCAAATCTCTCTAAAAATAGGGTAGAGTATAAATCTATACACGACTACGACTACGAAACCTTTGTAGATTGGATCTGGATGTCATGTAATTACATCCCTTTCATGTCTTTAGTGACTAAAGATGGTTATGAATATGGAGATGGTGGTTTAGGATCTGTAGTACCCATAAGAGAAGCGATTAGAAGGGGAGCGAAGGAGGTTGATGTGATTATTTTAGAATCAGAAAACATGGACCACAATAAAGTATTGGGAAAAAACCCATTCTCTTTGATGATCAGTATTTTTGGATTTGTATTGGATCAAATCGAATATCATGACATATCAGAAGGAATATTAGCCGCAAAGCACAATGGGGTTCAACTAAATTTGTATTATACACCAACAAAATTAACAGAGAATTCTTTGGTATTTAATAAAAAGCGAATGACAGAGTGGTGGGAGCAAGGTTTGGCTTATGCTCAGGAGAAATTCAAATCCAATTCTTCTCCTTTACCTCAAAAAAAAGAAATGTATTAGTCCAAACAAAAAGCCTCGTATAAACGAGGCTTTTTTAATGTTTAATCAGGGATATAATGCGATTAAACCCTATTGAGACAAATAGTCTAAGGCCATTTCAGAAAGTGTTTTTACACCCAATAACATTCCAGCATCATCAATTTTAAAGTCTGGAGTGTGGTGAGGAAAAGCTTCCTGATTACCTGGTGTATTGCCTCCTAAAAAGAAATAGAATCCTGGTACTTTTTCTTGGAAAAAAGAAAAATCTTCTGCCCCAGTGATAGCTTTCATAAGCATTACCTGGTCCTTACCCGCAGTTTTCTGTAGTGTTGGTAACATATGCCCTACCAAATTAGCGTCGTTATAGGTAATAGCCGCACCGTTGACAATTTCTACGGTAGCTGTTCCACCGTACGCACTAGCTATAGCAGAAACCATTTCTTTCATGCGCTTGCCAATATGATCCCTCATTTTATAATCAAGTGTTCTGATAGTACCTACCATTTCAGCAGTTTCAGGAATGATGTTAAAACGAACACCAGCTGTTATTTTACCTACTGTAATCACAGCAGCTTCGTTGGTTAGATCAGATTCTCTAGAAATGATGGTTTGTAGACCGTCAATAATTTTTGCACTGATTAAAATAGGATCTACACCACCCCAAGGCTGAGAACCATGGGTTTGTTTTCCTTGTACTTTAATCACAAAACGATCAGAGGCAGCCATTGCGCCTAGGGGCTTATATCCGATCATACCTACAGGGAGCACAGAATTAATGTGAAGTCCAAAAATGGCATCGACCGAAGGGTTTTCTAAGACACCCTCTTTAACCATTAACGACGCACCTCCTTCTTCTCCTGGAGGTGGGCCTTCTTCAGCAGGTTGAAATACAAATTTTACAGTGCCTTTTATCTTGTCTTTGTGTTTGCTTAAGACAGAAGCTACCCCCATGAGAATAGCTGTGTGGGTGTCGTGACCACAGGCGTGCATTACGCCAACTTTTTCTCCCATAAAAGTACCTTTTACTGTAGATTTAAAAGGCAAATCATTGCGTTCCGTAACAGGCAATGCGTCTATGTCTGCTCTAAGTGCCACAACTTTTCCGGGAATATCCCCTTTTAAAATACCTACAACCCCTGTTTTTGCCACCCCAGTGGTTACTTCAATGCCTAGGCTTTTGAGATGGGCTGCAATTTTAGCAGCGGTTTTAAATTCTTGATTTGAAAGTTCTGGATTCTGATGTATGTCATGGCGCCATTCAATGACTTGAGCTTCTATTTTTTCATAGTCAGAGACAGGCAATTGGAGTTGCGCTTGGGCGAAAGTTCCCATCCCTAAAAAAATGGCTAATACTGTTTTTTTCATAAGTTTATTGAAATAATTGGTTATCTGTCTAAATATAATAATATTATCAAAACCAATGTTTCTAGGGTTCTTTTTTGTTTATAATTATTGGTTGTTCCCGCTTAAGAAACGCATATTAATAGTTAAATTTATACCCTAAAGATGGTATATTGAAAAACTATATAGAAAGCTTAAATGAGGCTCAGAAAGCTCCAGTACTTCATAAAGATGGCCCTTTAATGGTTATAGCAGGCGCTGGATCTGGAAAGACAAGGGTGCTCACCATAAGAATTGCACATCTCATGTCGCTTGGGGTAGATTCTTTTAATATTCTTGCCCTAACTTTCACCAATAAGGCGGCTAGAGAGATGAAGCATAGGATCTCTACAATAGTGGGTGGTGCAGAAGCTAAGAATCTATGGATGGGAACTTTTCACTCTGTATTCGCTAAATTATTGCGATTTGACGGAGATAAATTGGGTTACCCTAGTAATTTCACCATATACGATACACAAGACTCTCAAAGGCTCATTGCCTCCATTATAAAAGAAATGGGACTGGACAAGGATATTTATAAATACAAGCAAATCCAAAATAGAATATCTTCTTATAAAAACAGTTTAATAACCGTTAAAGCCTATCACAACAATCCAGACCTTCTCGAGGCAGACGCTATGGCTAAAAGACCTCAAACCGGTGCTATTTACAAGGAATATGTAGATCGCTGTTTTAAGGCTGGCGCCATGGATTTCGATGATTTACTTTTACGTACCAATGAACTTCTAACCAGATTTCCTGAGGTGCTTATGAAGTACCAAAACAGGTTTAAATATATCTTAGTAGATGAGTACCAAGATACCAACCACTCGCAGTATTTAATCGTTAAAGCCCTTTCAGATAGGTACCAGAATATTTGTGTTGTAGGAGATGACGCCCAAAGTATTTACTCTTTTCGAGGCGCCAATATAGACAACATATTAAATTTTCAGAAAGATTACGATCAGGTAGCCCAATACAGATTAGAGCAGAATTATAGGTCTACCGACAATATTGTAAAAGCAGCCAACAGCATTATTTCTAACAATACCAATCAACTAGATAAGGTAGTATGGACCTCTAACGATCCAGGAGAATTAATCACTGTTCACAGATCTCCAACAGATGCAGAAGAGGGAAGGTTTGTTGCCGGAAGTATTTTAGAAACTAAAATGCAAGAACAACTTCCAAACAGTTCCTTTGCGGTACTTTATAGAACCAATTCTCAATCTAGGGCCATAGAAGACGCCCTGAGAAAAAGAGATATTGCCTACAGAATTTTTGGAGGTCTTTCTTTTTATCAAAGAAAAGAGATTAAAGATGTATTGGCCTATTTAAGGTTGGTAATTAACCCTAAAGATGAAGAGGCTCTAAAGCGTATTATAAATTTTCCAGCCAGGGGAATTGGTCAGAGTACTTTGGATAAATTGGTGGTTGCAGCGAACCATTACGGCAGATCTATTTTTGAAGTGATGGAACATTTAGACACCATTCCACTTCAGATAAACAGTGGTACTAAGCGTAAATTAGAAGATTTTGTCACCATGATCAAAAGTTATCAGGTGCTGAACGAGACGGCAGACGCATTTACGCTGTCTGAACATGTGGCTAAAAAGACTGGCCTACTTTTAGAATTCAAAAAGGACGGGACTCCTGAAGGAATTGCTAAAATGGAAAACATAGAAGAACTCCTCAACGGTATTAAGGACTTTGTCGATGGCCAGCAGGAGCTGGCCGATGCTACAGGAAATATTGCTGAATTTCTTGAAGATGTATCTCTTGCAACAGACTTAGATAAAGAGGTTGGAGATGAGGATAGGGTAGCGCTTATGACTATTCACATGGCTAAGGGTCTTGAGTTCCCTGTAGTGTATGTGGTGGGTATGGAAGAAGATCTTTTTCCTTCTGCGATGAGTATGAACACTAGGTCAGAACTAGAGGAAGAGCGAAGGCTTTTTTATGTAGCCCTCACTAGAGCAGAAAAAAAAGCCTACTTGACTTATGCCCAAACAAGATACAGATGGGGTAAATTGGTAGACGCTGAACCTTCTAGATTTATAGAGGAAATAGATGATAGTTTCTTAGACATGCAAGTTCCAATTGATTCTTACCGTTATAAACCTATGATAGATGCAGATATTTTTGGCGATGTAGACAAAAGTAAACTGCGACAAACTAAACCAGTTTCTTCCACACCACCGAGCTCTTTTAGGCCTAAGGAAAACCAATTGAGAAAGCTTAGAAAAATTAAACCTGATTTGTCTAGCCCGATTGGTAATGGAGAAGATGAAATAGCATTAGTTACTGGTTCACTAGTAAAACATAGTAGGTTTGGTAGCGGGAAGGTAATCTCTTTAGAAGGAGTAGGAGCAGATAAGAAGGCTACTATTGACTTTGAGGTTGGTGGGCTTAAAAAACTGATCCTTCGTTTTGCGAAATTAGAAGTAATGTCTTAAAAAAATATGGGTCAATTAATTAGAATATATCCGGAAAATCCCCAGGAGTCTGCTTTAGAAAAGGTAGTGCGAGCACTTAGAGAGGGTGCACTTATTATTTACCCAACAGATACTGTTTATGGCATTGGTTGTGATATTACCAATAATAAAGCCTTGGAAAAGCTAGCTAAATTAAAAGATGTAAAACTTGAAAAAGCGACCTGGTCCTTTATTTGTGCAGACCTCAGTAATATCTCTGACTATGTGAAACAAATTGACACGGCTACTTTTAAAATCTTAAAACGATCCTTACCTGGTCCTTATACTTTTATACTTCCCGGCAACAACAATCTTCCGAAAGCCTTTAAGAAGCGTAAGACCGTAGGGATAAGGGTACCAGACCACTCTATTCCTAAAAAGATAGTAGAAATGCTTGGAAATCCTATAGTCTCTACTTCAATTTATGATCCAGATGAGTTGTTAGAATACACCACCGATCCAGAACTTATATTTGAAAAATGGGCTTCGCATGTTGCCTTTGTTATAGATGGGGGTTATGGAGATAATGTGCCTTCTACCATAGTAGATTTATCCGGAGATGCACCTGAACTGATTCGTCAGGGTAAAGGGGACTTTGATATGTTTTAGAAGTGATTTGTTTCGTATAGAAAAAAGCATGCAATCATTAATTGGGTTGCAATTAAAAAAAAAGCCACCCTATGGGTGGCTTTTTTAGTATAGTATTTGCAAAAACTTAGTTAATTGAAGCATCTTTTAATCCTTCTTCGATCATCGTATAAAACTGATCAATTTTAGGAAGAACAACAATTCTAGTTCTTCTGTTTTTAGACAGTTCTGAAGAAACTGGCACATACTCAGCTCTACCAGCTGCAGTCATACGCTTAGGATCTACACCAAAGTCTTTTTGTAGTATTCTTACTACTGAAGTAGCTCTTTTCACAGATAAATCCCAGTTGTCTACTAAGTCTCCTTTAGAGAAACTTCTTTCATCTGTATGGCCTTCTACCATAAATTCGAAATCTGGTTTGTTATTAACCACTTTAGCTACTTTTTCTAATACAGACTTCGCTTTATTAGATACTACATAACTTCCAGTGTTAAATAACAACTTGTCAGAGATTGATACAAAAACAACGCCTTTCTCTACGCTAATCTCAATATCTTCGTCATCTAAGTTACCTAATACACCCTTTAGACTTTGAACCAATGCAAGGTTAACAGAATCTCTTCTGGTGACAGCATTGTTTAATTTACGAATGGTCAGGTCTTTCTCCTTTAAACTTTCTAAAGAGCGCTCTAAATTATCTGCTCCTTTAGAAGTTAATGTAGTTAAGTTACCAAGGTTGTTAATCAGTTCTTGATTGTTTGCTTTTAAATAAGCATTTTGATCTTCAAGCAACTGTAAACGAGCTGTGTCTTCCAAACAGCTGTTCAATTTAACCGTAGCTGAATTGAGTAAGTCTTGGGTTTCTTTTTGTTTTGCTTCTAAGTCTGTGTATTTTTTTTGAGATACACAAGAAGAAAGTAATAGTGTGGCGCCTAAGCATCCAAGGATAATTTTTTTCATGGGTTGGAAAAATATAATTAGTACATCAAATTTATCTTTTATTCTTATAAATACAGTGTGTAAGTTAGTTAATCTTTTACTAAAAGCGAAAACTTTTTTAATCCCTTTATATAATGAGACCAAACTATTGAAGTAGTGGTGAAGTATTTTATATATTTTTTTGGGCTTTGATTTTTTTTAAATGTGCTAGGTGCCTCCTTGTAAAAATCAATATGGGCATGAATAATTGCCAGACAATGACTAAACTTGCCTTGAATAATGAATCTAACTCCAGCAATACCATCAAGAATAAGCCTGACAAAAATCACTATTATAGCTCTTTTTAAAGGCATATTTTTTAAAATTGAAAAAAGAGAGTTTCTAAAATTCAGAAATGTTTTTTTAGGGTTCATATTGCTCAGGGTTGAGCCACCCAAATGAAAAACAGTACTACTTCCGAGATACATGACTTTGTATCCAAGATTTCTTGCCCTCCAGCAAAGGTCTATCTCTTCCTGGTGGGCAAAGTAAGTTTCGTCAAAACCGTTAAGTAAAAGAAATACCTCCTTTCTTATGAACATACAAGCTCCAGTAGCCCAAAAAATTTCAGTGTTGTCATTATATTGGCCCAGGTCTTGTTCTATGTGTTGAAATATTCTTCCCCGGCAAAAAGGATAACCCAATGCGTCTAAATAACCCCCAGCAGCTCCGGCATACTCAAAATGTGTTTTTTTTAATTCATCTAAAATTTTGGGCTGCGCTATTGCCAATTGAGAGTCTGAATTAAAGGCAGCCAATATAGGAACTAGCCAATTTTCAGCGGGCGAAACGTCTGAATTCAGTAAACAAAATAGGGGCTCATTTATTTGTTTTAATGCCAAATTATACCCACCAGCAAAACCATTGTTAGTGGTCATTTCTATGATAGTAACCTGGGAAAATCTCTCTTTTAAAAGTGCTATTGAACTATCTGTAGATCCGTTGTCTGCCACATATATATGTGCCATTTCCCCACTGTTTTTAAGAACAGTTGGAAGGAATCGTTCCAATAAAGCGGCTCCATTCCAATTGAGTATTACTACGGCTATTTGTTTCACAGGATTTTTAAATGGCAAATTAAGGGATATATTCAGGAATACTTTCTACAAAAGTATAATTTTCTGCTTCTTTGCCTATAACGCAATAATAATGGGATAATCCATTAGTCACCATGAGCAACTCGGCATTTAAACTTAAGTTATATCGGGCAATTTGATCAAATGTTTCTTGACTAATTTTTATTTCAGGGGCTTTACACTCCACCAATAAATAGATACTACCGTCTTTATTAAAAATTACCACATCTACTCTTTTTGTCAATCCGTTTACAAGAATTTTTTTTTCAACATTAATAAGGCTTTTAGGGTATTTCTTTTCGTAAATCAAATACCATATTAAATGTTGTCTTACCCATTCCTCTGCTTGTATCTGGATATATTTTTTCCTGATAATATCAAAAATATAGGGCTTATTTTCCCTATTTTTGATTCTGAAAGGATACGATGGAAAGTTTAAAACTTGCATGTTACAAATTTGATGAATTAAATTGAATGGAAGAAGCAAAGTTAATTGCTAGTGAAATAAATAAGGGAAATTTTAGCCCGCTCTATTTACTTTATGGAGATGAACCTTATTATATAGATGCCATTTCAAATTTAATTGAGCAAAAGGCGCTTACAGAAGAAGAAAAAGCTTTCAATCAATTAATTGTCTACGGAAAAGATACCCTTATAGAAGATATTGTCTCCCAAGCCAAGCGCTACCCAATGATGGCAGAGAGACAATTAATTATTGTCAAAGAGGCACAACATCTCTCCAGACAAATAGATGGCCTTCAAGAGTATGCAAAACATCCCTTACAAACAACCATTTTAGTACTTTGTTACAAATACCAAAAGCCAGATAAAAGAAAAGGAGTCTTCAAAGCTTTTCAAAAAAATGGAACTACTTTGGAGTCCAAAAAGATTTATGACAATAAAATTCCTTCTTGGATAAATGATTTAATTAAACGTAAGGGGTTTTCAGCCCAACCAGCTGTTCCTCATTTGTTATTTGAGTTTCTAGGTACTGATTTGAGCAGGATAGAAAAAGAAATAGACAAGTTATCTGTTCACATAGAAAAAGGCGTTTTAATTACTCCAGAAATGGTTGAGCAGCACATTGGTATTAGTAAAGATTATAACAACTTTGAATTAAAGAAAGCCATTGGTGAAAGAGATATTTTAAAAGCATTTAAGATTGTGCATTATTTTGCACACAATTCAAAAGACAATCCTTTTTTAATGACAGTATCTATTTTACACGGTTTTTTTATTCAAATTATGCAATATCACGGGCTTACTGATCACAACCAAAGCCATGTTGCATCAAGTTTAGGGATTTCCTCATTTTTCATTAATGAAATTAAAAGTGCGGCAAAACATTACCCCATGAAAAGAGTGAGTCAAATCTTAAAAACCCTTAAGGATTTAGATCTTAAGAATAAAGGACTTGGTGCTCCAACTGACCATGAAAATTTACTTAAGGAATTATTGATTAAAATAATGTAATCAGAGATCGAGCTTTTGCTAGGAATAATCGACCTAAAAGTTGTAGTTAATATTATCGATATTTTAAACAAACTAACTATTAAGTCAACACAGCCTAAGAAAAGGTTTAGAGCAGCGAGTAATGTAGTGTCTCTAGTTTAAATTACAATTCAGGATAGGCACTTGGATTGGACTCGTGCATGATGTTGTAAATACTTTCAAAAATGTCTTCTGCATTTGGCTTAGAAAAATAATCGCCATCACTAGCGTATGCAGGTCTGTGAGCCTTTGCCGTTAAGGTAATTGGCGGTGCATCTAAGTACTTAAAAGCCCCCTGTTTTTCTATGATTTCTTGAATTAAATAAGCGGCACAACCTCCTGGAACATCTTCATCTATTACGATGAGTCTGTTTGTTTTTTTAACACTTTCTAATACTTCATGCTTAAGATCAAAAGGTAAGAGTGTTTGAGCATCTATGAGTTCAACATCTATATCGTAATTTTGAAGTGACCCGATTACTTGTTCCACTATCCTTAGGGTTGAACCATAGGAAAGTACGGTTATATCTTTGCCCTCTTTTAAAATATCCACCACACCAATAGGGGTACATATTTCAGTCAAATTATTAGGCATAGGCTCTTTTAACCTGTAGCCATTTAAACTTTCAATGACAATAGCAGGTTCGTCGCTTTTCATCAGTGTGTTGTAAAAACCAGCTGCAACAGTCATATTTCTTGGAGTTAAGATATACATTCCTCTTAAAAAATGAATGAGACCACCCATTTGAGATCCAGAATGCCAGATACCTTCTAACCTATGCCCCCTTGTTCTAACAATTAATGGTGCTTTTTGTTTTCCAAAAGTTCTATAACGCAAAGAAGCCAAATCATCACTAAGTGTTTGTAACGCATATAGCATATAATCTAGATATTGAATCTCAGCAATAGGTCTTAAACCCCTGAGCGCCATTCCAATTCCTTGACCTATAATGCTAGCTTCTCTAATACCCGTGTCTGCTACTCTGGTTTCACCATACTTTTTTTGTAAACCTTCTAAACCTTGATTTACGTCTCCAATAGTTCCACTGTCTTCCCCAAAAATCAAAAACTCAGGATATTTTCCTAACAGTAGATCAAAGTTGTCTCTAAGTATAAGCCTTCCATCTACCATAGGTGCATCTTTACTGTAGGTAGGTTGAACAGCAGATATATTTGTAGCTTTATTTTCATGCTCACTGTACAAGTGTGAACTGTAGATTGGTTGCATTTCAGTCATAAAGCGCAACAACCAATTTTTCAGCATTTCGCGTTCTTTGCTTTGTTCACCAATTAATCCCCTAAGGGCTAATCTTGCTTTTGCTGCCAGGTCTTTTTTTATAGGCTCTTCAATTGCGATTAAGTCGTTAAGAATACTTATAATGGCTGCTTTATTTTGAGTGTTTTCTGATACAGACCTAAGTACTTTGACCAAATCTTTTTTATAAGCCAAATGTGGTGTTAAGAATTCAGACCAAGCTTCTTTTTTCGCATTTCGCACATCCCTTTTAATGTCTTTTTCAATCTGAAGTAGACTCTCCTCTTCTGCAAAACCATTTTCTAGAATCCAAGATCTAAACTTTACGTTACAATCTTGTTCTTTTTCCCAAATAAGACGATCATCTGATTTATACCTCTCATGAGATCCTGAAGTGGAGTGTCCTTGAGGTTGCGTAAGCTCTACAACGTGAATGATTACAGGGATATGTTTTTCTCTTGCAATCAGAGCCGCTTCTTGATAAGTTTTTACAAGGGCAGGGTAGTCCCATCCATTGACTTTGAAAATTTCATACCCATTTGTGCCTTCTTCTTTTTGAAAACCTTTGAGTATTTCACTAATACTCTCTTTGGTTGTTTGGTGTTTTGCATGAACTGAAATACCATACTCATCATCCCAAACACTCACCACCATGGGTACTTGAAGCACACCTCCAGCATTGATAGTCTCAAAAAACAAACCTTCACTTGTACTTGCATTTCCTATAGTACCCCATGCTACTTCATTTCCTTGAACAGAAAACAAATTTCCATTTATGTTTTTTTCAGACCTATATACTTTTGAGGCCTGTGCCAAACCGAGTAATCTGGGCATTTGAGCAGCTGTTGGTGAAATATCTGCACTGCTATTATATTGCTTAGTCAAGTTTTTCCAGCTACCATCTTCATTGAGACTATGGGTTACAAAGTGTCCACCCATTTGTCTTCCAGCACTCATAGGCTCTTTTTCAATATCCGTAGTCGCATATAAACCGTGAAACAGGTCTTTGGGTGTTAAAAGATCCAATGCCATCATAAAGGTTTGGTCTCTATAATACCCGCTTCTAAAATCACCTTCATTAAAAGCCTTAGCCATGGCTATTTGGGGTAATTCTTTTCCATCTCCAAATATTCCAAATTTAGCCTTACCTGTTAGAACTTCTCTTCTACCCAATAAACTACACTCCCTTGAAGTGACTGCAATTTTATAATCAGCTATAATTTCTGATTTAAACTCGTCAAAAGAAATTTGTTTTTTAGAATTGGCAGTAGATATATCCATTAACTGTATGTAAGTGTTTGCATTAGGCATCAAAAATTCATCGCAAAAATATAGAAAAAAGATGGAATATTTTTAATAATAACAAGCGGTAATTGAATAATGCGAAAAAATACAGCTATTCAAATCATAAATTATAAACAATTCACAATTATCAGGTATTTTGTTGAGAAAAAAGCAAAATTTAGAACCATTTTCTATTGAAGAGTCCAATGAGTGTTTTAGGACTTAAAGTCACTACAAATCGAATTTTCTCTGCGTAATTTTCTAGGCCAGATTCCCATCCATTATTAGAATATAGCGGGAAATACAATTCAAAATAATCGGTCACTAAATTGAGTCTAATTCCTGAATCATATACCAAACGCTCCTTGTAACCTTTGTTTTTGACAAATCCAAAATCAGTATAAAACTCCACCCACCGGTACAAATTAATACTAGCGTTGGTTGTAGCGATCCATTGATTGGCAAAAGGTCTGTCTAATTTAGATTTAAAACCACCCTCAGCGATAATAATTTGCTGTGAATACAATCCTTGGTCTTCAGATCTACCCAGGAAGTTATAATCAAATAAGTAGTCTGTTGGACGGTCTAAAGCAAAGCTAAAGAAGTCTCCTTTGGTTTCGTTTCTGATAAAACTCCCCGCAAAAAAACGAATATTGAATTGTCTGTTGTTTTCAAACAACCTTCTGTATTCAATTTCAAAAGATAGTTTGGAAAAATCTTTGGCTTGTTGGGCATCTAAATTCCATGAAAAGTACTTAAGAATACCATTGTCATTTGATCCATAACGCATATTGAGAACACCGTAGTTAGGCGCTTGGCTCTGAGCGTCTACAGGCATAGAAGGATTTGGATCTCTTTGTACTTGTACATACCTCAATTGTAAGAAATCTTTCTTGTTAGATCTAAGGTCCTCAGGTCTCCAACCCATTGAAAATGATGGAGTAAGTGTGGTGTAGCGCGCATTTTCTGTATATTGATAACTAGAAGCCCCTAGGTTGTAATTAGTCACATATAATCGCTTATTTTGATGGTATTTTCTGTAGTTGAACCGTCCATATCCCACGAACTTTTTACCCTTTAAGCCATATGAGGGAGAGAAATCATAATTAAAAGGCCTTTCTAGCACAGTTTTATTGTACAATCTTATACCAGGGGTTAATCCGTCGTAAATATTAAAATTTGCTATAGGCACATAAAATACTTGATTGTAATTTGGATCTTCTAGGTCTTTAAAAAACTGAAATTTGAGTTTCTTGTTACTAGAAAACCAACCATTAAGTGATTTCCAATTGTCTCGCTGATTAAATTCAGGTATTTTTTGATTAAAATTTAATACCAGTTTGTCTTCTAACTGATTAGGGATCTTAAAACTTCCTATACTATCTATACCGGTGAACCAATACTGAGATACTACGCTATCTTTTTTTAACCCAAATACAGAAATGGGCACTTTAGTCTTTTGCTTGTTTTTTATGGTAAAATTTATTGAATCTGGGTCAGCAGAAGCTTTAGTTATTTTAAAATCAATTTTGTTTTTTGTGGCTATATAAGTATTGAAAAACCAATCTACATTTTTAGTAGTGTACTTTTCTAAGGTAGTTTTAAAGTCTTTTGTAGCAATATTAGTCCCTTTGTGTGCTTGATAAAAGTCTTTGATACATTGTTCTAATACACCCTCACCGAGATAATCTTCTAAATAAGCCAACCCCAAACCAGCTTTGTATTTGTTGGCTATTTGTTGGTTGAATTTTATTAGGGAGTCGTTAGAGGTGGTGAGTGGTTGGTCTAAGTTACGTCTTGCTGTTAAATTATACAGTAGCGAATACTGATCGTTAAAGTCTAATTCAGATAAATGCAGACTTCTCACCCCCCAGTAAGAAGCTATTTTCCCTAATAATTTTTGATTGGGATAATAGGCCTCTACATATTTGATCATACTAAAATTGACTAATGCATCTATAACCCAATGCTCTTTTCTTGGATTAATAAAAAAACTCTCCTTAAATAAGGTGTATAAAGTTGTTTTTAATAAGCTTAATTCTAACTTAAAGGACTCTTCATAAGGATTTACAAAACTGGGCAGTTTATTTAATCCATAGAGTGGGTTTCTGTCATAATTCATTTTAGTCACCAGAAGTTGATCTAAAGGAATAGTGCCAATTTTATTTTCAATGAATGTAAAAACTTTAGAGACTGCAGCTATTTCTAGAGCTGGCTCAAGATTATCTCCCCTTAAATCAGTAACCAATATGGTATTTTTGAGTGGGTACCTTACGAAACTATTTTGATTGGTCAGATAAACTTCCGCCCCTTTTTTCTGTTGGGCAGTAAGCGTAGCCCATCTTCTATCTCCTTTGACTTGTTCTAATGTTTCTTTGTAATTTGAATTTAGCACCAACGCTTTGTCGTAGTTTATTTTTATTACTGTGTTGGTAATATCAGTGTAAAGGTCTTGCAAATCTTTGTTTGAATAGAGCAGCCATTCTTTGTCTTTATAAACAGCCGGAGTGAGGTACCAATCCTTAAGGAAATATCCCCCTTCAGAATCATATCCATAAGAAGTGTATTTGTTTGGTGGTAACTTAACGGTATAAGTAAAGGTAATAGTTTCGAAATCACCCGGAGCAATAGGTTTATTGAGAGAAATGCCAATAATATCTTTTTCTTTGGTTCTCCACCATGGCAGGGAGTAGTAATTTAGATCTACTGCACCAATGAGGTCTGTTCTTCCCCTGAGCTCTTTAGATGCTAGATGGAGATTTTTTTTAAAATCGTCCGCAAACCGATTCGCTAAAGGGGAGTTCTTATAGGCGTACGCATTTGCCCAATCATTAAAATACAGCACGCTAAGGGTATCTTTACTATGATTGGTATAGGTAAATTCTTGTTGAATTTTTACTTCTTTAGTCTCACTATTAAGAGTTGCACTAATTTTATTTACATGCTGACCCATTCCCAAAAGGGGAAGTGCAAAAAATAAGTATAAAAAAAGCTGATTAAAATTCATTTAAGATTGTACTGCTTTAAAAGTTAGGACTTAGCGATTTTCCTTTGTAGAATGCATTTATTTGATTGACCACTTCATCTTCATTATCTGCCATTTGCAATAAGTCTAAATCTTTTTCAGAGATATTTCCGTTTTCTAAAAGGGTGCTTTTCACCCAATCTAAAAGTCCCGCCCAAAAAGTTCTGCCTACTAAAATAATGGGGAATTTCTCAATTTTATTAGTTTGAATTAGGGTAATGGCTTCGAAGAGTTCATCCAGCGTTCCAAAACCACCTGGCATAACTACAAATCCCTGTGAATACTTTACAAACATGACTTTTCTAACAAAGAAATAATCGAATTGTAAGTTTTTATCTTGATCTATATATGGATTGTCGTGTTGCTCAAAAGGCAAGTCAATGTTGAGTCCTACCGAGGTGCCTTTTTCCAAATGTGCGCCTAAATTTCCGGCCTCCATAATTCCTGGACCTCCTCCGGTAATAACACCATAACCTTCTTGGGCTATTCGCTGAGCAATTTTTGTAGCGAGTTCATAGTATGCTGTTCCAGGTTTGGTTCTTGCAGATCCAAAAATAGAGACGCAAGGTCCGATCATACTCATTTTTTCATACCCATTCACAAATTCCCCCATAATTTTAAAAAGAGCCCACGAATCATTGGTTTTTATTTCATTCCAACCTTTAAAGTTTTTTTCATTTCTCATAATAAAAGGATCTAATTTTATAAATCTAATTCTTTTTTTAAAAAACGAGCGGTATGACTCTTTTTATGCTTAGCTACTTCTTCGGGCGTACCTGTTGCTATAATCTCTCCCCCTCTAGCGCCACCTTCATATCCTATGTCTATCAGGTGGTCTGCAATTTTAATCACATCTAAATTGTGCTCTATTACTAAAACAGTATTGCCTTTGTCTACTAATTTTTGTAGCACTCCAAGTAAAACCCTAATATCTTCAAAGTGAAGGCCAGTGGTGGGCTCATCTAAAATATAAAGGGTGTTTCCTGTATCTCTCTTAGACAATTCAGCAGCCAATTTAATTCTCTGAGCTTCTCCTCCAGACAAAGTAGTAGATTGTTGTCCTAGGGAAATATATCCCAGACCAACATCTTGAATGGTCTTTAGTTTTCTATAAATTTTAGGTATTGCTTCAAAGAATACCACAGACTCATCTATGGTCATTTCTAAAACATCTGAAATAGATTTTCCTTTAAACCTGATTTCTAGCGTTTCCCTATTAAACCTCTTACCATTACAAGTTTCACAAGGGACATATACATCTGGGAGAAAATTCATTTCAATAACGCGTAATCCGCCTCCTTGACAAGTTTCGCATCGGCCTCCGGCCACGTTAAAACTAAACCTCCCTGGTTTATAGCCCCTAATGGTCGCCTCAGTGGTTTTAGTGAATAGACTTCTAATTTCTCCAAAAACGTCTGTATATGTGGCTGGATTTGACCTAGGTGTTCTGCCTATGGGCTGTTGGTTTATATCGATCACTTTGTCAATATACTCCAGGCCAGATATTTTCTTATATGGCATGGGCTTTTTAACCCCATTAAAAATATGGGCATTCAAAATAGGGTAGAGGGTCTTATTGATTAAGGTAGATTTACCCGATCCAGACACCCCAGATACCCCTATCATGCAACCCAACGGAAGCTTTAGGGTGACATTTTTTAAATTATTTCCTGTGCAGCCCTCTAGAACAATCGATTTACCATTTCCTTTTCTTCTAATTTTAGGAATCTCAATACGCATTTGATTGTTGAGAAAAGCAGCTGTTAAGGTCTGTTCCTTTAGCAGTTCTGCTGGAGTACCTTGAGTGAGTATTTCACCACCATTTTTTCCTGCTTTTGGTCCAATATCAATGACATGATCTGCACAAAGGATCATGTCCTTGTCGTGTTCTACTACTAATACAGAATTACCTATATCTCTTAGTGATTCCAAAGATTTTATTAGCCGCTCGTTATCTCTCTGATGCAGTCCTATACTTGGCTCATCTAATATGTACAATACCCCAACCAATTGAGAGCCTATTTGAGTGGCCAGTCTTATGCGCTGCGCTTCGCCACCCGAAAGTGATTTAGAGGGCCTGTTTAGGCTCAAGTATTCGAGTCCAACGTCTAGCAAAAACTCTAGCCTAACCTTTATTTCCTTTATTATTTCCTGAGCTATAATCGCTTGGTCACCTTCTAAGTTTTTAGATAAATTTTCAAAGAAAAGATAAAGCTGCCCAATATCCATTTGGGAGAGCTCAGCTATGTGTAAACCGGCTATTTTGAATTGTAGGGCGGTCTTTATTAGCCTATTTCCGTTGCAGCTTTCACAGCTAATTTTATCCATAAAATCTTTAGCCCAGCGTTTCAATGAGGTCGTATTAGCTTGGGTAAATTGATTTTGAATAAACACTGAAATCCCTTCAAAATCTATCTGATAGTTTCTCTCAACACCCAGGGTTTTTGAAGTTACTGTAAACTGGTCTTGCCCACCATTTATAAGTATTTCTATGGCTTCTTGAGGGATTTTCTTAAGGGGTGTTTCCAAGTCAAACCCATATCTTTGCGCAATGAGTTCTATTTGCTTGAAAGCCCAAGAGCTCTTATATGGTCCCAATGGAGCAATACCTCCGTCTCTTATACTCAGATTTAAGTCTGGAAATATTTTATTGATATTAACTTTGTGGGTAACTCCAAGGCCTTGGCAGCTGGGACACATCCCTTTTGGGGAATTAAATGAAAAAGTATTTGGTTCAGGAATAGGGTAGGAGATCCCACTGCTCGGGCACATGAGGTCTCGAGAAAAGTAACGCGCTTTCTTCTCACCAGTCTCTAGGACCATGAGCACATTTTTTCCCTGATCCATGGCTGTTTCTATACTCTCACTGAGTCTTTTTTTGGTACTCTCCTTAGTGTCTATAGAAAGACGATCAATCACTATTTCAATATCATGGGTTTTATACCTGTCTACCTTCATTCCAGGCTGAAGATCGAGTATTACCCCGTCTACACGAACTTTGACAAAACCTTGCTTACTGATCTGTTCAAATAGCTCTCTGTAATGCCCTTTTCTTGATTTAATGACGGGAGCTAAAACACTGATTTTTTTACCCTCATAATCCCTTTGAATTAGGTCTTGGATTTGAATATCTGTGTATTGCACCATTTTTTCTCCCGTTTCATATGAGTAGGCATCGGAAGCTCTAGCAAATAAGAGTCTTAGAAAATCGTAGACTTCGGTAATAGTGCCTACGGTAGATCTAGGAGATTTAGAAGTAGTCTTTTGTTCAATGGCAATAACTGGAGAAAGTCCGTCAATTTTATCTACGTCTGGTCTTTCTAAGCCTCCCAAGAATTGTCTTGCATAAGCAGAAAATGTTTCAATATACCTTCTTTGACCTTCTGCGTATATGGTGTCAAAGGCTAGTGAAGATTTACCGCTACCGGAGAGACCGGTAATGACCACTAGTTTTTCTCTTGGAATATTAATATCTATATTTTTGAGGTTGTGGGCTCTAGCTCCTTTTACCTCTATAAAATCTAAGGCTTTATTCATTTTTCATTGCAAAAGGGCAAGGTACAATTTTGACCTCAATTTAACACCCATACATAAGGGCTATTTATAGACAAATTCGTTAAAATATTTATAATATTTAAGGGTGTAAATAAAAATTTTAGGAAAATATCCTAATGTATATTTGGAATATTTCCAACAAATAATTAGATTTGTTTGTATTTGATTAAAGATGGTTCACCTAAATCAATTAGATAAGAGTAATCAAATTTTTTCAGCTTTCTCTAAAACCCGTTTATATGGACATTGATCGTTTTATATCACTCAGAAAATCTTTGGGTTACACCCAAAAAACCTTTGCGGCTTGTTTGGGTATACCCAATACTACCGCAGATATTGAACGTGGAAAAACCAAGCTTTCTGGAAAAATTGTGGTGGAACTCATTAAACAATTTCAGGTAAACCCACTTTGGATTTATGGAGAGAGCAATGTGCAATTCATAAAAAATACGGTAGTGAGTACCATTCCAAAAGTGGTTACAATAGACGCAGAAGGAAATGATAATATGGTATTGGTCAATGCTAAAGCCGCTGCCGGTTACCCACAAAATATAAGTGACAGCAGCTGGTATAAGCAATTGCCAGCTTTTGATTTACCCATTCCAGAATTCAGAAATGCCACATATAGGGGCTTTCAAGTAGAAGGTGATTCTATGTTACCTAACCTCAGACCCAAAGAATGGGTTCTGGCAAAATCTATTGAGAGTATAGATCATATTAACCCCAATAAAATTTATGTGGTGGTATTATACGATTCTGTAATGGTTAAAAAAATCCAGCGGCATTCTTCTGGTAACTACCTGAGTTTAATTTCAATCAATGAATCTTACGAACCTTATGAAATAAGTTCAGATCAAATACAAGAGATTTGGCAGGTGAGCAGTAAAATTAGTTTTGGCGTAGAAGAGCCTGCAGACAATGGACTTTTAAGACAACTACAAGCGTCTATGGAAGATTTAAAAAAGCAACTTCACTTGGCTAGCTTATCCAATAGTAAGGGCGTAGCATAATTGAAATTTAAAAACCTACAGCAGCGTCGTCCCCTCTAGGATCTGCTCCTGCTTCTAATTGACCGCTTTCAAGTACCCTAATAGCGTCTACTTTTCCAATAATTCTAGTACGCTCTTCATTGATTAAGTAGCCCTTTTCTTTTAGCGTAAAAAGGGTGTTTTTAGAAAAGCCTTCTGGTTCAAAAACTACGGTATCTGGAAGCCATTGATGATGAAATCTTGGCGCGTTAACTGCATCTTGCATGGAGAGTCCGTGTTCATAAGCATTTAGAATGGTTTGGGCTACAGCCGTAATAATAGTGGACCCTCCAGGAGTCCCTACAACCAACCACAATTCACCCTCTTTCTCCACGATAGTAGGTGTCATGCTACTGAGCATTCTTTTTCCAGGAGCAATGCTATTGGCCTCTGCACCAATGAGCCCAAACATATTTGGCACGCCAGCTTTAGCAGAAAAATCATCCATTTCATTGTTAAAGAAAAAACCCAATTCCTCTGAATAAAGTTTAGAACCAAAAGCTCCATTTAAAGTGGTTGTAACGGAAACTGCATTGCCCTCCTGATCTACAATAGAGTAGTGGGTAGTTTCTTCGCTTTCCAAAATTTGAACAGCTCCATGAGATACCTCAGAAGACAGCGTAGCTTTGTCAAAGGAGAAGTTACTCATACGCTCTTTTAAATAAGCGTCACTCAATAGGACATCTAAAGGAATTGGAGTGAAGTCTGGGTCTCCCAAATAGAAGTTTCTGTCTGCATAAGCACGCCTAGATGCCTCCGTAAATAGTTGTATGGCTTGAGGGGAGTTGTGACCAAAATCCTTCATGTTATAAGGTTCTATCATTTTAAAAATCTGATGCATTGTAACGCCTCCACTACTTGGAGGGCTCATAGAAATAATTTTGAGGTCTTTGTAATTAAATATGACTGGCTGTCTCCATACAGCTTCATAATTGGCTAAATCTTCAGTAGTGATGAATCCACCTCTATCTTGAATAAAAGCAGCTATTTTTTCTGCCATTTCCCCTTCGTAAAAAGCTTTTCTCCCCCCTTTAGCAATAGCAGTTAGTGTAGTAGCTAAAGCGGGGTATTTTATAGTGTCTCCAGCTACATAATGTTGTGCAAATAAAGATCGTTCGCCACTAATTTTGGCAATAATCTCCCGTTGGCTAGCCATTGATTTGGCTTGCTTTTCTGTAACAACTACCCCATTTTTGGCTAGGGAAATTACTGGTGCTAAAATTTCATCAAAGGGCAATGATCCCATCTTTGCATGTACTTCCGTTATTCCAGCAATAGTTCCAGGAACCCCTACAGCGGTAGCACCTAAAGTGCTCATTCCAGGAATGACATTTCCCTCTTCATCTAGGTACAAATCTCTGTGTGCACTGGCTGGTGCTTTTTCTCTGTAGTCAATACTGCCTACGTCTCCATTGGCTTTTCTATAGACCATAAAACCACCCCCTCCAAGATTTCCAGCAAACGGGTAAGCAACTGCTAGTGCTAGCTCTGTGGCTACCATTGCATCAAAAGCGTTACCCCCTTTAGCTAAAATCGCACTGCCTATAGCAGAGGCTTCTTGCCTAGCCGAGACAACCATAGCATTCTCAGTGACCAATCCAGTGGGTGGCACTTCTGTTTTACAACAAATGTTTAAGATTAAAATAGCAAATAATAGGAGTGATTTTAAATATGACTTCATAGTATGGTGGTTGATATAACTTTATTTGAGGGTTTCAAAACTTGCCTTTGAAAAGATAATCAATTCTTTGAAAAAAGAATCAAAATCATTTTCAAAATCATTGTAATGCATCACAAGGTCTTTACTGGCCTCATCTAATTTTGCGCTGAACTTTGTGCGGCGCTGCATTCCTTTTAGAATTTGGTCAATACCTTCAATTTTTTTATAGGCTACCAGCCAATTCTGTTTTTTCATATAGGGAAAAAGATGCTGGGTTTTAAAAGGCAATTCCTCGAAATGATTTTCTAAAAGCGTATAAAAATTTTGAGAAAATATTTCTAGAGGTACACTGTGGTAGTTAGCCCATTTAACCGCTAAAAAATGGTCGTAAAAAATATCGACAATGACCCTGCTATAATGACCGTGTACTTTAAAAATTCTCTTACAACTTTTTTTAAAAATAGGATGTTGGTCTGTATATTCATCAATAGCTCTGTGCAGCATAACACCTTTTTGGAAATCTATAGGAAAATATTCCAAAGGTTGTCTTTTTAATCCGTCTGCCATAAAATTACCTATACTAATCCCTGGATGGTCAAATGACAAATATATATGGGCTAGAAAATTCAAAAAAGATATTTTAGAGATGGTAAGCCACGAATTTACAAATTGCCCGTTGCAAAACCCACAGCAGGTCTTATATTTGTTGTATAAATTATTCAAATGACACTGATTAAATCAATATCTGGTATTAGAGGTACCATTGGAGGTGCTGTTTCAGAAAATTTAACCCCGCTAGACGTGGTTAAATTTACAGCAGCTTATGCGACAATACTCAAAGAATCACATAAAAACAAAGCCGTTAATGTTGTGGTAGGAAGGGATGCCAGGATCTCAGGTCCTATGGTACAGTCTTTGGTGCAAGCCACCCTAGTTGGAATGGGCATAAATGTAATAGATTTGGATCTTTCCACAACGCCAACTGTCGCTATAGCAGTGCCATTAAAAGCTGCTCAAGGGGGAATAATTCTCACAGCGAGTCACAATCCTAAACAATGGAATGCACTTAAATTGCTCAATGAAAAAGGTGAGTTTATTTCAGCAGCTGTAGGACAAAGGGTCCTAGAATTAGCAGAGAAAGCGTCTTTTGAATTTGCAGAAGTAGATCATTTGGGCAGCCATATAGTAGACAATTCATTCCTGGAAAAGCATATTGAGGAAGTATTAAAATTACCTTTTGTCAATGAAGCGGTGATTAAAGCCGCCAAATTTAAGGTGGTTGTAGACGGAGTAAATTCTTCAGGAGGGATCTATATTCCAGCTTTGCTAGAAGCAATGGGAGTAGAGGTTATAAAACTATTTTGTGAACCTACCGGTCATTTTCCCCACAATCCAGAACCTTTAGAAGAACATTTATCTGATATTAAAGCCACTGTGCTAGCCCACAAAGCAGATTTGGGTATTGTTGTAGATCCGGACGTAGATCGATTGGCGTTTATTAGTGAAGACGGAAGTATGTTTGGAGAAGAATACACCTTAGTAGCTTGTGCAGATTATGTGCTTTCTAAGACGCCAGGAGCAACAGTCTCCAATTTGTCTTCTACCAGAGCACTCAGAGATGTAACCCAAAAACACGGACAAAAATATACAGCCTCTGCAGTAGGAGAAGTCAATGTAGTGAATGCTATGAAGGCAGAAAATGCCGTAATTGGTGGAGAAGGCAATGGAGGAATTATTTATCCAGATAGCCACTACGGTAGAGATGCTTTAGTGGGTGTAGCTCTCTTTTTAATGCTTTTGGCAGAGAAAAAGACCACTGCTTCTGCGCTCAAGGCAAGTTATCCAGCCTATTTTATGCGAAAGGATAAGATAAGCCTTACAGAAGATATTAATGTAGACGCTATTTTAGCGGCTATGGCTACTTTATACAAAGAGGAAGAGGTGAATACTACTGATGGGGTTAAAATAGATTTTGATAACCATTGGGTACACTTGAGAAAGTCTAACACGGAACCTATAATCAGGATTTATACAGAAGCTACTTCTTTAGATTTGGCCATTTCTGTGGCCGATGCCATGATGAAACAAATTTTAGACCTCAGTAATAAAGTTTAAGAGGCGTATAGTGCTTCTCGGTTGAGATTTTATTCACCCATTGGCTTTTTGCCTCGGTGCTTCCAGCGTTTGTGGGTCCATAAATAATAAGCAGGTTCCTCCTGAATTTGAGACTCCGCTTTAAGAAGAAATTCTTTGGTTATTTCTCCTGGAGCTGTATGAGCACCACTGGTAGTAATGGGCTCAAAAGTAGCGTGAAACACTCCTCTTTTTACTTTTTCAACCCTTAAAAACACCACGGCTAAGTCTAATTTTTGTGCCAGTACTTCTGCGCCGTTATAAACAGGAACCTCTACGCCCATGAAAGAACCCCAAGCTTTTGCTTTGGACATTGGAGGAGATTGATCTGCTACCATACCATAGACTGCTTTTACGCCATTTTTTTCATTTTCTACAACGGTTCTAAAAGTTTCTGCCTGTGTGATTGGAGTAGTATTCCACCTACTTCTCAATTTTTTGATCCAAGCGTCAAAATAGGGATTGCCAATTTTCTGGTATACGGCATATCCTTTCTCAGAAATATAATTGTTAATACTCACATTCCATTCCCAATTGGCGTAATGAGAACACACCAACAATACAGACTTAGTTTTTAAAATCTCATTTAGGATATTAATATTCTGAACCTGGTATCGCTCCTTAACACCAGCCTTACTAAGGTTCATGGTTTTGACCATCTCCATAAATAAATCACATAAGTGCTTGTAAAATTGTCTTCTAATGAGGTGGAGTTCTCTTAGTTCCTTATTGGGGAAACAAAGGACAAGATTCTCCAATACTACCTTTTTTCTGTAGCCAAAAAAATAAAATAATTTAACAAAGAATATATCAGACAATAGATAGAAAAGTGGCCTAGGTAGTTTAGATACCACCCATAAGTGTGGGTAGATAAGAATGAATACCAGTAAATGCATTTTATTTAATTAAAGGGTAAATGTAGGGATATTTTAGTTTTTAATTCCATGAAGTGTATCTTCGTGATCAATCTTTTGATTTTTATTCATGAACATGCACCCAATAACAATATTAATCATGGCACTTAATGGTTTGGTGTCTTTTAAAGGTTTTAACGACACTTCATTTTTTGATCGTTACAAATTTCAGATAAAGTCTATTCAGCAAGGAGATTATATAAGGTTATTTACAGCTGGTTTTCTTCATGTAGATGTGAATCACTTAATTTTTAATTTATTTACTTTTTATTTCTTCTCAGATGTGATTGTCCAATTATTGGGTCCTGTTGCTTTAGTCATTATCTATGTGGTGAGCTTGTTTTTGGGAAGTTATTTTGGTTTGTTTATTCACAAGAATGAACCATATTATAGTGCTGTTGGCGCTAGTGGAGCAGTAACAGGAGTGCTGTATGCTGCTATTTACCTTATGCCTGAAATGAGATTAGGAATACTATTTATTCCTATTCCACTTCCAGCCTATGTGGTTGGATTGGGATATATGATATACACTATTTATGGTATGAAAAAGAGAACAGGAAATATTGGTCACTCTGCACATTTTGGAGGAGCAATTGGCGGTTTACTCATGGCTATTGTTTATGTACCTAGCCAACTCACAGTAAATCCTATAGCTGCTATTTGTTTATTAGCACCATTAGTATTTATGGGTGTGTTGCTATATAAGGACAGTTTTGAATAAAAATGGCTTTTTGGAAAGTTTTTATTCCCACAAAGCCATTTAATGATGTGTTTATTTTCTTAAGGCAGCATCTTGGCGATTTGAGCCCCTAGAGCTGCTCCCCTTAGGTCTTTGGCTACGATGATTCCATTTTCATCCAAAATAAATGTTGCTGGAATAGCATTAATATTGTATTGTTTTGCAATTGGGTCACTAAAATAGGCTAATGAAGAAATGTGGTGCCAATTCATTTGGTCAGCAGCTATTGCTGCGACCCAATCCTCTTTATTCTTATCAAGAGAAATGCTTATAATCTCAAGACCTTTTTCGTGGTACTCGTTATAAACCGCTACTACATTCGGATTTTCTGCCCTACACGGTTTGCACCAGGCAGCCCAAAAGTCAATGATGGTTACTTTACCTTTTAAAGTTGCTAATGAAAGGATTTCTCCATTTGGATTAGGTCCAGAAAAATCAATTGCTTTACTTCCAATGGCCGTGCTTAAATTAGCCTCCCAAAGGGTCAATAGTTTTTTACCGGCATCGGTTTGTTTAATTTCCGAGCTTAAAGCTTCGATTAATTCTTTTATTTTTTGCTCCTCGACAGTCTTAGAAGCAAACATTCTTTCAATTAATAAAACGGTGATCAATGAACCAGGGTGTTTTGCAGCAAAATTGATTTCGTAAGATTTAGCCTCTTCTTGCAACTCCATATACTCTTCTCTGAGAGAATCAATAAATGCTTCTTTTCCGTTCGCTCTAGCGTTTTGTAAGTCATTGGCAATTCCATTAGCTCTTTCAGAAAATCCTTGAGATGTATTCACAAATTCTGAAAACCAAATGTTTTGATCACTCCCACTGAGTTTAGCCATATTGAGGCTGTCCTTTTGAGCCTTTACTTCAATACGAGCATTTTCTAAAATCACAGGGATATTTCCATTGGCATTTTCAAAGAATAAATAATGCATGGCAGGAAATTCTTGTGCACCCTTAAAAGTGGCTACCCCATTTACCGAAGCAGTTGAGTCTACTGTTATAGGAGAATTTGTCACATCTATATATTTTAAAAATACTTTAGATTGATCTGGTAAATCTTTCACCTCAATTTTAAGGCTGTACCCCCCTTGATTGCTGCAAGCGAGCATAAGGCTAATGCCTGACAAAACTAAAATTGATTTAATCGTAAACTTTTTTAAAGATAAGGTGGAAATAAATGTCATTTTAAATTATTTTATTCTCAAAGGTAAACTTATCTGTCATAATTTAAAAAGGCACCATGCATTTTTAATTTTCGTTAAAAATAATTTTAAATTGTTTGTTTTCAATAGAACTGTATTACAGTGAAATTTAAATAAAGTATTTTTACTAAAATTTTTTTTCCATGAAGGTTGCTCTAGAAAAATTATCTCAATCGCTTAAAGGATCTGTTCAATCAGATCCTTTAAGCAAGGCTTTATATGCAACAGATGCATCTGTTTACCGTAAAATGCCCCTAGGAGTAGCTTTTCCTAAGGACCTTGAAGACCTTCAAAGCATTATTAAATTTTGTAATGAAAATGGCGTGGGCTTAATTCCAAGAACTGCGGGGACATCTCTTGCAGGTCAATGTGTAGGAGATGGTCTGGTAGTAGATGTTTCCAAATATTTTACCGATATTATATCATTAGACTTAACCAAAAAACAGGTTACTGTTCAACCAGGTGTGATTAGAGATGAACTCAATGACTATTTAGCGCCCCATGGATTATTTTTTGGTCCTAATACTTCTACCGCAAATCGATGTATGATTGGTGGCATGGTGGGAAATAACTCCTCTGGAACAACTTCAATAAAATA